>WNGN01006094.1_pt1 | contig 13709 bp, 10 predicted proteins | sample 5400561 | NCBI WGS metagenome assembly WNGN01 (sample SAMN13153379, study PRJNA577476) | soil metagenome | isolation source: 115 cm soil or saprolite under Garry oak tree replicate 2 | place: USA:California | collected 2016-06-15
CCCGGCCCCGGCGGCCCGGCCTCCCGGCCCGCCCCCGGCCCCGGCGGCCCGGCGAAATGTGCTGCGCCTGCGAGGCGGGATGACCGCGAGCGAGCTCGTTGCGCCTATCGGAACTTGCCGTTGGCGGCGTGCACGGGTCAGCGAAGCTGCGCGGCGAGGTGGCGCCCGCCGGGCTCGCGGCCGGGCCGCACCTCGGTACGGCGCCGCACGGGGTCGGCGAGCGCGGCGGCGAGCTGGTCGAGTGCCTGGACCGTGTGCCCGCTCACCACGGCGTCGCAGTGCGGCCACGCGGCCGCCATGCCGCCGGCCAGCGGCTGGTAGGCGGCGCTCTTGGTCCGCGGGTTCACCCACACGATGCGGAACGCGACCAGCGAGAGCCGTTCCATCTCGCGCCGGACGAGCTCGGGGTCGCCGGTCTCCCAGCCGTCGGAGATGATCACGACGACCGCGCCGCGCGCCATGCCGCGTCGGCCGTAGTGATCGTTGAAGTCCTTGAGCGCGGCGCCGATCTTGGTCCCGCCGAGCCAGTCGGGCGCCGCCTGGCCAGCGCGCTGCAGGGCCAGTCCGGGCAGCGTTCTGCCCATCACCGGGGTCAGCCTGGTCAGCCTGGTCGCGAACGTGAACACCTCGGCGCCCGCGCCGCCGGCCGCGCAGTACAGCAGCTGGATCATCGCGCGCGCATATGGCTCCATCGAGCCCGAGATATCGCAGAGCACGAACAGGCGGCGCGGCCGGCGGGCCGGGGTCCGCCCGATCAGCCGGAACGCGTGCCCGCCCGTGCGCCTGGCCTGCCGCAGGGTCGCGCGCATGTCGGTGCGCCTGCCTCCCGGCCTGCGTCGCTGTCGGCGCGACAGCCGGTCGGGCACGGCGAGCATGAGCGTGCGCATCAGCGTCGCTACCGAGACCAGCTCGTCCTCGGACAGCTCGGCGAAGTCCTTGGCCGCCAGCCGCTCCGCGCTCGTGCCGAGGAAACGGTTCTCCGCCTCCGGGTCGCTGTCCGCGTCGGCCGGCGCCTCGCCGTCAGAGTCGGCGGTCCGGCTCTCCGTGATGTCGGCGGCGTGCTGCTGAGCCGCCTTGGCCGCGTCGGCAAGCAGGCGCTCGGGTGCGAAGTCCGGCAGGCCGCCGAGTCCCTCCCGGCCGGGCGGCGCGGCGGTCCCCTCGTCGGCCAGGCCGCCGAATACCTGGTCGAACACCGCGCGCATGATCAGGGCGTGGTCCTTGCTCGACACCAGCGTCGCGAGCGCGCACTGGTAGAGGGCGCGCGGCGTGGCCGGCCTGGCGACCGTCACCGCCGCGGCGAACCGCTCGCTCCGGCCCGGCCCGACCGGCAGTCCGGCTTCCCGCAGCGCGGCGCCGAACCGGGCGCTGACCTCCGCCAGGTCGCTGGCCGAGTTTCCCTGGCTCGCCGGGCTGCCGGTGTTGGCCGGGCTGCTGCTGTTGGCCCGGCTGCCGGCGGCCGGGCTCCCGGTCCGGTCAGCCATCCTGGCCGATGAGCGCCGCGAAGCCGGCCCGCCGCACGGATCCGAGGTCCTCGGAGTACTTGAGCACGGCGCCCGCCGTGCGCTCGGCCGACGCCGCGTCCAGTTCCCCGGCGCCGAGCACGTGCAGCGCGTTCGCCCAGCTGATCGCCTCGGCGATGCCGGGCGGTTTGGCCAGGTCGAAGTGGCGCAGCCGCGCGACCCCCGCCGCCACCTGGTCGGTCAGCGACTCGGCCGCCTCGGGCACCCGCCGCCTGATGATCGCCGCCACCCGAGCGATGTCCGGGTAGTCGATCCAGTGGTACAGGCAGCGGCGCTTCAGCGCGTCGTGCAGGTCACGGGTCCGGTTGGAGGTCAAGACGACGATCGGCGGGTACGCGGCCCGCCTCGTCCCCAGCTCAGGGATCGTCACCGCCGACTCCGCCAGCAACTCGAACAGGAACGCCTCGAACTCGTCGTCCCCCCGGTCAACCTCGTCGATCAGCAGCACGGCCGGGCGCGGCCCCGGGTGGTCGAGCGCGGCGAGCAGCGGCCGCTCGAGCAGGTACTCGTCGCTGAACAGGTCGGCCTCGCGCGGCGTCTCGCCCCGCGCCTCGGCGAGCCGGATGGCGAGCAGCTGACGCGGATAGTTCCACTCGTACAGCGCCTCAGCCGAAGTCAGGCCCTCGTAGCACTGCAACCTGATCAGCGGCGTGTCCAGCACGCTGGCCAGCGCCTTCGCGGCCTCGGTCTTGCCGACCCCAGGCTCGCCCTCGAGCAGGATCGGCTGGCCCATCCGCGCGGCGAGGAACAGGGCGGTGCCGAGCGGCTCATCGGCCAGGTAGCTCGCCTCGTCGAGCGCGGCGAGCAGCGCGGGGACGTCGGGAAGCTGCTCGGAAAGGTCACTCATCCGTGCGCTGGCCCCCTTGGTTCGGCAACGAAGGACACCTGTCCATGATGCGGCAGGCCGGCCGCTGCCCGGCACGCGGGACAGTGCCGCCGCCCCGCACACTGGTCAGGCCGTCCGGCGACAAGACGAAAGGTTTGCGGTAAGGCGAAGGGTTTTGGGTCGTATATGACTCAAACTTTACGTCCTAATCCCTGCCGCCCCGCGCACCGGCCGATCAACCTCGCACGGGCCGCCCGGCCCGGCCCGACCCCACCGATCGTGTTCAGGCCGGCGGCCGTCGCGACCCCGCGAGGCGGCGAAACCGCCCACGCAGGCTTATTTCGGGCCCGCGTGGGTCCCGCCCAGCTGCCCGTGCCCATACCCGAGCCGATGGAAGTGCCATCCATCATCGATAACCCGGATGTAAGTGCCATCCATCCGGGTCGCACCGGGTCCGCCCGGACAAGAAGCCCGACCGGATGAGTGATTTGCGTGGAATACCGGAATGATTCCACCTGGTCGGCCGCGAGAGCGCTGCGACACCCGAGTCGCCGGGTTCCGTGGCCCGCGAACATCTGTGTCACACCGATGTTCCGCGTGCCGCGTGATTACCGGCATCGATGTGGCATGGATGTTCGCCGGCGAACACCACTGCCACATCGATGTTCTGGGGGGTGGGCCGTGAACGGCGTCTATGCCACATCGATGTTCCAGCAGGCGGCGCGCTGCAGGCAGTTGGCGGCGCGGGCCGGCGCGGGGTCATGAGCTTCGAGTCGCCGGTTCCTGGCCTGGAGTTGCGGGGTCACGAGGCCCGAACTCCCGGGAGATCAACGCGGAATCACCAGAAGTCACCCGAAGTCACCCGGAGGCACCCGGAGCCGCCCGGAGCCGCCCGGAGCCACCCGGAGCCGCCCGGGAATCGCCTAGTCCGGGATCGCTAGGTCGCTGCGGAGGGGGCGGCCCTGGATCGCGCACCAGACGGCGGCCGGGGTCAGCGGCATGTCAGCGTGCAGAACCCCGAACGGGGCCAGCGCGTCGAGTACCGAGTTGACCACGGCGGCCGGCGACCCGACCGTGGCCGACTCGCCGACTCCCTTGGCGCCGATCGGGTGGTGCGGCGAGGGGGTCACCGTCGCGCCGAGCTCCCAGGTCGGGCATTCGACGGCGGTCGGCAGCAGGTAGTCCATGAACGAGCCGCCCAGGCAGTTCCCCTCGGCGTCGAACGCGATGACCTGCATGAGCGCCATTCCGACCCCGTCGGCGAGCCCGCCGTGGATCTGGCCTTCGACGATCATCGGGTTGATCCGCACGCCGCAGTCGTCCACGGCGACGAACCGGCGCACCTGCACCTTCCCGGTACCGGGGTCGACGTCGGTGACGCAGATGTAGGCGCCGAACGGGAAGGTCAGGTTCGGCGGGTTGTAGACGGTCTGGGCGTCAAGATGTCCCTCGACGCCGTCAGGCAGCTCGAGCCCGGAGTGCGCGGCCATCGCGATCGCGCCGATGGTCGCCGCCTGCTCGGGGTCGCCGCGGACCCGCCACGCGCCCGCCGACCACTCCAGGTCGTCCGCGCCGACCTCCAGCATCGCGGCGGCGACCACCCTGGCCCGCTCGCGAGCCTTGCGCGCGGCCACCACGGCGGCGGCACCGGAGACGGCCGTGGACCGGGACCCGTAGGTCCCCAGGCCGAACGGCGTCCGGTCGGTGTCGCCGTGCACGACCTCGACATCGTCCGGCGAAAGGCCGAGCTCGGCCGCGACGATCTGCGCGAACGTCGTCTCGTGGCCCTGGCCCTGGGTCTGGCACGAGACGCCGAGCACGGCCTTGCCCGTCGGGTAGATCCGCAGGTCGGCTCCGTCGGCCATGCCGAGTCCGAGGATGTCCATGTCCTTGCGCGGGCCCGCGCCGACGCCCTCGGTGAAGAAGCTGACCCCGATCCCCATGTACTCGCCGCGTTCGCGCCTGCGCGCCTGCTCGTGGCGCAGGTCCTCGTAGCCGGCCAGGTCCATGGCCGCCCGCAGCGCCCGCGGGTAGTCACCGGAGTCGTACACCCAGCCGGTTGGGCAGGCATAGGGGAACTGCTCGGGCCGCAGCAGGTTCTTCATCCGCAGCTCGGCCGGGTCCATGCCGAGCTTGCGGGCCAGCAGGTCGACCATCCGCTCGACCAGGTAGACGGCCTCGGTGATCCGGAACGAGCACGAGTAGGCCACGCCACCCGGTGCCTTGTTCGTGTACACGCCGGTGACCTCGCAGTGCGCGGCCTCCAGGTCGTAAGAGCCGGTGAAGATGTGGAAGAACCCGGCGGGGAACTTGGTCGGCTGGGCTGCCCCGTTGAAGGCTCCGTGGTCGGCCAGCACCCGCGCCCGCAGGCCGAGGATCTTGCCGTCTCTGGTCGCGGCGATCTCGCCGCGCATGTGGTAGTCGCGGGCGAACGAGGTGGACATCAGGTTCTCCGATCTGTCCTCCACCCACTTGACCGGCCTTCCGGTGATCATCGATCCGGCGATCGCGCACAGGTAGCCGGGATAGATCGGGACCTTGTTGCCGAACCCGCCGCCGATGTCCGGCGAGATAACCCGGATCTTGTGCTCGGGCAGGCCGCAGATCAGCGCGTACAGCGTCCGGTGCGCGTGCGGGGCCTGCGTCGTGCACCAGACCGTCAGCCGGCTGCTGACCTGGTCCATGTCGGCGACCGCGCCGCAGGTCTCCAGCGGCGCTGGATGGACCCGCGGGTAGATCATGTCGCGGGCGACGACGACATCCGCGGCGGAGAACACGGCATCGGCCGCCGCCCGGTCGCCCGCCGCCCAGTCGAAGATCTTGTTGTCCGCCCGGCCAGGCAGGTCGTCACGGACGACCGGCGCGCCCGGGTCGAGCGCTCGCCGCGCGTCGACGACCGCCGGCAGCGGCTCGTACTCGACGTGGATCAGCTCGAGCGCGTCGCGCGCCGAGTACCTGTCCCGCGCCACGACGAAGGCGACCTCCTGGCCCTGGAACCTGACCTTGTCGGTCGCGAGGACGGCCTGCACGTCGGCGGACAGGGTCGGCATCCAGGCCAGGTTGCGGCCGGCCAGCGTTTCGCCGGTGATGACGGCCTCCACGCTGGGGTGCGCCCGCGCGGCCGCGGTGTCGATCGACACGATCCTGGCGTGCGCGAGCGGGCTGCGCAGCACCGCCCCGTGCAGCATGCCGGGCAGCGCGATGTCGTCGACGAACGTCCCCTTGCCGCGGACGAAACGAGCATCTTCCTTGCGCGGCACTGCCCGGTAGGTTCCGTTACGAAAATGCTCGGAGATGTGCGTCATGCCGCACCATCACTCGCGCCGCAGTCTCCGGAACCGGCCTGGCCGGCCGCCGCCTCGTGCCGCGCGGCCCAGCGCACCGAGCGAACGATGTTCTCGTAGCCGGTGCACCGGGGTGTCGCAGCCCCAGTGCGAGCCGGTCAGGCCGAGATCGTCCCTGATGAAGTGGATCAGCAGCAGCCTCGGCTCGATCGCGGCCGAGTACTCGGTCCCGTTGACGTTCACGGCGATCTGCACGTCAGGCCCCCGGCGGTCGGGCCGGTTTCGCGGGTCCTGGCTGGCCGTCCGGCCCGTCCGGCCCCGGCGGCCCGTCCGGCCCCGGCGGCCCGGCCGGCCCGGCCCGCGTGGCGGGTCCGGCTCCCGCGGCCCTGGCCAGGGCCGCGCGCAACGCCCTGGCGGTGAGCTCGCCGGCCAGATGGCGCTTGTAGTCGGCCGGGCCCCGCTGGTCCGTGACCGGCCGGCAGTGCCGGGCGGCGATCTGGCCGGCCCTGGCGAAGTTCTCCGGCGTCGCGGCCGAGCCGCGCAGGAAGTCCTCGGCCGCCGCGGCCGAGAAGTGCTCCGCGCCGACCGCCGTGAGGCCGATGCCGGCGTCGGCGATCGTCACGCCGTCGTCCGCCAGCCAGATGGCCGCCCCGGCCGCGCCGACCGGCCAGTCGCCGACCCGGCGGCCAACCTTCTCGTACGCGCTGCCGCCGCCCGGGGTGATCGCGATCCTGAACTCGGTGAGCAGCTCGCCGGGCGCGACCACCGTCTCGTAGGGCCCGGTGTGGAACTCCCTGGCGCGGACCGTCCTGGTCCCTTCCAGGTTCCTGATCACCATCGTGGCCTTCAGCGCGGCGAACGCGGCCGACAGGTCCTCGGACGGGTCGGCCTGGCACAGCGACCCGCCGACGGTCCCCCACAACCGGACGATCGGATCGGCGATCACGCGCTCGGCGTCGTGCAGGATCGCGAAGTGCTGGCCCGCCACGGCCGAGTCGAGCAGCTGGGCGTGCCTGGTCATGGCGCCGATCAGGAGCTCGCCGTCGGCGACCTGGACATAGGCCAGGTCGGTCAGCCCGTTGATGTCGATCAGCGTCTCCGGCTGGGCGAGCCGCAGCTTCATCATCGGGATCAGGCTGTGTCCCCCGGCAAGCACCCTCGCCTCGCGGCCGAACCTGGCGAGCAGCGTCAGCGCGTGATCCACGCCGGTCGCCTTCTCGTACTCGACGTACGCCGGAACCTGCATGCGGCCTCCCCTGAGCAGCAATGCCACGACAGTGCAGTGTACGAGGCGGTCACGCCAGGGACCTGCCGGTCGGCCGCCAGGGCCGTCCGGCCCGGGCCGCCCGGCAGGCCGCGGCACGGGTCAGGGCCGGCGCCGGACTGCGGGATAATCGACAGGGAAATGACTCTCACTCAGCTCAATGCGTTCGTCTTGGTCGCCAGGCTGGGCTCGGTGACGGCTGCCGCGAACGCGCTGGGGGTGAGCGAGCCCGCGGTATCGCAGGCGCTGTCCGCGCTGCGCGTTCACCTCGGCGACCAGCTGATCAGCCGCGGGCCTTCCGGCATGACCCTGACGGCCGGGGGTTCCCGGCTGCTCGCCACCGCGTCGCAGATCGTGGTGCTTGGCGCGGAGGCGCACGCCGCCGTGCGAGCTGCTCAGGGCGCGCCCGAGCAGCTCAGGGTCGTGGCGACGCCGACCGTCGCGGTGTTCGTCACCACGCCGCTGACCGAGGCCTTCAGCAAGCGCTTCGCCGGCGCCGTCGAGGTGTCATCAGGGGTTGCGGTCACGAAGGAGATGCCGGTCCTGGTCGCCAACCGGCTGGCCGACGTGGCGATCGGACCGGCCGTGCCTGGCGACCCGGCAATGCCCGTGGTCATCGAGCCGATCTTCAAGTACCGCCTCGTGGTGGTCGCGGCCGGGGCCGCGCGGCCGCGCGGCCCGGTCAGGCAGTGGCGCTGGCTGGTCGATCCTTCGGCCACCGACCCGGACAGCGACGTCGGCCGGGTCCTCGCCGCGCTGCGGATACCCGAGGACCGGATCGGCGTCTGCTCGAGCCAGACCGCCGCCTGGGCGGCGGCAGCCGACGGCGGCGGCGTGTCGCTCGCCGTCGAGCACCTGGTCGCGCAGCAGTTGCGGCGCGGCGAGCTGTCCCTGGTCGACGTGCCTGGCCCGCCGGTCGAAGGATGCTGGCACGTCACGATGCTCGACCGCCAGCGGCGCAGCGCGGTGGCAAGCTCGCTGCGCCGGTTCCTCAGCACGCCGGAGGCGATGCAGCTGATGCGCGCGCCCGCGGCCGGGGTGCCGCCGTCCAGGTTCCGGCCGCCGGTGTACGTCACGATCTGGAGCTGAGGCGCCCAGGGTTACGGGGCTCGGGTGCCGTCGGCTCGGGTTCCGCGATGGCACCGGAGGTCATCTCCCCGCCGCGCGCGTGCAGAGCGGCGAGTATGGTCCTCGAGCAGCGGTTCCATCGGCTCCCAGATCGCAATCACGTCGGGATGCTCGTGTGCCTGGTCGAAGCCCCCCTCGACCCAGGTGCAGATCTCCACGTAGGTGAGCCCGCCGTCGGTCCGCGGCGGCTTCACACGGATTAGGTGACCGCGAACCGGACATATGGCTCGCCGGACCGACGGAAAGCCGTGTGAAGTCAGGATCAGCTGGAAGCCATCGTCATCGACCAGCCCGGTGGTGACTTTGGTCTGCCCGGTGCGCCGCTGGCGGTCCGTCGCTCGCCGACGTCCATGCCATCGCATTCCGCACCCCGCTGACCGGGCACGATCGGCAGCGCACCCGCGAACGCGAGAGCGCGCCGCTGCGGCGTTCAACCTGGCGAGAGAATGCGGGCCTGAACAGGCTCCGATCGGCGCACTTAAGTAAGAACTTATTCGCACGTTGCAAGGCCCCCACGCCGGGGGGATCATGTCGTGTGCTGCCCTTTACGAGGGCACCACAAAAGACGGGCGCCTGCGGCCCGTCCAGAGCCGGGAGCGCGCCATGCGGATCGAGTCCGATGGGCACAGCAGCGGAAATCCCCGCCTGTTTGAGCTAATCGAGCACGCACCGAAGACGGGCAAGAGCCCGACCGTGTGGGCATGGCCCGAGCTCATCGACTACCTGAAGATCGCCGGCCAGCCGGTGCCGGGTCCGTGGCCCCCGCACCAGGAGCCGCGGCCCAGCCCAGAAGAGGACACGTTGCCCGTCGCCGTGGCCGACACCGACGTCGAGCCGCCCGCACCGGGCTCCGCGGGAGCGTGATCGCGGGCGGCCCCGGCCCGCGCGGGCGGCCCGGCCGGCGCTGGCCAGGCCATAGCCGGCCGTCAGGCCGGCCGGACGCGAGCGTCCACAGCAGAACACACCGACCTGCGGTTCGCGTCCACTCAAGGACACTGGAGGATCGTATGTATCCGTCTCGGTTCCGCTACGAGGCACCGCGCTCGATCGCCGAGGCGATATCCCTGCTGAGCCAGGGCGGGGACGAGGCGAAGGTGCTGGCCGGAGGCCAGAGCCTGGTGCCGCTGATGAAGCTGCGCTTCGCCTCCCCCGAGCTGATCGTCGACATCAACAACGTCGGTGGCCTGGACTACCATCGCGAGGACGCCGACGGCACGATCAGGGTCGGCGCCCTGTGCCGGCATGCCGACCTGGAACGCTCGGCGCTGCTCACGAGCAGGCAGCCGGTCATGGCGGCGGCGGCGCCGCTGATCGCCGACCCGATCGTGCGGAACCGCGGGACGCTGGTCGGTTCGCTGTGCCACGCCGACCCGCAGGGCGACTGGGCGTCGGTCGTCACTGCGCTCGGCGGCTACGTGGTAGCGCGCGGGCCAGGCGGCATGCGGTCGATCTCGATCACGGACTTCGTGACGGGCCCGTTCCAGAACGCGCTCGCGCTCGATGAGCTCGCGATAGAGGCCGTCATCCCAGCCCCGAAGGGTGTCCTCGCGGGCGGCTACCTCAAGCTCGAGCGCCGGGTCGGCGACTTCGCTACCGTCGGCGTGGCGGTGGCGACCGAGACGTCCAACGGCACGGTCACCAGGGCGGGGATCGCCCTGACCGGCGTCGGCGGGTCGACGATCAACGCGGCCGAGGCCGCAACGGCGCTCGTCGGCCAGCCCCTGACGGCCCAGACCATCGCGCAGGCGGCCGAGCTCGCGGCGGCGGCCGCGCGGCCGAGGACCGATCATCGCGGCAGCGCCGAGTACAAACGGCACATGGTCAGGACCTTCGTCGTGCGGATACTCAGCCGCGGGAACGGCAGCGAGGCGCAGACGGCCGGCCACCCGGATGCGGCCGCCGCTTCGGGCCCGGCCGACCACGAGGACTCGGCCGGCAGCCGGAACGGCAGATCCGGCGGCAGCGCGGAGAGGGCGGCCTGAGATGACGATCGTCTACGATGACCGCGGCGACGAGGCCACCAGCGACGCTCCGGTCAACCGGATCAGGTTCACCATCAACGGCCAGAAGAAGATCGCCGAGGTCGAGCCGCGGCTGCTGCTGTCCCACCTGATCAGGCGGGGCATCGGGCTGACCGGCACCCACATGGGCTGCGACACGACCAACTGCGGCGCGTGCACCGTGCTGGTCGACGGCCGCCCGGTGAAGTCCTGCACCATGCTCGCCGTGCAGGCCGACGGCCACGCGATCGAGACCGTCGAGGGCCTGTCCGGGCCCAGCGAGCTGCATCCGCTCCAGGAGGGGTTCAAGCAGGAGCACGGCCTGCAGTGCGGGTTCTGCACCCCGGGGATGATGATGGCCGCCAAGGCCCTGCTCGCCGAGAACCCGAGCCCGACCGAGGAGGACGTGCGCTGGGCGCTGTCGGGCAACCTGTGCCGTTGCACCGGCTACATGAACATCGTCAAGTCGGTGCTCTGGGCCGCCGACAAGCTCAGGCCCGCGGAACAGCCAGCCTCGGGGCCCCCGGCCGCCGAGCCGGCCGGCTGAGACAGGAACGGGAGTCAGCACCGTGTCACAGGCACTAGACGAGATCAAGATCGGCGGGCTCGGCGCGAGCCGCAAGCGCGTCGAGGATGACCGTTTCATCCGGGGCAGGGGCAACTACACCGACGACATCACGCTGCCCGGCATGCTGCACATGGAGATCCTGCGCAGCCCGCTGGCGCACGCGCGGATCAAGTCGATCGACGCGAGCAAGGCCTGGGAGCTCCCCGGGGTCCATCTCGTGCTCACCGGCGAGATGATGGCCACCCGCAACCTGGCCTGGATGCCGACCCTGTCCTACGACACCCAGGCCGTGCTCGCCACCGACAAGGTCCGCTTCCAGGGCCAGGAGGTCGCGTGCGTGGTCGCCGACGACCCGTACATCGCCAAGGACGCCTGCGAGGCGATCGACGTCGAGTACGAGCCGCTGCCCGTGATCGTGAACCCGGCCCAGGCGGTCGCGCACGGCGCCCCGGTGATCCGCGACGACAAGGAGAACCAGCCGGACAACGTCATCTACGACTGGGAGGTCGGCGACAAGGCGGGCACCGACCGCGCGTTCGAGCAGGCCGACGTCGTCTCGAAGCTGAAGCTGCACTACCCGCGCTCGCACCCGAGCCCGATCGAATGCTGCGGATCGATCGCCGACTTCAACCGCGCCACGTCGAAGCTCACCGTCTACATGACGACCCAGGCACCGCACATCATCAGGGCCGCGGTGGCGCTGGTCGCCGAGCTGCCCGAGCACATGATCAGGATCGTCTCCCCCGACATCGGCGGCGGGTTCGGCAACAAGGTCCCGGTCTACCCCGGGTACGTCTGCTCGATCCTGGCGTCGATCCTGCTCGAGCGCCCGGTGAAGTGGATCGAGGACAAGTCGGGCAACCTGATCTCGACCGGCTTCGCCCGCGACGTCTACCTGGACGGCGAGATGGCGCTGCGCAGGGACGGCAAGATCCTCGGCGTCCGGATGCACGCCGACGCCGACCACGGCGCGTTCTTCTCCGATGCGCAGCCGAGCAAGTTCAAGATCGGCCTGCTGCACTCCACCTTCGCCTGCTACGACGTACCGGCCGCGCACCTGACCGCCCGGGGCACGTATAGCAACAAAGCGCCGGGAGGAGTCGCCTACCGATGCTCGTTCCGGGTCACGGAGGCCATGTTCTTCCAGGAGCGGATGATCGCCGCTGCCGCCGTCGACCTCGGGATGGACCCCGCGGCGTTCCGGCGGATGAACTTCGTGCGGGACGAGCAGTTCCCGCACCGCACCCCGTTCGGGTTCCTGCTCGACTCCGGCCAGTACGGCAAGTGCCTGGACGTGGGCCTGAAGGCGGTCGGCTACGAGGAGTTCAGGCAGCAGCAGCAGGCCGCGAGGAAGCGGGGCAAGCTGCTCGGCCTTGGCATCTCGACGATGACCGAGCCGCTCGGCGCTGGCAACAGCCGCGAGTACGACATCCTCGGCATCAAGATGTTCGACTCGGCCGACCTCAAGATCCACATGACCGGCAAGGCGATCCTGCGCACCGGCGCGAAGACGCAGGGCCAGGGGCACGAGACAACGTGGGCCCAGATCGTGGCGCATGAGCTTGGCCTGCCGGCCGGGGACGTGGTCGTCGAGGAGGGAGACACCGACACCGCCCCGTTCGGGATGGGCACGTACGCCTCCCGCAGCACCCCGGTGGCCGGCGCGGCGGTGTCGATGGTGGCGCGCAAGATCCGTGCCAAGGCGCGCAAGCTGGCCGCGCACCTGCTCGAGGTGTCCGAGGAGGACATCGAGTGGGAGCTCGGCAGGTTCTACGTGCGCAGCGCGCCAGATCGTGGCGTGACCATCCAGGAGTGCGCGATGGCCGCCTACAGCAACATGCCCGACGGCATGGAGCCCGGCCTGGAGAACACGGCCTACTATGACCCGCCGAACCTCACCTGGCCGTTCGCCGTCTACATCGTCACGGTGGAGGTCGACCCGGAGACCGGGGTATGGGACGTGCTGAACATGGTCGCGGTGGACGACTGCGGCATCCGGATCAACCCGATGATCGTCGAGGGACAGATCATGGGCGGCCTGACCGAGGCCTACGCGATGGCCAACATGCAATTCATCACGTTCGACGCCGAGGGCAACTGCGTGGGCTCCAATTACATGGACTACCTGCTGCCGACCGCCTGGGAGACCCCCGGGTTCGAGCTGCACAGCGAGGTGGTCACGCCCTGCCCGCACCACCCGATCGGCGCCAAGGGGATCGGCGAGTGCGCGGCAGTCGGCGGCCCGGCGGCGTTCGTCAACGCGGTGCTCGACGCGCTCAGCGGGACGGGGGTCCGCAACATCGACATGCCGCTGCTGCCGGACCGGGTCTGGGAGGCGCTCACCTACCGGCGCGACATCTCCGGCGCGCCGCCCGTGCAGGCGGACGGCTGACGGGACGTAGCCGATGGATGACTGGGGAGTCCTTGAGCTAGCCGCCGACCTGCGGCGGCGCGGGCAGGCGTTCGCGCTGGCGACCGTGGTCTGGCGGCAGGGCCCGTCGTCGTCGCAGCAGGGCGCCCGGGCGATCATCACCGCGGACGGCGAGCTGCGCGGCTGGATCGGCGGTGCCTGCGCGGAGCCGGTGGTGCTGCGCGAGGCGCGGCAGGTGATCGCCGACGGCACGGCGCGGCTGCTGCTGCTCGGCAGTCCCGGCCAGTTCGGGGCGGCGGTGCCGGACGGGATGACGGTCGTGCCGATCGCCTGCCAGAGCGAGGGCGCGCTCGAGGTGTACATCGAGCCGGTGCTGCCTACGCCACGGCTGGTGGTGGTGGGGCGCTCGCCGATGGCCCGCACGCTGACCGACCTTGCGCACGGGCTCGGCTGGAGCGCGCAGCTCATCGACGCCGCCGAGTTCACCGCGTCCGACGCGGACGAGCGCGCCATGGTCGTGGTCGCCACCCAGGGCCACGGTGACGAGGACGCGGTCGAGCAGGCCGTCGCCGCCCGGCCCGTTTACCTGGGCCTGGTCGGATCGCATCGCCGCGGCGCGGCCGTCCTCGGCTACCTGGCCGACCGGGGCGTGCCGCGGGAGCAGCTGGACCGGGTCCGGGTCCCGGCCGGCCTTGACCTCGGCCGCACCTCGCACCGGGAGATCGCGGTCTGCGTGCTTGCCGAGCTC
>WNGN01012399.1_pt1 | contig 13709 bp, 13 predicted proteins | sample 5400561 | NCBI WGS metagenome assembly WNGN01 (sample SAMN13153379, study PRJNA577476) | soil metagenome | isolation source: 115 cm soil or saprolite under Garry oak tree replicate 2 | place: USA:California | collected 2016-06-15
CCCAGGTCAATGCCTACGTCCTCAGAGGATACAGGCAGCTTCTCAGGCTCTTCTACCTCACAAGAGAATGAGACGTACCAGTGGTCTACTCCTCGTTTGAGAGTAACTGTCTTGATCGTGCCTTCGAGCTTGCGATGCAGTTTGACTCTGATCGAGCCAATCTTAGAGAGGTGCAAGTGTGTTCCATCGAACTTCCAACCGGCTCCGTCTGGATAGGTGAAGCTGTTGTAGCGCGAACTACCCTGAAATCTGGGATAGCCAGGGTTCTCTCCATTCTTACAGCGTCGGAAGAAGTTTTGAAAGGCTTTGTGCAAGCGGTTTAGCACGTCTTGTAAGACATGCGCTGCGATGTCCTCATACTCCGGACGTATCTCATGCTTGATCTCAGGCAAATCATTCTGCTGGTCAACATAGGTGATGGACTTGCCAGCCATGCGGTAAGCGTCTTTGCGTTCCGAGAGTGCAGCATTATAGAGTTCCCTACATCTGTTGAGCACGAAGTACAGGCTCTTCTCGGTCGTCTTGTTTGGATACAAGCGATATTGAAACGTCTTACGCATTAGCCTTGCCCCAGTTCGATGTACTTCTTGACGGTTTCTTCGGTCATGTCTCCGACCGTTCCCACGTAATAGGAACGAGACCAGAAGGAGCCTCCCCCTACCTGCTTCTTCACCTCTGGATACTGCTTAAATACCTGCCGAGCAGTAATCCCTTTGAGGGTATTGGCAATGAGAGACGGAGCAACTGATGGAAGTGCCGAGAGAAAGATGTGGATGTGATCTTCCTGTACGTTTAAGGCTCCAATCTCCCATTGATTCGCATCGCATAACCGCCTCAACTCAGCCTCCACAAAACTAGCAACCTTTCCTACCAGGATACTCTTCCTGTACTTAGGACACCAGACGAAATGATACGCTATCTTATAGGTGACATGCTTGGTATGTTGTTCTCTCATGCTATTTATTGTAACATGGTATACCATAGATGTCAAGAGCGGCTAACCCATGCCTGAAGGCGATGGGAATGCGCCGCTCCCATCTTCAATGCGTGGAATGCTATCCCCCCACCGCCGTCGGTGCCGGAGAATTACAATTCAAAAACTGAATATTTTGCAATATCTGTGAAATTTCGGCCGTGTGTCCCGGGGTCACGTCCTGCGCATAGATGGATAGAGGCACCCATTTACAATTAGAGGCAATCCACGAGATCTGGAATATGCCCTGTGCACTTACAGGTGCCAGGAATTTATACCTGGTTCGACTAAAAGCGAAAGTTACGACAAGCTGGACTTGACCACCCGCTGAAAAATTACTGCCACAGAAACGTAAGCGCGATTGTGTCTTGTCATTCGTCGTCGAACAGAGGCTGATTATTGGTTTGGGCGGACCGGGCGTCGCTGTGACTGTAGTCTCCGGAAAAGCTGGAAGCGCTTTCACTGGTTTCGCGGTGGGCGTGGTGGGTGTGATGGGTGTCGCAACCGAGTGGGGTATAATGTTTGGTGTGGACTGTGCCACACCGGTGCTCGTCACATCAGAAGGCTGAAACTGCTTGAGTTTCTCGCTATTGGAAGCCAATACCACGAACACCGCCAGCAATACCAGGAACAGCACGGCAGGAATAGCAGCGACTGGTACTGATGCCATTGCCATGTTTCTCGGTTTTAGTTGTCTTGATCTCAACAAGAAAAGAACTGGAAAAAGGGGGTATAGTGCCAGGTCTTCCCGTAGTCGCTCCTTCCGACGTTTCAGGCGAACACTCACACAGTGCGAGGTGCTGGCGCACATTCGACCTGGCTTTATCAGGGAATGGCTGACCAATATAGGTAAGCAGTGTGCTATCATCTGGATGCACTATTTCATCCACATCCTCTGACACCCGCTTTTGTCCTGACATAGATCAACTACCTCACCTGCAATTACTGTTTGCTTCCTTGCTCGTCTGAGTAGATGCCTCATACAGAGCACGAAATTTTTCCACGCTACGAGCAACGCGTTTACGAACTGCTTCTGGCGTCATGCCTAACACATGACTGATCTCTTCGTAGGTAAAACCGTTCCCATAATGGAGATGCAAACACGCCGCGTCCTGCGGCTTCATTTTCAAGAGCGTTTCATGCACAAGAATACGCGTTTCCGCCTGACTTTCTGGACCAGGCACCATCAAATGGTGATTAAAGTCTTCAGGGCAGGAGGGATCATCCAGCCCTACAAAGAGGCGCAAACGTCTCCGGTTCAGATAGCGGAGACCATAATTTGTGGCAATACGATAGATCCAGGCGTCTAGTAAGAGGTCTGGAGATGTCTTCTCAATCTCTTTATACACCTGTAAAAAGGTATCTTGCGCAAGGTCAAGAGCCACTTCACGGTTGCCTACGAGGCGGTGCAAATATGCGGTAATGGGTTGCTGAAGCCGTTCGATTAGTGAACAGAAGGCCCGAGCATCCTTCGCTCGTAGACTCTCAACCGCCTGGACATCCATCACCATTTTGGCCTTATCCGCTCAAACAAGGTCTTTCTCGTCCGTTTTCTCTATAGCTTTGAGATGCCTCTACTACTACAATCAATAGCAAAGGCCGAAACGGACACTTTTTACCCGAAATTAGCAAAGATTAACAAATTGCCTGATTATACAACGGATACAGCAATGGTATGATATCCAGATGACCCATTTGGCGCGGGCGGTTCAACGTTGGGGTCCTGCACATTCCCTTCCATATCGACGGCACGAACAATGAGGGTATAGAAGCCACGCGAAGTCGGTAGCCATGGATACTCCCAGAGCACCCATGTGAGGGTAGAGAGAGGTCGTTTGAGGGTTGCGAGCTGCCAGCTGTTGCCCCCATCGAGGCTGATATCCACTTCGGAGATACCTTTATTGCCTGAGAAGGCGACACCACCAACATATGTCAACTGTTTGGCGGGAATACTCGAGCCAACCAGGGGAGTATCGATACGCGAGGTCAAGCGAATGGGCGCGGGATCGCTCCAGCCGCGCTCTTGCCAGTAGCCCTGGTAATCTTGCGACACAACCTGGATACGCGTCAGCCATTTGCAGTGCTTCATACCGTAGATGCCGGGCACAAGCATGCGCACGGGAAAGCCATGACCCTGCGGTAGCGTCGCACCATTCATACGCACAGCCAGCAGCGTGGTAGGCTCGAGCGCCTTGTCCAGGTGAATACTATCACTATAATCGTCCACCGCGTAGAAAACGACTTTGACAGTGCCCGTTTTGACCCCAGCTCGCTCAAGCAAATCTTTCAGACGCACACCTTCCCAGAGGGCATTGCTCATGTATTGGCCGCCAACCTCATTGCTGATGCACATCATGGACTCGTATTGCTGCTGCATCGGCAGAGCAAGCAACTCCTGATAGCTCAGCGTGAAAGGTTTGTCAACGTATCCATCAACCGTCAGGTGCCAGCCACTACTGTTGACCGTAGGGTCAGAGAAGAGGTTTTTGGAGACCACGTAATACTGGTCGTTCGAGGTAACCTCCGGCGAGAGAAACCGTGTGGGATGAATTTCGCCATAGTTCGGCACCGGCGGCACGATCTTACTTTTATAATTCTGGATCAGTTTAGTTACAGGAGCGGTGGCACTGCTCACGCCCTGAGTAATAAACCGCCATGCTCCGTAGCCCAGCAGCCCGACACCAGCTATAATCAGGCCGCGTGTGATCACCGTGCGCCGCGTCAGTCCGTTCTCTGCCTCTTCGCCATCCTGGGCTGCCTTCCTCTTATGGCCGCGGGTCGCAAGCCAGTTCTGAATAGACACAAAAAGCAGGCCATACACCATGCCTACTGCCGCGAGACTTACAAGCGTGTTGTTCAAACCAATAGCGAGATCTACCCCAAAGATCCCAGCGTTCGTCAGCGGAAGCAGCACAAAACCGACCAGCAGCCAGAGTATAAAGGCCAATATCAACCCCTGGTAAAGTTGAAGTTGTCGTCCAGCCGGCGCTACCTCCATATCCGCTTGCTGCTTTTCACTCTTATAAAATGCTTTAACCGCAGCAACATGTACCACTCTCGCCAGGTAGAGATTATACAGTCCCCCGCTCAACGCAAAAACAAGACACTGCCCCACGATAATGCCATAGAACAGGTAGTGTTTGGCGTCACCACCGATTAATTGATGTAAATAATCAAACATGGAGGCGGGCATGAGCGCGGTGAGAAATGATCCAAACACCTCCGGTAACGAGATGCCACCCAAAGCTTGATTGAGGATCAGCATAAAGCCCGTAGCGACTATTCCTGCCACCAGGCCAGCAAGAAAGCCGGTAGTAAATTGTTGTTTTTTCGTAGCTGTCTTCATGGCGGTGTTTCTTGTATGTAAAGCGTTTTGGGTCTATCACTATTATATCCAATAATACGTTACACGATTCTTGGGGTGGGGATTTTCGGAGATGTGTGGCAAAGAGCATTAAAAAATCAGATTCATCAAACGTCGCGTGCGGAGACCCCTGTCCTTCTAGACATGGGAAGGAAGCACGCGCCCCCTTTTTTGACTTTTGTTCTACTTGCTGCTATACTCTTCTTCATGAGCAAAACACTCACCAGAACAATCTGTATCAAACTGGATATAGACGGACACGAGGCCGCTTTGCAAGAGACGCAACAGCAGTTCAATGAAGCCGCTTCGTGGATTGCTTCTCTTTGCTGGCATGAGCACATCACCAACACCACTACTGCTCACCATCGTGTCTATGGGGAAACCCGTACCCGCTTTGGGCTTGGAGCGCAATTGGCCTGTTGTGCGCGTGCCAAAGCCGTGGAAGCCATCAAGACGGTACGAGTCCAGCAGAAGCAACGTCAACCCGACCAGAAACCAGCAGAGTGTCCTCAGTTCGGGTCGCGTGGTTCTATCCGCTATGATGCTCGCACGTACCGCTTGCTGAGTCTTGCTCGTGTCTCCCTCAGTACATTGCAAGGGCGCGTGATCTGCCAAATGGTGTTGGGCAAACGTCAACATGCCATGCTCATTGATCCTGCATGGACCATCGGCGGGGCTGATCTGGTATGGAAACGTGGCACCTACTATTTGCATGTCACCCAGGGCAGAGAAGCCCCTCACCAGACAGAGACCCCGGAGACCCTTGGGGTTGACCTTGGCATCGTCAGCCTTGCCACTGATAGTACCGGCGAGACTTTCAGTGGCGCGAAAGTCCGTGAGGTGCGTTTGCGCTACCATCGTCGTCGCCAAAGCGTGCAGAGGGTCGGTACCCGCTCTGCCAAACGTCGTCTCAAGAAAATGAGTGGACGTGAGAAGCGTTTTCAAACAGACACCAACCACAAGATCAGTACGGCCCTGGTACAGAAAGCTGTTCGTACTCGCAAGGCACTTGCGCTTGAAGACCTCACGGGTATTCGGGAGCGCACGAAAATGGTTCAGCGAAAACACCGCTACGAACGACAGTCCTGGGCTTTCTCTCAACTGAGAACGTACATTGCCTACAAAGCAGCATGGGCTGGCATTCCTGTCAGGTTGGTTGACCCAAGAAACACGAGTCGAACCTGTTCTCAGTGTGGACATTGTGAAAAAGCCAATCGTCAAAACCAGGCCTCCTTCCGCTGTAAGCAGTGCGGTTTCTGCTGCAATGCCGACTACAATGCGGCGATAAACATTGCGCGGGTTGCCGTCAAGCAGCCTATGGTAGCGACCCGCAAGGGTTAGTTACAAGCCCCTGCCTTCTGGCATGGGGTCACTTGACGTGCCAACACCCTTGTCGCTGCCAGATTGCTTCAGTATGCTTCTATCAGAAATTACATATTAGAGAGAGGCAGCATTGATTATGGCAACAAACGAAGTAAACGTCATTACCGGGGCTTTCAGCTATACTGGTAAATACATTACGCGCCGTCTCCTGGCGATGGGGAAACAGGTTCGCACGCTCACCGGGCATCCCGACAACCCAAACCCATTTGGAGAGCAGGTCTGTGTTTATCCTTTTCATTTTGATAATCCCGCGGCACTGGTCAAGAGCCTGGAAGGGGCAACAACGCTCTATAATACCTACTGGATTCGCTTCGCGCGCGGCTCTGTCACCTTTGAGAAGGCAGTGGCAAACACGAAAATTCTGTTTGAAGCGGCTAAAGAGGCGGGCATCGATTCAACACGTGGTACACATCAGTATAACCAATCCAGCTGAAACGTCACGGCTGCCCTATTTCAAGGGCAAAGCCGTACTGGAGCAGGCTCTCATCAATTCTGGTTTATCGTACTCGATCATCCGGCCAACGGTCATCTTTGGCACGGAAGATATCCTCATCAATAATATCGCCTGGCTACTCAGGCACTTCCCGGCCTTTCCTATCTTTGGGTCTGGCACCTACCAGCTCCAGCCAATGTATGTTGAGGACATGGCGGACCTGGTGGTACAGGTTGGGCAGTCGAAAGAAAACGGTATTATCGACGCTGTTGGACCGGACATCTTCACGTTCGAGGAACTGGTACGGCTGATAGCTGCTAAACTTGGTCGTAGCAACGTGTTGTTTCCACATGTCAATCCTGGCCTCGCCTTTTATCTGGCCAAGCTCATTGAACCAACGCTTGGGGATGTGCTAATCACACAGGATGAAATAAAGGGGTTGATGGCAAATCTGTTGGTTTCACAGAACGCTCCAACAGGACATAAGCACTTGAGTCAGTGGTTAGAGCAAAATGCCGCGACAGTTGGAAAGGTCTATGCTTCTGAGTTAAGTCGGCACTATAGGTGAATCAAAATTGTAGGCGTCACCCCAGCCAGGGCGGCGCTGCCTTCATCATTCACCGAATTACGAGACCATTGAGATGGCATTTATGTATGGTATGCCCGGAACCCAGGACCCCAGGACCTTTCTGGTGGTACAGCCCACTTGATTTGAGGTACGTATTTTCGTATGTATATGATATGATGTAAATACTAACAAAGCTTTTCACTTGTAACCAAAGGCAAGATGCTACATATGTATAGATCAGGATATACAGGCACACTTTCACATCTAGCGCGCTGGTCATCCCGTTTACTGCTGGTATGCGGATTGGCGTGTCTTTTTATAATAGGAACAGTACAAACTACGACAACGACTGCCTTCGCCAGTGGCAAGCCAGGCGGTAATGTCGGTGATCCCGTTGTGCGTGCGGTAGATATTGCCGAGCCCGCGGTAGTACGCATCATCACGACTCTTGGCGGTCATCTGACGGTGCATTTTTCTCAGACAAGCAACGTGACTTTCCCTCAAGGCACAGGCAACAGTTATCCACTACAATTATCGGGCAGTGGTACGTTCATTTCTGGACACGGTGACATTCTGACCGCGGATCATGTAATTAATCCGCCGCACGACCAGTCATTAAGCCAGTATCTTGATGACACAGCGGCAAAAGACGTGACCGCATATATGAATTTAAATGCCAAGCCCGGTTCTCAGGTCACTGCGGATCAAGTAGACCAGGAACTCAAGAGCGGGCAACTGGTCGCGACGCCAAGTTATGACCCGGCCTCGAGTGAAGTCTTTCTTAATACAAGCTATACCGGTCCACTGAGCGCACCAGATTTTTCAAGTCTGCCGTTTCAGATTCACGCCGCGGTTGACCGCATTGAAAAAGAGAGCTCTTTTAACGAAAAAGACGTGGCTATTATCCACGTTGGCTTGAATGATATGCCAAGTGTACAACTTGGAGATTCGGGGAATGTTCAGCAGCAAGATCAACTGACGATTATTGGTTTCCCAGGCAACGGGGATGTCAGCAACAGGCCGACAGATATTCTGACAGCTTCGGTCAATACTATCAACGTCAGTTCCATCAAAACAACGGACTCGGGGGCGCAGGTAATTCAAGTCGGCGGCAACGTCGAGCATGGCGATAGCGGCGGGCCTGCACTGGACAGCAATGGAGCCGTTGTGGGCATTGTGAGCTTTGGCCTGGTTAACTCCGGCTCCCCAGGCGGCACCAGTTTCTTACAGGCGAGTAACAGCGCCCGGGAACTGGTACAAGCGCTCAACCTGAATACCTCTGCCGGACCCTTTCAGAAAGCATGGAGTCAGGCCTTAAACGACTATGCATCCAATTCTACCGGCCACTGGCATAGGGCCCAACAGGAATTTGCGCAGATCGCCGCAAAATATCCCCTGTTCAAAGGAGTCACACCCTATCTGACATATGCGCAGCAACAGGCCAGAACCGAGAATGTATCGCCACAGCCTACGCCAACAGCGAATACGGCCCCAACAAATACAATCGCAGCCTATGTATTGACGATTGGCGGCATAGCTCTGCTAATTCTCCTGCTGGCGCTGCTCTTTATGGTGTTTTTCCGCCGCCGTAGCAAGAAATCAGCCACTTCCAGCACAGGAAAAGCTGGACTAGACTCACAGGAACCACGCCCGGCTGCTATTGCCCAGAAGGGGCCGAGTCCCGCGGGGGGTTCTATGCAGCAGAAGCAAGCTTCGTCACTGGATGATGCCATGGTGGCCTTTGGTGCGCCGCCTAAAACACCTCAACCCGTCCAGCCATCATCGTCATCAATACAGACGGTCGTCTCTGGAACGCTGCGGCCATGGCCCTGTGGACACATGAACCGCTCGAACGCACGTTACTGTAGCATCTGTGGAGAGCCTGCTCCCCCGCCACCCACCGGTCGCCGTGTAGAGCAATAAAAATATTATAGCATAACAGAGAAGAAAACGAGCACCACTGGTGCCCGTTTTCTTCTCTGTTATGCTATTTCGTATCTCCAAATCCCATGATGTTGTAACCGGCATCGACAAACATAATCTCACCGGTGATCGCGCGGGCCAGGGGGCTGCAGAGGAAGAGAGCTGCGTCGCCCACCTCGCTCTGCTCAATGTTACGGCGCAGCGGGGCTATATGATTCATCTGCTCGCGAAAATGGGTTAAGCCAGAGACACCGCGGGCGGCCAGAGTGTTGAGTGGACCCGCAGAAATCGCGTTGACGCGAATATTGTGCTCTCCCATTTCGTAGGCCAGGAAACGCACACTGCACTCCAGGGCGGCTTTGGCAACGGCCATGACATTATATTTGGGCACTACGCGCTCACTTGCCATGTAGGTCAGTGTGAGTATACTGCCACCGCCGCGAGCCTGCATCATCGGCATGGCACGCTTTGCCATCGGAATAAGTGAGTAGGCACTGATATCCAGAGCTGTGTGAAAGCCTTCGCGGCTCGTCTCATAGAACGGGTTCTCCAGCTCGCGTGGAGGGGCATAGGCGACCGAATGGATCAGGATATCAAGCTCACCATGAAAGATGTCGCCTGCTCGTGCGAAAGCCGAATCGAGTTGCTCATCACTCTGTACGTCGCATTCCATCACTTCGGTACCAGGAATCTTCGCAGCCAGATCGCGTACATACTTTTCCATACGTTCCTGGTATGAGAATGCAAGCTGAGCGCCCTCGGCGGCAAGTGATTGCGCAATGGCCCAGCCAATTGACCGGTGGTTGGCAATACCAAAGATAAGGGCCTTTTTTCCATCTAGTAGGGGCATTGGGAAACTCCTCTCAATTTGACCGGCGCACATTCCTGGCGCCAGACGGGGATGGCGTTCACTTACCGTTCGATGGGGTAACGTCGAGCAACCCATCCATTCATGCCGTTTGCCAAATTATATACTTTTTTCAGGCCAGCAACCAGGGCTATCTCCGAAGCCGATGCACTGCGCTGCCCGGTAGCGCAGACAAATATCACGTCTTCCTCCTCAGGCAACCCCAAATCTTTGAGCGCCTTGCCAAAGGAATAGATTCCATTGAGCGGTACTAACTGAGCCTCAGGAATATGGCCACGAAACCACTCATCTGGCTGTCGTACATCAATGACATATGCACCAGCCTCGACCAACCTCTTCGCATCATCGGTGCCAATTGTGGTATAGGGAAACGCCTCTTCCTCTTCTTCATTATATGGCATTATTCTTCTTCTCCTCATTGCTATACTGCTCTAACCACAGTCGTCCCAGCAGGGTGCCAGTTATGACATATTCATCGCCAACAAACGTCATGGTGAGCAAGCCCTGGTCTTCCATCTCGCGAAAATCGTCGGTTACAAGAAAGTATTGTCGCAGCATCCGTGAGAAGTCGCTTTCTGGCAACTGTTTCCAGGCCTGTAAGAGGCGCAACACGGCCGCGTACTTTACGCTGGCATCATCGATCGCTCGCATAGTCACAATATTCCTTCTACACTCTCAACCTCGAAATAGGCCTTGCTGCCTGCTCACAGTGTAACAAATCCAGGGTCTTTGAGCAAGTAAATGTGCGAGCTCACAGAATATCTCAAATATCTTGTATAAAGCGGTGCCACTCGACTATCAAAAAGGCGGTATGGGTACCCCTGGCTTGAGCCATGGAGGTGAAACGCCGCCTGACCACAGACGGCACCGCTTGACAGATGCCGTCTCATCTGTGATAACTAGAGTCATGAGAAGGTTTGAATGCAGACTGTATCCGACGAGAGAACAGGGGAGTTGTCACAACGTGTTAAGAGAACGAGTGTGAAGGAGGGCAGACCGGCTATGCCAGATCCAGCACAACCACAGATTCAGGCAAACATGGTCATACACAATATTGGTCAACTGGTTACTGTTGCGCAACAACCCATCCGAGGGGCGAGCGGACCCTTACAGGTCATATCACACGCTTCTATGGCTGTACATGACGGGAACATCGCCTGGATTGGTCCTGATGACGAACTCGAACCTTTGTTCCAACATAGTGCGGACGATTCACAAGACGGTATCACCATCGTCGATGCTCAGGGAGCAGTAGTCACTCCTGGCCTGGTCGATTCACATACCCACCTGGTCTTCGCGGGAGACCGCGCGGAAGAATTTCACCTGCGCCGCTCCGGCGTTGGTTACGGAGAGCTACTTGCACAGGGACGCGGCATTCTCACCACCATGAATGCCACCCGCAAGACAGATACCAATCAATTATTGGAGCTGGCCAAAGCCAGAATAGATAAACTGCGCACATATGGCACAACAACCGTAGAGATAAAAACGGGCTATGGATTAGATAAGGTTACTGAAGAGGCCTGCCTGCGTATCATCAACAACCTCAATGCGCTCGAGGAGAGCTCTAAATACCAGAATAGCCAGGTGCGTGTCATACCGACTTTTCTGGGCGCGCATGTTGTTCCGCCCGAATATCGCGACCGCCGCGAAGACTTTGTCAACCTGGTTATTGAGGAGATGCTGCCCTCTTTTGTGGGACTGGCACGATTCTGTGATGTGTTCTGCGAACGGGAAGCCTTTACTCTTGAAGAGTGTCGACGCATTCTCAGCAGGGCCAAAGCACTGGGTTATCAACTCAAGATACATGCTGACCAGCTTAGCCCGTCTGGCGGAGCTGCACTCGCAGCCGAACTGGGTGCAGTCTCAGCCGATCACCTCGATCACGCCAGCGACGCCGACCTGGATGCGTTATGCGAAGCCGGTGTAGTGGCAACGCTGCTGCCCGGTTGCTCATACACATTGCGTAGTCCTTACCCACAGGCGCGACGTTTCCTGGATCATGGTCTCCACGTTGCCCTGGCCACGGACTTTAATCCGGGTACATCCTACTGTGAAAATATGCAGATGATCCTGGGGCTGGCAATGTCCTTGATGGGCATGTCGCTTGAAGAGGCGCTGACGGCCACGACGATCAACGGCGCGCGCGCCCTGGCATTGGAGGATCAAATCGGCAGCATTGAAGTGGGCAAGAAATGTGAACTGGCCTTCTGGTCCAGCAATGATTATCATGAAATTGGCTATCATTTTGGCGTCAATTTAGTCAAGTCGGTACTTGTTCAACGTTAGGCAAGGGCAAACACCGCTCGTCTCTTTTTGTGTGGGATCGTGCTTCTTTATGAGAAGCTGTGCTTATTTCTACAAGAAATGACTGCTTGATGAGAAATGTTTCACGTGAAACATTTCTCACCTCTGGCTAGAAGATATTACGTATGAGCTGACAACACTGCGCCAGGACAAATTCAGTCCCATTGGCTGGTGGCGTTTTCTCGGACGCTCGTGGGAGATGTCGTGCAAGACAGCGCATGGAAATCCGTCGTTGAAGCGCTCCTGGGCGATGGTAACCTTACTCATAGGCATACTTGCTCTCGCCATTCTTCTTGCCAATTTCTTGTTCGAGGGACCTGGCACGACATTACGCCTGCTCCCCGCATTTCTATTCTGTGTGGCATGGCAGCAGAGCAACCTGTTCTGGCATCTTGGACTAAACAAACAGGCGCAGTCGGGTAGATTGTTGCCTGCCGTGGGTATTGCTAACACACTAACATGGTTACGCGGTTTAGCTGCTTCGTATCTTCTGGCCAGGATTATCGGCGGCGCCGGCACCCCCTCCTGGCTGGCATTGACCGCCTTTCTCGTGGGCGTGGCAACAGATATACTTGATGGACAGGTTGCGAGAATCACCATGACGCAAAGCAAATTGGGGAAGATTGGTGATGGTGAGACAGATTTTTGCTTATACCTGGCTCTGACCATCATTCTGATACAAAACAATGTGCTACCACTATGGCTGGGATTGATCATGCTGCTGCGCTTCTGTGTTCCATTCGTAGCGGTCCTGACGAGCTACTTTGTTTTTGCCCACCAGGTACGTTTTGGTTCAACCATCTGGGGTAAGTATGCCGGGCTGGCACAGTGCCTTTATTTCCTTGTTTTGCTGACCCCTACTCAATTTGCACCGGTTGTCCAGGCGATTCATCTTCCCTTACTCGCTGCTACATTGATCCTGTTGATTGTGGCTCCATTGGCACAGATTTTGGAGAATGTGCGGACGGGCAGAAGATAAGGTTATTCGCGCGCATCTATCGCCTCTGCTTGACATTTACGACGGCGTCTTTTATCAAACCGCGGCGTAAAACCCCTGGCTTCAGCCACGGGGAGAGAAGCCGCGTTCCTTGCTTTGGTGGATAGGGTGGGGATACTGTTTGACCCTTTACAGTGCGTGTGCTATACTGTAAAGCATGCAACAGCAGAAAGCCTATAAGTATCGCTTCTATCCGAGTGATGAACAAAAGCACCTCCTGGCGCAAACCTTTGGGTGTTGCCGCTATGTCTATAACTGGGCCTTGCGCCAACGGACTGACGCGTACTATCAGCGTGGTGAGCGGCTGTCCTACGAAGGCACAGCCGGGCGTCTGGTCACCCTCAAGAAACAGGAAAAGACCATTTGGCTCAATGAGGTTTCTTCTGTCGTACTCCAACAGGCCCTCAGACATCTCGAGAAAGCCTTTCGCAACTTCTTTGAAGGGCGAGCTGACTATCCCACCTTCAAAAAGAAACGGAACCAGCAAGCTGCCACCTATGCCAGCAACGCCTTTACCTGGAAGGGGCATCATCTCACCCTGGCCAAGATGGATGCTCCTCTGGAAATCACGTGGCATCGTCCCTTGCCCGATGGATGTCAGCCAAGGAGCGTCACCATCACCAAAGATGACGCTGACAGCTACTTTGTTTCCATCCTGGTAGAAGAAGACATCAAGCCCTTGGAAGTTACTCCTAAGACGGTTGGACTTGATCTGGGCTTGAAGTCGATGGTGATCACCTCCGATGGACAGACGCATGGTAACCCCAAATTCGCGGCCTCGGATGAAAAGAAGCTTGCGAAAGCACAGAGACGGCATGCGAAAAAGAAAAAAGGCTCCAAGAACCGGAACAAGGCTCGTCTCAAAGTCGCTCGCGTCCATCAGAAGATTGCCG
>WNGN01001974.1_pt1 | contig 13708 bp, 17 predicted proteins | sample 5400561 | NCBI WGS metagenome assembly WNGN01 (sample SAMN13153379, study PRJNA577476) | soil metagenome | isolation source: 115 cm soil or saprolite under Garry oak tree replicate 2 | place: USA:California | collected 2016-06-15
CGACCACAAAAATCTTCCATCGTAATCTTGCCATCGTCATGCCTCCCCTTGTCTGCGACTTATCTTTGTTGCCTGGACTGGTTAGTTGATCGCGCCGCTTCATGTTCGCCTCCTTAAGCTGTTTTCGTCCTCCAACACTTTGATTATTTGATTATGGATATTGGGATCGCGTCTTGATCCTTGACTTGTCGCTGCCAACAGTTTCGAAACTTTGAACAAATCGCCTCCGGATCTTTCGGTCTCAACAGAAAACATACGACATCAGCTCCACAGCGACGCCGAATTGACCATTGCGCGGTTCCACCCGCACCACACGCGCCTCGCACTGGAGGGTCTCGTGTTCGAAATTGAGGGAAAGCCGGATCGTATCTCCGATCGCATATGCGCCCTCGGTCTCAAAGAAAATTCCCGATGTGCTGATATCGCGTGTGATGCCGATCCCATCGTTCAATTGCACCGGTAGAGCGAGTTTAAAGCGTTGTCCTCTCCGTCTCTCCTCAAAAACGCCAGCTCCTCCCACAGTGGGGCGCAGTGTGCCAGTGATCCCATGTGAAAAACAATTGAATGGGCGATACATTTTTCCGTGCTGTTCGATATATATCGAAAGGTAGGGAGGGAGACTGGAGAATGGAGTGATGGCGCAGCGAGAAACGGGGCGCGAATCTTTTGCAATTTACAAGGACGCGTTACCGAAAGATCATAAACTCGGCGAGAATTCCTTCCTCTCTACGAGTGTAACCGGTCAGCGCACCTCGCCCAGAGGACTTTGGATTTGCTGAGGTGCAGATACTGGTGTTATTCTACCTGCAGATAACTTCAAGGAGACCGCCGTATGAAGGACGCGTACACTGCTGTAGTAAAGAAATCGGGAAAATGGTGGATCGGCTGGATCGAAGAGGTGCCAGGGGTTAACTGTCAGGAGCCGTCAAAGAAAGAGTTACTGGAAAGTTTGCAGGAAACCTTGCGAGAGGCTCTAGAACTGAATCGTCGTGAGGCCCTGGAAGCGGCTGGAGAAGGTTTTGACGAAGAGCCGATCAATGTATGAAGCGTGGCGATCTCCTGCGCCACCTCCGCCAAAACGGCTGCGAATTGTTGCGCGAGGGTGCTCGTCATTCGTGGTGGCACAATCCTCGTCAGAATAAACGCTCGTCTGTCCCCCGCCATAACGAGATTATCGATCTGCTGGCGCGGAAAATCTGCAAAGACCTGGGCATTCCACCTATTAAATAATCTTCTCGCGCAGCGCTAGCCCTCTAAGACACCACGGAGACCTGCACGCCTTCGAGGAACCTCAACGAACGCCGTAAGATCGTCGTGTCTCATCACCCCACGACCACCCAAACGTCAAAATAAAAGGCGCGACCCTCAAATTCCAAATTACGGCCTGGAGGGAGAGGGAGACTGGAGAATGGAGTGTTGGAGTGATGGCGCGGTGGAGTGCAGTACGCCGATACTCTAACACTCCAGCCGACCAGCTCTTCTACACGAGTCCTTTTTCCTGGGCGTAGCGGGCGAGCTTTGTGCGGCTATCGACGCCGAGCTTCTGATAGATGTTGTGGAGATGGATCTTGACCGTTCCCTCGCTGATGAAGAGCTTCTTGCCGATCTCCATATTGCGCACTCCCGAGTAAATTTCCCTGGGGCCTACGTCCGGGTCTTCTAAGGTGAACTAAACCAGCCCTTTATTGCCGGCGTACAAAATGAGCGCGAGGCGGCTTTTTACAACCTTCTCGGCAGAAAGAACAGTGCAGTGGGCAGGTCAGGCGATGGTTAAGTAGTCCTTTTCTTGACATTACAAAACAAAGCCCCTATTTTCAGATTCCAATGATCTACGTCCAAATCCCAGAAAAACACGATGCCAAGGGTTTTCTTTTATTAGCAAAGAGTGGGGCGCCTGTTAGTTGTCTGCCTCGCAATATCTACGGAGTAACCCCGGAGCATGTAAAAATCCTTAAGCGAAAGCGGATTCCGTTTAAAAAATTGCCTGCCAAAAGCGTCCGTCTGCCTAAGTCTTCTCTCGCTGCATGAAAAAGTATGAGATTTACCTGCCATTGAAATATAACGATGGCAGGGAGATCGAAGCGGAGAAGATTAAGCAAATTCGTGAAGAGTTGATCGCTGTTTTTGGCGCTCTCACTGTCAGTTCCCAATCTGCTCCCTATCAAGGTAGTTGGAAGTATGGCGGCGTGAATTTTATCGACGATATCATCAAGATTGAAATCATCGCCGGCTCCGATAGGAAGATTGAAAGGTTTTTCAAGGGATATAAGGAACATCTTAAGCGGCTTCTCAAACAGATCGATATTTTGATCACCGCGCAGAACATCCGCACGATTTGAATCAAGGCCGCAGGAGATGAAGATTAAACTGACACTTACCATCGACGAGGACCTCATTTCTCAAGCCAAGCGGTATGCCGAGGCCCGAAGGGATTCTCTGTCCGGCTTGGTGGAGAAGGCACTGCAGGACCTGACCCAAACCCAAGAGATACCTTTTTCTAAGCGTTGGCGGGGAAAATTTAAGGCGTCTCGTCGCGTGTCAACTCGCTACAAAGCTTTGTCCCGGCGTTATTTGTGATCGTGCTCATGCACACAAGGTAACTGCAAACGTTGGATGAATAGAGTGTTGTTGGAGACTTCAGCACTCCAGCCGGCCAGCTCTTCTACACGAGGCCCTTTTCCTGGGCGTAGCGGGCGAGCTTGGTGCGGCTATCGACGCCGAGCTTCTGATAGATGTTGTGGAGATGGATCTTGACGGTTCCCTCGCTGATGAAGAGTTTCTTGCCGATCTCCATATTGCGCAGCCCCGCCGCCACCTGTTTGATAATTTCGATTTCTCTGGGTGACAGCACCTGAGCTGCCTCGTTTCTGGCGGTCTCGCGCTGGAGCAGTCTTTCCAGCGCGCTGCTCACCGAGCGCTTCTCCAGCCACAGTTCGCCCGCGTGCACTTTGCGGATGCACTGCACGAGCAGCTTCGGCGCCAGCTCCTTGAGCACGAGGCCGCGCACGCCGAGACGGACGGCCTCGGTCAGTCCTTCTTCGTCGAGCGTAGCCGTGAGAACCACTACTCGCGTGAGCAGTTTTTCTTTTCTCATCTCCCGGAGCACCACAAGGCCGTCTTTTGCCGGCATCTGAATGTCGAGCACCAAAATGTCCGGTTTGTGCCGGCGTACGGCCTTGAGGGCCGCATCGCCCTCGAGGCAGCGCGCGACAACCTTGAGATCCTTTTCCAGGCGAAACAGATTCTCCATCGCGTCGAGGATTAATGGATGATCGTCTGCGATAACCAAGGTGATCGGCATCTCAGGCTCGAGGCGATGAAAGCGGCAAGGTCACTTCAAGCCGCGCTCCAGATTCGGAGGAGTCGATGCTTAGAGCCCCGCCGAGAGCAGCGACCCGGCTTTTAATGACGGCGGGACCGAGCCCCATAGAGGTAAGCGCGGCGTCATCATAGTGACCGCGGAAGGGAAAGCCGCAGCCGTCGTCGGAAACGGTTACGCGCGCATTGTGATCGTCGGCTTTAAGATCCACCTGCACTACCGAGGCGTGAGAATGACGGGCGGCGTTGACCAGCCCCTTGCGGATGATCTGATAGATTTCGCGCGCCAGTACGGCGGGCAGCTGCCCGTCAAGACCATCCATCTTTAGCTCCACGCGCAGGTGCCATTGCTGCTCAACCGTCTTGGCCAGCTGTTGGAGGAGGTACCCGAATTTGAAGTCCATATCGCCCGGGACGAGCGTGGCGAGCTTCAACTCTTCAATAAAGGAGCGGAGCTCTTGCTGTTCCCGAACGATAAGATCCTGAACCCCACGCAGTTGCTCCCTAGCCACCTCAGGATCCACTTTTAGGCCCTGGACTGCGGCCTCAAGGTTTAGGCCGGCGACGGCGAGAGACTGAAGCACGTTATCGTGAAGGTCACGGGCGAGGCGGGTACGTTCACGGGCGGCCGCCAGTTGTTGAAGCCGCTGCAACTCAGATTCCGCTCGTTTGCGCTCGGTGATATCGCGGGCAATCGTTGCAACAGCCGTAATTTTGCCCGTTGCATCCTTTATTGGCGATAACGTTAGAGAAACATGAACTTGGGCTCCGCCTTTCCGCACCCGAATGGTTTCGTACTGAGCAACGGGTTCTCCCTGTTTGAGCTTTCCACGCAGCCGCTGCATCTCATCGAGACGGTCAGGCGGATACAGAATAGAGACAGAACGGCCCGTGACTTCTCCGGCGGAATAACCATAGATGATTTCTGCGCCCTTGTTCCAGCTGGTAATGGCTCCTTCCAACGTTGTACCAATGATCGCGTCATCTGAAGACTCTACGATAGCAGCTAATTGAGTGACCGCGTCCTCCGCGCGCTTGCGCTCGATAATTTCCCTTTCTAAGTCCGTGTTAATGGCTTGGAGTTTAGCCGTGTGGCCGGTTAGCGTGAGCAGAAAGGCGCCCAATAGGCCGGTAAAAAAGAGCCCTCCCGCAAGGACACTCCACGCCTGCCACCCTCGTTGAGCGATCAGATATTCTTTTGTTGGGGCGAACTGAACCATCCACTGGCGTCCGGCGATCTCGAATGGAACGACTCTCTGGAACGGCGCTGGCAGAATGCGTGCGTTCGCTTCAACCGGCAGATCATGCGAATCGAGATCCTTTGCGCGATGCTCATATAGCAGGCGTTTTTTTCCTCCGCCTCTGGCGTCGAGGAGGCGAATTTCAATGTCCTCCATCTTCGCACCTTTTAGTGCAGCATTCATCATGTCGTCAATCCGAAACGCTCCGCTAATGTAACCGTGCAGATTAAGACGTCGCTCTTCTACGCTGTTCTGCGGGCGTCCGGGTTTGTAGACGGGTAGGAAAACTACCAAACCTCCTTGGCGTTCACTATCCTGTATCAGTCTGAGCGGATCAGTGGCTGTTGGCTTTCCCGTATCTCGCGCCCGATTTAGCGCTTCGCGTCTGGTGGGATCAGACGCCGCGTCAAAACCCAAAGCCCTTCCATTCCCTCGGACCGATTCTGCATAATAGACAGGGATATATTCGGCGCGCCGCGCTGCCCGAACCAACTGCCCCTGTGGGCTCTGTTCCGTGATTTGGAACTTACCGAGGCCATCTTCCCGGGCGGCCTGCTCATAGTTTGCCCGCTCCGAGTCGAGGATCCGGGGACTCCACGAGACTGCACGAATCCCTGGATGGCGCGTGAACCAGCGCGAGACGAAAGTTTTGAACTGTTGGCGGTTAATCGGAACCGAGCTCGCATAGAGGTTCTCTACCGAATGGAGGACCAGGATATAGTCATCAAAGTTCTCTTGTAGCTGTTGGGCCAGATGGTCCGTGCGACGCTTGAATTCCAGATCAATTCGATCTTGTTCCCACGCGTTTGTGTAAATAAAAAATGTGACAACCAGCGTGAATGCCAGACACAGCGGCAGGGAGATTTGTCTGCCTTGTGAGAATACGGCTGGTTTGGCTGCCCAGATCAGAATCAACGGAGTAAAGGTAATGACTCCAATGGCATCGCCCACCCACCAGGTCCACCAGTGGAACAAGTAGTCGACCGGCTGGATAACGCCGCCCAACAGCAGACTCGTCACACCCCATGTGGCGTTCACGAGGCAACTTACCGGGCCTGCCAGAAGCAGAAATTTGATGATACCCCGCGCCTCGACAAACGCGGTCGGATATTGCGTAAAGCGGCGTATCAGGAAAGCCCCTACAATGGCCTGTAGCGAAGCTCCCATGCCGATACTGGCCGCTAGCGCCGTGGTATTTAGAATCGACGCGGTGCTTGTGGTATCGAGAGAAGTCCGTAGATTAATTAAAAACGACCCGAGCAAAATGCCCGGCCAGACCCGGTATCCGAACAGTAGAGTACCAGCTAGAGCAATGCCGGATGCTGGCCACACAGCCGTGGCATACCCCGGGGGTATCGCCAATAAGAGTCCAAGTCTACCTACGGCATAGTAGGCTGCGGCCATCGCCGCCAGCTTTGCCAGTAGCTCAGCCCAATGGGGGAAAGACGTGGCTGTCATCCCTGCCTTCCTGAGGTTGTGGACTAATGCTTCGAAGAGTTATCGTCTCGACATTCGGCGACATTCGATTGACAGCTGAAGCCGGTTAGAGAATCGAACCGGGATTAGGTCTGAGGATAATCTTTTCCGTGCTGCGCTTGAGCGATTGATTCGGCCTGTCGAGGAGGAAGGGATTAAATACAAGCCGTGCCCCGTTGCCCATTTGCCCCCCCATTGTGGGGCCGGGAATGGCGCGTCCAGCCCCAACTTTTCCGGAAATTTTACGATCGCACTATTGCCACAGATGACCGGTCCGTGTCAATGATCACCGCGCTCTGACGCTAGGGATAGGCCGTTTGAGTGCGGAAAACGTCCAAATGACCAATTTTCCAATTTGGGCAGGTTTCGCGTGCCCAATGATGCGATCTGGACGCGGCTGCAGATGGTTTGGAGAAGGACGCTCGCTGGGGTCACCCATTAGAAGAGGACAATCGATGCCTGACCGTGTTCTTTACGAGTCTGTCTGTCGGTGATCTCAACGTCCTGGCCGAGCGCAATTAAAAAGCCCATTAGTCGTTCGACTGCAAAATTCCCGGAACGGTTGCGCATCAGGGCCGAAACGTGGGACTGCTCAATGCCGACAATTGCGCCCGCTTCTGCCTGTGTAAGGGCGCGACTCTTGATGATAAGGAGATCGCCCGTCAGGTGCGTGGACCGCTAGTGACAAACATGCTGCTACTCTGATGATTGCTCATTGATTCGAGAGTCTGGTTTCAATTCTCTGGTAAACCTCCCGCCGGTCATGATTGCGAAGATCCAAACTTCATTTTTCACGCTCCTAAACACCACGCGATAGTCGCAGACGCGGAGTTTCCAATAACCCTTTAAGGTCCGCCTCAGCGGCTCCGCGTATCTTTGCGGCTCGACTCGCAGACGGTTTTCGATCGCGCGCTGAATTCTTTTAGCGACATCGCGATTGAGCGTCGGAACATCCTTGGCTTTGACCTCGGGATGATAAACCAGCGTGTAAGCCATACGGAAAGGAGTCGTTATGAACCCCAGACCTGCTTATGGCTTAGCCCTCGAGTCCGCCGAAAGGTCTTTTCCCGTTCCTCGGCGACTTCGGCCAGCACGATGTCTTCCTGAGCTTCGAGGGCGTCTTTGATGAAGTCTCGAATCTTCAAAGACAAGGAAATCTCCTCCTTGGCCGCCAGGCGTCGGACGCTGTCGTACAAAGCCTTGTCCAAGACTACGTTTACTCTCCAGTTTTTTCCCGGCATCTTTGTTCTCCTTCGAGACGTGTAGCACTTGTGCACTACCCGCGCAAAAGCCCAACGCATTTCTGATAATCGCAGCCAATTGATGGCAAGACGATGTCGTCGCTCGAAAGCGCAGCTCGGTATGTGCCCCAGTTCTTCATCGCGGGCCGATAACCGAACCTGCGCGGCGTGCTTCAGTTGGCGTGTGGCTTTGGCAGTCTCGGCAATCAGGTGAAAATGGTTGCTCATCAGTATGTAAGCGTGCACTCGGACGCTGAAGATCTCTGAGGCGCTCCTCAGTCGCTCTAGAAAACGCGTCCGGTCATGATCGTCACGGAAAATTGCGCGCTGATCGTGCCTCAGCAGGTAACGTGATAAAAAGCGTCGGCTACGAGATCCTCTCGAACAGTTAAAAAATGGGTTTAATTAGTCGTGCTGCTCAACCGTTGATGAACGGTTTTATGTAGGCGCGTTTTCTGCTGTTTCCTCCGACACCATTTGAGCGTATGGTTGCCGCAGGAAGGGAACAGTATCTTCTTCCTGGCACAGCCGATTACTTTCGTCGCTGCTATTAACCGTCCAATAGAAAGGAGTCACGTCATGGTAACCTTCCGTACGAAGAAGCTAATGGTCACGGTGTTTGCAGCTGTTAGCCTGCTGTTCGTCGCAAATGGCGCCACAGCAGAGTTGCAAGCCGCCGAAGTAAAGCAACCGGCGGGGTCCAAGAGTCACAAGCTGCCCGCCACCTTGGAAACGACGCAGTGGGGATGGCTTGATCCTAACGAACCTCCCAAGCTCACGGTGGACTCGGGGGATATCGTCTCGATCGAGACTATGATGCATTCCCATAACAAGATTCAGCCCGGGACCACGATGGAGGAGATCGTTGCGCTCAGGAAGGCCAACCCAGGCGGTGGCCCGCATTCCGTGACCGGTCCGATCTACGTCAACGGCGCTGAGCCTGGAGATGTAGTGGAAATCCGGATCTTAAGGATCACCCCCAAGGCTTTTGGGTTTAACTTCAACCTCCCGGGGAAAGAGTTCCCCACCATCGGCGCCCTGGCGGCGGAATTTCCTGAAGGGTTCGTCAGGTACTTCAATCTTGATTGGAAGAACCGTCAAGCCGAGTTCAAACCTGGAATCACGATTGATCTTAAGCCGTTCCCTGGCATTCTGGCAGTAGGGATTGACCCCAACGACCCCGCGCCGCGCAAGGGCGGGGCCAAAGATGCCATGGCGCCGGTTTCAACCCTTCGCCCCTGGAAGAACGGCTCCAACATGGACCTCAACGAGCTTCAGGAAGGAAGTACGATCTTTATCCCGGTCTTCCTTAAGGGAGCACTGATCTGGGTTGGGGACGCGCACTGCCAGCAGGGAAACGGTGAGGTCAATCTTACAGGGCTCGAGTGCGCCTTCCGTGAGTTCGTGATGCAGCCAATTGTCCGAAAGGACATGAAGCTCGAGTGGCCACGGATCGAGACCAAAACTCATTGGATCCTTATGGGGTTCGATGAAGACCTGAACAAAGCGATGGTGAACGCAGTGCGCGAGACGGTCGACTTCCTGGCGAGTCAAAAAATGGTGCCGTTGGATCGATACGAGGCGTACTCCATCACCTCGATGGCGGCTGACTGCCGTGTGACCCAGGTGGTCGATGTGCGCAAAGGGGTTCACTGCATGGTGCCAAAGTCTATTTTTACTAAAAAGAAGTAGCGGGTGCTTTGCGCGCTTGCATTCTTCTTGCTGTGGACCGCGGCCGCTGGGGGCGCTGAGCCCATTTCTGTAGTCACTACCTCGACGGACCTCAAGGCGTTGGTTGAAGCTGTGGGCGGGGAAAGGGTCCGGGTTGAGAGTCTGGCCGCTCCCCTCCAGGATCCCCACGCCGTAGAAGTGAAGCCAGGCCAACTGGCCAAGCTCAAAGCTGCCGCTCTGCTCGTTACGATCGGTTTGGACCATGAGCCCTGGCTTAGCCCCGCGCTGCGCACCGTGGGCGACTCGCGCTTTGCCCGCGAGAGCCCGCACTACCTCGATACCTCTAAAGAAATTCAACTGCTCCAGACCGAAACTCCGAGATTGAGAGCGGATAAGGGAGCGCACGTTCACGGTTTTGGTAATACGCACTACTGGCTTGATCCGGAAAATGGCCGGCCTATGACCGCCGCGATCCTACAAGCCTTGATCCGTTTGGCTCCCGCAGATCGTCTCTACTTTGAAGCCAACAGAAAACGATTCCTCGATCAACTGGACGGCCGGCTAAAAGGCTGGTTACAGACCATGGCTCCGCACAAGGGAACCCGAGTGGTCACGGTTCACGAGACCTGGCCCTATTTCGCCCAACGCTTCGGTCTGGTCATTGTCGCTGTCGTGGAGCCGAATCCCGGAGTTCCACCTTCGCTATCGTATCTTTCGAGCCTCATTCAAAAGATGCGAGATTCACGTATCAAGTTGCTGATCGCCGACCCCTACTCGAACGTTTCCGTAACCAACCAAGTGGCAACGCAAAGCGGTGCCACCGCCGTTACACTGATTCCTTCGGTGGGCGGAGATGGGGCGGCCGCGGATTATCTCAGTCTCTTCGACTCCAACGTCAAGCGGCTCTCACAGGCCGCAATGGCGGCGCGGTGAGATATCTTGTACTGGGTCACAGAGTGTAAAAAGCTCCGCTTACATCCCTGGTGCAAGACACTTGGAGCGTTTCGAACGCTTTGAATGGCTTGAACTGCTTGGGTGAACCCCACATATTTGAAATTCTTTCTTGAATTACCGAATCAGGAAAAGATGATTCGCGCAAAGACGCAAAGCGCGCCAAGTTCGAAAAAGATAAGAAGATATTTTCTTTGCGCCTCGGCGTCTTGGCGCGATAAATTTTCTTGAACTGGTTTTGTTCGACCTTTGAAAAGTTAGAATCTAACGATGAGAAGAAAACTCCGGTGACTGAATTTCTCTGGGTACCGTTTTTGGCCTGTTTAGTTCTAACGGGTATCCATGTCTACCTCGGTCTCCATGTTTTGGCGCGGGGCATCATCTTTGTCGACTTGGCGCTGGCGCAGGTAGCCGCTTTGGGAATCACTGTCGCGCTACTGGCCGGACACCCGATCCAAAGCGCGGCCGCCTACTGGTATGCCCTGGCGTTCACTTTGGGTGGCAGTTTCCTTTTTGCCATAAGCCGAACCCACCGAGCTCCCATCCCTCAAGAGGCGATCATCGGAATCGTCTATGCGGTGTCGGCGGCAGTGGCTGTTCTGGTGGTGGATCGAGCGCCCCAAGGGAGCGAGCATATCAAACAGCTTCTCGTAGGAAGCATCCTTACCGTTACCTTGAAGGAGGTCGGAACCCTAGCGCTTCTATATGGAATCGTCGGCGCGATCCACTGGGCTATTCGAAAACCGCTACTGGAAATTTCCTTCGATCCTGCAGCGGCGCTCGGCAAAAGGCGTTGGATAGGCTGGTGGGACTTCCTCTTCTATGCTTCCTTCGGTCTTGTCGTGACCAGCTCCGTGCAAATCGCGGGAGTCCTGCTGGTTTTTTCGTACTTGATCGTCCCCGCTGCGATCTCTGTCCTTGTCGCGCGATCCGTAAGCGCGCGATTAGTTATCGGTTGGGCGTTGGGTTTCACTGTCAGCATTTTCGGTCTTGTTGCCTCCGCCGCTTGGGATCTTCCCACCGGCGCCACTGTGGTGACAACCTTTGGCGTCTTCATGGCGGCGGTCGCTGCCTCGCTCGGTCTTAAAAAACTCATTCACGCGACTCGAGCTAGAGGACTGATCGCTCTTAACGGTGTCGGTATCACCAGCTTTGCCGCTATGAGCCTGGCCGGCCTGTTGCTTCTGGTCTTTCCACAGATGGATCACCACTGGCTTAACTGGCTCGAAACCGCAGTGCCCTCCATCGAGCTCGCCTTCCTGACCTCCGATGAGCGCGAAACCTATCAGGACAGCCAAGAGGCGGTTCAGAGGGGACTGGGCGAGATCCAGCAACTCCGCGCGATGCAGCAGGAGATACAGTGGGGAACACGGGAGCTGTCCGAAGAGAAGGTGGAGCGCCTCAGACAGTATCTTGCGAGCCGGAGCGAAATTACCGCAGGCGACCAGATGGTGCTCAACCATCTTCGAAACCAGGCAAGAAAACGCCAGCGCGTTTGGTTGGGTATTCCGCTCTTAGGAATCGGCCTCTTCGGCGCTGCCGCTCTGTCCCGGCTCGGATGGAAACAAAGTTGAATAGCCAACAAGCGCGGCAGGGGCTACGCCGCTACGGCTTCCACTTCGAAACCCCTCGCTGAGCCCTCCTCGCAAAGCCAGCCGCCGTGAACGGCAAGATAGCGATCACTTAAGGTGCTTGGCAAAAAACGCAATCGTGCGGTCCCAAGCGAGCTTGGCGGCTGTGGGATTGTACTTCGGGCCGGTTTCGTTGCCAAAGGCGTGCTCGGCGTCGTACCAGTAGGACTCGAAGTTGACCTTGCCCTCTCTGAGCTTGGCTTCGAGCGCCCGAGCGTTTTCGGGATTGAACGAAGCATCTCTCTCCGCAAAGTGGAGTTGGAGCGGTATCGAAATCTTCGTGACGTCCGCGGCCTGTTCCGGCGGGAATCCGTACCAAGAAGATGCCGCGTCGATATCTTTGACGAAAACGGCCGCCAGTACGGTTAATGCGCCGCCCATGCAGAAGCCGACCACCCCGACTTTGGCGCTGGACTGCTTCAAGTACTGCGCCGCGCCGCGAATGTCTTGACTTGCCGCCTGGCCGAAATCGAGGTTAGTCATCAAGTGCTGCGCCTCTGCGGCATCGAGTGTCACCTTACCTTTATAGAGGTCGGGAACCAACGCTCGATAGCCGAGTCCGGCGAGCTTGTCGGCGACTCCCTTGATCTGGTCATTGAGGCCCCACCACTCTTGGATCACCACTACGCCAGGAGCCTTGTCAGCCTGAGCTGGGGTCGCCAGGTAGCCGTTACACTCTTTCCCGTCGGGCCGTTTGAAAGTGATCATCTGTCCCATTGCTGCCTCCTTCAAGAGGGTTTTCTATTTGCCTATCAATGGATTTCGGAATGTCAATGCGCAATGTTGCGCGGTTGTGAACGGCTTTGGAATCTGAGCCTGGTATTTCCCGGTCTAACGGCGGCAGGACCTGATCACGGGTTCTTTGCTAACGCATCGAGTTTCATTATAAAGGAAGATGAATTTTTTTTGCTTGTCAGAGGAACCCGCCGATGTTTAGGTGGAAGGTGAAGCAACTATTTCTTTTAGGCCTGAAATAGACTTATTGCTGCGAATAGTCGTGGAAGTCAGACCCGATCCGTTATCGACCCAAGAGCGAGGTTCGCTCGTAGGCGACGGCTTTCAGTCGTAATTCCCCGCCACTGGTCACAATTCAAACTAACTTAACCGTGAGCGGATTGTAGGAGTAGAGCCACGCGTTTCGGTCCGCTCCTTCGTCGCGCTGCGCGAACGATGCGCGAATTTCATCGACGGTGCGCAGATGAAAGAGCGTACGGTTGGCGGTTGATTGGTTGACGATCCGCACCGTCCGGTCGACGCGGTTGCGCTGGTAAAGCTGCAACGCATCGGCAATCGAATCCGCCTGATCCAGCGCTCGCGTCAGCACCGTGCCGTCCTCGATCGCCATACAAGCGCTGAGCGAGATAAGGGTCTGGGTTGTGAGGTCTGGCATATCAATCTTAACAATCTGTTATTCGGAGCCGCGACCTCGGGGGGGTTCCGCTAATCGTGGGGTTGATCCGTGCGGTTGAGCTCCCAATTAAACGTCGGCCGCTGCGTGCAAGCGAAGGCCGAGCGCGCGCACAACCTTGAGCACTGTGGAAAACTCCGGGTTGCCATCCGGTGACAGCGCTTTGTAAAGGCTCTCGCGCCCCAGGCCCGTTTCGCGGGCAATCTGGCTCATGCCCTTGGCGCGCGCGATATCGCCCAACGCTGCCGCCACGAGTGCCGGGTCGTCGTCTTCAAGCGCGGCCTCCAAGTACGCTGCCATATCATTTTCGGTCGTTAAATGTTCTGCTGCATCCCACGGTCGAGTTTTTGTCTTTGCAATTTTTTTTGCCATAACATCCTCTAAACTGTTCGCGCCAATTCCAGGGCTTTCTTGATGTCCCGTTCCTGGGTTCGCTTATCACCCCCCGCAAGCAAGATGAGCAGCATCGGTCCGCGTCGTACGAAATACACGCGATAGCCGGGACCGTAGTCGATCCGCAATTCCGAGACGCCACTGCCGATTGGTTTTACGTCGCCCGGATTACCGAGCGATAAACGGCGAATTCGGACATCGATTCGCGCCCGCGCTTTCCGATCACGCAAGCTGTCAAACCAGCCGGCGTAGGTTTCGGTCTGGCGGATTTCGATCACTGATTCAGATTGTATTCTATAAGATACGATCGGTCAAGCGGCGGTGAGATTATCAGGTTATCGGCGTAAGTTACCGGAATGGCTGTCGGTGATCGTGGTC
>WNGN01007769.1_pt1 | contig 13704 bp, 13 predicted proteins | sample 5400561 | NCBI WGS metagenome assembly WNGN01 (sample SAMN13153379, study PRJNA577476) | soil metagenome | isolation source: 115 cm soil or saprolite under Garry oak tree replicate 2 | place: USA:California | collected 2016-06-15
ATTGACGCATTTGTGTGCGCCCCCCTAGAATGACCGAAAGCGATAACGCAACGTGCAGCGAGCGTGCGAGGATGATCCAAGGAGATGGGCATGGCTGAAGCGAAGAGCGAGCGACGACAGGCGTTAGAGCTGGCGATCGCGCAAATCGAGCGGCAGTTCGGCAAGGGGTCGGTCATGCGCCTGGGCGCGGGCGGCCCGCTCGAGGAGATCGCCGTCATCCCCACCGGAGCCATCTCGCTCGACGTGGCGCTCGGGATCGGGGGCCTGCCCCGGGGACGCGTCACCGAGATCTACGGGCCGGAGTCCTCGGGCAAGACCACGCTGGCGCTGCACGTCGTGGCCGAGGCCCAGCACCTGGGCGGGATCGCCGCGTTCATCGACGCCGAGCACGCGCTCGACCCGATCTACGCCAAGAAGCTCGGGGTCAACACGGACGAGCTGCTCATCTCGCAGCCGGACACCGGCGAGCAGGCGCTCGAGATCACCGAGACGCTGGTCCGCTCGAACGCCGTCGACGTGATCGTGATCGATTCGGTGGCGGCGCTCGTTCCCCGCGCCGAGCTCGACGGCGACATGGGTGACTCGCTGCCAGGGCTGCAGGCGCGCCTCATGTCGCAGGCGCTCCGCAAGCTGACCGCCGCCATCTCGCGCTCGGGCGCGATCGTCATCTTCATCAACCAGATCCGCGAGAAGATCGGCGTGATGTTCGGCAACCCCGAGACGACCAGCGGCGGGCGCGCCCTGAAGTTCTACGCCTCCATTCGGCTCGACATCCGCCGCCAGGACGCGATCAAACAGGGCACCGAGTCACTGGGCGTCCGCACCAAGGTCAAGGTCGTCAAGAACAAGCTCGCGCCCCCCTTCCGGGAGGCGGAGTTCGACGTGCTGTACGGAGAGGGTATCTCGAAGACGGGCAGCGTGCTGGACGCTGGCGTCGACAACGGCCTCATCGAGAAGTCCGGGACCTGGTACACGTACAAGAGCGAGCGGATCGGGCAGGGACGCGAGAACGCCAAGAAGTGGCTGCAGGAGAACGTGGCGACGCTCGCGGACCTCGAAGCCAAGCTCCGCGACGTCCTCGGGCTCCGCGCGGCCGTGTTGAGCAAATAGGAGCGGTTCATGGCGATGGAATTCGACAAGCTCCTGGTCACCGGCGTCGAGCGCGGGGCCTCCGACCTTCACCTCAAGGCGAACTCGCCGGTGGTCCTCCGCATTCACGGGCGCCTGGTGCCCCAGGGGGATCTCGGCGTTATCACCGGCGACGACATGGACGCGATCGCCCGCCGCTGTCTCACCGAGCGCATGTACACCCAGCTGAAGGACGGGCGAGAGGTCGACTCCGCGTACTCGGTGCCGAACTTCGGTCGATTCCGCGTGAACATGTTCCTGGCGCTCGGCGCCGTGCGCGCCGTGCTCCGCTCGATTCCCTCCAAGAAGCCGAAGTTCGAGGAGCTCGGGCTGCCCGAGGTGCTCGAGCAGCTCTCCATGGAGCGTCGCGGGCTGGTGCTGGTCACGGGCATCACCGGCTCCGGTAAGTCGACGACGCTGGCGGCGATGATCGACTACATCAACCGCACGCGGAACGACCACATCATCACGATCGAGGATCCGATCGAGTTCACCCACGACGACATCGGCTGCGTGGTCAGCCAGCGCGAGATCGGCCACGACTCGCCGAGCTTCGCCACCGCGCTGCGCGCCGCGCTCCGCGAAGACCCCGACGTCATTCTCGTCGGTGAAATGCGCGACCCGGAGACCATGTCGGTCGCGCTGCACGCCGCGGAGACGGGCCACCTGGTCTTTTCCACGTTGCACACGCTGAACTCCAGCGAGACCGTGAACCGGATCCTCGGCACCTTCCCGCCGCATCAGGAGCAGCAGATCCGCGACCAGCTGGCGGCGGTCATCGTCGGCATCGTCTCCCAGCGGCTCATCCCGAAGATCGGCGGCGAGGGCCGGATCCCGGCCGTCGAGGTGCTGGTCGGCACCGGCGCCATCAAGGACTGCATCCGGGACGCCAAGCGGACGCCGGAAATTCCCGCGTTCATCGCCCAGGGCCAGTCGCAGTACGGGATGCAGACCTTCGACCAGTGTCTGCTGAAGCTCTACCGGGACGGGATCATCTCCTACGAGACGGCGCGGGAAGCGGCCACCAACGCCGACGACTTCGATCTCAAGGTCCGCGGAATCTTCTCGACGGGCGAGCAGTCATTCGAGCAGCGGAGCAACGAGCGGGCGCCCGTCGCCCCGACCGGCAGCTCCTTCTTCAAAAGATCCTGACGGCCCCGCGCGGTCCGCGCCGAGCTCTCGACGCGCGGACCGCGCGCCTGGCCGCCGCCGACCTCCTGTCCCGCCGCGCCTGGACGACCCGCGAGCTTGAGCGGCGCCTGCGCCGGCGCGGGGCGCCCGCGGACGTCGCCGCCGAAGTGCTGGCCGATCTCGTCGCCCGCGGCTATCTCGACGACGCCGCCTTCGCCGGCCACTGGGTGGCCACGCGCGCGGCGCGCGGCTACGGCCCGGCACGCCTGCGTGCCGAGCTCGTGGCGCGCGGGGTCGCCAGACCCCTGATCGACGCGGCCCTGGCCCGCGACGACGCCGACGCCCTCGAGCGGGCGCGCGCCGTCGCGCGCCGGCGTCTGCCCGCGCTCCAGCGCGCCGATCGCGCGCGCGCGGCGGCGCGGCTGCGCGACCATCTCTTGCGCCGCGGCCATGCCGCGGCGATCGTCGCGCGCGTCGTGCGCGAGTGCCTGGGCGCTCGACTCGATGACTGAGACGCCGGTGATACAATTGGCTCCCAATGACGGGCGGTGAGCTTCGCGAGAATTTTCTGCGTTACTTCGAGCGCAACGGCCACACGCGCGCGCGCTCGTCGTCGCTGGTGCCCGGCGACGACCCCACGCTGCTCTTCACCAACGCCGGCATGGTCCAGTTCAAGTCCGTGTTCCTCGGCGCCGAGCGGCGCGCCTACGTCCGGGCGACGTCGAGCCAGAAGTGCGTGCGGGCCGGCGGCAAGCACAACGACCTGGAGAACGTCGGCCACACCGCGCGCCATCACACGTTCTTCGAGATGCTCGGCAACTTCTCGTTCGGCGACTACTTCAAGCCGGACGCGATCACCTTCGCGTGGGAATTCGTCACGCGCGACCTGGGCCTCGACCGGCGGCGCCTCAAGGCGACGGTGTATACCGACGACGACGACGCGTTCAGCCTCTGGAAGCGCATCGCCGGCCTGACGGACGACCGGATCCTGCGCCTGGGCGAGAAGGACAACTTCTGGGCCATGGGGGACACGGGACCCTGCGGCCCGTGCTCGGAGCTGCACTTCCACCAGGGCGACCACATCGCGTGCGCCGAGGTCGCCGCCGGCCGCGCGTGCCTGGGGCCCGAGTGCGAGTGCGACCGCTGGCTCGAGGTCTGGAACCTCGTCTTCATGCAGTACAACCGGGACGCGAGCGGAACGCTGACACCGCTGCCGCGGCCGTCGATCGACACCGGCATGGGCCTCGAGCGCATCGCGGCGGTCGTCCAGGGCAAGCAATCGAACTACGACACGGACCTGTTCGCGCACGTGTTCCAGCGGATCGAGCGGCTCGCGGGCAAGGCCTACGCGACGAGCGCCGAGGACGACCGCGTGTCGATGCGCGTCATCGCGGACCACGCGCGGACGACCGCGTTCCTCATCGCCGATGGCGTCCAGCCGTCGAACGAATGGCGCGGCTACGTCCTGCGGCGCATCATGCGGCGGGCGATGCGCCACGCCCGCAAGCTCGGCATCTCCGGCGCGTTCTTCTGGAAGGCCATCGAGGGCGTCGTGGCCGACATGGGCGACGCCTACCCGGAGCTCAAGAGCGAGGGCGATCGCATCCAGCGCGCGGTCGGCGAGGAGGAGGAGCGATTCGCCGCGGTGCTGGACGCCGGCATCAATCGGATCGAGGAATACGCGAAGGCCCAGGGCGCGGGTCGCCGGCGCGCGATCGACGGACGCTTCCTGTTCACCCTGTACGACACGTTCGGGTTCCCCCGCGACCTGGCCGAGGATGAGCTGCACGACCGGGGCTGGGTGTCGACGACGGAGACCGAGTCGACGTGGGAACAGGAGATGGAGGCCCAGCGGGAGCGCGCCCGGGCGGGCGGGGCGTTTGCCGCCGGGGACGGCGCGGACGGCGGGGCGTTTTTCGCCACGGTTCCGCAGACGTTCGGCGCCCAGAAGTTCCTCGGCTACGAGCTCCTGGCGACGCCGGCGAAGATCTGGGCGATGGTCCGGGAGGGTGACTGGGCGCGTCAGCGCGAGGCGCGCCAGGGCCAGACCGTCGAGGTCGTCCTCGATCAGACGCCCGGATACGCCGAGTCCGGCGGTCAGATGGGCGACACCGGGACGATCGTGGGACGCAACGGTCGCGGCGAGATCCTCGACACGTACTATCGCGGCCCCAAGGTGATCGTCCACCGCGTGCGGGTGACGGAGGGCGCGCTGCGCGAGGACGACGATGTGGCGGTGACGGTCGACTCCCCGCGCCGCCAGGGCCTGCGTCAGCACCATACCGGCACGCACCTCCTGCACGCCGCTTTGCGGAAGGTGCTCGGCACGCACGTGACCCAGGCGGGGTCGCTGGTGGCTCCCGATCACCTGCGATTCGACTTCTCGCATGGCAGCCAGGTGAACGACCGTGAGATCGGCCGCATCGAGGACCTGGTGAACGAGCAGGTGCAGGCCGACTCGCCCGTCGTGCCGAGCGAGATGAATCTCGACGAGGCCCTCAAGACCGGCGCGATGGCGCTCTTCGGCGAGAAGTACGGCGATCGGGTGCGCGTGATCAAGATCGGCGACTTCTCGACCGAGCTGTGCGGCGGCACCCACCTCGGCCGCACCGGCGAGATCGGTCTGGTGAAGGTCACGACCGAGGGCGCGGTGGCCTCGGGCGTCCGGCGCGTCGAGGCCGTTGCGGGGCCGGCCGCGCTCGCGAGCGTCGCCCGGAGCGACTCGGCGCTCCGCCAGGCGGCCGACATCCTCAAGATCGGACCCCTCGAGGTCCCCGCCCGGCTGCAGAAGCTGCTCGACGAGCAGCGGGTGCTCGAGAAGCAGCTCCGGGATCTCGAGGCGCGGCTGGCGCGCTCGCGCGCCGAGGACCTGGTCGCGTCGGCCCGTCAGATCAACGGGGTCGCGGTGATCGCCGGGCGTATCGACGGGCTGGATGCCGACGGGCTCCGCTCGGTCGCCGACACCCTGCGTACCCGGCTCGGCTCGGGGGTCGTCTGCGTGGGGAGCGTCCTCGACGGGAAGGTCAACTTGATCGCTGCCGTCACGAAGGACCTCACCTCCCGATTTCCTGCAGGTAAGCTCGTCCAGGAGGTCGCCAAGGCTGTGGGCGGGGGTGGCGGCGGCCGTCCCGACCTCGCCCAGGCTGGAGGCAAGGATCCCGCCCATCTTGACGCGGCTTTAGAGCTCGCCTACGCCTTCGTGGCCCGCGCGGCGGGGTGAGGGCGGGGGCCCCCGCCTGGGGTAAGATAATGAGTAATGGCCCTTGGGCGGATCCTGGTCGTCGATGACGAAGCTCCGGTACGCGAGGTCCTGACCGAGTACTTCGCGACGGAGGGGTACGCCGTCGAGGCGGCGACGAGCGGCCTCGAGGCGCTCAGCGCCGTTCGCTGCGGCCGCGCCGACCTCGTCCTGCTCGACGTGCGCATGCCCGGCCTGGACGGCGTCCAGGTCCTGCGCCGCATTCGCGAGCTGACCGACAGCGTCCCCGTCATCATGGTGACCGCCAACGAAGACGTCAGCCTCGCCCGCGAGACCTTGACGCTCGGCGCGTTCGACTACGTGGCCAAGCCGTTCGACTTCGACTATCTCGATCGGGCCGTGGCCGCGGGCCTCGCGCGCGTGGTCGACAAGACCGACGCGGCTCCCGCGCCGAGCGACGACCCGTGGAAGCGTCTCGCCCGCGCGGTCTTCCGCGTTACGCGCACCATGGGCCAGATGGCGCGGACGTCCACCGGTGAGCGGCTGGAAACCGCGGCCCTCGCCGCCGCGTGCGACGCGGCGGCCGGCCGGGGAGCGGACGCCGGCGAGCGCCTCACCGACGTCGCGATGCTGCTCGACCTCGCCGCTGAGTTCGGGGACCTCCCGGCCGCAGACCGGGCGCTCGTGGAGTCCGCGATTGAAGCGGCGCGCCGGTCGCTCCCCGCACGGCACTAGCGGCCAGCGCCGGGCGCCCGACCGGCCTGCTGCCCAGCCCCACCTGAAGATCCTCCACACCGTCGCGGAGGCCGTCAGCCGCACGCTCGACGTCGAGGAAGTCGTCCGCACCGCGGTCGAGGCGCTCACCCGCGTCACCGGCCACGAGATCTCGAGCCTTCATCTCCTGTCCGACGACCGCAAGACGCTCGAGCTCCGCGGCGAGCGCGAGGGGCTCATCGGTCATGTGGCCACGTCCGGCAAGACGGTACGGATCGAACGGAATTACGAGGACCCGAACGTCTTGCCGAGCGCGCGGGCCGCCGTCCGGCGCGCGCAGATCCAGGGATTCGTCTGCGTGCCGATCCACAGCCGGGGCCGGGTCCTCGGCACCCTGTCGCTCGGCCGCAAGACCTTCGACCAGTTCGACCGGGAAGAGCTCGCCCTGCTCGAGGCGGCCGCGGATCAGATCGGCGTCGCGCTCGACAACGCGCGGCTCTATTCCGAGCTGCTCCGCGAGCGCGACGAGATCAAGCGCGCCCACGCGCAGCGTATCCGCGCCGAGACCCAGCTGATCCACGCCGAGAAGCTCTCGGCCGTCGGCGAGCTCGCCTCGGGCGTGGCGCACGAGATCAACAATCCGCTCACGACCATCCTCGGCCAGACGCATCTCCTGCTGACGCATCCCGAGACGACCTCGCACGTGCGCGACCGCCTCGGTGTCGTTGCCGAGGAAGCCGGACGCGCGGCGCGCATCGTCCAGAACTTGCTGCTGTTCGCCCGTCACTACACACCCGAGCGGCGCCCGTGCTCCCTCGCCGACCAGGCGCGGAGAGTGCTCGAGCTGAAGGGATACCAGCTCCAGCAGGACAACATCCGTGTGGTCACCGACTTCGCCGCGTGCCCGTTCGTGTGGGCGGACGAGAACCAGCTCCAGCAGGTGCTGCTCAACCTCGTGCAGAACGCGCAACAGGCGATGGCCAAGCATCCGGCCAACCGCGTGCTGACGGTGCGGGTGTGGCCGACGGATCGCCACGCGTGCGTCGAGGTGCGCGACACCGGATCCGGAATCCCGCCGGAGGTGCTGCCGAGAGTCTTCGACCCCTTCTTCACCACGAAGCCGCCGGGCGAGGGTAGCGGCCTCGGGCTGTCGGTCTCCTACGGGATCGTCACCGAGCTCGGCGGCTCGCTCCGCGCGGAAAACTGCGCCGACGGGGGCGCCGCATTCGTCGTCGAGGTGCCCCTCGGGGAGCCCACCGCCTGACCATCTGGCCGGCCCGCGCGCTGCTTCTGGTCCTCCTGGCCACCGGCTGCTCCAGCGTCGGCGCGCCGGTGCCCGGCGCTCCCGCCCATCACCGCGAGCGCGGGTTCGCGAACGTGAATCAATCGCACCCGGCCGTCGGCGCCTGGACGCGCGTCACCTTCTTCGTCTCGCGGATGTGGGCCGCCACCTTCTCGCCGCGGACGGCGAATCTCCCCCCGGTGGCGAGCGACCTCGGGACCATCCACGCCAATCGCGGCGCCGTCACGGTAACCTGGGTCGGCCACTCGACCCTGTTGGTCCAGCTCGATGGGGTCAACATCCTCACCGATCCTCACTGGTCCGCCCGAGCGAGCCCCGTGTCGTTCGCCGGCCCGCGCCGCGTGTCGGCCCCCGGTCTCCGGTTCGAGGATCTGCCCCCGATCCACGTCGTCGTGATCTCGCACGACCACTACGACCACCTGGACGAGGCGACGGTGAAGCGGCTCGCCGCCGAGCACCGGCCCCGGTTCATCGTCCCGCTCGGCCTCAAGCAGTGGTTCGCGGACGCCGGCATCGCGGACGTGGAGGAGCTCGACTGGTGGGGCCGGCGCGAGGAGCGAGGGCTCAGCTTCACCTGTGTTCCGGCCCAGCACTTCTCCGGACGCACCCTGTGGGACCGAAACCGTCGCCTCTGGAGCGGCTGGGTCATCGCCGGGCCCACCAAGCGGCTTTACTTCGCGGGCGACACCGCGTATTTCGCCGGGCTCAAGGAGATCGGAGACCGGCTCGGGCCATTCGATCTCGCGGCGCTGCCGATCGGGGCCTACGTACCGGCCGGCATCATGCAGCCGGGCCACACGACGCCGGAGGAGGCGCTCCGGGCCTTCGCCGACGTCCGCGGCGAGCGATTCGTCGCGATCCACTGGGGCACGTTCGACCTGGCCGAAGAACCGCTGGAGGAGCCGCCTCAGCGGCTCCTCACCGAAGCCCGCCGGCTCGGGCTCGATCTCGACCACATCTGGGTGCCGAAGCACGGTGAGACTCGCGCCTGGTGACGGGCGCCGCAAGCCCATCTCCTGATGACCGTGACCGCCGGGGCGGGAGAGGCGGGGCGGGCCCCCGGCTTGCCCGTGTAGGCCCGGCGCCTCCGGGCATCAGAAAGCTTCGAGGTGGAGGCCTTTGAGGTAGCGGGTCTCGGGGACGCTCAGGAGGACGGGGTGGTCGCCGGCCTGCGAGAGGCGATCGGCGACCCGGGTGCGAACGCCGGCATCGGCGGCGGCCTCGCGGCAGATTTCCTCGAAGAGCGCCTCCGAGACGTGATGGGAGCACGAGAACGTCAGCAGGCTCCCGCCCGGCTCGAGCATTCGCAGCGCGCGCAGGTTGATTTCTTTGTAGCCGCGCGCCGCGGCGTCGACCGCCGACCGGTTGCGCGCGAACGGCGGCGGATCGAGAACGATCACCCCGAAGCGCGCGCCCGTCCGCTCGAGGCGTCGTAGCTCGTCGAAGGCATTGGTGGTGAGAATCTCGGCGCGCGCGGCGAAGCCGTTGAGCGCCAGGTTCTGCCGGGCGCCCGCGATGGCCTCGGGCGAGGACTCGATGCAGACGGCCCGCCGGGCGCCGCCGTGGAGCGCGTGGCAGGCGAAGCCCCCGGTGTAGCTGAAGGCGTCCAGGACGTCCCGGTCCCGGGCGAGGGCGCCGGCCCGCGCCCGGTTCTCGCGCTGATCCAGGTAGAGCCCGGTCTTGTGCCCGACGCCGATCGTCACGTCGAAGCCCACGCCGCCCTCGTTCACTCGGACGCTCCTGGGCCCGGAGACACGGGCCCATCCGCGGGCGGCCGAGAACCCCTCGAGCCGGGCGGAGGCCTCCTCATCCATCTCGAAGACCTGGACGTCGCGGAGCAGCCCGATCAGCGCCTCGACGATCGTCGCCCGCAGGCGCGACATCCCGAGGGTGAGGCATTGCATCACCAGGACGAACCCGTACCGGTCCACGACCAGCCCGGGAAGGCCGTCGGCTTCGCTCCAGACCAGGCGGCAGAGCGCCGGCAGCTGGCTCAGGCCGCGCGAGCGCAGAGCCAGCGCCCGCTCGAGCTGGCGACGGAAGAAGGCGGCGTCGAGCGGCTCGTCGGTCCAGGTGAGGACGCGGCAGCAGAGGGCGGGGCGGGGATTGTAGAGGCCGCGACCGATGAAGCGGCCGGTCGAGTCGACGACCGTGACCTCGGAGCCCGGCTCGACGTCGCTGACCTCGGCGACGTCGCCCTTGAAGATCCAGGGATGGCGGCGCGGCGTGTCGTGCCCGCGCTTGAGCCGAAGCGTCGGCCGGCGCCCGACTTCGACCGCGCCGGGCGGCTTCACGCTTACTTCTTGCGCAGGACGACGACCATGATGATCGGGTGCCGGGAGCGCTCGAGGACCTGCCAGGGCTTGAAGCCGAAGAACCACTGGACGAACTCGAATCCGCCGGCCAGCTCGACCAGGGCCTTGAGCTCCTGGGGGAAGACCATCCGCGACAGGTGATTCTGCCGGTAGAGCCGACGCGTGCCGTTCTCGATGGCCTCGAGCGTCATGCGCTCGCGAAACACCTGACTCACCGGGTCCACGTCGTTCAGGGCGGAGAACGAGGCGCGGACGATCAGGCGCCCGCGCCGCTTGGACCACGACCAGCGCCGCGCCGGGTTCGTCCAGGACGACGCCATGTAGCGGTCGAAGACGTAGAGCCCGCCCCGCTTGAGGCACCGCGCGACCGACTTCAGGTGAGCCACCAGCTGATCGTTCGTCAGCAAGTGCCCCTGCGAATCCTGCATGCAGATGGCGGCGTCGACGGGGCGCGCGAGGCGGAAGTTCGTCATGTCACCCACGACCAGCTCGCCCTCGTGGCCGTTGGCGGCCAGTCGCCGCCCCAGGAACTCGATGTTCCGCGGCGACAGATCGAGCCCCGACATGGCGTAGCCGCGATCGGCCAGCCGCATCAGGTGGGGCCCGGTGCCGCAGGCGATGTCGACGACGCTCCGGACGCGCCGCGGCGAGAATCGCTTGAAGCAGTGGACGAGGAAGTCGACTTCGCCCTTGCGGTTCAGGTCGAAAGCGATCTCGTAGAACCGCGGCGCGCTGTACTCGCGGATGCGGCTCTTCTCGCGAAGCTTCAACGAGGAGCGCCCCACCAGGCCAGGAGCGCCTCCCGGATGACCCAGGAGGCCGCGATGCCGGTGCGGCCGGTCGGATCCCAGGCGTGGGCGACCTCCACCAGATCGCCGCCGATCACCTGGCAGCCCTCGAGCGACCGGACGATCTCGACCAGCTCCGGCACCCGGAGCCCGCCGGGCTCGGGGGAACCCGTCCCCGGCGCCTCGGCCGGGTCGAGCACGTCCACGTCAATCGTGACGTAGAGGGGATGGCGCTGGAGCTCGGGCAGCAGGCGGCGAACGACCTCGATCGGATGGCCGCTGACCATCGGGTACATGGGGAAGAAGTGGGGACGTCGCCGGTGGTACTCCTCGCGGGCGCCGGTGCGAATCCCGACCTGGTAGACGCGCTCCGGCGGGACGGTGTCCATCACCCGGGCCAGCGCCGAGGCGTAGTTGTAGCGCTCGCCGAGAAACTCCTCGCGCAGGTCCGGATGGGCGTCGAGATGGAGGATGCGGAGGTCGGGGAACGCGGGCGCCAGGACCTCGATCACCGACACCGTCGCCGTGTGGTCGCCGCCCAGCATGAACGGGATCAAGCCGGGCCGCCACCAGGCGGCGATCTGCTTGCGAGCGGCGTCGAGCTGCTCGCGCGGCGACACGCCGTCCGGGAGCTCGCAGTCGCCGATGTCGGCGATGGCCAGGTCTTCCAGGTCGCGCACGAGGGCCGGCGAGTAGGTCTCGATCGACTCGGAGCCGAGCCGGACGTCGCGCGGACCGGCGTCGGCGCCCTTCCGGAGGTTCACCCGCCCTTCGAAGGGGATGCCGAAGATGACGATGCGGGCGTCGGAGAGCGGTAGGGTGCAGCCGATGAAGCTCGGAGAGACCGCACGCATGAATTCTTCGTCACTCTAGCCGCTCGCGAATCGTTTGCAAGCGGAAACTGACACGGCTCCGGGGATTCGGCGGTGAGCGAGCGCGGACGGTGAGCGGCGAGCGCGGCGGCGAGCGCGGCAGGGGTCGAAGGGACCCGTTCCCGAAGAGCGGCGGCGGAGGTCACGCGCCCCGGTGGAGCCCAGCCGCAGCGGAGCAGCGAACGCGTGCCGCGTGGTCGTCTCGACCCTTGCCGCGCTCGCCGCCGCGCTCGCCGCGCGCCGCCGCGTTCCGGGAGCTCTGAGGTGTCAGAAAGGCGTTTTTTTCTTGCAATGCATCAAAACGGACCCTACAGTGAAACAAGTTTTGTTGATTAAGCGAAATTTTTTCGGAAACGCAATCGCGACGCAAGCAGAGCGTCGCAGGAGAGGTGCGGTAGATGAACGGATCGATGAAAGGGGGACAAAACGATTGAACGCCCTGGGACGACACCTGTTGCTCGAGATGTTCGATTGCGACCCTGACGCCATCAACAGCCTCGAGGCCGTCAAGGGGGCCCTGGTCGAGGCGGCGAAGCGGGCCCAAGCAACCATCGTCGACGTCGTCTTCCACGAGTTCAACCCGTTCGGAATCAGCGGAGTGGTCGTCATCGCTGAGTCCCACCTCGCGATCCATACCTGGCCGGAGTACCGGTACGCGGCCGTGGACATCTTCTCCTGCGGCGAAGTCCTCCAACCGGAGGTCGCGGCCAACTACCTGGTCGAGCAGTTCGCGGCGGAGCGCACCTCGATCGTCGAGATGCAGCGTGGAATGTTCCTCAACTCGGCGGTGCCGATCAGCAATAGGGCTCCGGTTCCCGTCAGTTGATCAACTCGCAGTCGTACAAGTGGTTCTTCGAGACCACGACGGCGTTCGAAGGGCACATGCACGCCATCGCCCGGACGCTGGTCGAGGCCCAGACCAAGTTCCAGCACGTCGAAATCTTCCAGACGACCGCCTACGGCAAGACCCTGGTGCTCGACGGGCGCATCCAGTCCAGCCAGGCTGACGAGTTCATCTACCACGAGGCCCTGGTTCACCCGGGGATGCTGACGACCGACGCCGCGCCCAGAAGCGCCCTGGTCATCGGCGGCGGAGAGGGCGCGACGCTCCGGGAAATCCTGCGCTACCCCTCGGTCACACGGGCCGTCATGGTCGACATCGACCAGGAGGTCGTCGAGCTGTGCAAGACCCATCTCCCCGAGATGCACCGGGGAGCGTTCGACGATCCGAGGACGGAAGTCCGGCACGAGGACGCCCGGGCGTATCTCGAGCACACCAAGGATCGCTTCGACCTCATCACGGTCGACCTGGTCGAGCCGCTCGAGGACGGTCCGGCGCGGATGCTCTTCACCCAGGAGTTCTACACCCTCGTCCGGGAGCGGCTCACGCCCGGCGGGACCATGACGATGCAGGCGGGCATGACCAAGCTCGGCGAGCTCGCCTTCTTCACCTCGATTCATCGGACCCTTCGTGAGGTCTTCCCGGTGGTGGCCGCCTATCAGAGCTTCGTCTCCTGCTTCGGCACCCCCTGGGGGTTCATCGTCGCGTCGAAGAAGATCGACCCCCTCCGTCTCGGGGCGCCGGCGGTGGACAAGCTCATCGCCGAGCGGATCAAGGGCTCGCTCGAGTACTGGGACGGCGTCACGCACCAGCACGCCTTCAGCCTGCCGAAATTCATCCGCAAGGCCGTCGCCAAGCAAACTCGGATCGTCACCGACGCGAAACCGCTGATCCTTTCCTGAAGCCGTCTTCAGATGGCAGCCCAGCGCGGCATCGGGCTGATCTTCCTGGTCGTCGTCGCGGGCCTGGTCGTGGGCTCTCTCCTGGGCGAGATTCTCGGCAGTCTTCTTCCGGCCGGTCGGGCTCAGGACCTCATCAGCCGCGGGCCGACGATCGGCCTGACGCCGCCGGTGACCGTGGACCTTCGCTTCCTCGCCATGACGTTCGGGTTGAGCCTCAAGATCAATTTGACGGGCGTCGTCGGCATTGTCCTCGCTATTGTCACTCTTCGTCGCCTCTAGGCGGCCGGTCGGGGCGCGGAGGGCGGGCGGGGCCCCCGCTGGGATCCGACTGCTGACTTCTGGCTCCGAAATCCCTGGTGCGTGACTCGCGAGCAACGCTGACTACACGGATCCCAGCGGGGCCCCAGTCTGCCCTCCGCGCCCCGAACAGCCGGGTTGGCCAGTGAGGATAATCCTCGCGTCTCAGTCGCCGCGGCGGCGGGAGTTGCTGCGGAGGATTTGCTCGGAGTTC
>WNGN01004751.1_pt1 | contig 13703 bp, 9 predicted proteins | sample 5400561 | NCBI WGS metagenome assembly WNGN01 (sample SAMN13153379, study PRJNA577476) | soil metagenome | isolation source: 115 cm soil or saprolite under Garry oak tree replicate 2 | place: USA:California | collected 2016-06-15
CAAAGGCCTTTTGCAGCGCCGCAAACGCCGGCTCCCCCGTGCAGTGGCCGATGGCGATGTAATCCAGCTTCCACTGATCGTGCAGCGCCGCGGATATTCTCTGAAGTTCAGCATCCGGAGCTCCCACCAGATGGAGCCCCCCGAACAGAACGCGCACGTGCGGGTCTATCTTGACGGCGGCTTCGAGGATCTTCTCGACACCTGCGTGAGAACATCCATCCACGATGATCAGGCCCTGCGGCCCGCGAATGGCCATCGAAATTTCGCGAAGTTCCAAGGTGCCGGTAACTTGCGAGATGGTCGGCACGAGGAAAATGCCCGGTGCGACCTCCGTGACCGCATCCACCCGAACAAAGTTAGCCTGAGGCCAGGGAGTGCTCGCCGACAGCATATTGGGCGGGTTGCCGTCAAAGTAGCGCATGTTCGCGGCCAGCGACTCGTCTCTGCGGTAGAAACTGTTCGGCGCACCCCATCCGAACGGACCCCATGGCTCCGCAGGAGTGTAAATCTTCACTGTCGGATTGACGCGCAGCAGATAATTCAGCCCGCTGATGTGATCGCTGTGCCGATGGGACAACACCACGAAGTCCAGCTTGCTGAGGTCCACTCCGAGGGCTTTGACGTTGTGCTCGAAAACATCGGCATTCCCGCCCGTGTCGAAAAGGATGCGCTTGCCGCCATACTCCACCAACGCAGAAAACCCCCAGGCTTTCGTCACGGCCGGAGACTTCCCAAACGCATCGTAGAGAATCGTGACGCGATTGCCCGCTTCATCTTTATCTTTGCAAACGCCCGAAAACGGAAAAACGGCAAATCCAAGAACAACAACCAGCAGCGTGGAAAGCAGAAGACCATACGAAAGTCGCAATCTCATGACGTCCTCCTCGTGGCGGCAAGTAACCTTTAGCTCGATTTTGCGTTCTTTCCTGCAGCCTGCAACTCATTCTGCTCGTTTCGCTCTCCGAGATTTGAGGCTTGCATTGCCGGGGATTTTACGCCTATCAAGGGTGTTTTGCCACGCGTATAGGTGCGAATCGCCTGCACCGGCGGCCAACATATTTGTCCTGCAGCGGAGAGAAAGCCGGCAGCGCCCAGAGCGGGCTCGCTATCTCTTCCGACCGCTGCGGTTGACATAGGCCACTCTGCCGCGATAACTTCGCCCATATGATTGTAGGTGACCGCCTTCGTGAGTTGCGCGAAGAGAAAAAACTAAGCCAGGGCGAACTTATGAACCGCACCGGCCTCGCACGGTCCTACATTTCACGAGTGGAGAACGGTCACACAACGCCGAGCATCGAAACGATGGAGAAGTTGGCGCACGCCTTGGAGATACCCTTGTACGCCATCTTCTACGACGGCGAAGAGCCGCCGAAGCCCGCGTTTCCGCTGACGCCCATCCGACGGGGAGAGTCCCGGAAGAATGAACGGCTGATATTGCACTTGAGGCGCTCATTGGCAAGAATGAGTGCGAAAGACCGGCAATTGCTTCTGCAAGTTGCGCGCAGAATGACCCATCGCAAGCGCGGCCCAAAAATGACCGCTAAGAATGCCTGAGAAGTCCTGTAGAATCAACACATACGGAACCCTGTCTCGTAAACACTGGGGAATCAACACTTGCGAAAATGGGGGTGGAGGGCGATTGTTGTTTACGAGTCTTCATCCATCGGGAGGGGGATCTCAGGTTGAAGTCAAATGGCTGGTCGCTGAATACTGAGGGCGGACGGCCGAAGATGATGGACATCCGAGAGACAATCACAGTAGCGATTGACGCCCTGCGCGCCAACAAGCTCCGCGCGCTGCTGACCACGCTCGGGGTGGTCATCGGGAGCGCTTGCATCGTTCTGGTGGTCACCGTCGCGCTCACCGGCCGAAAATTCGTAATCGCTCAGATAGAGGGAATCGGCTCCAACTTGGTCTGGGCCGAACTGGTGACCCCGCGCGACAAGCCTCAGCCTCAGGATTTCGAGCTAACCCAGGGCGATATCCAGGCGATTAAGGGGTCCATCCACAACGTGGTCGAGGTTGCGGGCACGCGTGAGCTGCCCATGTCCGTGGTCGTTTCCGGAGTCGAACAGCCCGTGAATCTCATCGGCGTGACCGAAGGCTACCAGACCATCCGCCGCCTGGTGATTCTCCGCGGGCGTTTCCTCGACGGCCTCGATATGCAGACGCGCAGCAAAGTCTGTCTGATTACCGAGCCGCTCGCCGAGCGCGTCTTCGGACTCGAGAACCCCGTCGGCCAGACCCTCCGCATGGGCGAGCTGACCTTCACGGTCATCGGGGTCTTCCGCGAGCGCGTCGCCACGTTCGGTTTCACGGAGATTCAGAAGGAGTCTGTGATCATCCCGTTCTCGCTGATGAAGTATTACACCGGCGAGGAATTCGTCCGCGGGCTCTTCGCCAGCGCCGCGCGCCCCGAAGACGTTCCGCAGGTGCAGCGCCAGATGGCGCAGGTGATCCGCAGCCGCCACCCTGCGGAAGCGGAATACGACGTCGACACGTTGGCATCAATTCTCAGCGCGGCAAAAAATATTTCCCTGGCGCTGACGATTGTTCTCCTGGTGTGCGCAGGGCTTGCGCTCATCATCAGCGGAATCGGAATCATGAACATCATGCTGGTCACGGTGAAGGAGCGCACCCGTGAAATCGGAGTTCGCAAAGCCATCGGCGCGATGCGCCGGGAAATTCTCTACCAGTTCTTGACGGAAGCCTTTTTGATCAGCGGCGGCGGCGCGCTGCTCGGCATCCTGGTCGGTCTGGCCGTGCCCGTGCTCATTCAGCCGTTTATGCCGGGGAACCTGCGCGTGCCGGTCTCGCGGATCAGCGTTCTCGTGGCCTTCGTGGTGTCCTGCTCGACGGGATTGTTTTTCGGCTATTTGCCCGCGAGCCAGGCCGCCAAGCTCCAACCTGTTGATTCCCTGCGCTATGAATAGAGGAAATCAGTTTCTGGCGATGCGTTCCGCTGAGACTGGGAGGAAAGCAGGATAACTTCCAAGAAGCGCAAGAAAGTGAGGTATTACTGCAAGACCCAGTCGCCCACTTTTTCCACGAATCGAAAAGCATATTTCGGATACGCGGTGTCTGCACCCTCCGACCGCACCACACGCGCGCTGCCGACATGTTGCTCCCCCCCGCTCACGAGGAAGACCTGCACCACGGCTTCGTCTTTTAGCGCGGCCTGGCAGCCGCCGAAAAATGAGCTCAATTCGCCGCTCGGGGCGCTTGCCGCGGAGCACTTTCTCCAGGCTCACTCGCAGCCTTTCGAAATCCACCGGCTTCTCGAAGTATTCCGCCGCTCCGAGGTCGCGGCAAATCTGCTTGGTTCGCGCTCCTGCTTCGCCGCTCACTACAAAGACCGGGATCAATTGCGTCGAGCTGAAGGATGTAAACGTCTGGCACAGCTCGAACCCGGAAAACTTGGGCATTCGCAAGTCCAGCAGAATCGCATCGGGCTTATGCTGCAAGGCCAGCGCGAGCGCTTCCTCCGGGTCTCCGGTATCAATGATTTCGTGGCTCCCGGCCAGATTCAGCCGCAGCAAACGGCGCATCGCGTCGTCGTCATCTATGATCAGCAGTCGTCCCATTTCGGCGCGCTCTCCTGTGACTTCGTCTACAAGCGTTTCGCAGCGTCGCTTCCCGCCAGCACGGGACCAGCCTCGCGCGCTTGGCCCTTCCCGCCATCGAGGACCTCACGCACTTTCCGCATCAGCGTTTCCTCAGTGAAAGGCTTGTGCAATAGGTACGTTCCCGGCTCGAGGACGCCATGCCCGGAGATAAAGCTGTCTGTATATCCCGACATGTACAGCACTTTCATCCCGGGCTGCCGCAGAACCAAATGCGATGCCAGCACGCGGCCATTCATTCCGGGCATTACTACATCGGTGAGCAACAATTGGATCGGCTCGCGCTCCTGCACGGCAGTTTGCAACGCGTCTTCGCCGTTCGCAGCCGCCAGGACGCGATAACCATTATTCTCCAGGAAACGGTGAGCGAGTTTCCGTAAGGGTTCGGAATCCTCCACAAGCAGAACCGTCTCCGTTCCCCGCGTGGCTTCCGGGGGCGCTGCACTCGCCGCGGGCGCGTTCACCGCTTCCTCGAACCGTGGCAGATAGATTTTGAAGGACGAGCCTTTTCCGGGTTCGCTGTCCACCCAGACGTACCCGCCGCTTTGCTTGACCACTCCATACACCGTGGACAATCCGAGCCCGGTCCCCTTGCCGCGCTCCTTGGTGGTGAAGAAGGGTTCGAAGATGTGGGCCTGTGTCTCCGCATCCATGCCGCAACCTGTATCCGCCACGGTGAGCATGACGTAGCTGCCAATCTTTGATCCTGGGTGATCGCGCACAAAGAGTGCATCCATTTCCGCGTTGGAAGTCGCGATGGTGAGTTTGCCGCCTTGCGGCATGGCGTCGCGGGCGTTCACGACGAGGTTCATGATGATCTGTTCGACTTGTCCGGGATCGGCCTTCACGCGGCCCAGCCCCTCATCGAAATCAAACGGTGCAGCATCTTTTCCGTGTCGGCCACAAGTGTGTTGAGATTCAGGATGGTGGGCTCCAACACCTGCTGCCGGCTGAAGGCCAGGAGCTGGCGCGTCAGTGACGCAGCGCGCCGCCCCGCTTTCTCCACTTCCTCGGCGTGCTCGTACAAAGGATTGCTCTGTCCCAGGCTTCCCTTGAGCACCTGGCTGTATCCGATAATGACTCCCAGAAGATTGTTGAAATCGTGCGCGATTCCTCCGGAGAGGCGGCCGATCGCCTCCATTTTCGATGCCATGCGCAACTGGCGCTCCAGGATGCGGCGCTGCGTCACGTCTTCGGCAAATAGCTCGAAGTAAGCTATGGCTCCGTTTTCATCCTTCACCGGACGCCCGCTGCATTGGACGGTGATGTGCGCACCATCCTTCCGTTTCCAGCCGACTTCCACATTCTTGAAGTCCTCCGCCCGATTCAACAGGTCTTTCAATCTCTCGTACTCCGCGGGGTCGCGGAAAACGTCGGTGGAGAGGTTGCAACGCAGGAGTTCATCCTCTGATGCGTAACCCAGCATGGTTTGCAGCGCAGGGTTGATTTGCAACAATTCGCCGGACAGGCCGGCGCGATAAATCCCATACGGAGCATCTTCGACGACAGACCTAAAACTGGCCTCCGACCGTCGCAGTGCCTCCAGCGCTGCCTTGCGCTGGGTGATATCGCGATTGACGACCACCAGTTTCTCGGGAACGCCTTTGGAATTCCGGATTACGCTGGAAGTCGATTCCAGGACCCGCAGAGACCCGTCCTTGTGACGGATGCGATACTCCAGATCGCAGCCCACGCCCGTGCGGCGCGCTTCCCGCGCCGCCTCTTTGATCCTCTCGCGGTCTTCGGGGTGGATTTGGTCAAATGACGATGACTGTTTTAGTTCTTCCGGGGAATAACCGAGAATCCTCTGGTAAGAGAGACTATTGAACAACCGCCGGCCTTCCATGTCTACGACGGCAATCATATCCGCGGCATTCTCGCTGATGAGCCGAAAGAGTTCCTCACGTTCGACTAACTCCCTCCGCATGCGGTGGATTTGAACCTGCTGAAAAACAGTATAGAGGTCAAATAACAGAACCAACCCCACCAAGCCGCGCACCGCTTGCGGAAGGAAGAAGAGCGTGAAATTATCTTCCCGCGAATTAGGGGAAGGAAGAAGAAACGAGGCGAGGCCGAGCGTTAGCAGCAGTGTGACGATGACCGCGGCCGTCCACAGCCACCATTCGCGGCGCTCGATGCGCCGTAGGCTCTCTTGAGCGGCCCCCAGATGGGTGCTGGTATTGCTTTGATCAGATCGGGCCTTTTTCCTGAACATAATTGGCTACTTCTCGAATTCGTGTGCGCAGGTGGCGCGGATCCTCAAATTCATGTGGACACACGCTGTTGGGCGTGCAAGGACCGCGCACCCAACCCCACTGCTGCACGCCACCCTCCAATGGGAGGCTTTTCGGATGCGAAAACGCCTCCGTCCCAATCTCCTTTCTCAATAAGGACTTAGTCGCCCCATTGATTTGCGCGACAGAGAGGACAGGGCGAGATTCGTGTTCCAGAGTGGGTTCAAAGTTCCAGAGTGATACAGACGAGCGGAGGATGCTCAGGGCAGCAATGGAGAGTTGAGAGTGCCGCTTCCCTCCCGGCAATTGGACCCCTACGGACTCAGGCTACAATATGGCGTGGCCGTGGCGGCGTCAATCTCTTTGGACTGCGGTGCGCAACAAGGCCTCGACTAAGGAGAGCAGACGCGAGTTCGTGCACACTTCGTAGTAAGGACGGGCCGCCGAAGCGGGCCCCATTTTTCCATCGGGCAGCAATTGCCGGACAAAGCCTTTGCGAAGGACAATCAGCTCGAGCGAATCCCCCATCGGCAATTCGCCATAGTACAGGGTCACCGGCTGCCGGCCCCAGGGCATGTCCAGTTTCGTCTCGACGGAGTCGAGTGAAATTTCTTCGGAAAGTTTCTGGAAGCCCTCTTCATTCAGCTCGATTCCGTTCATGTTGTAGCGGATCAGGAGTTCCTCGGCTTCTTCTTCGGTAGCTGCCTCCATTGCTGTCTGAAAATGGAACGCGGAAAACAGCGAGCCATTTTTTTCCAGCAGGCGCCGCGCCACCTTGGAACAGCCCGAAAGCCGGTCCGAAAGGTTCAGCGCCTTGGAAATCATGATGCGCGAATCGCCGTTGATCCAATAGGCCGGCGCCGAACCCTGGTACGCCACGCCCACGCCGAGCTCCAGGCGCGGCAGGTCGGTTGTTTCGGCGCGCTGATTGTAGGCCGCGGAAACCGCCAGAATTTGACGCGCCAGCACGCAGGCTTTCGCCACGGCGCGCTGGTAGGAGCGATTCGACTCCGTTTCAAAAATCGCAAGGATGACAGCGTCTCCTTCGATGAACACTTTCGCCGCGCCGAACCTTTCGAGCAATTTTGTCACGGGTTCGTGAAAGCTCATGCTGAAGTGCGATGCGGGGTTCAACCCGCGATCGAGTAGGTCGTGGGTAATCTTGGTCGAGCCGCGCACATCGGCCTTGATGATGACGTGGGAAACCACTTTGTCGCCTGCAGGTCTGGCTTCGTCTGGCAGAACGAATTCATACAGGCTGTTGTTCAGCCGGGACAGCTCGCGGGTCTGCTCGCTCGTCACCAGGTTGACGCGCTCCATGCAGGCGGACAGGTGCTCGGCGTTGCGGAGGTCGCGCCGCAGCCGCAGGAAGTCTTCCGCGAAGCGCAGCACGACCGCACGCGTCTCATCGCGTGAATAGCGGCGGATCTTCCGGGAAAGCTCTTCGAGCGGCTTCATGGAGAAGCGCTTCGCCGGGAATTGTTTCAGGATATCCTCGACGCGCTTCATTTCCTCGCGGGAAATCAGCGCCTTGCGAAGCTGCTGCAAGTGGACGGGAGGACAGTAATCGCGAAAAATCGAGCGTACGTCATAGCTGGCGAGCACGGAAAGCAGGATGTCGCGTTGGCTGAGGCGGTTGACCAGCTCGTCGAGCAGCTTCGCGCGATTCTCCGGCGAGCCGCCGACGTCCGCGGCCGCGTCAAACAAGCGGCGCGCATTTTCCGGCTCGTTCATGAAATCGGCGAGGCGCGTCTGGTGTTGTCCCGCCAGATACTCGGTTTTCTGCTTGGCCGATTCGAGCTGCGGGCCAAGCTCCTCGAGTTTGACCTGCATGTGCTTGATTCGTTTTTCAACGGCGCTCAGCGCCGCGCGCACTTCGGATGGATCGCCGGCACCCACGATCCGCGACAGCAGGCCGTCACTGCGGTCCAGTTTTCTCAGGAGGTCCTCGCGCTGCTCTTCCAGGCGCGCCAGCTCCGTACGCGCAGAGAGGGCTTGCTCGACCAGGCTCGACTGGGTCTTCTGCAAGTCCCCAATCTCTGCGCTGGAGTCCACCCGGGAAACACACTCGCGCACAAATTCAAGCAGCAACGCGTCCATGGCTTCGAAGCGGTCGGGATCGCGGATATAATTCCCCAGCAGAACATACTGCTCGGCAAACAGAACGTCGTCCTTGCCTCCTTCGGTAAACACAATGCGATTCTTCAGCAGGTCGTAGGTGCCAGCGAAGTCTTCCCCAAACAGCGCGCGCCGCGACTTGGCCAGCACGTGTTCTTCCGCCTCCACCAGAAACTGATGGACTTGCTGGCCCACTTGCCGAACCACATTGCGCCGTCCGGCCTGCAACTCAGAAAGGCGCGCTTTGAAAACGTGCGCCTGCTGACTCCTTTCGAAGTGCTCCCCGCGCTGCCGAATCGACTCTTTGCCCTCCAGCACGAGGGTCGAGAACTGGCTTCCGATTTCCTGGACCAAGAATTTGACGAGCGCCACGCGAAACAGGAAATCTACCTCAATGTTCTTCTCATACTTGGCCCGCGTGAGCGCCGCCTGCATCAGTTCCGACAAGAGCCTCCGGAACGAGCCAGTCTCCGGCACTTTTGAAGGGTGAAGATCCAGGCCGGAAAAATACGTGGAGGCGGTAGATTGGCGGATCAGGTCGAGCAGGTAATTGCGGGCGAACTGAACAAAGCGCGAGCTGAGAAAAACGTCGTGGTGAATGTTGTCCACTCCGACCGTCAGCGTCCCCATCGGAATGGCCGCGGAATAGGTCTTCAGGCTGAAGCGCGCCGATGTTGCCTCGGCGGGCGGATTGGGAATTTCGGACATGGAGTGGTCGCGAGCGCCTAACCCTTTGACGTTAGCAGGCGAGCGGAGAGCGGACAAGCGAGCGAAACCTACCGGTTAACAGCCGTTTCGCATCCACTCAGCGCGGGCCGTGTCACCGGCGAGAGACGCGGATCCGGCGACGATCCCCCTCGAGATGCTCCAAGTGCACGCAGAGCGCCGGCCAATCCGACCGCAGCGGGAATTGCTCCGACCACTCGATAATCAGAATTGCCGGCTCGGCGAATACATCCTCGAGGCCAAGGGTCTCTAGATCGCGGAACTGCTCGACGCGGTAAAGGTCCACGTGAAACACCTTGCAGTGATTGTGATAAACATGAACCAGGGTAAAGGTAGGACTGGTAACGTCCTCTTCGCGAGCCGCCCCAAGCCCGGCGACAATGCCTTTGGCGAGCGTGGTCTTGCCGCTCCCCAATTCGCCGGAAAGCAAAACCATCACCGGCGGCGCCAGCGATTTCGCCAAGTCTCGCCCGCGCTCGATGGTCTCTTCCGCGGATGCTGTGATGAACTCGTTATCCACTCGCCTGCATCTCCGCGACGACGCGGCGGCAGGTGAGAGGAAGTACATCGGCGAGTTCCCCGGCCAGAAGGGGAGCGGCCGCGCGCGCACGCGCCGAGGTTGCATCCTCTCCGGCCAGCCCGTGCAAAAACACCCCGAATCCGAGCACACGCTCCCTTTCCGCAATCCCAAACTGAGCCGTCAGGCCGGCGAGAATCCCTGTCAATACGTCGCCCGTGCCGCCTTTCGCCATCCCCGGATTTCCTGTTGTATTGACGAAGACCTGGCCCTCCGGCGTGGCGATGACTGTGTGAAAGCCCTTGAGGATGACATGAACATTCCCGTCAGCCGCCGCCTGGAGTGCCGCACCTGCGCGGTCTGCCTGCACCTCGTCGCTTGTTTTTCCGAGGAGGCGCGCCATTTCTCCAGGGTGTGGCGTGATAGCCACGAATTTCGCATTTCGCCGGCGCAGGTCGCTCGCGCGGCCGGCGAACGCGTTGAGCCCATCTGCATCGAGGATCACCGGAAGTTCGGATCGTTGCACGACCGTCCGGGCAAATTGCTGAGTTTCCGGATGAGTGGAGAGTCCGGGTCCAACGGCAAGAACCGTCTTCCCTTTCAGCACCGCAGCGAACCGGCCATTCTCCCAATTCGCAAGCGCGATGCTGCCGGTCTTCGTTTCGCCTAAGGCCTCGGTCATCAGTTCCGGCTGGCCCGCCGCAATGATTGGCAAAATGCTGTCCGGAGTTGCCACGGTAACGAGACCAGCGCCGGCTCGCAACGCTCCGCGTCCGGCCAAGATTGCCGCACCGCTCTTGCCTTTCGACCCCGCCACGAGAAGGACGTGCCCATAGTCCCCCTTGTGAGAGTCCGCACGGCGCACCAGCGGCAACGCGCGAAACTCTTCCTGCTCGAGCCAGCGCACGTTGCTCTTCCCGACCTGCTCGACCAATTCCCGTGGCGAGCCGATCTCGCGGACCAGCAGCCTTCCCACGTGTCCCGCATCTTTTGAAATGAGCTGCCCAATCTTCGGTGCGGTAAACGTTACTGTGACGTGAGCTTGAAGGACCGGGCCATCCGCGGAGCCGCCATCCGAGGGCAATCCTGACGGGGTATCCAGGGCCAGGACCATTTCCGGCATAACCGCCGTGCACTCGCGCGATAACTGGTTCACATCTTCGATGACAGTCGCCAGGAGACCTTCCACGCGTCCTTTGAGTCCTGTGCCGAGAAGCGCATCCACAATTAATCGCGCTCTTGCCACGGTTCGCCGTGCCGTACCCCAGTGCTCGGAATTTGTAACAACTTCGAGCTTTCCTCCACATTCTTGATAGCGTTTCAGATTTTCCGCTGCGTCCCCTCGAACCGATTCCGGGGGCGCAAACAGATACACCGCCGGCTTGGCGCCGCGCTCCTGCAAGAGCCGCGCCACGACCAGCCCGTCGCCACCGTTGTTACCCTTGCCGCAAAGCACTACAGCCCCTTTGCAGGCAGCGTCCGCAAAACTCGAACGCAAAAAGTCTGCAACCGCCTTGCCGGCATTGTCCATCAATTGCAGGGTCGGAATTCCGCCCCGTTCGGTGGTGAGCCGGTCCACTTCGCGCATTTCGGCTGCCGTGAGGGCTTTCATATCGTTTTAGATTTGTAGAATGGCACAGATAGCGGGAAACGGAAACGGTGTGTTTCGAACCTCTTAAAGAAACACCCTGTTTGTGAGAAATCCGGCCTAGAGCATCCACCCGCCGCTGACGTTCAGGACTTGCCCGGTGATGTAGTCGGCTTCTTCCGAGGCGAAAAAATTCACCGCCGCAGCGACATCCTCTGTGGTGGGCGGCCGTCCAATGGGAAAGCGCGCATCACGAATGCGGCGCGCTTCGCTGAGGGTAAGCTCTTTTTCATCAATATTCGAAGGATTGACGACGTTCACGGTGATGCCGTTTTTGGCTTCCTCGATTGCCAGGGAACGCGAGAGGGCTACGACCGCGGCCTTTCCCGCAGCGTACGCCGAAATCTTCGCCTGGCCAAAGGCGCGCTCGGCCCCGACGGCGCCCATGTTGACGATGCGCCCCCAGCGCTGCCGCCTCATCTGCGGCAGCGCCGCCTTGCACATGTACAGAACGCTCATCAAGTTCGATTGCAGGATTCCCTGCCATTCCTCGGTGCTGGATTCGGCCAGCAACCTCCAGCGGAACTCGCCGACGTTGTTCACCAAAATGTCGAGCCGGCCAAAACGCTCGGCGACCGTTTGCACGAGAAACTCGGCTTTCCCCGCAGCGGTGACGTCGGTCTCCACCGCGAGGCACTCGGCGCCCTCGGCCTGCAATTGCCGCAACGTGTTTTGCGCGGCCGGCTTATTCGAACGATAGGCGATCGCGACGCGCGCGCCCTCGCGCGCCAGTGATAGGGCCACTCCCTTGCCGATTCCGCGGCTTCCTCCGGTGACGCGAGCCACCCGGTTTCTCAGTGCCACCGCCTCACCCCGTGAAGCGAGCCAGTATATCCGAAGCGGCCACGCCGCTCCACATGCGCTTACGTCCGGCGCTTTGACTGGGGGGCTTGTTTTCGCGCCTTCATTCCATCCGCGCCACGATCACTGTCATGTCGTCGGCCTGCTCCGGTGTCCCCGCCCATTCTTCCGCCGCGAGCATCAGGGATTCCGCAACGTTTTGCGGCGAGGCGTCGCGCAGACGCAAGGCCACTTCCGCGAGACGCTCCATCCCAAATTCTTCTCCGTACACATTCTCCGGCTCCACCAGGCCGTCGCTGTATCCGACCAGCAGGCTTCCCGGCCCGATGTGGATGCGCCCCTGTTCGTAGGGACAATCTTCGAGCACTCCGACCACCATTCCGCCTTTGTCGAGTTTCTGCACCTTGCCGTCTGAGATGTAAAGCGGAGGCAAATGGCCGGCGTTGGTGTACGTCAGCGTGCGGCTCGGGCAATCGTATTCCGCGTAGAAGAAGGTGGCAAAGCGGTCGTCGCTGGTATTCAGGAACAAATGGCGATTCAACCGCGCGACCAACTCCGCCGTGCCGCCATCGCCTCTGTCGGAGGTCATCGCCTGGCTGCGCAAGGCCGCCTGCAAACTGGCCATCAGCAGCGCAGCCGAGATACCTTTGCCGGAAATATCGGCAATAGCCATGCCCAGGCGCGTCGGGCCCAACGGAATGAAATCATAGTAGTCACCGCTGACCACGCGCGCGGCGCGGCAGATGGCCTGGAGCCGTACGCCAGGCAGCACGGGCAGCCTCTGCGGAAAGAGTTGTGCCTGCACTTCCCGGGCGATGGAAAGCTCATTCTCAAGCTTCTGACGATGCCTTTGTTCCTCGATCAGGTTGCTGACGGAGCTGGTCATAAGATTGAAGGATTCCCCCAGCACGCCAAGCTGGTCTTTGCGCTCGATGCGCACGCGATGGGAGAGGTCACCGGCCTGAACATATTGCGTGGCGCGGTAGAGTTCTGCGACCGTTTTCGTGATGGTTCGAGTCAGGATGATTCCGGTGATGAGCGCGCCAATCTCCAACAGCAAGAAAATGGCGCCCACTACGAGAAGGAGGTTGAACAGCACGCCTCCTACCTCGCCTGTGGATGCAAACAGATGCCGGTTCAGTTGTGACGGCCGGAATGAAAACCCAACAAACACCGGGCGCAGCGATTCTTTGGCTGCATCCGGCCCCAGTGAAATTGCCTCGATGCGCAAGAATCCCGCGGTTTCGCTGTCAAACCAATTCGCCGGCTTATGGAGCGCGCGGTTTCGAGTGGAGATGCGGTTTATGATTTTGTAGACCGTGCTTCCAATGGGGTCGCGTACGCCCTGGGGATCTCCCGGCACCGTGGGTTGTGTCACGGTCAAATGGATGGGGCCGAGGTAGGGTGCTATTTGATCGAGCAACTCAGACGTGACGGGCAAAGTCAGGGAGACGAATCGCGCGCCGCGGGGAGTGGGCCGCTCCGCCATAGCCAGGAGCGATACCGTCTCCCCCGATTGCACCATACCAACAAAGCGGGATTTCCCCGCGGGGGCGATTTCCCGAAACAATTGCGGACTCGCGTTTGAGTCAACGCGAAGACCTGGCAGCTCCAATCCCAATTCCCGCGCAACGTCGCCGCTTGTTTCTCCCGCGGGACTAACCGGCGGAGAGGGGGGAGTTGCGATGGGAACGCGCTCGGTTCCTTGCAGCAATTTTTCGTTCTGCACTCGCAAATCCCCCGCCAGTAGGTAGCAGCCGAGTTGCGCGTACAGCAGTTTTGCCGACAAAACCGCCATGGTCAAAAGCAATAAGACCGGCACGACCGCGATAAAAACATAGGCCACGATGAGCCGATTGCGGAGGCTCCACAGCAGCCTGCTGCGCCACCATCCCAGGAAACGCACCAACAAGTAGGAGGCTGCGAGAAAGAATAGAAAGGTCAGGAACCCGGGAGTCGTGATGCGCAAACCCGAGCGGCTGCCGAGCCAAATCGCGCCCTCCAGCAACACGATGCCCAGGGCCACCTGGTCCAGG
>WNGN01002533.1_pt1 | contig 13699 bp, 11 predicted proteins | sample 5400561 | NCBI WGS metagenome assembly WNGN01 (sample SAMN13153379, study PRJNA577476) | soil metagenome | isolation source: 115 cm soil or saprolite under Garry oak tree replicate 2 | place: USA:California | collected 2016-06-15
TGGATAGGGAGAGGCCGACCAGTAGCATTAGGCAGCTGAGTAGTGGTAGTCTAATCTTCGAGTAGGAGAGCATCTTCTCCCGCAGTTAGCGGGTGCTATCCGCATAATCTTATAGATTTATCGGGACAGCCCGATCCATGGGCTACCCATGCAACATCCCAGATCAATAACATGATCCCGCGACAGCCACGGCAAACTCTAGCCATACAGGCCCTTTGGCCTATCATCCTTCCGCATGATCCGCTGTTTCTTGACCAGCGACTCGGGGACTTTGAGCCGGGTGATCGGCTGGTGATTTACGACGTAGAGCGGGTCACCGTCAGGGCCATACTTGTCCGTCCGGAGAATGCTGGTGATCTCCAGTTTCGCCCTTAGAACCGTTCCGTCAGATAGTTCGTACACGTTCCATCTCTCAGGGCCCACTCGTTCAAAGTCTACGACGGTCGTATTGGTCATGCTCGGGTCTATGGAGGTGGGTGGAGGATTGGTCGGGGCTCCTCTCAGAGGTCGCGGACAGATAGTGGAGAAGAGATTCTGGCTGGACCAGGCGTAGATCGGCTGACCGCTGGGATCATACTCGTCCGCCCTGAAGAACTTTGGAATGATCAACCTGCTGAAGAGCAAGGTTCCGTCTTCGAGCTTGTACTTTATCCAGGGCTCATCACGGGCGTTGAATTCTATCGCGTTCGCCTTTGTCAGATCAGCCTGAGCTTGCACGGTCATGTCCTCCCACGGCTACCTACTAGTAGTTTGGCGTGTCAGGCTTCCCGGTGTTCTTTGACACGCTTCTCGGACCATTCATGCCCGCAGTGTTCGCACTTGTACGTGTACTGGAACTCCTCAACGTCAACGACTACCGGTCTACCCGTCTCACCGAGAAGAAGGACGGGGGCAGCTCGAAACTGGCTCACAGTCAACCGTCCCGGCTCCTCAGATGTCGACTCCCTTTCCAGGTGGACCATCTTCTTGCTTTCGAGTTTGATGTGGAATCGTCTTCCGCAACCCGGACAGTGTCTGAAGAACTCCATCGCACCACGCCTCTCCTGCAATTAGCATACTCTGAACTGATAAATATCATGCCCAAGCAGGTTCCTCTGATTGCGAATGCTGACCCCTCAAAAGGCCGAGTCGAAGCCTTCGAAGGTTCTAGAGACTCCCGCATCAGACGCAAAGACAGCCGAGAACCACTTTCTCTTCCGTCTGGCCTTCGAAACGGACCCCTCCGATGTCTACATCGATCTTACGAATAGAGTGGCAGCGATCCTCGTCGTAGACGCTAGAACCCCCGAGGCCTATTCGCGAGGACATGTGCCCGGAGCGATCAACCTTCCATACCGGAAGATCGACTCCTCAACCACCGCTCTTCTGCCAAGAGACAAGGTCCTAGTGACCTACTGCGACGGCGTCTTCTGCAACGCCTCGACAAAGGCCGCGGCCAGACTCACAGCACTCGGCTTCCGCGTAAAAGAGATGCTCGACGGCATGAATGGATGGAAAGCTTTAGCTGCACAGACTCAACAATAGAAAAAGAACCGCGAAGATCGCACCAGTCAGCCCTTCCTATCTTTGCATTCTTGTCTCTATGCCGCTAATTGCCCAAAGTGTTGCAATCTGATATTACGGGGAGTTTTTTTGGGAGGCTTTTTATGAACTGGTTCGGGCTCATCCTAAGACTTGGCGCTCTCGACGAGTCTCACGGTTCTAGTGGTTGGCGTCTTCTTCGGAATCTATGGTCTAATACTCTCGGACAAGTTTCACAAGCCCTCCGCAGCGGTCCTCGGCGCCACCTTGATCGTCGGGACGGGAGTCCTGAGCGAGTCTGAACTCTTCGCCGCGATAAACTGGACAGCGCTCGGCGTACTCCTCGGCATGTTCATCATCGCATCATCACTCCGCGAAGCAGGCTTCTTCCAGTGGATGGGGCTCCACCTCGCCCGGTCGGTCGACGCCCACCCGATCCTCATGTACGTCCTACTCCCGCTACTGACAGCCGGCATGGCCTCGCTCCTCGACATCGTCACAGTCGCCCTCTTCATCGTCCCTTTGACAGTAGAAGTCTTCGACGGTCTCAGGATAGACCCAATACCATTCGTCATCGCAGAAGTCTTGGCCGCGAACGTCGGCGGGATCTCAACCATGGTCGGGGACCCGACAAACGTCATCATCGGCACCGGGCTCAGCCTCTCCTTCAACCAGTTCCTGCTCAACACGGGGCCGATAGCCCTCGCGGTCCTCGCCGTGAACTCGTCGGTTCTCTATCTTCGAAACCACGGTTTTCTCCACCGGGACGCCCTGAGGAGGCACCGGGAGAGCCAGCCGTTACAACTGCCCAGCCCCGCCAGCGCGGTCAGAGACAGGGGCCTCCTCCAAGTCAGCATGGTCAGCCTCGGACTCGCAGTCACCTTCCTGATCGTCCACACGTTCCTCGGCGTCTCAGCCGCCCTTGCGACCCTCCTCCCGTCGTTCATTATCCTGGTCTATGAGTCGTCGCGGCAGAGCGAGGTCCGGGATGTCTTGGGGAGAATTGACTGGCAGGTGTTCTTCTTCTTCGGCGGCCTATTCATCCTCGTGGCAGGATTCGCCAAGACCGGGCTATTGATCGGCTTCGCCAACTGGCTCGGCCAGCAATCCGGTGGAAACCTCGCCTTATCGGTCACCCTCGTATTATGGACGACAGCGCTCATCTCCCAGATCGTCGACAACGTCCCACTCGTGACAGTCTTCATCCCTATCATCGCCTCGATGGCAGCCAGTTCAGGCATCGCCCTCGCACCACTCGCATGGGCACTGGCGGTCGGGACAGGAGTTGGAGGAATGGCCACGCCAATAGGCACAGCCTCCAACCTTGTCGCATTGAACATCCTCAACAAGGACAGGAAGAGGCTAAGTTTCGCAAGATTCGCAAAACGATCCATCCCTCTCACGATTCTCGATCTTGCAATCGCGAACATCATCCTCTTGCTCAGGCTCTAAACCAGAATGGGCCTCGTCAACGGCACATCAAGAACCATGGCTCCATTCGCCCTGTAGGTGAAAGGGATATGCAGACCCAAGAAAAAGGGGAGGTATGTCCTAGGTTGAGCTGTTCTAGCAGTCGTATCCGCTGGGGCAGCCGACGACACTGGCCGGGCTGAGTGTTACCGAGCCTTCGTAGAGTATCGGTGGAAACGCTCCGATGCCAAGTGGTGGACTAGTTGTCCATTCGAATGGTGCGACCCAGTTGAGGCCGTAGCGCAAGGCGACGACTCCGATCTGGTTGATGCCAACGACACCGTTGGGTGAGGCTCCGATGCCCTGTTGCCAGTGAGCACATGGTCCGCTTGGATTGACCGGCTGTCCATAGCAGATGGAGACTTGAGAGAGAGGGAATATTGGATTCTGGTCATTCTGCTGTGACCAGATGTATAGGGCTAGGTCGCCGCTGCTGCGGAAGTAGATGCCGCTAACGCTCGAAGCCGGAGCTAGTCCATTACCGAACCGTGTAAGGGTATAGCCGCCACCGACGGGAGGGTTCTGCGTGCCTGAGCTGGAACACATTCCACTGCTGGAGCTTGTCACGGTCCCACACTGCCAAGGACCGGAGCCTATCATGATGTGGTTTATGATCGGGTCGAATGTCGCGCTTATGTGAGAGGGGTTTACCGTCATGAGATTTGTTGAGAATGGCGTGCAGTTCATTGCGCAGTTGACGGTCGAGCCGGAGAGCGTGTACTGAGAGAAGGGACAGGCAGCCCCGGTCGAGCATATCATGATCGCATCGTCCCAGTTGCTGCCGCCCGCGCTTGTCCAGTAGCGTCCTGGAATTATCGGCAGGGTGGCGAGTTTGGCCAGTACAAAGGGTCCGACTGAGCTGACTCCAATGTCGAGCTGGTGTGGCCCGATCACCGTGACCCCCGTCATAGGGGTCGCACCTATGCCGAGAGTGGCTCCCGAACCTACCATTGACAGATAGGTGAAGGCCACGTCGTACGCAGTAACCGGCCTACCGTCCTGGAAATACAGGTCAGGCCGAAGAGTGAACCGGTAGGTCGTCAACGTGTGCGCTGGAGCAGTATAGGTGAGGCTGCTGTTGGAGAACTGCCGAGTGCTCATCGTCATCCAGTTGATCTGTTGCGCGGAGTCCAACGGGTTGGGCTGGTACAGGGAATCATAGACGCTATCGACTATTTCGAGATCTTGATCGGTGCTTGCGATGAAAGGACTCACACTAGTGGTGCTGTGGCTGAAGCCTAGTCGTATCGTTCCCGGGACCTGAGGTGTCGGGTTGTATACGTTGAGCCATGTGAAATAGTTGGGCAGACCCACCTGAGCGTCATTGATCGCTCGAATCCAGCCATTGTTTAGATAGCCGAACTGGACCGTACGCTCGAAAACAGGCACACTGAAGACACCTGCGCCAAAAATAGCTTCTGCCTGTATGCCCGCGCTGATGGCTGAGAGCTGACTAGTACCTAAGCAGTCGCCTCCTGGTCCATTGTTCGGCTGACCAGAAGTCGGGTCTCCACTCGAGGTTAGGCAGGGAGCACTCTCCATCTGAGAGCTAAGACTGTCGTAGCTGGGACTGCACAGGTACATGTAGTCAGCAGCGCTGGCCGTGTTCACAGACTGGTTGGAGCAGAAGCCGCCGCCAACCTGCTGGGTTGTGCAGGAGATTGTGCCTGGGCTGGTGCATGAGGCTGAGACGAATCGACTGTTGTAGGTGTAGTAGAGGCTGTCGTCGAAGAATCTTACATAGCTGTAGGCAGCCGTGTACATCCACCAGCTTAGATTATTGCAACCGATGCATGTAGGAAAGCCTGGGAAGATGTTGAGGGAACCATGTACAGTGTTCAGGTATGGAGAACACGGCTGGGTGTACGAGCCGGTGAACATGTAGCAGATTTCTGCCGCCAGACCGTCACCGAGAAGAAGGCGTGGGGAGTCATCGTTTCTGATGAAGAAGGTCGGAGTATTGGTAGAGACCGGATTGGTCAATCTGGAGGTGGCGGAGTCGAATCCAGTGGCCAGCCCCGCGTTGACAAAATGCTGTGCAGCGGCGTTGAGGTCTGCGCTACCAGGTGCGTAGAGCCATGGATAACCGTCGGCTCCAGTGGCTACGCCAAGATGGTATGCGGTTCCTCCGGGAGCACCCACGACGCAGTTAGGGCCAGATTGCGGGAATGAGGCGTCGTATCCGCATGGATTGGGCGTCAAGAGGGATCCACTACTCGAGGTGGGTACCGGATTGTCGATGGGAGTAGAGCTGCTCGATATGCTCGGCTCGCTCTGAGTGAACACATTCTTGTCCATCATGTGGGCGATGCCCTGTCTGATCTGGATTCCGCAGGCCGAGTTTCCAAAGATGAAGGGGCACCCCCAGAAGTTGTTAGCGAGCAGGAACTGTATTTCGTAATAACCGGCCTGAGCAACAGGAGCCGTTACGAGAAAGTTCGCCGAAGCATTTAGGGTCGCACATAATGCGGGCGAGCAAGGCGAGTCTGTAAAGTCGATAGAGTCGGACTGTAGGGCCGTATACTCGGCCGTCGAGTCTGTGAATATGTCTGCCATCAGGGTATCCATTGCCGACCCGGCAGGATACCAGAACTGAGCGCATACGTCAGAGGACCCATGAGTCTGGCAAGGCTCAGGAATAGCGTGAGCCAACCGTATGGTCGGCAGAGGAAGCCCACTCGACATTACTCCTCCAAGGCTGGCGAGCGAGAATGCAACTGAAAACACGAGCAAGAGTCTAAGATTGCGGTTCAATTCCAAGTGTTTCTTCGAGAAACTTCCGGGGGATGTCAGACGGTTAAGCTTATCCGAGGTGTGAGGCAACGTTGCCATTAGGACTGAATTCTTCTTAGTTCTGTGCGCATAATGTTTCATCTGCGCTGTTTGGAATGGTGAAAAAATAAGGGTTCTTGGCGATGTTGCGTCTTAGCAGTCGTATCCCGCTGGACACCCAACCACACTGGCCGGGTTGAGTGTTACTGAGCCTTCGTAGAGCACTGGTGCGAATTGAACGATGCCCAGCGGTGGGCCTGTCAGCCAGTTGAAGGGTGCGATCCAGTTGACACCAAAGAACCGAGCTTCGATCCCGACCTGGCTGATGCCGACTACTCCTGTTGCCGATGCTCCGATACCATGTTGCCAATGACTACAAGGGCCGGTAGACCCAATATCTACAGGTTGACCGAAGCAAAAGACCATTTGGGAAAAGGTCACGATATCGGGACCAGCAGCATTTCCATCAGACGCCCATGTCCATAGTGCTAGGTCGCCGCTACTGCGGAAGTAGATGCCGGTGGTACTGGAGGCCGGAGCTAGTCCATTACCGAACCGTGTAAGGGTATAGCCGCCACCGACGGGAGGGTACTGCGTGCCTGAGCTGGAACATATTCCACTGCTGGAGCTTGTCACGGTCCCACACTGCCATGGACCAGAGCCGACAAAAGTATGGCTGGCGATCGGGTCGTACGTGGGAGATACCTTGGCGGGATCGACCTGCATGATTGTCGGCGAGGGATTTGGACCTGTGCAACCTGGTTGTCCCATTGCACTCGGGCAGATGACCGTTGCACCGTTCAGTGCATACTGGGCGAATGGGCATCTAATGCTCGTACAGCTGGCAATTGCACTGTCCCATGCTGACGACCCTGCCACGGTCCAGTAGCGTCCTGGGAGTATGGGTATGCCGGTCAGGTTGGGCAGTGTAAAGGGTCCAAGCGAGCGGACTCCAATGTCGAACTGGTGCGGGTTCAGTATGGTTATGCCAGTCAAAGGCCAGGCGCCGCTCCCGAGAAACGCTCCTGAGCCAACCATGGACAGGTAGCTGAAGGCTACGTCGTAGGCTGTGACCGGTCTTCCATCTTGGAAGAAAGCGTCAGGTCGCAGGAAGAACCTGTATGTCGCAAGGGTATGTGGGGGAGCCGTGTAGGTGAGACTACTGTTCGTAAGTAGGGCAGTGGAAGTGGTCATCCAGTTGAGAAGCTCGGTCGAGGATAAAGGATTGGGCCGGGACAGAGAGTCGTAGATGTTGCCAAGGATGTAGGACTCTTGGTCGGTGCTCGCAATGAAAGGACTTACGGTCCTAGTAGGTTGGGAGAATCCTTGTCTTATCGTCCATGCCAGAGGAGCCGTGGGGTTGTAGGCGTTGAGCCATGTGAAATAGTTGGGCAGACCAACATCATCATTGTTTATTACTCCGTTATTCCAGCCGTTGTTGAGATAGCCGAACTGGACTGTCCGTTCGAAAATTGGTAGAGTGAAGACATTAGCACCAAAGTAAGCCTCCGCATCAAGTCCATGACTAGTCGCGGCGGAGATGGACGAAGCATTCTCCATCTGGAAGCTGAGGCTATCATAGGTCGGGCTGCACAGGTACATGTAGTCTTCCGCGCTGGCCGTGGGCACAGAGGCGTTGGAGCAGGGTCCCCCACCAATCTGTTGCGTGGCGCATGAACTTGTGCCAGGGCTTGTGCAAGAAGCTGAAACGAACAGACTGTTATAGTAAAGGTACAAGCTGTCGTCAAAGAACGGAACGAAATTGTAGGCGGCCGTATACATCCACCAACTCCGATTGACCGTAGTGGGAGAGGTCGTGAAGCCGGGGAAGGCTGTCACAGGACCCGAGAGAATATCGAGATAGGGACAGGGAAACGTATAGGATCCTGTGAACAGGTAGCAGATCTGAGCTTCCAGACTTTCACCAAGATTACGGCGAGCCGCATCATCGCTCCGGATGAAAAACCGGACCGAATTCGATGCCGCAGCAGAACTTATGCCAGTTAGAATAGAAGTGGCAGAGTTGAAACCTGTGGCCAGGCCCGCATTGACGAAGTGCTGTGCAGCCGCGTTCAGGTCCGCGCTACCGGGAGCGTAGAGCCACGAATAGCCGTCGGCACCGGTTGATGCTGCAAGATGGTATGATGTACCCCCCGGAGCCCCTACAACGCAGTTAGAGCCAGACTGTGGGAATGATACGTCATAGCCGCAAGGGTTTGGAGACGTAATACTGACATCGGTAGTAGTAGGTACGGGATTGTCAATAGCGGTACAAACGCCTGCACAAGTTAGTTGATTAACAGTGAAGCTTGTCTTGTCGAGCATGTGAGCAATACCCTGGCGTATCTGGATTCCGCAAGCCGAGTTTCCAAAGTTGAAGTCGCAGCCCCAGAAATTGTTTGCAAGCATGAACTGGATCTCGTAATAGTCCGTCGCAGCCAATGGTGCAGTTACGAGAAAGTTCAGGCTAGACGCTATTGTTCCGCAGATCCCAGTGGTCCGCGTCCCAACGCATGGCACGTCCGTAAAGTCGATGCTGGACGAGGAAGATTGTAGGTTCACATACTCAGAGGTCGAATCCGTGAAGATGGGTACCAGCAGGGTGTTCATAGCAGGCCCGGCGGGGTACCAGAGCTGCGAGCATGCACCAGACGCTCCATGAGTCTGGCACGGCGCAGGAAGAGCCATGGCCAACTGTACTGATGGTAGAAGAGAACTGCTTGACATTACGCCTCCAAGGCTGGCGAGCGAGAATGCGACTGAAAACACGAGCAAGAGTCTAAAATCGTGGTTCAGTTCCAAGTTTTTTCTCAAGAAATTTTCCGAATAATCTGCCGGTTAAGCTTATCCGAGACGCAGAGTGATGTGTTCAGATGCACTAACTTTGTGTTCATCCCGATCTCTCCTATGATTTCTCTGAACGCTTCGGCCCGAACAGTATTCTTTTCTACATCGGCCTAGACAGGCCCGCAGATCAGCAGAGCACTACAAGAGGAATGCGAAAAATTGAGCGAGCTCTTACGACGTGTCAAAGGCTTCTTCGTGCCGGGAGAGAAGGACGCGTTCCTCCGCATCCAAGAGCTGGCGGGTCTTGCAGAGGAAGCTCTACAACTACTCGTCAGGATACTCTCAAGCCCGAGCAACGGTCTCAAGGAGATTGAGAGCTACACCGAACGGATCAACCTGTTAGAGAAGGACGGCGACAAGATCACCCGGTCTCTCGAGGAGATGATTGGGCGGGGGTCGATGACGGCGAGTCTCGACTACGACTTTGGACGATTAGCCGACAATGTGGACAGCATCCTCGACCGGGCGCACGCGCTGTCCAGACAGCTCCGGCGGGTAACACGGCGTCCGTTGCGGGAGGCGAAGGAGTTCGACTCGGACATTCGGAAGGAGCGTATCAGTCTCATTGAGATTGGACTCGCGCAGCTCCGCATGTTCAGAAAGCTATTGAACACAGCCGGCTCCAACCGGAGCCAGGCCATAGACTTGGCGCGCCAGATCGAAAGCCTGGAAGAACAAGGAGATGACGTGAAAGACTCGATGCTGGACGAGATCTATGGGTCCTGGGAGAAGCTGGACTACGCCTCGTTCCACAACTATCTCGAAACCACCATCGAGGCCGATGATATTCTCGACCTCTGCGAGGACGCCTCCGACCTCGTCATGGCGATTACGAAAGCCCTGGGCGCATAGAAGAGAGAATGACCGCTCCTATCGACATCGCCTCACTAGTACTCGCGGGCCTATTGGGTATGGTCGTAGGAGGAAACAACCTCTCCGCATGCTCCGGCACAATAATCGGAAGCGGAATGGTCCGCCGACGAACCGGAATACTCCTCGCTATCACCGGATACATCACGGGGCTAGTGATAGAAGGACCAAAACTTTTCAGAGTCAGAGAGATTTTTCTCCCAGCCACAACTTCCACCGGGGCCTTCTCGATCCTGCTCGCATCACTACTAGTCTTCCTTGGCGGCGAATTTTTCAGAGTCCCCCTCTCACTCTCCAAAGCGCTCACCGGAGCAATTCTCGGAGTCAGCGCCGCCCTCGGAGTGCTCGGCCAGACTGGATATCTTGCCCTGATCCTAGGCTTCTGGTTCCTCGTCCCACTGGTCGCAACCGGATTGGGAGTTCTATTGATCGTTCTCGATGATCGACTGAGCCCAAGAGACCTCTGGCTCAAACTGACACTGCTGAAAACAGGATTGCTGCCACTCGCCTTCCTATCTGCCTACGTCCTCGGCGTTAACACCCTCGGCCTCATCGCCGGAGTACCATACAACCAGAGCCTTAACGCGACGATAGCCGTGGGCCTCGGAGCAGTCGTCGGCACGTCTCTTCTAGGCAGAGGAGCGCTGAGAAGGTTGACGGAGGGCATCTTCAGCCTCCGATATCCCAACGCATTCTTCGCCCAACTCGTCGGATCCGCCACCGTCGAGTTGGCCAACCAGCTCGCGGTGCCACTGTCAATCACAGAGACCGTATCCTCCGGCATCATCGGATCAGGATTGGCGCGGAGGATGAGAGTCCTGAATGTCCGCAACATATTCCTCATCGTATCCAGCTGGATCATCTCCCCCATAGCAGGATTCCTGCTAGCCTACATCATGACAAAGCTTCTGTAGAATGATGGACTATCGGGATCAGCCGAACAAGCCCATCCAGAATACTCGGAAGGTACTGGCAGTCACTCTGACTAGTTGCGTTCTGTTTAAAATTGCGTCGAACCATATGAAACAACCGAGCGAAAAAAGGCGAGCGTTCTAGATTGACACCCTCTTTTGACGAGGAATCCGAGAAGCATAGGCGCGTCTCAGGCCTTGTCAAACTTGTAATCTTAGCCCAGGCAGGCATCATACTCTCATTTACCGTCTGGACGTATCAGGAATACCTGAACAACGTGTATCTCCAAGAGTACATCATCGGCCTCTTCCGGACAAGCCTCATCGCAGACGCAATCTTGTCCCTGGTAACGATCTCAGTATTCGCGCTCGGCACATTCACATTGCTGGGCTCGATGAGCTCTACTCGTAATCAGAATGACGAATGGCGTGTCCCGCCACAACGGACAGACGAGTTCTCAAAACCGGCGTCTCCACCGGTTCTGGAAGCAGTTGAACCTCCCGCTAAGGCGCTGAGGCCGAGTCGACGACGCCAACGAAAACCGAGAATAGACTCTGAGGATATTTATCGCTCGATGATCAATCATACTAACGATCGCAGAGAATGACTTAAGAATTCTTGAACTATTCGTTATCAGTGGAATAGTCAGGACCCACTGGTTGCGCACTGACAACAACCAAGCATATGCACGAGTGCAGACAAACCGAGATGGTAGAAGGCTCAGTCTCGTCAAATGTAACAAAGCCCAGACTTCTCGTTATCACCAAGCTCCTCGTCGCTCAGCCTCTCGCAATCCTCCACATCTTCCTTGACCTTCTCGATTGCCAGCCTGAAATGGTTTCAGTGGAACAGTCACCCTCTCAGCATCCGCCTCAGCATCAAGTCTCAAGACTTCATTGAGCAGTAACCCGCCCACCCTGACCTCTGGGGGCTCGGGGAACATCGACTCTCAACGTGAGAGCACTGAAAAAGGCAGCACTCGGAACCTACAGTATAACTGTCACGGCAACAAGCGGCGGGCTATCCCACTCCATCACTCTGACCGTTACGGTCACGGCCTAACGAGTCAGATGACCACAGGTCCCGACGGTTCAGAGATGGAGAAATACCGATGCGGTTATTCACTCCGTTAGCTTCTCAGGCCAACCGCTTGTCTGAGAACTAGTGGTGAACCGAATCCTTCCGTGTGCAATTCGCTCATCGTCGGCCCTGAGTCACTTGCGGGGGTTGTAGAATTGTCCCGACTGGTCCGATCACATGTTGATCGCGTGGACTAGGCATGCCTAGTCTTAGGCCTGCGTACGGTTAGGTACGTCCATTCCCAAATCGGAGGAGCGCTATAGACATAGAGGCGAAAGGAATTGGAGTCGGCTGATCAGAATTCTCCAAAAGCCCGATTCCGATTCGGGTTTTCTGGCAAGCGTAAACACGCAAGACAAGTTGAGGAGACAGCCAGCCTTGGGGTGTCATCAGATGATATTCTGGATAGTCTCACAAGACAGGCCGCGTCCCAGGTGGGACACGGAGAACAGCAGACGCAGAGCCTCGAACTGATAGGCGAGACCGATGAGCAAAGTCTGTACGCTGAACCAACTCTCGCAACTGTGGAACGGACCAAGTTCGAGGCTGGTAGAAATCTTGGACACTATGCGATCGTTCTGATGTGTCTCGGAGGACTAGCCATAGTCTGGCTCTACAGCTCTGGAAGACAAATCTTCGAGGCGTCCCAATGGGACGCGATAGTCCAGAAGACGGGGGTTCAATCCGTATTTGCCAACCCTGCCCAGATTGCGATCATGTCCATATTCGCTATGATAATTGCTCTCTGGGTCGCGTATAGGAGAAGAGCCTCACGCCTTCAAATCCCAATCTGATTAGATAGTTGCTAGGCGGCAACACTGCGACGCCTTTCGGCCTGTCTTCAACATTAAGAGCCAGTTAGAGCATTATTCGAACAGAATGCCGCATTAGCATGAGGGTATTCTGAATCCTGGGAGGCGGACCATGTCAACGCGCATGTTCGATGGAATGGGCAGATCAGGATGGCGACGTGAGCGCATCATCTCGACTCCCGAGACTGTCTGTCCAATGTGCAGGAGGGTCAGGCGACTATCCGGCGAACGCCGATGCGCGATACACCTCAAGGCCGCGACCCTGGAAACCCATCACCCCGAGTTTGACACCAAGAGCATAGTCGGCTCCAGCCCGCCGGGGGTCTTCGTCGGGCGGTTTGGCTATCCGAAAGTCTTCGTCGGACCCATGGTCCCACCAGTCTCGGGCGACACAACGATTCTTGACACGCCGGAATTGTGGATGGGTAAAGGCTTCGACGAGATAGTCGACTATCGGTACAGTCTCCTCCGCGGCTATAGCAAAGCCGACATCATGGACGCGCGGAAGGGTAGCAAGGTCATCGATACGCTGCAGGAAGTCGCGATGATGACGAAGCCTGTTGAGACAGAGCTAGTCCTCGCAAAGCCTCCCCGGAAGGTCCTGGATATGCGCGAGGATTCCCAGCCCTTCGGTCCCATCGCACCTCTAGCCTCCTTCCACACAGGCAACTCTTCCGTCGACGATAGGATCGAGAAGGCATTCTACGACCGAGATCTCAGAGCAGACGACGCAGTCCTCCAGCTTTACAGAGACAACGTTCTCGTGACCCGGATTCAGAGAGCCTTCAGCATGGGAATGTTTGGAGAGGGCAAGAGAAGAAAGCTTGTCCCCACCCGCTGGAGCATCACAGCGGTCGACAGCAATCTCAGCCTAAGGCTGATGGACCGAGTCAAACACTACCAGCTCATCGGCGAGTATCGCGTTTACACGTACACGTACTTGGACAACATCTACGTCGGAATCCTCACTCCCGAGAGCTGGAGGTTTGAATGGATCGAGGCCTGGTTCGAACCCGAACTCCTCGCCACCAGCTTTCCGGATGTAAACATGGCTGAGGATGTTGAGACTATCGACTACACCTCTCCCGGAGGACACCGCCCCGTAATGCTGGGAGACTCGGAAGGCTACCGGGGACGGAAAACCTACGCGAAACCTGGAGGCTGCTACTACTCAGCAAGATTGGCTGTCTCTGAGCATCTCGACTCGATAGGAAGACAAGCCGGAGCCATAATGCTGAGAGAGATCCATCCCGGATACATAATGCCAGTCGGGGTCTGGAACGTTAGGGAGAGTCTGCGAGCACTCTTGAAGACAAGATTCGAACGGTTCGACTCCATGGACGCAGCGATGAACTATGCGGCGACAATACTTGAGATACCAAAACGTGGCTGGATCGAGACCTCAGCACTTCTTC
>WNGN01001982.1_pt1 | contig 13693 bp, 10 predicted proteins | sample 5400561 | NCBI WGS metagenome assembly WNGN01 (sample SAMN13153379, study PRJNA577476) | soil metagenome | isolation source: 115 cm soil or saprolite under Garry oak tree replicate 2 | place: USA:California | collected 2016-06-15
CGTTCTGGTGTTTGCCACCAGAACGGGCAATGTGGTGGCTTTGGTTGGGCCGGATGGCGCGCTGCTCATCGGAACGCCGTCGGCGGACAGCACCGAGCGCATCAGCAGCGAACTGGCAAAGCGCACGAAGTCTCCGGCCCGCTACGTGCTGATTGCTCCGGAAGACCCGGCCCACTCGGAAGGTGATGCGGGATGGGGCCGGCGCGGCGCGTTCGTGGCCATGCAAGAAAAGACCCTGGAACGAATTGGCGGGCACGTCATGGGTGCGCCCAAGCCGCCGTCGGAGGAATTCGTGAAGATGGGCGTCGACCGGCCGAGGGTTTCGTTCTCGGAAGTGATGAGCTTCGACCTCAATGGCGAGGCGGTCCACATCGTGAAACAACAGCCCGGTTACAGCGATTCGGACGCGCTGGTGCATTTTCACTTGGCCAAACTGGTGTACTGGGGCGAAGCGTTTCCCGGCGACGGCTATCCGGAGATCGCTTTCGCGCAAGGCGGGACGCTCGATGGCCTGCTGAAAACTCTCGGCGGATGGACGGATCCCGGGTTTCACGTGGTGCCGGCGCGCGGCGAAGTGACGACCGGCGCGGGCCTGAAAGCGTTTTGCGACATGATCGTCACTGTTCGCGACCGCGTGCGCCATTCGATCGATGCCGGGCGCACGGAGAACCAGGTGATCGGGGAGCATCCGACGGCGGAGTTCGATGCACAGTGGGGGCACGGGCGAGTTCAGCCGGACGCATTTGTCGAGGAGATTTATAGAGCGCTGAAGACAGAAAAATAAGTGGAAGCGAAAATGGCTCCGCCAAAAAGATTGAAGGCGCAACAGCTCGTCAGCGGTTGCGCCCCCTTCCATTGGGCCGCAAAGTTTTTGAAGCTCTCCGGCTCAATCTGTGCGAGAGAGTAGACCTAGCGATTTTTCCTGGCAAGAGGAATTTGCAAGTTTCGCTGTGGAAAGCTGTGCACGGCTGTGCAAAAACGCGTTCGAAATCAAGCTTCATGCCCACCGCTTATGCGCCGGGCTAACAGTCTGACAAGCGGTTAACGCCAGTATTTGACTTGGGGCCAGATGGCCTGCAAATTCCCCTTCAAGCCCCGACAGAGCAGAATCGGGCGCGTCTCATAGAAATAGGCGTAAGGAATGTCCAGAGTAGCGGCGACTTCGACCGAAGAGAATTCCTTGCGCGCGTCGGATGCGGGCTGGCCGACAAGAATGACAATCTCACCGGTGTAGTTGCGCGGCCCCCAGAAAAAATAATTTTGATGGCCGCTAATGGCTCTGGGCAGTCCGTACCGGGGGCCGAAAAAGTCGATCGCGCCGGCCTGGCCGTAGTTGTCACAGAAGATGGCCGCTTTCCCCTGTTCCTCGCGAGAAAGCGAATGATAGACGCGAGCGACGGCGGCAACCTGCTCCTGCCAGGGCATTTCGTCGGCGTAATACTGCGGGAGCACGGTGCCAACGAAGCTGCGCTCGGTGGGTTTGGGCTCGAACGGGGAATGCGACTGGTAGCCCAGGAAAGCATCCAGCGGGAGCAGAGGAAGCACAAGAGGGAGAGGAAGAGCTATGCCCATCGTGAGCCATGCAAAACAAACCGGCTTGAGGACTGTGCGCCAATCCGATCGCCCTCCGCCGATTTGCTGCTCAACAGTGCGAAACAGCAACTGCTCGACGGCAACTGCACCGGCGGCAAGCAAGATAGGATAGGCCGGAGCGGAGTAGTAGTCTTTGCCATGAGAAACGAGGAAAAAAGTAAAGCTGCTGAGAAACGCCCAGCCAAACGCGCGGAATGATTTCCCAGCGCGGGAGAAAAAATAAAAGAGCAAACCGCCGAGCCAAAACGGAAGGCTAAACGGATTCATCATCACGATTTGCTGGCCGATGTACACGGCAGGCGGGTAGGCAATTTCCTTTCCGGTGACGCGAATGTTGTGCATCAACTCGAGAAACGGCCAGTGGTGCTGGATATTCCAGATCAGGTTGGGAAGGAAGACCAGAACTGCCACCGCGCCGCCTGCGAAAAGCCATGGCGTGAACAACAGCCTGCGCTCGCGCGTGAGAAGCAGTCCCAGAAGCAAAGCGAACGCAAAAATCGCGATGGAATATTTGTTTTCGACGCCAAGGCCGGCGATCGCACCAAAAGTCAGCCAGAGCCTTGCGTTCTGCGTTTGGATCATGCGCAGGACTGCGTATGCGCAGCCGGTCCAAAGCAAAGCTTCGCAGGCGTTCATCGCAAACTGATGGTCGATGACCCACCACACCGCAGGAGTGACGGCGAGCGCGGCAGCCAGCGCGACACCAAAGCGCTTCGCGCCGAGTTCACGCGCGAATGCGGCGACCAATAGGATGCGCGCGGCTCCGGCCAGGGCCGGCCAAAAAATCAACGCCGGGAGTGAAGGGCCGAGCGTGTGACGCGCAATCCAGGCGATGAACGGAAACAGCGGCGGTTGATCGACGTAGCCGAAGGCCAGATGGTCGGCGCAGGCGAGGTAATACAGAGCGTCGCGGAAGTAGCCGTAACGCGTGGCGGTGGCCATATGCAGTGTAAAGTAGGCCAGCGCGATGACGTAGGCCCAGGGCCACAAGGAGGGCCGCGGCGAGGAGTCGTGATGAAGAGGCGTCGCGGACAAGGAGCGTAAGGATAACAACAAGAGCGAAATTGACGCAACGGCCCCAGGCCCATCGACCGATCGCTTGACGGCAGTGAAGATAGCTCCGAGAATCCCGGCACGGAGGGCACGAACATGAAAAAGATAATCGCCCTGGCCATGGCGTTGTCGGGGATCCTCGCAGCTGCACAAACAGAGAAACAGGCTGGAGCCCGTGGCACCACTCAGGCGCTCATCGACCTCGAGAATAAGTGGGTGGATGCGCTCGTCAAAGGAGACAGCGCGACGCCGGATTCTGTTTTTGCCGATACTTATGTGGATACCGATGAGCACAGCCAGGGGAGCGACAAGCAGGCCGTGCTTGCTGTGGTCAAGTCCGGCGATTTGAAACTGAAGTCCATCAGGGTTTCCGACATGCGAGTCGACGAGTATGGTGACGCGGCAGTAGTGACCGGCAGCGCCGAGCAAGCAGGAAACTCTAAAGGCCAGCAGGTGGCGGCCAAGATCCTATTCACCGACACGTTCGTTCGGAGGAATGGAAAATGGAGAGCGGTGGCGTCGCATCGCTGGAGCGACTTGACGCACGCCTCCCATGGGAGAAGGCACACCAAGCCATCGCCTCGCCGTTGTTAACAGGTCATTCCGGGAGCTGCGGGCAACCAGGAAACTCGCGGAGCGATGTGTTGCCGATGTAGCCCAGGTCGGCGATGCCGATTTTGCTGGTGTAGTAGCCGTCGCAAGTCATGTTACGCAAGAAAGAGAAGAAGGAAACTCCCTGGCTGAGCGAGGGATCCTGCTTGGCGTTTTTGCGGAAAGCGATGAGGTCGAGAACTTCCTTCTTTTGCTCTGGCGTGCAATCGACAAACCCTTTGCCGTAATGATCGGTCGAGTAGCCGTCGAGCCAGAAGATGCCGCCGCCTAGCCTTAGCTGATACTTTTCATTTTCGCTGGTGAGGAGGTCGATGAATTCGGGAGCGCCGGCTTCGACGGCGCCGCCGGATTTTTCATCTTTTGGAATGATCAGGTCGCACAGAGCGACGAGCGTGGCGTATTGCGTGGCCGAAAAATATTTCGGAGTGTAGTTCCCTGTCGGCGAAGCGGCCTTTTCCTTGTGAACCATTTGATGGGCGTATGCGGCGGCTTTGGCGGGAATGACCTGCAAGACAGAGCCAGCAGCGCCGACGGCAAGAGTGCGCAGGATGTCGCGACGAGAGATGGATTGGTTTGCCATGTTAAATGTTGCCCTTTCTGGCTTCGTCGAGGAGGTATTCCGAAGCGCGCCAGGAGAGCGCCATGATGGTGAGCGTGGGATTCTTGTCAGGATTGGTGACGAGCGGAGCGCCGTCGGTGACAAAAAGATTTTTTACGTCGTGAGCCTGGCAAAAGCCGTTGAGAACGGAAGTTTTGGGATCGGCACCCATGCGCGCGGTGCCGACTTCGTGAATGATTTTTCCGCCGGGCTCGATTCCAAAGGGAAGATCCCCGCGGATGGAAGTGTGGGTTTTATACTCGCCCCCCATGGTTTCGACGATGGCCTTGAAAGTCTCCTGCATGTCCTTGGCCTGCAGCAATTCATAGTCAGACCATTTGAAGTGGAAGCGCAGGACGGGAATGCCCCATTCATCGACAACCTCGGGATCAATTTCACAGTAGGTGTCAGGGTTCGGAATCATTTCACCGCGACCGGCGAAGCCGATGTGGCAGCCGTACTCTTTGCGAGCCCGTTGTTTTAGAGTAAGGCCGTACCCCTCTTGTTCTCGATTCATGCCGTTGAACATACCGATGCCCGGCATGTCGCGGCCCCCGCCAAATTCGATGTGATAGCCGCGGGGAAAATCATTCTTGCGGTCGAATTTCCACCACGGCATGTACATGTGCATGCCGCCAGTGCCGTCATGATTGTGCGGCGGCATTTTCTCGAGCTGCGGGATGTAGCCGTGGCCGCTGCTGCCAACAGAATCGGTTAGGTATTTGCCGACCGCGCCGGAGGAGTTGGCAAGACCGGCAGGGAACACGGTGGATTTGGAATTCAGCAACAGGCGCGCGGATTCGCAGGCGCTCGCGGCGACGACGATAGCGCGGGCGATGATGCGCTTCTCCGAGCGCGTAGCCTTGTCGATGTAAGAGACGGCGTTGGCTTTGCCGTCTTTGTCCACGAGGATTTCCCTGGCCATGGCGCCGGTAATGAGCGTCAGCTTTCCGGTTTTCATCGCCGGAGGAATGAGAACCTGGCTGGAGCTGAAGTTGGAACCGGTCACGCAGCCGCGGCCGCACTGGCCGCAGTAGTGGCAAGGGAGGCGGCCGTTGATCGATTTTGTGAGGATGGCGAGACGCGAGGGGATGCAGATGATGTTGAGCTTGTCGCAGGCCTTCTTGACCAGCAGCTCCGTGCAGCGAGGCTTAGGTGGAGGAAGAAAAACGCCGTCGGGCGCGCTGGAAACGTTTTCTTTGGTGCCGAAGACGCCGATATAAGACTCGACCTTGTCGTAGTACGGAGAAAGGTCGTCGTAGCTGATGGGCCAATCGTCGCCGAGGCCGTCGCGTGTCTTGGATTTGAAATCGATGGGAGCAAAGCGCAGAGCGATGCGCCCCCAATGATTGGTTCGGCCGCCGACGATGCGGGAGCGAAACCACTGAAAATCGTTGCCGGGAGCGGAGGTATAAGGCTCGCCTTGAATGTGCCATGCGCCATTGGGCGCAAGAAATTCACTGAAATCTTGCGAGGCATGGCCGCCAACACCTGCACCGCGGTGAGACAAGTCGTAGGGCCACATGAACATCTTGAAATCTTTTTCCGGGTGAACGTCGGGCCCAGCCTCGAGCATGGCGCAGTTGAGGCCGCCCTCGGTGAGGACTTTTGCAGCGACCCCTCCACCGGCACCGGAGCCAATGATGCAGACATCGTACTGTTTGGGAGAACGGGTTACCTGAGCCATGTTTGAGTTCTCAGTTTCCAGTAAAAGTTTCAAGTCAGGAAAATTTCTCTTCTTACCGCCGGATTGCCAGGGACCATGTTAAACCGAGTTTCGGAATTTGCCTTCTGCTTTCTTCGGGACAACCAGAACACGTCAGGAAATCGTGGTTATAGATTGTTCTTCTTCATTTCTGACACGGCAAAATCGCAGGCCCGCGCTGTGAGTGCCATGTACGTCAGCGACGGGTTCACGCAGGAAGAAGAAACCATGCACGCTCCATCGGTCAGGAACAGATTCTTGGCGTCATGCGCCTGATTGTGCGCGTTGAGCACGGAGGTTTTGGGGTCGCGCCCCATGCGGGCCGTGCCCATCTCGTGGATGGCGAGGCCCGGCGGACTAATTTTCTGGAACATCTCGATGTCCGTGGCGCCAGCAGCCGCGAGCATTTCCCCGGCTTGGATGGCGATGTCCTTGGACATGGCCAGCTCGTTCTCGCTCCAAGCGCAATGAATCTTAAGGGTGGGAATGCCCCAGGCATCGGTTTGTTCCTTGTCGACTTCCACGTAATTGTTGTGATTCGGCAGGCACTCGCCAAAACCGCCCATGCCCAAGCTCCACCTGCCGGGGCTTTTGAGAGAGTGTTTGAAATCCACGCCAAGACCTACCTTGTTGAGGCCGCGCCGCCAGCCTTCGCGGCTGCCGCCGCCCTGATAGCCATAGCCGCGGATAAAGTCTTTGTGCTTTTTGTCCACGTTACGGAAACGCGGAATGTAGAGGCCGTTCGGGCGATTGCCAAAGGGCATCTTGTCTTCGTGCCCGGGCATGCTGCCGCTGGCGCCGCTGCCCATGTGGTGATCCATAAGATTGTGGCCGAGTTCGCTGCTCGAGTTCACCAGGCCGTTGGAGAATTCCGGAGACGTGGAATTGAGAAGGATGCGCGTGGACTCAAGCGTCGAAGCGCAAAGGAAGAAGATGCGCGCCTTAAATTCAAGCGGCGCTTTGGACTGCGCGTCGATGACGCGCACGCCGCTGACGCGGCGCGTTTTCGGGTCGAAGTTAAGGCTGTGCACCACGCTGTAGGGGCGGATGGTGAGGCGGCCGGTTTTTTGCGCGGCCGGGAGCGTGGAATTCAGGCTGCTGAAATAGGACTGGGTAATGCAACCGCGATGGCAGACGCCGCAGTAATGGCAAGCGGCGCGGCCTTTGTGGACGCGGGTGAGAACGGCAGAACGTCCGATGGTCAGCATGCGGTCGTCGAAATGTTTGGCGAGGGCGTCCTTGAGATCCAGCTCGACGCAGGTCAACTCCATGGGCGGAAGGAATTTCCCGTCGGGGAGTTGCCGCAAGCCTTCAGGCTGCCCGCTGACGCCGGCAAACTCTTCGACATAGTCGTACCACGGAGCGATGTCCGCGTAGCGGATTGGCCAGTCGACGGCGATCCCGTCTTTCAAGTTGGCTTCGAAATCGAGATCGCTCCAGCGGTAGCTCTGCCGTCCCCAGGTGATGGACTTGCCGCCGACCTGGCGGCCGCGAATCCAGGAAAAATGTTTTCCAGGATCGAAGGAGTAGGGATTTTCCTGGTCGTTTACGAAAAACTGGTGAGAGTATTCGTCGCAGGCATAATAGCACTCGCGTTGAATCGGCTGGGTGCGCTCGCGAACGAAACGATCGTCCCAGTCGCGGTGCCTGAGCTCCCAGACCGGGACGTGCTCGACGTAATCGCGTTCGGGAACGATGGTACGCCCCGCCTCGAGAACCAGCGTGTTGAGGCCTTTTTCGGTGAGCTCTTTCGCGGCCCAGCCGCCGGTGATTCCGGAGCCAACAATGATCGCGTCATAGATTGCAGTCGGCATGGCTTTCCCCTACGCATCTCCCGTCCCGGGGCCAAGAGGCGCGCAGCCATGCTGCGCACCGGGGATGATTTCGAGCTTCAATTCCTGCGTAAAACCGATTTCCGATGTGTAGTAGCCGTGAAGAGTCAAGTTTTTGAATACCGTAAAGAAATCGCCCTGCATCTGCCTGTCGCGGCCTTCGGGTTCCCAGGAGGGCGGCGGCTCCTTTTGCAGGGAGCGGGCGTGGGCGGACGCTTCGTCCATAGCGCGTAAAAGAACCAGCTGCTGCGCGGGAGAAGCGGAAGCAAAGTCCCTGCCGAAAAGCGCGTTGCTTTGTTTATCCACGTCGGCGAGGCCATCGAGGAAACTGCGACGCTCGTCGTCCTTGGCCCATTCGGCTAGGATGACGTCGATGAATTCGTTGACGCGTGCCCCTTTGGCGCCGGGCGTAGCCGTTGCCGGAATGATCTGGTCAATCATGGCGACGACCGTGTCGTTTTGAGGGGGGCTCAAAGTGCGGAGAGAGTACGCGCCGTCCGGATGGGCCTGGCGATAGAAGGCCAACAGCTCCGGAGTCAGCGCCGGAATAACGGCTCCCGCAGTAAGCAGGCGAAGTGCGTCACGCCGATTCATACTTCCTCCCCGATGCAAACGAGCGAGCCGCCCGCGCGGAGCGCGCGCTCGAAATGGCCAGTTCGCGAGCGTCGCGCAATCCCTTCACCGCATCGCCGAGGGGGTCAAACTCCATGGCGACGTAGCGGGAATAGCGCAGCTCGGCGAGCTTGCGGAAAATGTTCGAGTAGTTGATTTCGCCGGTGCCGGGATGATGGCGGCCGGGAACGTCGGCGACGTGGACAATGCCGACAAGATCAATGTTTTTCTCTAGCTTTTCGATGAGGTTGCCTTCGGCGATCTGTTCGTGGAAGAGATCGTAGAGGAACTTGACATGGGCATTGCCCACGGAGCGGCCAATCTCAAAGCCTTCCGCGGAGCTGGTGAGAAAGTATTGGGGATTCTCTGCCGGGTCGATGTTCTCGATGAGCAGTTCGATATTGTTTTCGGCAGCGATGTCGCCGCCACGCTTGAGCGTCTCGATGCAGTTGGCGTGCATTTCCTCCGAGGACAGGCCGGTGATCTTATTGCCCGTTTGCATGATGAGGCGTGTGCATTCGAGCTCGCGGATCGTAGGGACGAAATCGCGAAGCGCCTTGAGAAAGGCGTCGCGCGTCCGAGCGTCGGCGAGGGGCAGCCAGACACCGCAGGTGCCGTCGAACACCATTCCGAGTTCGCGTTTCTTGCGGCGCGCATCTGCAAAATCCTGCGGCTTCCAATCGCTGAATTCACCGACGAGTTCGACGGCATGGTAGCCCGCCTCGGCCACTTTTTCGAGGCGCTGGGGAAAAGGGAGATCGCGGAACACGGTCCAGAGCATCACGGTGAGGGAAAAAGGCACGCGGTCGGGTTCGGCAGGCGCGGGAACCGGAAGCGCCGCAACCGGAGAACGTCGAGCCGCCGCGGTCAAAGCTGCGCCAGCACAAGCTCCCATGAATTCGCGACGACGCATTTCAGGCTCCCAGAATTTCACTGCGAACGTTTTTCAAGACGTAAGCGGCGCGCTCGACGCCAACCTCGCCAGAAAGAATCGGATCCTCATTTTCAATGCTGAGAATGCCTTCGTAGCCGACTTCCATATAGGCCTTGATGATGGATTTCCAGAGGCTGGCACTGTGGCCGTATCCAACGGCGCGGAAAGTTTCCGAAGCCGAATCGAGATCGCTGGTTGTGAAAGCGAAATTGAGCACGCCGTATTGATTGAGGTTTTCCGGAAAGAAAACCGTGTCTTTCATATGGGCATGGTAAATGGCGCCCTGTTTTCCGAGAAAACGAATGACCTCCACGGGGTCGCAGCCCTGCCAGAAGAGATGGCTGAGGTCGTTGTTGGCGCCAATTTCTTCGCCGACGGCCTCGCGGAGTTTGACGAGCGTGCGTGGATTATAGACGACGAAGTTAGGGTGCATCTCGAGAGCCAGGCGCCTGACCCCGTGCTCGCGAGCGTACTTCGCAGCTTCTTTCCAGTAAGGGACGACCTTTTCTTTCCACTGCCAGTCCTGCATCCTGGCGTATTCGGGAGGCCAGCGGTAGGTGATCCAGTTTGGCTGAGTGTCTTGCGGTGTGCCGCCCGGACAGCCGGAGAAACCAACGATCACTCTAACGTCGAGCATCTCGGCGAGAAGCACGGTTTTGCGGAATGTGTCGATATCTTTTTTGGCGATGCTGGCATCGGGATGGATGGGGTTGCCGTGACAACTCAGCGTGGCCACGCGAATGCCGCGGTCCTCGAATTTTTTCATCCAGGCTTTGGCCTTGGAGCGGTCGGCGATGAGGTCGTCGAGAGGAGAATGAATGTTGTTGGGATAGCCGCCGGTGCCAATCTCCATGGCTTCAAGGCCAAGGGCGGTGACCTTGTCGAGCATGGCGTCGAGAGCGAGATGCTCGTAAACGGGATCGAAGACGCCGATGGGAATCTTGCGCTGGTTGCCCGCGGGCCTAGGCCCGGGCGCGGAGGCGGTCCGGGGTTCGGTTGCACCGGCCGTAAGGGAGTTCCCCGGAACCGCAGCCGCCAGCAGGCCGCCGGAGGTGGCGAGGAATTGCCTGCGATCGATCGAGGAACTGATGGCGGACGAATCCTGGGGCAACAAGTCCTTGGGCAGAACCCTCATGCGCTTCACCTCGGCAAACACAGCACCGCAAACCGACACCCGTCTTCCCGCGGCATTATACGACGTAATGAACCGCAAACAAGCACCGAAAATCGATTTTCTAAAAGCTTTCTTCGCTAGGGGAAGCGAAAGGCCGCCTTGAGAAAATTCACAGGGTCAGCGGCGCTTGAGTTCGTTAAGCGGCGGGACAGAGACGGGGACGGTAAGGGCGCGTTCCGGGGGCTGCTTGCCGCGCGCGAAGGCGTCGACGAACATTTCGATGGCCTGGCCGGCGTTGGGCGGGACAAAAATCGTAGCGGCAAGAAGCCCGCTTTTGACCCAGGCCTGGCCGGTCTTGGGCAGACCGTCGCACCCGAGAAACGGCAAGCTGAGCCAGCGCTCTTTCTCGGTTTCGTCGGGCAGTTCCTCGAAGGCTTTGCGCGCGCCGATGGCCATGGAGTCATCCTGGGCAGCGATGAGGTCGATGGCGGCTTTGCGCGAGGTGGTGAGCTTCAACCAGGAGCGGACTGCCTTTTGCGAGCTTTCCTCGGTCCATTGCGCCCGCAGGAGAGTGGGATGAACGTTGGCAGGCTTGGTTTCCTGCATCCCGGTGGCGCGATCTTTCGCTGCAGAGTTCTCGGCTGGTCCCTGGATGCACAGAACAGCGCCGCCACGAGGCACAAGCACCGCAATCTGGCGGCCTTGAATGCGGCCGATCTCGAGATGGTCGGAAGTGATTACAAAAACCGGGGCAGGCGAAGATTTTCGGAGTTCGGGCACATAATTGGCATCGCGATTGAGAATGGCCCAACCAATGCCCGCGGAAGCAGCGGCGCGAGCGACCTGCGGCATGGCCGTACCGCCAACGGGCTCAAAGATGATGGCGTCGGGTCGATGCGACTGTTCGGCTTGAATGGCTTTGAGAAGCTGGGTGCTCTGCGTGATGGCATCGTTGTCGGCGTAAATCACCTGGAGCTCGATGCCGAACTTGCGGGCGGCATCTCCGGCGGACTGGGCCTGTTCGATCTGATAGTCGTTGTCGTCGGTCGTCAGCGAGACGAGAAAACACAGTTTTTTCATGCCGGTTAAAACCTAATCGTGATTGAGAGCTTTAGAATACCGCCTGAAACATTCGTTGCAACGGGGAAAGTCTAAGGGAGGTTTCGTCAAAGGAAATGGCCTCGGGGCGCAGGAGTAGTTTCAAAGGACAGCCAGGATCTCTAAGGAGGCGTTGTCCCGAACAAGCTTCAGGTCTGTGGTTGCTCAGCGCTAGGAGGTGGCGTGGGCTTGGCCTTAGCGGGAGAAGCGGGGCGAATGCGCATGGCGGGAACGACGCCGGAGCCCTCCAAGACGGAATAAAACTCGTCGGCGGCGAGGTTCGTCAGCGTATCGGTTTTGCCCGATGGCCAGAAAACTTCCACGCGGTCGATCCGGGCGGCTGCACCGAGTCCGAAATGCAAACGCAAATCGCTTTGCGACAGGTAGCTGCCGCCGCTGTGAATTTCGTCGGTCTGCGTCATGCCTCCGGCAATCACCTTGATGCGCGCGCCGATAGCGAGGCGGTTGCTCTTCGCGCCGGCCAATTCGAAACTGACCCAATGCCGGCCTGCAACGCCATGGTTTTTCAGAATCATGGGAGCGCCGTCGATGTCGCCAACGACGATGTCCATGTTGCCGTCGTTAAAAAGATCGGCGACGGCCAGACCGCGCGAAACGCGCTTCTCCAAAACAGCGGGCCCGGCCTGGTCGCTGGCGTCGCAAAAGTTGCCGTCTTTCTGATTCAGGCGCAAGAGCTTGGGCTCACGATAGGTGGCTCCCGAGGGAAGGCTGTCGACCTGCGGGTAGACGTGGCCGGTTACGGTGATGAGATCGACCCAGCCGTCGTTATCCAAATCGACGAACGCCGTGCCCCACTTGACGAACGGCAAAGAGGGCAGCGCCACACCGGAAGCATAAGAAACGTCTGTGAAATTCCAATTGCCATCGTTGCGATACAGCGAGTCATTCTCATCGGAGAAATTCGTGACGTACAGCGAAGGCCTGCCGGTATGTAGATAATCACCGATGGCGATGCCCATGGAAGCTTGCTCGGAACCGTCTTCGCTGACGGCCGTGCCAGATTCGAGGCCGATATCCTGAAATTTCCCATTCCCCAGGTTTTTGTAGAGAAATTTCGGCGTGGAATCATTAGCGACGTAAATGTCCGGGCGGCCGGTGTTGTTGAAGTCGGCCCAGACGACGCCGAGGCCATAGTAGCCGTTGGGGTCGCTGACACCGGCGGTTTTCGAAACGTCGGTGAACGTGCCGTTGCCGTTGTTATGGAAAAGCGTGTCCCCCGCGCCCTTCAGGCCGCGCGGGCCGCATTGCACGTCGATGCCGCGGTATTTGCAGTTGGGAGCTTTCCCGAAACCCGGGAGATCGTCGAGGTGGAAGTCCACGTAATTGGTAACCATCAAATCGAGGAAACCGTCGCTGTCGTAATCGCCAAAAGAAGCGCCCGTGGACCAGCGGCCATCGGCGACGCCCGCTTTGGACGTGACGTCGGTAAAGGTCCCGTCGCCATTGTTGTGGTAGAGAACGTTGCCACCGAAGCAGCTGAGGTATAGGTCGGGCCAGCCGTCATTGTCGTAATCGCCCACGGCGCCGCCCCTGGCGAAGCAGGGCGAATTCAAGCTGGACTTTTCACTGACATCTGTGAATGTGCCATCGTGATTGTTGTGATACAGCGCGCCCGGAGCTTTCTGACCTTTGAGAGCCATCTCGACGCTGGGCGCGTTGGTGAAATAAATGTCCGGCCAGCCGTCGCGATCGTAATCGAAAACGATCACCCCGCCACTCATGGATTCGACGATGTATTTTTTTGCGGGGTCCGACGTGTGCTTGAAGGTGATGCCGGTCTTCGCTGTGATGTCTTCGAGTTGGGGAAGGGGGCGGTTGCTGCACTTGGTGGACTTGGCCCCGGGCGGTGGAGGCGAAGGAGTAGGATGGCCGCCTTGGGCCAATGCCAAGTTCGCCGAGAGGCCGCAAAGCAAAAAAGACTTTGCGAGACGCTTCAAAAGCGGTGCGATCAAGAGGGTTCCCGGTAAAAGAATATCATGGACGCTCGACCGGTTGAGGGTGCGGTGCGCTCGCGCGATTTGGCCTTGAGATCCTTGTAGAGTTCCAGTTCACGGTCTCCCTCGGCGGTGCGGGATTCTTTTGAGTTAGTTAGGCGCCTGGAACTGGTAAGGGATGTCGTCGGCCTGCGGAATACGGCGAGCCGCGGCTTCCCGAGGTTCGATGTTGGAGTCCTGCACGGCCGGAGCGCCTAGCAGGGAGAAAGTCTAGTGTTCGGTCTAGGATGTTCACGCCAGTACTAGCACTTGAGGTTTTGGTTGCTGGCGGGATCCTGTACACATCTATTCGGAGTCCGGGGGCCTATCCTCTAGGCAGGAACCCGGCCGAGCGTCCGATACCTACCTCGTCATTGGCGCGTATGAATAACTCAGATCTAGTCACCTGAGGCCACAGTGTGGCCGGAACGCAGTTATACTAGTTTTTATAGGTGCCGGAGGGTTTTGCAGATGACGCAGCCGCCCAGGAAGAAGCAGTCCCTTCGCTCCGAACCAAGAGTAACCCTGAAGACCATCGCGGAGCACCT
>WNGN01003774.1_pt1 | contig 13682 bp, 14 predicted proteins | sample 5400561 | NCBI WGS metagenome assembly WNGN01 (sample SAMN13153379, study PRJNA577476) | soil metagenome | isolation source: 115 cm soil or saprolite under Garry oak tree replicate 2 | place: USA:California | collected 2016-06-15
GAGACGCCGCCCGACGTGACTACGATGTCCCCGACGTCGGCCGCCGCTAGGAGCCGCGCCCGCAGCTCGTCGCGCACGTCCGGCACGATACCGAGGTCGAGCACCTCGCCGCCGCACTGCTCGATCGACCCGCGCAGGGTGAAGCGGTTGGCGTCGTAGATCTGACCGGCCTTTCGCGGCGTGCCGGGCTCGACGACCTCGTCGCCGGTCGACAGCAGGGCCACGCGCGGCCGGCGATGCACGAGGATCTGCCAGAGTCCCAGCGACGCGATGAGGCCGAGCTCCTGCGGGCGCAGCACGGTGCCTCGCTCGATGGCGACCGTGCCGGCCTGGACGTCCTCGCCCCGCATCCTGACGTTTGCGCCCTTCTTGAGGGGGCCGACGCGCACACGACCATCGTGGCGCTCGACGATCTCCTGGGGGTACACCGTGTCGGCGCCCTGCGGCATCGGCGCGCCGGTCATGATGCGGACGGCCTGCCCCGCGCTCAGGACGCCGTCGAGCACGGCGCCGGCCGGAAGCTCGGCGACCACGTCGAGATCGCGCGTGCCGGAGGCCGGCACGTCGCCGCTCGCGACGGCGTAGCCGTCGACGGCCGAGTTGTCCGTGGGCGGCACGTCGAAGGGCGCGCGGAGATCGTCGGCGAGGACGCGCTCGCGCGCGCGGGTGACGGCCAGGAGCTCGGGAGGTGCCGGCGCGCTGATCTGGGCGAGGATCTGATTTTGGCCGTCACGCACCGAAATCATGGCGATATTATACGCGTCATGATTTCGACTCGCCCCGCCGGCTTCTGGATCCGCGCGGTCGCGGCGCTGATCGATTTTGCCGTGTTCGGTCTCGTCCACCTCTCCTTCAAGCTCATCGGCGCGAAGATCGTCGGCCCGGAGGTGGAGAGCTTCGCCGCCTTCAGGACCTTCTTCACCCTCGTGTTCGCGGGGGCCTACACGACCGTGCTGCACGCCCTCGCCGGCCAGACGATCGGCAAGCTGCTCGTCGGCGTTCGCGTGGTCGTCGGGAACGGTGAGGTGCCGCCCCTCGGAACGGCGTTCCTCCGCCACCTCGCGTATTTCGCCTCCGCCGCGATCTTCGCCCTCGGCTTCGTGATGGCCGCGCTCCGTGCCGACAAGCGCGCCCTTCACGATCTGATCGCCGGCACGCGCGTCGAGCGGCAGCCGAAGCCCGCCGCGGCCGAGTCCGCCCCGCCACCCCTTCCGGCGGCGGCCCCGACGGGCCTGGGCGCTCCGTGATCCCGACGGCGCCACTTCGGGTCCGCAATCGTCTGGCCGAGATCATCCTGGCCGCGCTGGAGGACACCGGGGCGCGCCGCGAGCTGGGGGATCTGGCACGGGCCGAAGCCGACCCGCCGGGCTGGCTGGGGAAGGACGAACGCGACTACGTGCACCTCGCGCGGGAGCGGGCGCAGAGCGCGACCAGGGCGCTCGCCGACCGGCCGGCCGCGCGCATCCGCTCGCGCGCCGACGCCCTCGACGCGGCGGCGGCCCTCTTCGACGCGCATCTCTACTTCGAGGTCCACGAGCTTCTCGAGCCCTACTGGCGCGACGCGCAGGGAGTCGATCGCGAGACCCTGCAGGGATTGATCCAGGCGGCGGTGGGCTATCAGCATCTGGCCAACGGCAACCTCGCCGGCGCGCGGGCGCTGCTGGAGGAAGGGCGGGCGCGTCTCATCGGACGGAGCCTCGACGGCCTCGACCTCGGCGCATTCACGACCGGCGTGGCGCGATCCCTCGATCGGCTCGTGCCGTTCGACTGGCGCGTCGTGCCCGCCTTTCCGACCCGGACGCCGGCGACAGATTCGACAACCGAAGGGAGATCTCGTGAATCTTGAGCTGACCGGTAAGACGGCGCTGGTGACGGGCGGAAGCCAGGGAATCGGGCGGGCCATCGCGTTCGGTCTCGGCGCGGAAGGTGTCCGCGTCGCGATCTGCGCGCGCGACAAGGCGCGGCTCGAGCAGACTGCGGGGGAGATCAAGGCCAGGACGAATGCCGAGGTCTTCGTCGTCCCCGGCGATCTGAGCCGGCTCGACGAGGTCAATCGCGTCGCCACGACGGTGCGGGAGCGCTTCGGCCGTCTCGATATTCTCGTGAACAACGCGGGCGCCATCCGGGGCGGCGACTTCTTGAGGATCCCCGACGAGCAGTGGGCGGGCGACTGGAGCCTGAAGATTCTCGGCTACGTCCGGATGGCGCGGGCGGTCTTCCCGATCATGCAGGCGCAGGGCGGCGGGCGCATCGTGAACGTCGTCGGCGCCGCTGCGCGCAATCCGACGCCCGGTTATCTGACCGGCGGCATCGCCAACTCGGGGCTCATAAATTTCTCGAAGGGACTCGCCGATCTCGGCGCGCCGTCGAACATTCTCGTCACCGCGGTGTCGCCGGCCGCGACGGCGACCGCGCGCTGGGAGAGTCTCATCGCCCAACAAGCCGCATCAGCGGGTAAGACAGTCGAGGAGCAGCGCGCCGAAGCGGCAAGCCAGTATCCGCTCAAGCGGATCGCGACCCCGGAGGACATCGCCGATCTCGTGTGCTTCCTCGTATCGGCCCGCGCCTCGTTCATCACCGGCGTGTGCATCACCGTCGACGGCGGCGCGACGCGCGGAGTTTATCTGTAATCCCGGCGCACTTTAGCCCTTTACATGCGTCGTAATTTGCATCCTTGACATGCATCACGCCTTGTCATATATCTGTGCGCCAGCATCGTGGACTCGGGTGTAATGTCCTATTCTCCGCCGCTTTCGCTAGGGCTAGGAGGTCGGGCGATGGCCGCAAAGTTGTTCGTCGGGAACCTTTCCTTCCAGGCCACCGAGGAGGACCTTCGCGAGCTCTTCCAGCAGTCCGGAACCGTGGAGACGGTCCGTATCATCACGGATCAGTTCACGGGACGGCCGCGCGGATTCGGGTTCGTCGAGATGGCGTCTAAGGAAGAGGCCAGCAAGGCGATCGAGATGCGGGGGAGGAGGCGGCGGAAGCTGGCGGCGCTAGCCCACTAGCTGCATAGCCCACCCGGGGATCCTGGCAGGTCCCCGGGTTTTTCTGTGACCCGAAAGGCTCAACAGATGACGATCAGGAAGACCAGGCCGGGAGTTCCGGCGCCGGGAATGGCGCCACGGCTCGGGCCGACGATCGATGAGCGTCGGGGCGTTGAATATCACGAGCTTCGATCCAAGGACCTCTTAACCAGGCTCAATGCGAGCCCGATGCCTTTCGGCTGGACCGTGAATCCGTATCGGGGCTGCGAGATGGGCTGTCACTACTGTTTCGCCCGCTACACCCACGAGTTTCTCGGGCTGGGCGACCCGGAGGCTTTCGAGCGCACGATCTACGTGAAGGAGATCGACAGGGATCGGCTCGTGACAGAGTTCAGGAGGGCGCGCAGGAGCGGCCAGACAGTGGCCCTCGGCACCGCGACGGATCCGTATCAGCCCGCGGAGGGACGCTTCGACGTGACCCGCCGCATTCTCGAGGCGGCGCGAGACGGCGACTCGAGCCGCGCGCGCCGCGGCCCGATCTGCGATTCGGCGCCATGAGGACGCTGGCCGACGCGGGCGTCGCCACCCGGCTCTTCATCATGCCGATCCTGCCGGGTCTGACCGACGACGAGGCGAATCTGAGAACGCTGCTGGCCGCGGCCCGCGACGCGGGAGCCGGGGAGGCCGAGTCGAACGTGCTCTTTCTGAGACCGGGCACCCGCGAGACATTCATGAGATTTCTCGCGATCGAGTTCCCGCGGCTCGTTCCGGAATACGAGCGGCTCTACCGGGGCTCGGCATATGCGCGGCCCGACTACGTGCGTGAGGTGGAGCAGCGTGTGCGGCGCCTTGCCGCCGAGGCCGGGCTGAGCGCGCGGCGCCGCGCCGATCGGCCGGACCAGGGGGCGCCCCGGCAGCTCAGCCTGGTCTGGTAACGACTCAGAAGAGCGTGAGCTGCGTGCTCGACTCCACGTCGGGGGCGGGAGGTCGCAGGCCGTCGAACTCGGCGAAGGCGCGGAAGCGATCCCAGATCTCACGCACCTTCGTCTGGTAGTACTCGACGTTCTCGTCCGGGTGCGCCGGGTCCCACAGGCTCGCGAGCTTGGCGTACTCGTTGACGGCGACGCCGGCGGCGCGACCGACGACGTAGTAGGAGACCTGGTCCCCGGGCTGCATCGCGCGCCCGGAGGCGTCCGCCAGCTCGTAGGCCGCTGACGCCGGGCGCGCGCCGGCGCGGACCTTCTCGCGATAGAGCTCGATCGACTCCTGGAGCGTCTCGGTCCGCGCGAAGGCGCGCAGCTCGACTCGGTGCGCGGCAAAGTCGCCGAGCCAGCGGTCGATGATCGCGCGGACCTCGGCGCGGCGCCCGAGCACCAGGCAGCGAACGATCTCGCCGATGATCTGCCGCTGGAAGGGCTCTAGCCCGCGCGAGCGAAACGCCGAGCCCTTGAGGCTCAGGCGTCCGAGCTCGTCGAGGAGCGCGTAGGTCTTCATCTTGTAGCTGAACATCGCCGCGAACCGGCCGTCGAGCTCGAGCTGGATTCCGTCCGGCAAGCCGGCCGCGATCCGCTCGAGCAGCGCGTCGTCGTCCGTGGGCGTGTGGCCCTTCGGCGGCACGAAGTAAACGCCGTCGGTGTCCGCCTCGACCGGGGTCGCGCCGAGGGCCTCGAGCGCTGCCAGGACGGCGATGACGACGGCCCGCCCCTCGGCGGTCACGCGGTCGGCGGCGTCGAAGTCGTTCCAGTGGCCCCCGCTGTACGCGAGATAGCCGTAGAAGGCGTTGATCAGGATCTTGAAGGATTGCTGCAGGGCCCCCAGATGGGCGCGCTCGGCCGGCTCGCGCGCCTCGCGCGCCAGGCGCTTGGCGCGCACGCGGAAATCGCGTAGGTACTGGAGCAGCTCGCGAAAGACGCCGAGCGTGTCGGAGGCGGGCGCGATGGACCGCGCGAGCATGAGCGAGGGATAGAGCGACGTGACGTCCACGTGCAGGACGGGCCGGGCCACGCCTTCCTGGCAGATCGCGGTGTACCCGCCGCCCACCGGCCCCACCGGCCCCGGCAGGGGTACCGCGTGGCCGCGGGCGAGATACTCGCGCAGCACCAGCGCGTCGATCTTGGCGGCGGCGCCGCGGAGGGTGCACGACTGATAGTCGAAGGGCGCGGTCTGCGCCTGCGCGAAGTAAGGCGGCGCCAGGATGGACGAGATGGCGAGCGTCTCGACCGCGTCGTCCGCCGCGTAGGCCATGAGGCGCTCAGGTGCGTCGCGGAACTCCCGCGTGATCTGCGAGGGGTCGACATAGGTGCGGCCCTCGGCGGCGACGCCGAAGTGGCGGGCCAGGTCCTTGAGCCCGAACCCCGGCAGGTCCCGGGTTCCGGCGTCGTGGAGCTGGGCGAGGATCCACGTGTCGATGATGTGGCGGCCGGCGACCTCGTAGCGGCGGTAGCCGATCGCCCGCTCGGCGATCTGGAGTCGCGCCGGGCGGCCCGCCAGGGCGCTCCCGTCGCGGCCCCACCCGAGCGTGACGCCGTGGCGGCGCGCGCGAGCCTCGAGATACTCGAGGTCGAAGCGGAAGATGTTGTGGCCTTCGATGACGTCGGGATCGAGCTCGCGCACGATTCGTACGCACTCCTCGAGCAAGGCCGCCTCGTCGAGGTGATCGCCGCGGATCACCTGGCGAAAGCCGGTGGAGTCGGCGAGAGCGATCGCCACGATGCGATCGCCGGGGCGAGCCGAGCTGGGGAACTCGAAGCCCTCGGTCGTCACCACCTCGATGTCGAGCGCGAGGCGTCGGAGGTCCGTGAATCTCATCCCGCCGAACGATGTGCGTCCGGACAGCAGGAGGTACTGATGCATCGGGTCGGGAAGAAAGAGATAGGCAGGCTCAGGTGGGCTCGGCCCGGGACCACTCCGCTCTCGGCAACGGTCTCGCGCCCCCACGACGCTCCCCCACGATTCGAACCGGGCGAGCCAGCGAAGGGCGCCCCGGCCTTCGAGCTCGATGAGATCGGTCAAGCCGGAAATATCGGCGACCAATGATCGATCGGCAGCCAGGAGGAACGGCTGAAGGGCGGCTGTCTCGGTCTTCAGGCCGGCGGGCTCGCGGAAATAGAGCCGGACTGCCCGGCCGTCGTGGGCGAGGTGCCCGGCGACGAGTCCGGGCGTGTCTCGCGAGCTCAGCGCGCTACTTCCGCGATTGCCGCGCGGTACTGCTCGAAGTCGACGAGGCCGACGAGGGCGCGACCCGTATCAGGGAAGACGACGGTCGGGATCGAGCGTACGCCTTCCTCGACAGCTTCCGTGTAGTCCTTGACGACGCCGTCGCGTCCGGCGCCGTCCCGGTAATCAGCGAGGAAGCGCTGGGCATCGAGGCCCGCTTCGCCCGCGATCTTCACCACTTCAGCCGGTTCGGCGATGTTGCGACTTTCGGTGAAGAAGGAGCGGTAGAGCCGGAGGTGCAGGCGGTCGAACGCCTCGGGGCCCTGGAGCGCCGCGCACTTGGCGGCCTCGAGCCCGGGCAGGCTCCAGTTCGGATAGTGCTCGGCGTGCGGCCACGGATTGAAGGCGATCCCGTCGGGTTTGGCCATCTCACCGCAGCGTAGCCACGCCTGCTCGCGATACGTGCCCTTGAACGATGCCGTCGGATCGGGCGCCGGCCTCAGGGGAAACGCGCGGTGCTCGAGCACGAGCGAATCCCCGAACTCTTCTTCGAGGCGCCGGAGGCGGACCGCCGCCGGGTAGCACCACGGTCAGAGATAGTCGGAATAGACGATCGCGCGGACCGGTGACTTCATCGATCGGATTGTACCCGTCACGGATGTATGCTGAAAGCCGTGCCGCGCGTGGTCGGGCTCGCGGTTGTCTGGCTGGTCCTCACTGGCTGCGCCTCGTCCACCGTCCGCTTTCCCAACGCGACGCCCGCCACGCCGAGAGAGGTGCCGGGGCAGGTCTACCGGCCGGAAGGGACCGGGCCGTTTCCCGCCGTGGTACTGCTCCACGGCTGTCAGGGTGTGTTGCCGTCGACGCGGCAGTGGGGTCGCTGGTTCAAGGAGCGCGGCTACGTCGCGCTCGTCGTGGACAGCTGGGCCGCGCGAGGGATCACGGAAGACTGCTCGCCGGCCTCGCCCGAGGTCATGAATACCGAGCGCTTCGACGATGGCGTGGGCGCGTTGCGCTACCTCCAATCGCGCGGTGACGTCGATCGGGATCACGTCGGCGTCATCGGCTGGTCCAACGGAGGCGCCTTCGCCATGGCGCTCGTCAATGGCCCTAGCCATCAGCGGGCACGCCAGCGTGGGGTCCTGATGCCGGAGCCCGGGTATCGCGCGGCCGTCGGCCTCTATCCCGGCGGCTGTCCGTCGCTGATCGGCGAGCTCGCCGTGCGGCCCCTGCTCGTGCTCATTGGCGCCAGCGACGACTGGACGTCGGCCGGCCGGTGCGCGGAGATGGCGGCGTCGATGCGCGGGCGCGGGGCCGACGTCTCGATCGTGCTCTATCCCGGCGCCTTCCATTACTTCGACGTCGAGGGGCAGGCGCGGACGTTTCTATCGAACGTGGTCAAGGACGACGCGACCGGTGCGATCGGAGCGACGGTCGCCTACGATCCCGCGGCCGACGCCGATGCGCATCGCCGGGTCTCCGACTTCTTCGGGTATCATCTGCGCCGACAATCATCGATGGCTCCAGCTCGGGTTGAACCGAGGGTGGCGAGCGATAGGTACGCGGAGCACCGTTTATCGATGGCTCCAGCTCGGGTTGAACCGAGGGTGGCGAGCGATAGGCACGCGGAGCACCGTTGACGCGCGTGCGCTGATGATGACGCGCGTCCGTCGACCGTGACGTGCGGGCGCCGCTCATGACGCGCGGGGAGAGCAGAGCATGGATCTGGGGCTGAGAGGCAAGGTCGCGCTCGTCACGGCGGCGAGCAAGGGCATGGGCAAGGCGTGCTCGCTGGGCTTCGCGGCTGAAGGCGCACGCGTCGCGATGTGCGCGCGTACCGAGGGCGACATCAAGAACGCCGCCGAGGAGGTGCGGGCCAAGACCGGCGCCGAGGTGCTCGCGATGACGGCCGACGTGACGAAGGCCGAGGACGTGAAATCGATCGTCGCGCGCACGAAGCAGACGTTCGGAAGAATCGACGTGCTCGTGGCGAACTGCGGCGGCCCGCCACGGGGCGAGCTGCACCAGATGACCGACGAGCAGTGGTACCGCGCGTTCGAAGTGTCGCTGCTGTCGGTGGTGCGGCTGGTCCGCGAGGTCGCGCCGCTCATGCGCGAGCACAAGTGGGGCCGCATCCTCACCATCCAGTCGGTGTCGGTCAAGCAGCCGGTGGACGGCCTCCTGCTCTCCAACGCCGTACGACCGGGCGTGGCCGGCCTCAGCAAAACGCTGGCGCCCGAGCTCGGTAAGGACAACATCACGATCAACGTTGTGTGCCCGGGGCGGATCATGACCGATCGCTTCCTCGGTGGCGCCAAGCAAGCGGGGATGCCGGTGGACGAATACGTGGCCCGGAGCGCCCAGGACGTTCCGCTGGGCCGGATCGGGACGCCCGAGGAGTTCGCGAACGTGTGCGTCTTCCTCGCCTCCGAGAAGGCCTCGTACGTGACGGGCGTGGTGATCCAGGTGGACGGCGGCATGGTGCGCGGGATCGTCTAGCGGCGCATGTTCGGCGGCGTCCGCGGGGCGTTCTCGCGGTTCATCGCCGGCGATGGACTCTTCCTCGCCGCTGGCCTCGCTTTCTTCTTTCTCGTCAGCCTCATCCCGCTGACGATGATCGGCGTCTCGATCGTCGGGTTCGTGCTCTCCTCGGAGCAGGCGGCGGAAGAAGTGGTCGGGCAGCTCGCCCGGAACTTTCCCGTGTACCGGACGCAGATCGCGCGCATCCTCCTCCGCATCGTGCAGACTCGGAAGACGTCGGGCGCGGTCGGAACGCTGGTGCTGGTCGTCTTCGCCTCGCCGCTCCTCGGCGCCGCCCGGCTCGTCATGCATCGCATGCTCGGCATCCGCAGCGGACGAAGCTTCGTGCGGAACGTCGTCGTCAACGCGGGGATGGTGCTGCTGCTCGGTATCTTCCTGTTCGCCATCATCGTGATGACGTGGATCCTCCAGTGGGTCCAGGAGCTGCTGGAGCCGGTGCACGTGCCGGGGCAGTGGATCAGGTGGGCGACGCTGGCGATCAGCCTCGGGCTCTCGTCGGCGATGTTCTACCTCGGCTACCGCTACATGCCGTACCGGCGGGTGGGGGTCGGCCCCGCGCTGGCCGGAGGCATCGTGGCCGCCATCCTCTGGGAGATCGCGAAGCAGCTCTTCCGGCTCTACATCCGCCAGGTCGGGGTCTACGACCAGATCTATGGACCGTTCGCCGCCCTCGTCGCCTTCATCATGTTCGTGTACTACTCGGCGGTCGTGTTCGTCGTGGGCGCCGCCTACGTCGCCGCACTCGACGCCCGCCGAAGATGAACTGGGAGGGGGCCTTCAGGCCCCCCTCCAAACCTCCCCATCAGTTTGGTGCCGCACCACCGCCCCCTCGACGGCGAGTGGTGAAATTCTGCTATCTTGTGCGCCGCCGTTGCGGGTTTAGCTCAAGGGGGCTCGCATGATCCTCAAGGACAGGGTGGCAGTGGTCACCGGAGCAGCACGTGGAATCGGGCGCGAGATCGCCCTCTTGATGGCCCAGCTCGGCGCCCGCGTGGTGGTGAACGACTACGGCGGCTCCGAGGCAGGGCAGGGCACGACCCAGGCGCCGGCGAACGACGTCGTCGAAGAGATCCGGAAGGCCGGTGGCCAGGCCGTCGCGAGCTACGACTCGGTCGCGACGATGGCGGGCGGCGAGCGCATCGTCCAGACGGCGATCGACGCCTTCGGCCGCCTGGATATCGTCGTCAACAACGCCGGAATCCTGCGTGACCGGATGATCTTCAACATGACCGAGGAGGAGTGGGATGCCGTCATCGACACTCACCTGAAGGGCACCTTCGCGGTGACCCGGGCCGCGGCGCCGCGGATGAAGGAACAGCGCTCGGGGCGCTTCGTCAACATGACGTCCACCTCGGGCCTCGTCGGCAACATAGGGCAGGCGAACTATGCGGCGGCCAAGCTCGGGATCGTCGGACTGACCAAGGTGGTGGCCCTGGACATGGCGCGCTACAACGTAACCGCCAACTGTATCTCGCCCTTCGCCTGGACGCGGATGATCGGCACCATCCCGACCGAGACGGCCGCTCAGAAGGCTCGCGTCGAGAAGATCAAGAAGATGTCGCCCGCCCACATCGCGCCGGTGGCCGCCTTCCTGGCCTCCGATGCGGCCAAGGACATCACGGGCCAGGTGATCGGGGTGCGAGGGAAGGAGATCATGCTGTTCGGGCACATGCGCCCGATCATGCGAGTGCATCATGCCGAAGGCTGGACGGTGGAGCGTTTGGCGGAGATGTTCCCCGGAACGCTCCAGCACCACCTCGTCCCCCTCGACACGTCGGGCCAGTATTTCAACTACGACCCTCTGGTCTAGTTCATTCGACTGTTAAATTTTCCGACAGGCGGCGATTCATTCGCCGCCCAACTTCTTGTCAGTTTCACAATTGAGCTTCTGCCAAAAATTTTTATGAAATCCTCTTCCCCTTCGTCGCAGTTCGTGTAAGAATCCCCGTCCGAGTGGGAAAGGGTTTTCATACGAGACACCTGGGCCTGTCCGTTCTTTTGATTCTTGCGCTCGTATCGGGCTGCGGTAGTGGCCGCCTCGTCGTACCGGTCACGATCGAGCCGGGCGTGCTGACTCTCCCGGAAAGCGCCCGGGCCATGGCCACCCACGAACAGGCCGTCCGTGGCATCGCCGCCATCCTCGTGAGCGATCTCCATCTCGCGGTGCCCGAGCAGGTCACGGTCTACGTCTACGACTCCCGGCGCGTGTTCGAGCGCGGGCTCATCAACGACGCCAACGTGTCGCCCGCGCGCGCCGCCGAGCTGTCGGACTTCGCCATCGGCATCGGCAAGCGCCGGCAGCTCCTTCTGAACGACGAAGGCGCCGACCGGGCCGGCCGCGAGTGGCTGCGCTTGATCGCCCACGAGATGGCCCACGTCTGTCAGATCGAGCTCGCGCAGGGTGAAGGTCTCGCCGAGCAATGGCTTGCCGAAGGCATGGCGGAGTGGGTCGCCTTCCGCGTCCTCGAGCGCCTCGGCCTCGATTCGATGGACCGGCGGCGCACGGTGTCGCGGTCCGGCATTCGCAATCACGCAGCGCTCGTTGCCGCTCGCCTCGACCTCGAGACGCTCGGCTCCCCGCGGGGGTTCACGGTGCGCCACCGCAAGGAGGGCTCGCTGCCCACGTACCAGTTGGCGTTCCTCATGGCGGATTACCTCATCGAGCGTGACGGCTTCGAACGGGTGGTCGAGTACTTCCATTCGTTCTCGCGCGGCCAGGATCGTCAGGGAAACTTCAGCCGCGCCTTCGGTCAGAGCATCGAGCAGTTCGAGCGCGAAGTTCTGGCCTACCTGAAGTCGACGGTTGCCCCGTAGTTCCGCCACCGACCACATCCTCCGCCTGATCGGCATCGCGCTCCTGGCCGTTGCGGCATCCGTCGCTGCGGCCGCGCCCGTCGTGCTCGTTGCCGTCGGGGACGTGACGTCGACGTCGGCGGTGCTGTGGGTGCGCGGCGCGGGTGCGGGCACGGTGACCGTCGCCTACGGCGCTGCCGGTGCGCCTCCGGCATCGACGGCGAGCGTCGCCGTCACCCCCGCGAGCGACCTCACCGGCCAGGTCACGCTCTCCGGTCTCGCTCCCGGGACGCGCCAGGCCTACCGCGTGCAGAGCAACGGCGTGACCGCCGACGGAGAATTCGTCACGGCGCCGCCTCCCGATGCGCCGGCTCGCGTCCGCTTCGTATGGAGCGGCGACCTCGGGAGCGTGAGGTTCTGCCGTCCGGTGGAGGGCGGTTACAAGATCTTCCGCGCGATGGCCGCTGCCAAGCCGGACTTCTTCCTCTTCGTCGGCGACACCATGTATGCCGACCACCGCTGCGGCGGGCCCGACGTGGTGGCCGGCGCCGACTTCATCGCGACGACGCTCCCCGGGTTCCACAACAAGCACCGGTACAACCGCGAGGATCAGGCCGCGTCCGTGTTCTACGCCGCCACCGCGGTGTTCCCGATCTGGGACGATCACGAGGTCCGCAACGATTTCTCGGGCCCCAGCGAGCCGTTGATGACGATGGGACGGCAGGCCTTTCTCGATTACTGGCCGATCGCGCGGCCCACCGAGGAGCCCGGACGCCTCTACCGTCACTTCCGCTGGGGCCGACTGCTCGACGTGTTCATCCTGGACACGCGACAGTATCGCAGCTCGAATCGCGACCCCGACGGACCCGACAAGACCATGCTGGGCGGCGTGCAACGGCGGTGGCTGCTCGACGGCGTGACCGCGTCGTCGGCCACCTGGAAGGTGATCGTCTCGAGCGTTCCGCTCTCGGTGCCGACGGGCACTTCGGCCGCGCACGACTCCTGGTCCAACGCGAGCATCTTCGGCGTCCCCGAGGAGCACCCAACCGGCTTCGCCGTCGAGCGCGATCTGATCTTGCGGACACTGCGCGATCGCGCGATCAAGAACGTCATCTTCATCGCCGCCGACGTGCACCACGCCGAGGTGATCCGCCATCAGCCCACGCCGAGCTTCTCGTTCCACGAGTTCATCGCGGGGCCGTTGTCGGCGACGCCGGGCCGGCCGCGCCCGCTCGACCAGGGACTGAGCGCGCGCTCGCTCTTCGCCCGCGGCGGCATCAACAACTTCGGCGAGATCACCATCGAGCGCGAGGGGCTCACCGTGCGGATCATCGACGACGACGGCGGGGCGCTCTTCACGCACTCGATCGGGCCTGAGTGACCGTCCGCTCGCTCGCGCGTGTCCGCGCTCGCCAGGACCACACCAGCCAGACCGCAGCCGCCGCGACGCTGATCATCGTCGCTCCCATCTCCACGGCTGTCGCGCGGTAGCGCAGCTCGACAGGACCGCGCCCGTCGTCGAGCCTGACTTCGAGGTCCCAGGCCGGCCCGTGACGCGAGGCAAGTGAGGCGTCGTTGCGGCGAGCGCGCCAGAGCGGATAGTAGGCCACGTGCAGCGACACCCATTCGCCGGGTTGGCCTTCGACCGGGATGCTCCAGCGGTCGCCGGCGACGTGGATCGGGATGGTCGTGGCCGTGCGACGCTCGAAGATGATGAACGGCCCGACGGGCGGGCGCTGTTTGAACGCGGTGACGTCGGCGAGCGCCTTGAGCTCCGGCCGATCCTCGTCGAGGACCACCACGGCGCTGATGCCGAGACGATCGAGAAGCGCGTTGAACGTCGTCGCGTCCAGTCTGTCGAGGGCGCGGCCGAAGAGTGAGTGACCGTCCACGCGCTCGACGAGCGTGGTGATGGCGCCCGGGTCGGCGGATCCGCCATACACGAGCTTGGCGACCGGCGAGGGATGCGTGAAGGTGCCGTTGACGATCTCGCGCCCGGTGTGGATCGGCGTGAGCGCCGTGACGTGGGAGTGGGGCCGCCACCATTCGAGGCCGAAGACCAGTGGCACGCTCGACCTCACGAACAGGACACGCCCGGCCGGCACCGTTCGGAGCGCTCCCCAGAGCGCCCCGAGCTGGTAACCTCGCGCCGTCGCCGCGTAGGACGGCCAGTCGGCGGGCCGCGGCCAGAGCACGAGCGTGCGA
>WNGN01004813.1_pt1 | contig 13674 bp, 15 predicted proteins | sample 5400561 | NCBI WGS metagenome assembly WNGN01 (sample SAMN13153379, study PRJNA577476) | soil metagenome | isolation source: 115 cm soil or saprolite under Garry oak tree replicate 2 | place: USA:California | collected 2016-06-15
CTCCTTTCTCAGGCTCGCCGTCGACTAAGATCGAGGATATTAATCGGGTTGACTTGTAGGACCTCAGGGCCATCGCCACGTATCATCCTTGAGACGTTACCACCCTTCCTCTTCGAGTGCGTCAAATCCAGCACGGGACGGGAGTTATCGTCAAGGGCCGCGTTGTAGGCGGTGTGAGAAATTCTGGCCAGTTCCCGTTATTGGCGTCTGATGTTGGTCACTCTCAGTTTGAACTGCAGAGTCTTGCCCGCCATAGGATGACCCCCTGTTTTTCCGTAAGCCTTCTCCGGAGGAATCACAACTTCCTTCTCCTCGTTGATCTTCATACCGATCAAGGCTTCGTCAAACCCTTGAATCACTTTCCCAGCTCCGAGAATTACCTGCAGGGGCTTGTAGTCTCGAGCAGGGTTGTAGAGGCCCGCGGATTTCGCTTCTTTCTCCATGGAAGTGTCGAAGACTTTTCCTCCCGGATATCGTCCGAGATAATGTACCGATACGGTGTCTCCCTTCTGGGCCTTCAGCTCAAGGGTGCTCAACGTTGATCGCCGATTTCCTCCTACGGGCTCTGTAAATAGCTAACGGTTGTCTTTTCCCGGGATGTTTCGGACGATGCTCTAATCGACTCAAATTCCTGTTTCAGAAGGCCAAGCACAACCAAGTCATGATACTTGTTGTCGAAGAAGACCGCATCTCGTAGACGTGCTTCTTCTTTGAAGCCTAGTTTCTTCGCCAATTGGACGCTGACATTATTCTCGGAGAACGTCCACCATTCGGCTCGGTGCAGGTTCAATTGTCTAAACACCTCGTCCAAGAGTAGTCTAGCAGTTTCTGTTCCGTAGCCCTTGTTCCAGGCAGTCTTCTCCCCCAGTGCTAAACCGACATCAGCAGCCGTCATCTTTCGCTGGAACTGGTGAATTCGAATCGTCGCCCAGCCAACTGGCTTGCGTGTGGATTTCTCTTCGATAATGTAGGCTCTCCTTCCCGTGTCTTCTCCCTTCAGCTCCTTCGCGAATTCGGCCTCCAAAGCTTCTTTCCAGATCACGTGGTCCGGGAAGGACCGGGCCAAGCGCATGATCTCCTCGTCATTCTGCCACTTGTGGAGCGCTGTTAGATCTTCCCGTTCCAGCGCTCGAAGAACAACCAGGGTTCCAGAGAGCAATGCTGTCGCTCAGTACTCTGATTCAGACGAATAATAAGTTACATTATTCGAGCAAATGTTTCGCCATCGAGAAAAGCACATCTTAATACGCGATTGGCGAGCTCTAGGCGTCCCATGATGGCAGAGAGGCAGAAGTACAAGGCAAGGTTCACGAGCAAGTTGCCAAATGGAGACTTTCTCGGCCTTACAGTCTGGCCCGGTAAGAGCGACCCCAATGCCGAGGTGTTGACCATCCAGATCCGGCGTCAGGGAAGTGCTGGCTGGGAAACTGTTCATCGGGTGGCTATCTATCGGACCTCTGACGGCAGATACTCTCTCCTACCCGAGCGTACCCCGGCTTCGCAGCCTGCCAAGAACGAGCCTGCTGGCAGCGACGAAGCGAGCGAGTCGTTCGAGTAACGGCTCCTCAGAAGCCCTCAGGGTTATAACACAGGGTCGGACAAACTGGTGGTACGTTGTGAATTGGGTTGGCTACTAGTGAGATTGTTCTCGAAGAAACGCCTTACCTCAACCTGACCACCAAGGGCCGACGCACCGGCATTTCTCGATCTGTCGAGCTCTGGTTCGCCTTCGAAGATGGAAAGTTGTTCTTTTTGGCTCATGAGGACTCTGATTGGTGGAAAAACTTGGAGAAGACTCCCCGGGTGGAAGTTGAAGTTGGAGAGATAATTTTCGAGGGAAGCGGAAGCCTCGCTCAGGAGAAGCTTGACCATGTTTTCGGCCTCTTTCGAGGGAAGTATGGTGATGGTCAGGTGAACAGGTGGTATGGCGGTCAGAGGTCCAATCGAAAAGTTGTCACGGTGGAGCTTGGAAAAGTCTTGGGCAAACGGCCGTCTGAGAAGATGCTGCCTATCGAACTGGCAGCGTAAAAGCCTAGAGAACGGAACCTCAACTGTTTACCCGATAGTCATATAGCAGGTTCGCTCATTCTGGAACGCAGTTGGATTGACGTTGGCTTACGGTTTAGCCGAGGGTTTTAGGAAGACCGCAATAAGGCTCGGTGGTAAGAAGAAGAACCGCGCGGTTATTGTTGCGACTTTTGGAAACCATTTCACCCTGAACGATGCCTTGGAGAAGTTTCGCAAAGAAGGTTTGCGCTTCGAGACCGAGAAGGGCCACATTGTCAAGATTTTCCTGGATAAGAACACCGAGGAGAGGGCTGAGATGGTGCGTAAGATCATTCGTGAAGGCTTCGGCTACGTAGAGCCCCTTTAGACTTTTTTCGCGTGGTTCAGAAACTCGCCCATTATCAGCCCCGATCTCGAATCTGGCGCGCCCCCTTCAACTCTCCCGAAATTCGTTCGGAAATGTCGCTATCTCCGACAGGCCATCCCAGCCTGAATTGTGCCCTGATCAGCCTGTCTCGCCCATTATCCACGCCAGACAGGAAGTGGTTTCTGGGAAATAGGGGGTCTTAGCGACCGACCCTCGCGTCGCGTGAGTGGTCCCTGCGGACCCATGTGAAAGTATCGCGCTCTAACGACGCATGACTGGTTCGTTCTGCTTGTCCAGGGCAGGGTTTTATCATACATTACCCAGCCCCGGTTCACGCACGTCATGTCTCTTCCCAAGCCCGGCGACAACGTCAAGTTGACGTTGATGAGCGGCGAAACAATCGAGGGAGTCGTTGAATGGATCGATGGAGGCGGCGCTTGGGTCAAAGGTGCCCAGAAGAGCAGATGGGTGCCGCTGGAAGCCTTCCAGCCTCCACCGCAAGCGGACGACTCGAAAGACGACGAGTAGCTAATCCTGTTAACAGCCGTCGGTGAACGAACAAGGTTACTTTACGAATACGAGTCCTTTGCTCGAATCTATCTCGAAAGTTTCAGTGTCTATCTTTGACGCTGACCCGTTCAACTTCCTGACCTTCAGCTCTCGCCCGTCCGGATCCGAATCATCCCTGTCCAGATCGATAACACACGACGCAGTATCTTCCAGCCACTTGACCACTTCCTTCGGTGCCTTCGAAAGATCCACCGTCAAGACCAGCGTCACGTTCGAGTCTCTTAGCTTGTCCAGGGTCTCGCCTAATCGCTTGACAAAATCCTTGGACTCGACCTTCGCCATCACCGGATCAATGGAATCGAAGAGAATCTTCGTCTTCTCGCCGATAAACATGGAACTGTTCTTGATGAGCGCGTCCTGTATAGAATCGAAGTCAAATGCCTTCTCAACGTAGTACGGCTCAAAGCTGAACGAGTCGGACTGGGCCGAAAACCCGTCCACAAGCAAGAACCTATATTGAGACTCAGCATCTGACGGATCCGCGCCCATTTTTTTCATCTGATCCCTAAGTGCAGCAGGCGCTTTATCGTAGGTAACGAACATGCATGGGTCTCCTTGCTTCAGAAAACTGTTCGCAAGTCCAGAGCAGAGAGTCGTTTTTCCAGATCCTTGGCTGCCGTTTACGACCACCAAGCCTGGAGATTCCAAGTTTCCTTTTGTAAGCTCGAAGATATGGTCAAAACTTTGAGACGCTTTTGGAGGGCTGGGACGCTTCGGAGCCTCTTCCCGGACAGGCTTCTCTGGCTTGTCTGGTGAGGGCGGCGGATAGAACTTGGGCTGGAGCGCTTCCTTCGCTGGCTCCACAGGCGCGGGAGGTTTCATGGAACGGATTGGAGGCGCTAGGGGTGGAGGAGGCGCGGTAGCAACTGGCGGTTGTGGTGCTGCGGTTGGTTTGTCTGGCTCCGGGCCTTTCTTTCCGCCTGGACCTATCATCATCGGCCGACTTGTGGGCGTCGCCCTCGGCGGGACCCATTCAGCAGTACTTTGCAACGAGAACGCTCCTTGCTGCTCGCCGCCCATCGAGTTCGCGTCAGAGGGCAAATCTCTGAGCAGAGACTGTAGCAGTCTACTCAGAGAACTATCCTCGTCTCCCTGCGGAGGACCCTGCCAGCTTCTCAGCGGTTGATAGGAGATGTTGGCGTTCATTGACGGAGAACTTGGAGGAAAAGGAGGACTAGGAGTACTTACGGGAACAGGAGGAGCTTGGAGTGGTGCAGCTGGAGAGTTGGGCGCTGGAGTGGACATGGATGTCGACGATTCTCCGGTCTCTTCGTGGTCTTTCTCGTCTTTCTTCTTTTTTCCGAATAGGGTAAGTATTCCTATGAGAGTGAAAAGGGACCAGATGGGATCAAGACTGGTAAGTTGGACTAGCATTCGTTCAACCCATACCTAGTGATCATTCAAGCTCATCCAAGGATACTTGTCCTAGTAGTATCTCGAACAGGAGAACACAGCATGAGTTGTTCTTGGATAGGAATGATGTTACCCTAGTGAATAGTCACCGGAAACAACCTGAACCGTTCCTTCAATGCTGGACGCTACAATCCGTCCATTACTAGAACTACCTTTTTGTCTTCAGAATATCCGACTTCGTCAGAATACCGACGATGTTCTCGCCTTTAGAAACGAGGACGCCATAGTTGCCCTGCAACAATCCCAGAACGAGATCAAGCGGAGTATCATTGTTGACCACCGGCAACGGCGAATCCATGATCTCGCGAACCCTCAGGGCAAGGACCGATTCTAAGGACTCGCCTCGAGCGGCCCGATCGAGAATCGTCTTCTCCGAAATGCTTCCAACACATCGCCCACTTTCTAAAACTGGGAGCTGCGAATAACCCCTACGCCTCATCAAGTCAACAGCATCCCGGACAAGCTGCGTTCTCGCCACCGAGACAACAGGACGACTAATGAGCTCATCTACCCGACGTGCTGGGCTCTCAACCCCTGCTCTTTCCAAAGCGGTGAACAGTCTTTGCACAACCGAATAAGACGGGTCCACTGAACCTGCCTCTATCTTCGCGATTATGGACTGGCTTACTCCAGCCGATACGGCGAGTCTAGACTGTGTCAATCCGAGCTCTTTCCGTTTCTTTGGAATCTCCCCCAAGGATGGAAGCATGCATCTAGACGGGTTCACGATGCTCTTATTCCTATCGGAATACAGAAAGCCCTATTCCCAACGGAATATGAGTACAACAGAACTTATATAATTAGAATAACTGAAACGACGACGAAAACATGTCCCCAGAAATCCAGCTTGCCGGGATTCACCCGCGGTCAGAAAAGCTAATTGAACTTACCCGCTCGTACGAGCGAGCAAAAACCAGCTGGAACCAAGTGGAAGCTCAACTCGAGCAGGAGACAAGAGAACTCATCAAACTTCAAGAGAGCCTCGGCTTCCAACATATCTCCGATGGAGCCCTAGGCTGGCAAGATCAATTGAGACCCATCGCCCGATCTCTCAGAGGAGTGGAGTCGGGTACCCGGTACTCAAGATGGTTTGACACAAACACATTCTACCAAAAGCCGATCGTCACAGGCAAGGTTTCAGCCGACGAGATCGACCACGAGAAGTTTCTCCGAACGGAACTCTTGACAGGAGAAACGAATCGAAAAATCACTCTGCCTGGGCCGTACACGTTCTCTCAGCTCTCGGAAAACAAGCACTACGAAAATTATCCTGATCTGCTCTTCGACATCGCAGTTGCCGAGCGCGATATTATCAAGAGACTCCGGAATGAAGGCATTTCGCTCTTCCAACTATCAGAACCCTGCTTGGTCTATCAACCATACAGAGAGAGCTTTCGAGACCAATCCGAAGTTGAACTCGCCCTCAGAGCAATTCGCTCCGTAGTCGAACACAACCCCGAAGAGTTCGTGGTCCAAACCTACTTTGGCGACATCGCTCCAGTACTCCCCAAACTTCTGGACCTACCGATCTACGGCATCGGAATCGACCTCTTCGAAACTGACATTTCCGCACTTCGCGAACAAGCCTCGAAGGCGCTCGTTTTGGGCGTTGTCGACTCACGGGAATCCTACGTTGAGGACGCTCACTGGATCGCTGACACAACTAGGAAATTCTGCGATCAAGTGGATGTTCAAGACCTAGTTCTTGCGCCCAATTCGGACCTGAAGTTTTTACCACAAGAAATTGCGAATCAAAAGTTGGAGGCGTTGTCGAAGGCATCTGAACTGTTCGAGGGGAGCCGATAGGTGTCGAAGCTCTTTCCGGTTCAGGAGATCGGGAGTCTCGCCAAACCCAAATGGAGAACAAAGGGGCTTCGACAACAACTCTTCTCACAAGACCTCGCCGAAGCTGAAGAATGGGCTGAGAAGCTAGCCATTCAAGACTTCCATGATCGAGCCAAGAGCATTCTCAAGACCACTGATGAGAGGGAACGAGCAAAGAGGGTTCTGGAACTCTCCACCTTGTACGGCCTGCGCCTCTTTGAAACCGCTGGGGTGGACAACGACGGTGTGGGGGGAGAACAGCAGCGAGTCGAGATGTACGAGCATGTAATCAAAGCCGTCCAGGGAATGAAGCTGCTTGGCCACGTCCACTCCTTTGACTACAAGTACTTCAACAAGGGAGTCGCCGAATCGAAGATCTCCAGGAAACACCCCGTCTATGTGCCGGAATTCTTGGATGTCAAGAGATACGCCCATCGAGCCGTAAAAGTTCCGATTACCGGTCCATACACACTTGTGGACTGGTCCTTCAGCGGATACTACATTCAGAAGCAACAGACTTCCTCGCCTAGGACACGGAAGATCGAAGCGAAGCGCGAATTCCTACTCGATATCGTAGAGGAAATCATACGACCCGAAATCCAAGACCTAGTTCACGCGGGAGCATCTTGGATACAGATAGACGAGCCGGCGGTGACCACCCATCCGGAACCTCAGGAAATGGAGCTCTTCGTCGAAGCGTGGAATGAAACGGTCAAAGGGTTCGATTGCAAGTTCAGTGACCACACCTGCTACCCATCCGAGATAGGATACAGAGTTCTCGCAGAATACGCACCGAAGCTAGACAAATGCGACCACCTCGCGTTAGAGTTCGCCAACCGAGACACTTCCCGTCTCGGAGTCGATGATGACTCCAGGGAAGGCTACAGAGACCTCAAACATTTCGTCGACGCCGGTTTCAGCGGTGAGTTCGGACTCGGCGTCTCTCACGTGCACGACTTTACAGGAAACGTGTCCCCGGGGGCCGGACAATCCGTGGGACGAGATCTGTTCGAGTCTCCTGAGCTAGTGCGGGACCGACTTCTGTACGCCACTAAGATTGTCGGGGATCCAGCGAAGATCTGGGCGAACCCAGACTGCGGGCTCCGGACCAGGACGTGGGAGGTAGCCTTTGCGAAACTCGCAAGCATCGCGAAGGGAGCAGAACTGGCAAGAGAGGAATACCAATGAGATTGAGTGATCGGGCAAGGCACCATAACCTCGTAACTGTTGAGCTTATTCCAGACAGAGTTGTTCCGAGCGATTTGGCCCTCCTAAAGGGGAGAGTAGACGCCATCACGGTCCCTGCCCTGCGGAATGGGCACAACGACCCGAGCTATCCAAAATCTTTCCAAGTAACTCCCCAACGCAGAAGCCTCGCCTCGGCCTCCATCATCAACAGGGCTGGGATAACCGCAGTTCCCTCGCTCACATGTCGCGACTGCCACAGGTCCGACTTGTCAACAATCTCGAACCAAGTAGAAGAAGGACTTGGAAACGTACTAATCGTCTATGGAGACCCCTATCCAGAGCCTCGTCCAGGAACTTACGAGTTTGCCAGGACCAACGAGCTAATTCGAGAGGTTTCTTCGCTGAACGGTGGAAACGATCCATGCATTGGGGCAGTGACCAACCAGCACGTAAACGACAAGGAAAGCGAAATCTCCCGGACGATATCAAGGGTCGATGCTGGCGCTGATTTCATCGTGACGAACGTTGCCTTCGACTCGGAGAGTGTACTTGCGCATAGAGATTCCCTGCTTGAAGCGGGGTTAAACGTACCACTCTTCATTCAAGTGTCTATCCCGCTCAGCCTGGACAATGTGTTATTTGTGAGCCAGAAGTTCGACATTCCTGTCCCAGCCTACGTCAGGAAGAGACTTTTGGACGATCCAGCTGGAGGAAGTCTCGCTGTCGCGGCAGATGCCTACGAAGCTCTGCGGGGAGAGGCGAATGGCATTCACTTCTCGTATCTGTTCAGACAACGAAATCCGATCCCCACTTATCGCCATTTATTGGAGACGATTGGGATAGCGGGCCCGACATTGGCTCCACTTGCTGCTTCTGCAGTGAAAACATATCCTGTTGCGTAGCCTTCCAACGATCAGCGCTCGACTCGGATAGTTAGCCGACTGGCTTCGCTGTTTCGATGGATGATGGGGCATCTTCCCCGACCTGGAGTACTTTCTTCAGTTCCTTTTTCATGAGTGACGGGTCGTGGTTGAGGTTGAAGTAGTCTGCGAATGTGGTGGTGGTCCTTAGCATTCTGGTTCTGCCGATCCTCTCGTCATTGATCAGGTCCATATCCTTCAGCTGTTTCACATGAACGTAGGCCAGTTTTCCACGTACGCGTACCACGTAGGACTGTGTGACAGGCTGTTTCAGAGCTATGAAAGACAGGGTTCTGAGGGGTCCCGGCGTGAGAAGTGGTCTGTTCGCCAGTTTTCGAACGTGCTTTGCAAATTCTGCCTTTAGTTGCATGACAAAGCGGCCGTCTGGGAGTTCCACAACTTGAATGGGGCTACCGGCCAATCTGTAACGTTCGGAAACCGCTGTTGCGATTCCGCGTATTTTGTCCTCTGATCTAGCGCCTATAACAGACCCGATCATTTTCAGGTCTAATGGTCTTCCGGAGACGTATAGTGCGGCTTCGCAGAGCTGCTGTTGCAGGTCAGCAGTTTTCGGCTGGGCGTTGTTAGTAGAATCTTGGGCTTCCATCGTTTTTCAGCTCGATTTCGATATCACCGAACTCGAGGGGCTGGGCGAGACCAACTCTTCCCTCTACAGCGAGGAAGAGCAGCATGATGAACATTCTCACCGCTTCGAGAGGGTCTCCTTTTCCGAGGAGCGTTAGGAAGGACAATTTCTTCACTGTGGGACCTGTTTCTGCGAGTAATCTCTGGAGAAAGGCTTTGATGTTCTCTTCAATCTTGACAAGGAAATCGTCAACTTGTTCGAACACTTCAGGCGTTCTGAGGACCATCTGTGCGCTTGCCGGTAGCATCCTCTCTGCCGTCAACACGGCAGTGCCGGAGACGGAGAAGTCGATGAATCCTCGACCCCTCATCTCATGGAGAAGCTCGTCCAGCAGATTTGCGAGGTTTACGTCCCATGGTTTTACGCGGTGAAGATGAATCAGGTCGAAGAGGACGGCGTAAGGTGCCTTGAGCCAGTACGCCTCTTCTTGAGCTGTCAATTGTTCTCATCTCTCGAGGGTAGGGTCACGATCTGGCTACTGCCTTTGTCGATAAAGACCCCGAACACTCTCTCCGCTCTCGATATGGTTGAGTCCTTCAGCGAGATTACGATGAACTGGGACATACTGCTCCTAGATCTCAGAAGGGTGGCCAAGCGTTTTGCGTTGAGCACGTCCAAGTGTGCGTCGATCTCATCCATGACGTAGAATGGCATTGGATGGATTTGTTGGAGTGCGAGGAGGTAGCAGACCGTCGAGACAGATTTCTCTCCTCCACTCGCGCTTCCGATCGTGAGCTCGGTCTTTCCGGGGAACTGAAGCAGGACATCGAGTCCGCCTTCGAATGGGTTTTCAGGATTGTCGAGGACCATTCTTCCGTTTCCCTCGCCTGTCATCTCGCGGAAAATGCTCTGGAATGTTTCGTTGACCTTGTTGTAAGCGCTAATGAAGGTGTCAAGTTTCTTCCGCTCTAGTTCGTTCATGAAGTCGAGGATAGCTAGTTTCTCCCGTTCGAGTTCACTGATCCTGACCGAGAGGTGTTTGTATCCTTCTTTCTGTGATTCGTATTGTTGTGCAGCTAGCTGGTTGATTGCGCCTATCTCGTCCCGTTCATGTTCTTAGATCGGTGACGGTTGCGTTGAGTGGGTCCATCATTTGCAGAAGTTTCCGAGTTGCCTTTTCGACCTCCACAAACTGTTCTTCGTACTTCTTTCTCTCATCTCCGACACTGTCTAGGTTTCCAACTAGCCGTTTCTTCTCGTCGTCGAACTGTTTCATCTCTTTCTCCAATGTATCGAGTCGATCATGCGCTTCGTTGGCTCGGACTCCTTCGCGATGAATCTCAGCGTCAAGCGAGCGCAATTGTATGCGCATCTGGTCGATTCCCGGCCTCAGGGTTTCAAGAGTAGAGTGCTGGGAGGAGAGACGTGTTTCTAGTTCAAGCTTCTCTCGAAGAATGAGTTGGTTCTCAGTGGTGGCTTGGTCTCGCTCCGTTTCGAGTTGAGAGAGTGCTGACCTTCTGGAATCAATCCTGAGTCTCGTCCTTTCCTCTTCTATGACTGCGAGGCGCCTCTTCATCTCTGCCTGTTTCTCCGCAGTCTCCTCCAACAGGACTCGCTCCTTCGCCATGGAATTCTGGAGACTGTCAATTCGTCGGGTCGTCTGCTGCAGGAAGACTCTTGTTCTCTCGAAGCTTTTCTTGGCTTGTTCTACGTCTCTTGCCAAGGCCTCTCGAGTCTTGCTCGCAGATACTCTATCCTCCAAGAGCTCGTCCAATTCTGTCTCGATCCGGTCAACATCGGACCGTGAACGCTGCACGACGGTCTCCAGCGACCTTACTGTTTTCTCAAGGCTTTCAAGCGCGGTGGATCGAGGAATCAGGGTTGAGATCTCGAGCGGGGCTCTGTAGTAACCGCTCTCGAGGCCTCCTCCCGGCTCGTAGAGGTCCCCGCTGGTCACGACGCATCTTTGTCCCTTGGACGCTGTCAGGAAAGCTGCTCTCTGTGTTGTTGCGAGTATGGTGTCACCGAAGACGAATTGGACAGCTGGAGTAATGGACTTGTCGGACCGTATCACTTTCGATAGTGGACCAATTACTCCGGATGCGTTGTCAACATCGAGCTCTTGATCTGAAAGTTCGAGATCTTCTAAGGGAACTATCTTGACGCGTCCGAGCTTTGTTCGTTTCAAGCTTTCGACGCAGCGTATTGCTACTTCTAGGTTCTTCACAACTAGCGCTTTCATCCAGCCGGCGCTGGCCGCCTGGATTGCTTTGCGGTATTCTTCGGGAAACTTGACGAGGTCTTCTAGTCGTCCGTAGACGCCTTTCAGAGCGCCTTCATCAGCCATCTCTTCGAGCTTCTCGATGGCTTTGTCTTCGGCCCCCATGTTGTCTGCCAGGGTCTTTTGGGTGTTGAATTCGACCACTGTGACTCGTGCCTTTTTTGCAACGTCAAGGGCTTCGTCGATCTCTTTTCTGCGTTGATCCTTGAGTTCGCCGTACTCCTTTGTTTTCTGCTCGATTGATTCGAGCCGTTTTTCTTCTTCCTTCTGAAGTTTCTCCATTTCGCGGATTCTGCCCTTGAGTTCTTCTGAGAGCTGGGCGAACTCTTTCTGGCGGGCTTCGAGGGTTTGGAGGTGGCTGGCGGTTAGGTCGAGTTTTGTTGAGCTGCCCTTGCTCTGGGCGGTGAGGTTTGCGAGTTCTTTTCCCAGACCGTCGATCTCATCCTGAACCCCGCGCAGTTTCTTGGTGTCGTGGTCGAGGGACGCTCTGGCGACTGTGAGCTTTTGGCTTATTTTTTCAACTTTGGAAGTGGAATCTTCTAGCTTGTCTTCAAGGATTTTCTTGTGTGACTGGAGGCTTCTGATCGAGCTGGATAGTGGTTTGATGGATGTTTCCATCTCTTCCGCTTGTTTTGTGATGGCTTCGCGTTGTCTGGTGCGGGTTGTAACTAGATTCTTCGCTGTTTCTGCGGTAGACTTTGCTTCCACAACACCTTTGCTGGCTTCTGCGATGCGTCTTTCAAGGTCGAAGAGCTCCTGGTTTCCTTGGGTGACTGTCTTCTCCTCAAACCTGCGTCTTTCCTCCTCGATCTTCGCTCTCTGCTGTGTCAGGTCTTCTCTTTCACGTCTCACTTGATCGAGCTTGAGCTGTTCCTGCTCCAGGGTCTGCGACATTTCCTGATGCCGGTTTTCGAGTGATAGAATCTGGGCGGAGAGGATACGGGCTTGTTGGCTGTTTATCTCGGTCTTGAGAAGGTTGGATCGGAGGAGGTCGTTTCTCTCTCTTTCCAGCTGTTCTATCCTCTGTCTAACCTCATCAACCCTTGCGGACGCGACCTTGAGGTTCAGATCTGCCTCTTGCAACTGTACTCTTGCTTCGGCTTTCTTGGTCTCGAATGTTCCGATTCCGATTAGGCTTTCCAGAATCTTTCTTCGTTCTTCGGTGCTAATCTCTGCGAGCCGAGTGACGGCGTGTTGTGAGATTAGGTTGAACCCTGTGACTTGGATGTCTGCTGAGCTCATAATGTCCTGGACTTGTTTTCTGGAAAGTCGTCGTCCGTTGAGCCGGTAGATTCCCTCTCCGCCCTTCGAGAACTCTCTGGATATCGTTACGAGGCCAGAGTCTACTGGTAGTTTTCGGTCACTGTTGTCGAACTGCACGGCCACATAGGCGGATCTTGCTCCTTCACCAGGGGACTTGTGGACCAGGTCGGATAGGCTTCTGCCTCGGAGTTCTCTAGGGCTTAGTTCGCCGAGCGCGAACTTGAGGCTGTCTAGTATGTTGGATTTGCCGGATCCGTTGGGTCCGGTTATAACGGTGAATCCTGTGCCGAAGTTGATGGAGACCTTCTTGTTGAAGGTCTTGAATCCTCGAATGTCGATTCTCTTGATGAACACCAAGGCTAGGGCCCTGGACTCTCACTCGGAACTGTGGCGTGTTCTCATCGGCCGAATCTTCTGTAGCGCCTCTGGTAGAGTCTGATGGCCCTTAAGAAATCGATTCTTCGAAACTCTGGCCAGTAGACGTCCACGAAGACGAGCTCGCTATACGCGGACTGCCATAGGAGGAAGCCGCTCAGCCGCTCCTCGCCCGATGTCCGTATGACTAGGTCCGGGTTCGGGTTGGGAAGGTGTGCTGTGTACAGGTATTTGTGGAATATTCCCTCGTCGATATCTTGAGGTCTCAGCTGTCCTTGGTAGACGTCGTCGACGATCTTCTTTGTCGCGTCGACGATCTCTGCTCGTCCGGTGTATGCGATTGCGATGTTTAGGAAGTGTCCCGAGTACTGGTCTGTCTCGTCCTCCAGCTTCTTCAGCGCATCTTGGAGGCTCTCGGGGAGTAGGTCTGTTCTGCCTAGGGCTTTTACTCTGACTTTCTGGGTGTGGAGGCGCTTGTCTCTGCCGAGTTTTCGTGCTTCTTCCTCAACGAGTTTGAGGACGGCGTTAACCTCTTCGGCTGGCCGGTCGAAGTTCTCGGTCGAGAACGTGTAGAGGGTGAGAGTCTTGATTCCGTATTCAAGGCACCAGTCCAGTACTTCTTCTCCTACTTTGGCGCCGATGATATGCCCGTCGTTGGGTCGGAGAGCGTTTTCCTCCGCCCATCTCCTGTTCCCGTCTAGAATGATTCCGATATGTTCCGGTAGTGGCCGTCCTTTGACCTGTTGAGTTAGCCATTTTTCATAGGCGGTGTATACTCCTGCGATTCTGAGTAGGCTGTCTAACAGGTTTGTTCTTTGACCTCCGGTTTGTTCAGCTGGGCTTGGGCGAGCGCTCTTCCGCATGAGCAGCCCTCCCTGCC
>WNGN01008013.1_pt1 | contig 13666 bp, 16 predicted proteins | sample 5400561 | NCBI WGS metagenome assembly WNGN01 (sample SAMN13153379, study PRJNA577476) | soil metagenome | isolation source: 115 cm soil or saprolite under Garry oak tree replicate 2 | place: USA:California | collected 2016-06-15
CTCGCCCGCCGCCGTGGTCATCGACGCCAGCGGGTCTCCGGAGCGGATCCGGGAGGCGCTCCGGAGGCTGGACAACCTCGGCACGCTCGTGCTCGCTTGTGGCGTGGTCGGCTGGATCATCACCAACCTGTACACCGACCTGCATCTCCGAGGCCTCACGATCGTGGCGGTCCCCTCCCAGCGGGATCCGTCGTGAACCGATGAGGCGCCGGCGGCGGCGAGGATCGCTCGGCTACGCGGCCCTGGCGCGCTGGATCGCGCGCCAGACGCGCTCGGGGGTGGTGGGCATGTCGATGTCGGTGACCCCGTAGGGGTGCAGGGCATCGACCACCGCGTTGTGGACCGCCGGGGTGGAGCCGATCGCCCCGGACTCGCCGATGCCCTTGGCGCCGAGCGGGTTGAGGGGCGAGGGGGTCTCCATGCGGGCGGTCTCGAAGGACGGCAGCTCGGCGGCGCTCGGCATGGCGTAGGTGGCCAGCGACCCGGTCAGGTTGTTGCCGTCGGCGTCGTAGCGGACCTCCTCGAACAGCGCCTGCGCCGCGCCCTGGGCGATGCCGCCGTGGACCTGTCCCTCCGCCAGCAGCGGGTTGAGCAGCCGGCCGGAATCGTCGACGGCGACGTGGCGCAGCAGCCGCACCAGGCCGGTCTCCACGTCGACCTCGACCACGGACACGTGGGCGCCGAACGGATAGGTGCTGCCGGGCATCTCGAAGGACGCCGGGGCGCCCAGGGCACCGTAGCAGCCCATGCCCTCCGCAGCGCCGCCCACGACAGCGCCGTGGCCGGCGCGCCCGCCACGCCGAGCCCGTGGCCCGGGTGGACGACCACGTCCTCGACCCGCGCCTCCAGCAGATGGGCGGCCAGCTCGCGGCCCTTGGCCAGCACCTGCTCGCTGGCCTGGAAGACCGCGCTGCCGCCGACCTGGAGCGAGCGGGAGCCCATGGTGCCGGCACCGCCTGGGACCCTGGCGGTGTCCGAATGGACCACCTGGACCTGGTCGATCTCGACGCCCAGCGTGGCGGCGACGAGCTGCGCCCAGGAGGTCTCGTGGCCCTGGCCGTGCGGCGAGGTGCCGGTGATCGCCGTGACGGACCCGTTCGGCTCGATCTCGACACCGCCGATCTCGGCCCCGAAGCCGGTCACCTCCACGTAGGTCGACAGGCCGATGCCGAGCTGGAGGCGGTCGCCGCGGGCGCGCCGCTCGGCCTGCTCCTCCCGGAGTCGCTGGTAGCCGGCGAGCTCGAGGGCACGGTCCAGGGCGGCCACGTAGTCGCCGGAGTCGTAGCGGGCCCCGGCCACGGTGGCGTAGGGGAAGACGTCGGCCGGCAGCAGGTTGCGGCGCCGCACCTCGGCGGGGTCGAGGCCGAGCTGGTCGGCGAGCAGGTCGATCATGCGCTCCAGCAGCCAGGTCGCCTCGGGCCGGCCGGCCCCGCGGTAGGCGCCCATCGGCGAGGTGTTGGTCGCCACCGTCCTGGCGCGGCCCTCCACCCGCTGGATCCGGTAGGGACCGCAGAGCATCTGCACGGTCATCATCGGCATCAGCGCGGCCTCGCCCGGGTAGGCGCCGCCGTCGGCGATGATCCGCAGGTTCAGGTCGGTGATCACCCCTTGGCGGGTGGCGCCCAGCTCGACGTCCTGGACCTGGCCACGGCCGTGGCTCATGGCCAGCATCGTCTCGGAGCGGCTCTCGACGTAGCGGACCGGGCGCCCCAGCCGCCGCGCCAGCGCCACCACGACCACCTGCTCGGGATAGGTGGCGATCCGCGCTCCGAAGGCTCCGCCGACCGCGGGCGCGACCACCCGCAGCCTGGCGGGCTCGATCCCGAGCACGCCGCACACGGCCGCCTGGGTGAAGAACGGCGCCTGGGTCGGGGTCCACAGGGTGATCCCGCCGGTCTGCTCGTCGGGCGCGGCCACGGCGGTGTTGGGCTCCATCGGCGCCGGGATGACCCGCTGGTTCACCAGGCGGGCGCGCAGCACGACCTCGGCCTCGTCGATCTTGGTCGGGTCGCCCTTCCAGGGGGCTTCGACCGCCACGTTGCTGCCGTGGTCGGGGAACAGCAGCGGGGCGTCGGGCTCCACCGCGGCCACGGGGTCGGTGACCACCGGGAGGGGCTCGTACTCCACCGCGACCGCCTCGGCGGCGTCGAGCGCCTGCTCACGGGTGGCCGCCGCCACCACGGCGACCGCCTCGCCGAGGAAGCGCACCACTTCGCGCGCCAGCGCCGGCCGCGCGAAGTCGGCGGGCCCCATCCCCGGAGGCAGGGGCGGGAGGTCGAGGTCGGCCGCGGTCAGCACGGCCACCACGCCGGGCATGCCGGCCGCCTCGCCGGTGTCGAGCCCGGTGATGCGGGCGTGGGCCACCACCGAGCGGACGAAGACCGCGTGCAGGGCTCCTGGAATCGCCAGGTCGTCGGTGTAGTGCGCGGAACCGGTCACCATGGGCGGGTCCTCGACCCGCCGGACCGAATCGCCAAGGCTGGTTACCATGAAGGCAAGCTAGCGCAAAGCGGGCATCGCGTGCCATCGGCGAAGCTGCTGAACGGCGAGCTCATACCTTCGTGGGACCGTTTGCCGATTGGTGCCTCCCTTCCGCTCGGCGGGGACGCCGACGCGCCGGCGCAGGGTGACGCGGGTGCCGTAGGGATGGATGCGCTCCAACCGCACCTCGTCGACCAGGCGGCCCATCAGCCACAGGCCCCGGCCGCTGGCCGGCGCGGTATCCCCGTCGGCGCGGTCCTCGTCGTCCCAGGCTCGCGACGGACGCTGCACGTGGCCCCGGTCCAGGATGGTGATCTCGGCCCATCCGCCGCTGACGCGCGCGGCCACCTCCACGGCGTGGCCACGGCCGGATCCGTGGAGCACCGCGTTGGTGGCCGCCTCGTTGAGCGCCAGCACCAGGTCGTCGAGATCCTCGTCAGAGACGCGACCTTCGAGACCTGAACGCACCGCTCTGCGCACATCGGCCAGACGTGCGGGGGACGCGGAGAACTGGAGCTCCAGTCTGGACCCCCCTCGGCCGCGATCGGAGTTGACGTCACCCGAAGTACTACCCGTTGCCGGTCGAGGTTAACGCGAGCGTCGGCGGGACAGGCTGGTGAGCTCGCGGTACAGGGCGATCAGGAGCTGGCGCTGGTTGGGGGTGAGCTTCTCGTCCGCCAGGATGGCATCGGTGACGGTCACCTGCCGGAAGGTGACAGGGGTGCCGCGTGCCGGCCCGAAGCCAAGGAACTGGGCCAGAGTGCCCTGCCGCAGGCCGAGCGCGTACTCGATGGCGAAGACCCGGTCGCGGGCGGGCGTCGTCTTGCCCGTCTCCCACTGGGTGACGGCGCTCTGCTCGACGTCGACCATTCGCCCGAGATCGTGCTGGCTGAGCTTGCGTGCCTTGCGGGCGGCGACGAGCTGGCGGCGGAACTCCTCCTTGTCCATCGGCGGCACGAATATAGAAGAGTTCCTGATGCCGGCGTGTCCCGTTCGCGTAGAGAGCCCGCCCGGAGCCGAAAATCGCTTGCCTGCTCATGGCGGTCATATGCAGGATTCCGTGACGTTGACGATGAATAGGAATGCTGTTAGCTTGCGAACCATGAGCGAACAGAGTTACTTATCAGAAGCGATCCGCGCGGCGCGCCGTCGGGCCGGCCTGTCCCAGGCCGAGCTGGCCGAGCTGCTCGGTGTGCGGCAGTCCTCGGTCAGCCAGTGGGAGCGGGGGAGCACCAGGCCCTCCAGCGTCCACCTGCTGGCGCTCGCGGCCGCGCTCAAGTGCTCGCTGCTCGACTTCTCCGGCACGGAACCGCTCGAGCGGGCCGCCGAGAGCGTGCCGTGACACAGGCGGGGGAGCCGTCGGCGCGGTTGCAGGCGGCGCTGCACTACGCCGCCAGCGGGATCCCCGTGCTCGCCAGCCACTTCCCGGTGGCGGTGCGGGCAAGGGCGGCCGGGGCCGGGGAGCGAGCCTCGCTGGCGTGCTCCTGCGGGAGCGTGGCCTGCCCGACGCCGGCGCGCCATCCGATCTGGGCGGTGACCGCCGCCGACGCCACCACCGACCCGGACGAGCTGGCGCGCTGGTGGGTCGGCATCCCCGACGCGAGCGTGGCGACGCCGGCCGGGCCGGGCCTCGGCATGGTGGAGCTGTGCCACCGCGCCCCGGTGGACCTGATCGTCGGGTGGCTGGCGATGCGGGGCATCCGGGCGGGCCCGCTGATCGCGGCGGGGCCCGGCTACCACCAGTTCCTGGTGGCGCCGGCCAGCGGAGGCTGGAGCTTCCGGATGGTGGAGCACGGCAGCGTGCTGCGGCTGGGCGCCGGCGGCGGGCTGGTCCTGCTGCCGCCGAGCCGGCTGATCGACGGTGCCTGGACCCGCTGGCAACGGCCGCTCTCCGCGGCCGGGCCGCTGCCAGATGGCGACCGCCTCTTCCGGGCGCTGCTGCGGCTCCCCGGGGCGGCCGAGCTGGCGGGCTCGGTGCCCCCAGCGGCGGCGAACCTGCCCTCCATGGGGGGTGAGACCCCCTCCAGCGCCGTCAATCTCGGTTGATCTCCAAAACGCTTTCCTCGGGGTTCTCGCTGGTCAGAGCGGCGAGACGCGCACCGACGTGTCCGAATCCGGACTAGCTGCGGGCACCTTTCGTTCTGTCCAAGCTATCCTGTTCTACGGAGGTGTCCCAACGAGGGACAACAACCTGGGGAGAGTCGCGTATGGACCAGACGAGCAGGCAGCGATATCTGCTCGGTTCGGAGGTTGCCGAGCTACTGCACGTTTCGCCGAAGACCGTCGCGCGCTGGGCGAAGGAGGGAAAGCTGCCCTGCATGCGGACCCTCGGTGGTCACCGCCGTTACCCGGAGCGCGAGATCCAGGAACTGCGGGACAAGCTCTTCACCTCTCCCGACTTCGAGAACATCGCAAGCTGACCCTTTTTCCCCGACCACGACCCGCGGGGCTCCGCGGGTCGTGCTTCGTCCGGCGGGATCACAGCGGCGACGGTACTGGCGACCCTGCCGCCCACGTAGCCCTCGGACAGTACGTGCAGCTCGGCGGCGCTGGCGCCTGGCAGCTCCGGGCGGGTGCTCATCGCGTCCCCCAGGTGTAGGTCTGCTTGACCAGCTTCAAGTAGACGAACACCTCGGTGTCGCGGACGCCGGGGATGGAGCGGATGGCGTCGTTCAGAATGTCCAGGAGCTGCTCGTCGTCGGACACCACCAGCTCGATCAGCAGGTCGAAGGAGCCGGTGCAGATCACCACGTAGTCGATCTCCTCCAGGGCCGCGAGCTGGTCGGCGATGGAGCGCAGGTCGCCGTCGGCGCGGATGCCGATCATCGCCTGGCGGGCGAACCCCAGCATCATCGGGTCGGTGACCGCCACGATCTGCATCACGCCGGTGTCGAGCAGCTTCTGGACCCGCTGCCGGACGGCCGGCTCCGAGAGACCGACCGCTTTGGCCAGGGTGGCGTAGGAACGGCGGCCGTCCTGCTGCAACTGCTCGACGATGTCCTTGTTGACGTGGTCGAGCACCGGCGGCTCACCAGCGCCGGCGGCACTGCTCGGTGACATCGGCTGGTTCCTCTCTCGGGCGGTCATCGGGGTCGGCGGCGCTGGCCAGGGGCAGGAGAAGCATCCTAGCCGCTTGCCTCGACCGACCGGACCTCGTGCCACTTGTCCAGCAGGCGGGGCATCTCGGCCTCGAGGAAGCGCATGAAGTCACGCATTTCCGCGATCTTCACCCCGGCGGGCGTGGCCTCGGTTCCCACGGCGGCGATGCCCTCGTCGCAGAGGACGATCAGCGCCTTGAACAGCTCCGCCTCCAGGAGGCTGGTCTGGTACCAGGGATTCGTCGGCAGCCGGTAGCGGTCCCGCCGCGAGCCCGGGACCGGCTCCTTGGAGATCATCCCGATATGGGTCAGGTAGCGCACCGCGCCGGAGATCGCGGCGGCGCTGACGCCGAGCCGCTCGGCGAGGTCGGCGGCGGTGAGCGAGTCCTCGTCGGCGGTCATCATCGAGCCGAGCACCCGGGCGGGCATCCGCGGAAACCCCCATTCCGTGAGCATCATCGCAAGGCGCTCGACGAACCGGCGGACCCCCTCCTCGTCACGCTGCCCAGCCGTGCGGTCGGCCATGCCGCCTCCCCCTGGTCGCTGTCCGTGAGTGACTTCACAGTCTAACAGTTGTTCACAACATCATCAGTCTTCACAACCTTGTGAAGACTGATTAGGCTACCGGGCATGGAAACCGTCATCACAGTGTCCGGCTTGACCAAGAGCTTTGGCCGGACCCGCGCGTTGGACGGTCTGGATCTGGTCGTCCGGGCCGGCGAAGTTCATGGCTTCCTGGGGCCCAACGGGGCTGGGAAGTCCACCACCATCCGCATCCTGCTCGGCCTGCTGCGGGCCGACTCGGGAAGCGCCGAGCTGCTCGGGGGCGATCCCTGGCGCGACGCGGTCGCCCTGCACCGCCGGCTGGCCTACGTGCCAGGCGACGTGACCCTGTGGCCGACCCTCACCGGCGGCGAGATCATCGACCTGTTGGGCCGGCTCGGTGGCGGCCTCGATCAGCGGCGCCGGGCTGAGCTGCTCGAACGGTTCGACCTCGACCCCACCATGAAGGCCCGCGCGTACTCCAAGGGCAACCGGCAGAAGGTCGCCCTGGTCGCGGCGCTGGCCGCCGACGTCGAGCTGCTGCTGCTCGACGAGCCCACCGCGGGGCTCGACCCCCTCATGGAAGCGGTCTTTCGCGAGACGGTCGAGGAGGCCAGGCGCGCCGGCCGCTCCGTGCTGCTGTCGAGCCACATCCTTGCCGAGGTCGAGGCGCTGTGCGACCGGGTCAGCATCATCCGCAACGGCCGCACCGTCGAGAGCGGGACCCTGGCTGATCTGCGCCACCTCACCCGCACCTCGGTGACCGCCGAGACCACCCGGCCGGTGCCCGACCTCTCGGACCTGGCCGGCGTCCACGACCTCCGCCGCAACGGCACCCATATCCGCTGCCAGGTGGACACCGCCCAGCTCGACCCCTTCCTCCGCCGTCTGGCCCAGGCGCGCGTGCGCAGCCTGACCAGCCATCCGCCGACCCTGGAGGAGCTGTTCCTGCGCCACTACGGCGATCGGGTCCCGGTGGAGGAGTCCCCGGCGGACCGGCCCCCGGTGGGCCGGCCCCCGGTGGGCCAGGAGGCCAACTGATGAGCGCGCTGGCCGGGACCGGTCGTCTGCTGCGGCTGGCGCTGCGCCGGGACCGGGTGCAGATCCCGGTGTGGGCGCTGTGGGTCTTCTTCTTCGTCGTGGCCACCGCCTCCAGCTTCGACCAGCTCTACCAGACGGCCGCCGAGCGGGCCAAGTTCGCGTCGGATATCGCCACCAACGGTGCCTTCAAGGCGCTGTACGGGCCCGTCTACGCCGCCTCGACCGGGGGATTCACGGCGTGGCGCTGCGCCGGCGGTGGCGTCCTGTTCACCGGGCTGATGAGCCTGCTGCTGGTGGTGCGCCACACCCGCGGTGACGAGGAGGCCGGCCGTTCCGAGCTGCTCGGCGCCACGGTCGTCGGCCGCTACGCGAGCATCGCCGCGGCGATGCTGGTGGTCGCCATCGCCAACCTGGCGATCGCGCTGCTGGCCGTCCTCGGCCTGGTCGGCATCGGGCTGGACGCGGGCGGCTCGACCGCGCTGGCCCTCGGCATGGCCGCGAACGGCTTGGTGTTCGGCGCCATCGCCGCGGTGACCGCGCAGCTCGCCTCCACCGGGCGCGCGGCCGGCGGCGTCGCCGGCGCGCTCCTCGGCGTCGCCTTCCTCCTGCGCGCGGCCGGCGATGCGGGCAGCGGCACGATCTCCTGGCTCTCGCCGCTCGGCTGGTCCCAGGCCGTACGGGCCTTCGGGGGCGATCGTTGGTGGCTGCTGGTGCTCCCGCTGGCGGCGGTGGCGGTGCTGGTGCCGATCGCCTGCCCACACGGCCGGGCCCGGCGTCGGCGCCGGCGAGCCTGGGCGGCCCGCTGGGGCTGGCCTGGCGGATCCAGCGGGGGACCATGCTCGGCTGGGCCGGCGGGTTCCTGGCCGCAGGGCTCGTCACCGGCACGGTCGCCAAGGACGTCGGCGACGTCTTCGCCAACAACCAGCAGTTCGCCGACGCGCTGCGCCGGCTCGGCGGGTCAGGGGGCCTGGTCGACGCCTACCTGGGCGGGATCCTCGGCCTGATGGCGCTGGTGGCGGCCGGGTACGTGATCCAGGCGGTGCTCCGCATCCGCTCCGAGGAGGCGGCCCTGCGGGCCGAGTCCGTGCTGGCCACCTCGGTCAGCCGCTGGCGCTGGGCCGGTGCCCACCTGGTCATCGCGGCGCTGGGGACCGTGGCGATCATGCTGGCCCTGGGACTGGGCCTCGGCCTGGCCCACGGGCTGCGGTCCGGTGATCTCGGCGGCCAGCTCCCCAAGCTGCTGGAGGCCTCGCTGGCGCAGGTGCCCGCAGCCTGGGTGCTCGGCGGCCTGGCGTTCGCGCTGACCGGGCTGCTGCCGCGGCTGGTCACCGTGGCCTGGGGGGTGTTCGCCGCCTACTTCCTGCTCGGCGAGCTCGGCGAGACGTTCGGGCTGCCGGACTGGGTGGTGGACCTGTCGCCGTTCCGGCACGCGCCCCAGTTCCCAGTGGACGACCTGCGGGTCACGCCCCTGCTCGCGCTGGTGGCGGCGACGGCGGCGCTGGCGCTGGCAGGCATGTTCGGGTTGCGGCGCCGAGACATCGCGTAGGCACTCGCGTCGCCCCGCAGAGGTCGGGACATCCCGCTGTGGGGCGTCCCGACGACGTCATGAGGCGGCTCGGGTCTCCTCGTCGCGCCAGATCAGCTCGCGCTCGTGCTCGGAGAGGCCGCCCCAGACGCCGTAGCGCTCGTGGTTGCCGACCGCGTAGGCGGCGCAACTCTCGCGCACCAGGCAGGTGGCGCAGATCGCCTTGGCGGCGCGCTCGCGCCGTCGCTTGGCCGAGCCGCGCTCGCCGTCTGGCGAGAAGAACAGGTCGCGGTCGGCCTGCCGGCAGGCGGCCCACAGCCGCCACGACCAGAAGTCAGCGGGAACGGCTGGCTCGTCGAGCAGCAGGTCGTACATGGTGTGACCGACATCCTTGCCTGGCCTGGCCGTGCCACCCCACCGTTCCCGGCGGGTGGCGCCGGCTTCTACATCACGTAGAAGTTCTACCACATGTAGAAGTTGGTCGGCTAGAATCCAGCCCATGGTCACACAAGAGAACAGCGTCCCCGTGACCCGGCTCGGAGAGCTGGAGCGCGCGGTGATGGAGACGCTCTGGGATCTGACCGCCGACTGGGACCTGACCGGCGCAACGACCGATGGAAGGGGGAGCGCGGTGCACCGCACCGCGACCGCGCGGCAGGTGTCCGACCGGCTCGGCGCCGCCCGGCCGCTCGCCTACACCACGGTGCTCACCGTTCTTGACCGGCTCGAGCGCAAGGGGCTGGTGCGCCGGCTCCGTTTGAGCCGCGCGCACCGCTACGCGCCCATCGCCACCCGCGAGGCCTACGCCGCCGAGCTGATGCTCGACGCGCTCGGCCGAGCCAGCGACCGCGACGCCGCCCTGATGCGCTTCGTGGACGCGGTGTCGCCCGAGGAGGCGGAGGTCCTGCGCCGCGCGCTGCTTGGCCCGGAGGGTTCCGGGGAGCCCCAGGGGGGTGGCCCGGTGGGTCGGGCCGCCGACAGACAGGAGAGCGGTCCGTGACAACCGTGCTGGGGCTGAGCGCGCTCGCCGGCATCCTGGTCTGTCCGATCCCGGCGCTGCTGGCACGCGCGACCTGGCCCCAGCGGGCGCCCGCGGCCGGTCTGGTCCTTTGGCAGGCGATCGGCCTCGCCAGCGGGCTGGCCGGCATCGGCGCCGGTCTCGCCCTCGCCGTCCTGCCGCTCCACTCGCACCTGCTGCCCGGCCTCGACCGGCTCGCCAGCCAGACACTGGCGGGCCACCCGTTGGCCGGGCTCGGCATCTTCAACCTCGCCGGCCTGGTCTGGGCCGTGCTGCTGACGGGCCGCCTGGCCGGCGGTCTGGTCGTGGCCACCATCCGCACGCTGCGCTCCCGCGCCCGGCAGCGCCGGCTGATCGACCTGGTCGCGCGGCCCTACCCGCCGTCGCGGCACGCCAGGGTGCTCGACCACCCCGCGGCGATGGCCTACTGCCTGCCCGGCCTGCTGCGGCCGCGGGTGGTGCTCAGCGCCGGCACCCTGCACCTGCTCGACGAGCAGCAGATCGCCGCCGTGCTCGCCCACGAGCACGCCCATACCCGCGCCCGCCACGACCTGGTGGTGCTGCCGTTCCGGGCGCTGTACTCGGCGCTGCCGTGGGTTCCCTGGGTCGCCCGGGCGCACCAGGCGGTGTCGATGCTGATCGAGATGCTCGCCGACGACTGCGCCTGCCGCAGCCACCAGCGCCGCGTCCTGGCCACCGCCCTGGTCGAGGTCGCCACCTCCACCGCCTCGGTCGCCCCCGCCGGCGCGCTGAGCGTCGCCCAGGGCCCGCTGGTCGCCCGCGTCCGCCGCCTGGTCGACCCGCCGGCGCCGCTCCCGGCCTGGCTCCCGCTGGCCGCCTACCTCACCGCCTTCGCGCTGATCGCGCTGCCCACGCTGCTCCTGGCCGTCCCGGTCGTCACCGCCGGCTGAGGCGGGGCGCCGGGTCCACCCTCAGACTGGCTCGGGCTGCGAGCGGCGCGGCGCGCCGCTGGTCAGCTGTCGATCAGGCGGCCAAGCGCGGCCGCCGCGCGCGAGGGACGGCCGCTGCGTTCCTCGGAGCGGTCTGCCCACAGGGCGAGCCGGAGGGCGCCGTTGACCCCTATCCAGCGCAGCGGCTCCGGCTCCCAGCGACGCGAGCGGTGCCCCACCCAGGGCAGCCGGACGATCTCGCCGTCGCGCCCGGTGATCAGGTCGGCGAGCGTGCGCCCGGCGAGGTTGCTGGTGCCGACGCCGTCGCCCACGTAGCCGCCGCCCCAGGCCAACCCGGTGGACCGGTCCAGTCCGACCGAGGCGCACCAGTCGCGCGGGACCCCCAGCGGGCCACCCCAGGTGTGGGTGACCCGCACGCCCTCCAGCACCGGGAACAGCTCCACCAGCACCCGCCGGAGCTTGGCGAACACGGCCGGCTCGCGGTCGAACTCCGGCCGGACCCTGGAGCCGAAGTGGTAGGGCGCGCCGCGGCCCCCGAACGCCAGGCGGCCGTCGGCGGTCCGCTGGCCGTAGATGATCACGTTGCGGTGGTCGGAGAAGGTCTCCCGGCGCGCCAGGCCGACCGCCGCCCACTGCTCCTCCGACAGCGGCTCGGTGGCGATCATCAGCGAGAACACCGGCGCGATCGCCCGCCGCAGGCCGGGCAGGGCGGGGCTGTAGCCCTCGGTGGCGCGGACCACGTGCCTGGCACGGACCACTTCGGTGGCGGTGCGCACCACCCCCGGCTCGATCGAGGTCACCGCGGTGCCCTCGAACAGCCCGACGCCGCGCCGCTCCACCGTCTCGGCCAGGCCGCGCGCCAGGCGCAGCGGGTGGATCGCCGCGCAGTGCGGGGTCCAGGTGCCGCCGAGCACGCCGGTGGCGCCAAGCAGGCCGCGCGCCTCCTCGGCGCCGAGCAGGCGCAGGTCCTCCTCGCCGAAGCCGAACGAGCGCGCCTCGGCGACCTCCTCCTCGGCCCTGGCGAGCTGGAGCGGCGAGCGGGCCGCCACCACCGTGCCGCCCTTGGCCCAGTGGCAGTCGATGCCCTCGGCCCGCACCACCCGCTCGACCTCGCCGACCGTCGCCACCATGGCGCGCTGCATCGCGATGGCGGCGTCGCGCCCGGCCATGCGGGCGAGCTTGGCGGTGCTGGCCGGGAACAGGGCCGAGCACCAGCCGCCGTTGCGGCCGGAGGCGCCGAAGCCGGCGACCTCGCGCTCCAGCACGGCCACACGCAGGCTCGGGTCGATGGAGGACAGGTAGTAGGCGGTCCAGAGGCCGGTGTAGCCGGCGCCGACGATCGCGACGTCGACCTCGAGGTCGCCCGGCAGGGACGGGCGTGGCGGCGGTGAGGGCAGGCTGTCCTGCCAGTACGAGAGCGCGCGGTCCATGACCGGATCGTAGCTCGATCGCCCGCCTGACCGGAGCGGTGCCTCCGGCGGGCAGCATGAATTGACCGGCGAACTGCCGATCTGGTGCGACGATGTGGTCTGTGACGCCGCCGGGCCGGGCGAATGGGGGCTGGCGGAAAGCCCGACCGACGGGCAGTCTCTTACCCCGGCCCGCGATCTCCAAAACCCGTCCTGACCAGGGGAAGAAGCGGCCGTCTGCCGGCGCCTCAAGCAACTCGGGCGGAGTCGGCCTTGGAGGCGCCGCCCCCACGCCGTAGACTGGGCCGGCAAGCAACAGGGGCTGGCTCGTGACTGGAAGGGGTGTCATGGAGCTGGCCCTCGCGCGTCTGCTCTGCCGTTCGCCTTGGAGCAGGCGATGAGCGCATCAAGGCAGTCGACGGCCACCGGGTCGCGGCTCGACCACGCGGGCGACTCCAGGAGCGACCAGAGCACCGAGCGGTTCCTCCAGGACCTGCTGGTGGCGCTGACCGCCGCCAAGGCGGGCGAGGCGACCCGGCTCGACACCCGCAAGCCCGGGCTCGCCGCCGAGGTGGCTCGCGCCTACAACGACCTGATCGACCAGAACACGCGGTTCAGCCGCGAGCTGGCGCGGGTCGCCAAGGTGGTCGGGCAGGAGGGCCGCATGACCGTGCGGGTCCAGCTCGGCAACCCCACCGGCACCTGGGCGACCTCGGTCGACGCGGTCAACTCCCTGATCGACGACCTGGCCCGACCGACCGGCGAGGTCGCCAGGGTCATCTCCGCCGCCGCGCAGGGCGACCTCACCCAGAAGATGGCGCTATCGATCGAGGGCCGCCCGATGAAGGGCGAGTTCCAGCACATCGGCGAGGTCGTCAACTCCATGGTCGACCAGCTCCGCGCGTTCGCCGACGAGGTGACGCGGGTGGCGCGCGAGGTGGGCACCGAGGGCAAGCTCGGCGGCCAGGCCACCGTTCCCGGGGTGGCGGGCACCTGGAAGGACCTCACCGAGAACGTCAACCTGCTCGCGGGCAACCTGACCACCCAGGTCCGCAACATCGCCCAGGTGACCACCGCGGTCGCCGGCGGGGACCTGTCGCAGAAGATCACGGTCGAGGCGCGCGGCGAGGTCGCCGAGCTGAAGGACACCATCAACACCATGGTCGACCAGCTCTCCTCGTTCGCCGACGAGGTGACGCGGGTGGCGCGCGAGGTGGGCACCGAGGGCAAGCTCGGCGGCCAGGCCTACGTCAAGGGCGTGTCCGGCACCTGGAAGGACCTCACCGACAACGTCAACCAGCTCGCCGGCAACCTGACCACCCAGGTCCGCAACATCGCCCAGGTGACCACCGCGGTGGCCAAGGGCGACCTGTCGCGCAAGATCACCGTCGAGGTGCGCGGCGAGCTGCTGGAGCTCAAGAACACCATCAACACCATGGTCGACCAGCTCTCCTCGTTCGCCGACGAGGTGACCCGGGTGGCGCGCGAGGTGGGCACCGAGGGCAAGCTCGGCGGCCAGGCCGAGGTCGAGGGCGTCGGCGGGGTGTGGAAGGACCTGACCGACAACGTGAACTTCATGGCCGGCAACCTCACGAGCCAGGTGCGCAACATCGCCGAGGTCACCACCGCGGTGCAGCAGG
>WNGN01002214.1_pt1 | contig 13656 bp, 15 predicted proteins | sample 5400561 | NCBI WGS metagenome assembly WNGN01 (sample SAMN13153379, study PRJNA577476) | soil metagenome | isolation source: 115 cm soil or saprolite under Garry oak tree replicate 2 | place: USA:California | collected 2016-06-15
GACGTACGCTTCCGTGGGCGCCTTGGTTGCCGTATTCATTTTCTTCCGCATGTACGCGAACCCGTTCGACCTGTCCGCACCCTTCCCGATACTGCTGTTCGCCGCGATCGCCGCGGGCGGGATGCTCGCGGCGCTCCTGCTCTTCCGAATCTCGAACAGCGCGGTGGCCCAGGGAGATCACCTCGTCAAGCAGGGGCGGTACCAGGAGGCGTTGGCGCACTACGAGCGGGGGATTCGGCTGGTCCGGCGACCGTCGTACGCATGGACCTCCCGCGGGGTCGCGATGCGATACCTCGGCCGCCTCGATGAGGCGCTCCACTGCCACGAGAACGCGATCCGGTTGGACCCGGAGAACGAGGTCGCGTGGTGCAACCTCGGCACGGTGTACTTCAAGAAAGGCTTGCTCGCGAAGGCCCTCGACTGCTACGACAAGGCGATCAAGATCCGGCCCAAGTACGCAATCGCGTGGAACAACAAGGGCGTCGTGTACGCGCGGATGGGCCGGTTCGCGGACGCGGACAAGTGCCACACGAAAGCGACGAAGCTCCGACCGGAATACGTCGCGGCGTGGCTGAACCGGGGCGAAGTGCTCGCCCGTCTCGGGGCCCGCGACGAAGCGCAGAAGTGCCTGGAGCGCGCGCGATCGATTTCACGCACCCCCGCGGCCTAGAGACGTCCGACGGCGAGAACGTAAATCTCCGCGCTGGTCGCGGAGGATGCGGTCGGCTTGACGCCTTTCACCGCGTCGAAGCGCTCGCCGACCCGACGAACGAATTCTCGGTAGCCGTCCCCCTGGAACACCTTCACCAGGAACCGGCCCTCGCGGCGCAATGCGCGAACCGCAAAGGAGAGCGCCGCATTCGCGAGGTCGAGGGTCCGAGCCACATCGAGCGAGCGGTTGCCGCTCAGTTTCGGAGCCATGTCGCTGAGCACGACGTCCGCGGGTTTGCGGAGCGTCTCGAACAACTCGGCCTGGATCTCCGGACGCTGGAAGTCGCCGCGAATGATCTCGACGCCGTCGATCGGGGAGACCGGAGAGAGATCGACGGCGATGACGCGCCCCTTCGGCCCGATCCGCTCGCGGGCTACTTGGGACCAGCCGCCGGGCGCGGCTCCCAGGTCCACGACGACATCGCCCGCTTCGAACAGGCCATATCGGAGGTCAATCTGGGACAGTTTGATCGCCGCACGGCTGCGGTACGACTGCTTCTTTGCGGCGCGGTAGAATCGATCGTGCTTCCGGGCCTTGATCCAAGCCTTGCCCATCGGGCGGAACGATGCCGGCGCCCCGCAATAATCCTTTCTTCGGCCGCCGGCTTAACGTGTTAACCGGCATCGTATTGTTTCACTCACCCCGTGAAGAGGCTATAATAGAGCTATCTCCACCAGCGAACCGGAAATCATCATCCACCGAGGAAAGTTTCATATGCGAATGGTCGCCTTGGGCGACCTTGTAGGGTGGTGATTAGGTGATGGAGGAAGCGCTACCTGGGACAGCCCATTGCTCAATGTGTCATGAGGGAGTCGCGTTTACGCAGACGCTTGCGGCGATACGAGATGTGTTCGTCATCATTCTGTCCGTAATTGCGCTCATTGCGATTTTTCGAGCCGGACTACTGTAAGCAACGCCTATAGCCATGTGGGAAGTTCCCGGGCGAGGGGTATTTCATGGACCGACTCGTGCCTCTGGTTGTGCTCGTCGTTGTCGCTGCCGGAGTCGCCAGTTTCATCGCGGGATCTGTCATTCGTCCCGGGCCGACGGTGCACATCGTTCCGCAGAGCGTGGTCCTCTGGGGCGAGCGATTCTCATGCGGTTCCTCGAATCAGACTCCCTATCTCGCGGGTACGCTTCGATTTAATCTCACGAGCACGTACCAACATGACGTAGTTGCATCTGTTGCCTATCTGGGAAATTGGACCGGTGACACGAATCAACTTGTTCATGCGAACAGCACAAAACCCGTCGCGATCACTTGGGGGCCGGGTGCCAACCAGTCGATATACGTCACCTCATGTCCGGTAACACCTTAACATGTCAACCATCGCCGCGCACCCTTGAAATAGCCGCGGCCTCTTTCGTGCGATGTGGTCCGGACGTACGCAGAGGCGGGCGTGAGCCAGGATGAGAAGGCCGCGCACGTCGCCGCCCTGGTCTCCGCGCTCACCTTCCGCCGGCGAGGCTTCGGAAGGCCGCTCACGAAGATCGGCCATTTCACGGGCCTGGTCGACTTCGGCGCGTACGCGCTCTCGCTGTGCACGGACAGCGTCGGGACGAAGGTCCTCGTGGCCAAGGAGATGCGCCGTTGGGACACGATCGGCATCGACTGCGTCGCAATGAACGTGAACGACATGATCTGCGTCGGCGCCGAGCCGATCGCCTTCGTCGACTACGTCGCGATCGAGTCGTACGACCGGGAGGTGGCCCGCCAGATCGGCGTGGGACTGAACCGCGGTGCGGAGATGGCGAACGTCTCGATCATCGGCGGGGAGATCGCCGTCGTGCCCGAGCTCGTGCGCGAGTTCGACCTCGCGGGCACCTGCTTCGGCGTCGTCCGGAAGTCGAAGATCGTGGATGGCCGGGCGATCCGGGTCGGAGACGTCATCGTTGGCCTGCCGAGCAACGGAATCCATTCGAACGGGCTCACCCTTACGCGCCGCGTCTTGCGCGATGCGTCCCTCACTGTGTTCGACAAGGTCGGCGACTCCGGGCGTCCGTGGGGAGAGGAGCTCCTCGAGCCGACCGCGATCTACGTCCGGCCGGTCCTGCGCGCGCTCCGACGGGCGAAGGTCCACGGAATGGCCCACATCACCGGAGGCGGGCTCCGGAATCTCATCCGCCTCAAACCGAAGGTCGAATTCCGGATCACCGAACCGCTCGATTCGCCGCCGATGTTCCGCGAGCTCCAGGCGCTCGGCGGAATCGAGGACCGGGAGATGTATCAAACGTTCAACATGGGAATGGGATTCGCGATCATCGGACCCGAAGCGGAGGCGAAGGCCCTGGTTCGGGCGCTGCGCCCCGAAGTGAACGCCCGGATCGTGGGAGAGGTCGTTCGCGGGGCCGGTGCGTCCGTTCCGTCCCTCGGCCTCGCTTGGGCGAGTTACTGAGACGATCCCATGGTCGCGCGGCGCAAAACGAAACGACGCTCGGCTCCTGCGCCGAAGGCGGCCGCGGTCGTGGGGACCTCGGCGAATGCCACCGGAAGTGGCCTTCCGCTGGACGTCGTCACCGCGGCTCGCGACCTCAGTCCGGATGAGAACCGGAAGCGCCTCGGGTTCCCCGGGGAGCGGCCGTTCACGCGCGGGATCCGGGCGACGATGTACCGCGGTCGCCTGTGGACGATGCGTCAGTACGCGGGTTTCGGCACCGCGAAGGAGACGAACCGGCGGTTCAAGTACCTCTTCAAGCAGGGGAACGAGGGCCTCAGCGTCGCCTTCGATCTGCCGACCCAGATGGGCTACGACAGCGACGCTCCGATGGCCCACGGCGAGGTGGGGCGAGTGGGCGTCGCGATCTCCTCCGTGGAAGACATGCAGACCCTGCTGGACGGCCTGCCCCTCGATCGGGTGAGCACGAGCATGACGATCAACGCGACTGCCGCCATTCTGCTCGCCCTGTATGTGGCCGCCGGAGAGGCGCGGGGGATCGCCCGCCGGTCGCTTCGGGGGACCGTCCAGAACGACATCCTGAAGGAATACATCGCCCGGTCCACGTACATCTACCCGCCCGGGCCCTCGATGCGGCTCGCCCTCGACGTGATCGAGTTCTGTTCCCGCGAGGTGCCCCGGTGGAACGCGATCAGCGTCAGCGGCTACCACATCCGGGAGGCGGGTTCGACCGCGGCTCAGGAGATCGGATTCACCCTCGCCAACGCGATCGCGTACCTGGAGGCGGCCGTGTCCCGGGGCCTCGATGTTGACGCGATCGCGCCGCAGATCTCATTCTTCTTCAACGCGCACATCGACCTCCTCGAGGAGGTCGCCAAGTTCCGCGCAGCCCGCCGACTCTGGGCCTCGATCATGGCGGAGCGATTCCATGCGAAAGAGCCGGAGTCCCTCGAGCTTCGATTCCACGCGCAGACCGCGGGGGTGGCGCTCACGGCGCAGCAGCCGGAGAACAACGCCGTCCGGGTCGCGATCCAAGCGCTCGCGGCGGTCCTGGGCGGCGCCCAATCGCTCCACACAAACAGCATGGACGAGGCCCTTTCCCTCCCGTCGGAGAAGGCCGTTCGGGTCGCGCTTCGGACGCAACAGCTCCTGGCTCACGAGAGTGGCGTCGCGAACACGGTCGATCCGGTCGGCGGTTCGTTCACGATCGAATCGCTCACGGATCGGCTCGAGGCGGAGGCGGCGGACCTGATCCGGGAGACGGACCGCCGCGGCGGGATGCTCAAGGCGATCGAGACCGGTTGGGTCCAGCGCCAGATCGCGGATTCGGCGTACCGGGTCCAAGTCGAGCTCGAGCGTGGCGAGCGGACGATTGTTGGGGTGAACGCGTATGTCGAAGGGGATGAGCGAGTCCCAGTCCAGAAGCCGAACCCGCGGCTCGAACCGGAGCGCGTCCGGCAGGTGCGTGCGTTCCGGGCGAGGCGAAGCCAAGGGGAGGTCGACTCGCATCTTCAGCGCCTCGAGGACGAAGCCCGGTCCGACGGGAACCTGGTGCCGGCGATCTTGGATTCGGTCCGGGCCAAGGCGACGCTGGGCGAGATCAGCGATGTCTTGCGGACGGTATTCGGCACGTACAAGCCGAGGCAAGAAGTATGATCGGACCCGCCCACCACGTCGGCATTGCGGTGAAGCGCCTCCAGGACGCGCTCGAGGGATATCGCCGCCTCGGGCTGGAGCCGGACTTCACGGAAGAGGTGCCGTCGCAAGGCGTCCGCGTGGCCTTCCTGCGGTCGGGAGCCGTTCGCGTCGAGCTCCTCGAGTCCCTCCGACCGGATGGCGTGATCGCACGGTTCATCGAGCGCCGGGGAGAGGGACTCCATCATCTCGCGTTCGCGTGCGAGGACATTCGCAAGGAGATGACCCGACTCCGGCAAGCCGGGCTCGAGCTCGTCGACGCGGAGCCACGCCCGGGCTCGAAGGGACGGCTCGTGGCATTCGTCCACCCTCGGTCGCTGCATGGCGTCCTCCTCGAACTCGTCGAGGAACCTCGGACGCGGCCTGGGAGGACTCAGCGCGATTAGGCTGACCGCCGCGAAGAAGGTTATCCGAACCGTCCCGGTGTGCAAAGGCGATGAGTTTCGAGGGCGCCGCGATTTCGCTCGGCGCCACGGTGATCAGTCTCGCGTTCGCATCGCTCGTGTTCGCGCAGTGGTTGGGCCGGCGCCGACCGTACCAGTTGGCCTGGTCCCTGGGACTGGGGCTGTACGCGGTCGCGGCGTTCACCCAGTTCCTGGCGGAAGCGTACGGATGGTCCGTCACCGTATACAAAGTCTACTACCTCTTCGCCGCACCCCTCGTCGCGGTCTTGGGGATTGGCTCGGTGCTCCTCATCCACCGCCGTGCGGGCATCGGGTTCGCCCTGTACACCGCTGCGATCTTCGTAGGATTCGCTGCGGCCGTCGCCGGGGCGACCGTCAACACGGATGCACTCTCCTCCGCGATTCCGGTCGCCGGGACGGCGTTACCTGACAGCGTGCGGGTTTTCTCGCCGCTATTCACGATCCCCGGAAGTGTCGCCCTGATCGGGGTCGCCGCGTATTCGTACTGGCGGTCCCGGCTGTCGTTCAACCTCTGGATCGGGATCGGCGCGCTGATTGTCGCGGCGGGCGGCTCCCTCGCCCGGTTCAACCTTTCATGGGCGTTGTATGTCGGCGAGCTCGTCGGGATTGCCGTGATGTTCGAAGGCTTCCTTCGGAGCCAGGACTTGGCGAAAGTCTCGAGACCGGTTCCCGCGCAGACTCCCTCCTGACGCACACGTTGAAATATCTCCCCGCTCGTCCGACCCGACGTTGAAGATCGGCGAGGTTCACGACGCGAACCGCAAGATCATCGGCCGGACCATGCTCCACTTTGACGCGGTCGAGTCGACGAACGAGACCGCGAAGGAACTCCTCGAGTCCGATGTGGAGGAAGGCCTCGTCGTCTGGGCGGACCGACAAGCCGCGGGTCGTGGACGACACGGTCGGGCATGGGCCTCGCCCCTCGGCGGGCTGTACGCCTCGTTCATCCTGCGAACGAAGGAGGCGCATGCATGGCTCCTGGGCTTGCTCACCGGGATGCCGGTCGTGAAGGCGCTTCGACACTTCGGCGTGTTTGCGGGCCTGAAGTACCCGAACGACGCCGTGTACCAGGACCGGAAGATCGCGGGGATCCTGTCTGAGGGCGTGTACCGGCACGACGTGTACCACGTTATCGTCGGCATTGGCGTGAACACGAACGTCGATCTGGACAAGCTCCCGGCGGACGTCCAGCCCAAGGCCACGACGCTGAAGCGAGAGGTGAACCTCTTCGTCGCGAACGAAGAATTCCTCGACTATCTCCTGAATCAAATCGACGACCTGTATTCGCGATACCGCAACACCCGGATCGAATTCCTCCTGAAGGACTACCGCGGACAGTGCACGACGATCGGGAAGCGCGTCTCGGCGACGGTGGGGAAAGAGAAGCTGACCGGCAAGGCGTACGACATTGCAACGAACGGGGCGCTTGTGATCATAGACGACCAAGGAGCGAAACACGACTTCTTCGAGGGAAGTCTGGAAATTCTCAAGTGACGATCGCGGCGGAAATGGTCGGATGGCGATTCACACGCGCGGGGGGCGCCGCGAATACCGGACGACAAGATACGCGCCGACTCCGATGATGAGGGCCGTCCCCGCGAGGATTGGAATCCAAATGATAGAGCCGGTTCTCCCGGGCGTCGAAGGCGGTCCGGGCGGCGCGGCGGAGAAACGCTGGCCCACGTAGGCTAGACCGACCACCGGATCGTGGTAGATTGCCGTCGCCCGAGGGTACGAGAGGTAGACCGTCGCCGATTCGTTCGAAGCGATTACCGTCGAGCGGACGGCGGACGACACACCGTCGGCAGTCGCATTCGGACTCCACGTGAAGAACGCTTGAGCGGCGCTCGCGTTCGTGAACACGCCGTCCGAGCTGCCGCTCTCGTTCGCGGAAAACCGGAAATGGCTGGAAGTTATGTTGAACTCCAGAGCCGCGGCTGTGTCGCTCTCCACGAAGGACATGTGCTCCAGCGAGAGGTCAAGCTTCAGGGTTGTCGGCGTGAGCGGGACGGCCTGGTACACGGTTGGCCGGAGGAAGAAGAACGAGTTCAGCGTCAGGTTCGTGGGCACTCCGTCCCCGGCGGAGATCCAGAAGTGCGAGAGTTGGTCCAAGAGCGGGTCGCCGGCAAAGAGCGCCCCCTCCGAGAGTTGTGTCTCGTTCGTGATCGTGCTCCAGTCGTGCGGGAGGTCCATCATCGAACCGTCGAACGCGAACGGCCACGCCCGGATGTGGGGGGATTCCGGCCGAGCCAGCGAGATCGCGTTCACGATTGGATCTCCAGGTCCGTATCCGCCGCTCCCGTCCGCGTCTCGATACTCGATGATCCGTCGGACCTCGAGGTCGAAGGTGTCTTGGACCACCGCGGTGTCGTTCGAGCCGAGCGGGCACGTCGGCGTGTCGAGGTGGATGCAACTCATGCTGACGTAATATGAGAAGTGGATTCTCAGGGCCGCGCCGTCGGCGGGACCCGACGCGTCCGCGGGGATCGAGAACTCAATGAAAATCTGCGAAAAGGCATCGAGGGTCCCGTTGTTCGGATAGTGCTGCTGATACCCTTCAGTGAGGTTGAGTAAGGCGACGTAGCGCCGGAGGCCCGATGTCGGATCGGCCATCCATCCACTGCCGTAGAAGATCTTAGCAATCGAATACTCATCAGGATTCACCGCGGCGACCGAGGCCGGGCTCGCCGAGAGCGCGACCAGTGCGAAGGCGATGAGACCGATGGCCACGGCGTGCACGTGGCGAAGCGTCCCGTCCACGGAATCTCCATGGTCGGAGCGAACTTAGTCCTTTCGACCGGCCGTCGGTTTCGTCACGTCCCCGGGGATTCCCTTCGGGGGCGCGAAGGATTAATGACGCGCTCCGCGTTCGGCGGCTCCATGGTGGGCGATGAGCGCGTGGACGAGCTGCGCCGACGGAAGGCCCAAGCCCGAGAAGGCGGGGGCAAAGATCGGATTCAGGCGCAGCACAAGAAGGGGAAGCTGACCGCGCGAGAGCGGCTCGATCTCCTCCTCGATCCGGGCAGCTTCGTCGAGACGGACGCCTTCGTCGAGCATCGTACGACGGACTTCGGGATGGACGCGAAACGAATCCCGGGGGACGGGGTGGTCACGGGCCACGGCACGATTGACGGCCGGACCGTCTTCGTCTTCTCACAGGACTTCACCGTGTTCGGCGGGAGCCTCGGGGAGATGCATGCGAACAAGATTGTCAAGATCATGGACACGGCGATGAAGGTCGGCGCACCGGTCATCGGCCTGAACGACAGCGGAGGCGCGCGGATCCAGGAGGGCGTCATCAGCCTCGGTGGTTACGCGGAGATTTTCTTCCGGAACGTCCTCGCATCGGGTGTCATCCCACAGATCAGTGCGATCCTCGGTCCCTGCGCGGGAGGCGCGGTGTACAGCCCCGCGATGACGGATTTCATCATCATGGCGAAAGGGACCTCGAACATGTTCATCACTGGTCCTGAGGTCATCAAGGCCGTGACCGGAGAGGATGTCACGTTCGAGGATCTCGGCGGCGCGACGGCCCATGCCGCGAAGAGCGGCGTCGCCCACTTCGCCGCTCCGGACGAGAAAGCGGCTCTTCGGCTAGTACGAAAACTCTTGAGCTACCTCCCGTCGAACAACGTGGACGATCCGCCGATCGTTGCGACCGACGACGAGGCGTCCCGAGCGGACCCGGAACTTTCGCAGGTGGTCCCCAATGACCCCGAGAAACCATACGACATTCGGGACGTCATCGCGCGGGTCGTCGACCGCGACTCGTGGTTCGAGGTCCATGAAGAGTGGGCCCAGAATATCGTCGTGGGCTTTGCTCGCCTCGAGGGGCGGCCCGTTGGCGTCGTCGGGAACCAGCCGAAGGTTCAGGCGGGCACCCTCGACATCAATGCGTCGATCAAAGCTGGGCGGTTCGTTCGGTTCTGCGACTGCTTCAACATTCCCTTGCTCACGTTCGTCGACGTTCCCGGATTCCTTCCGGGGAAGGAGCAAGAATACGACGGCATTATCCGCAACGGCGCGAAGCTCCTGTTCGCATTCAGCGAAGCGACCGTCCCGAAGGTCACGGTCATCACGCGGAAGGCGTACGGCGGTGCGTACGACGTGATGTGCTCGAAGCACATCCGCGGGGATTTCAACTTCGCTTGGCCTTCCGCGGAGATCGCCGTCATGGGTGCGAAAGAGGCGATCCAGATTATCTACAAGAAGGAGCTCGAAGGAGCCGCCGACCCAGCGAAGCAAGAGGAGGAATTCATCCGCGAGTACCGGCAGCGTTTCGCGAACCCGTACATCGCTGCGAGGATGGGCTACCTCGACGACGTAATCGAGCCATCGGAGACGCGCTCACGGGTGATCAATGCGTTTGCGGTGCTTCGCACGAAGCGGGAGACGCGCCCGGCGAAGAAGCACGGAAACATCCCATTGTGAGGGAGACCCGATGTTCCGCCGGCTCCTAATCGCGAATCGGGGCGAGATCGCGATTCGCGTCGCTCGCACCGCGCGGGAGATGGGAATCCGGTCCATCGGAGTCTATTCGGAGGCGGATCGGTCTGCGTTGCATCGAAACGCGATGGACGAGACGCTGATGATCGGAGGCGCTCTCCCCGCGGACAGCTATCTCAACATCGAGCGCATCCTCGAAGCGGCCCGAGTCGCACGCGTCGAAGCGATTCATCCGGGCTACGGGTTCCTCTCGGAGAATCCAACCTTCGCAACACGGTGCGGGGAGGCGGGATTGGTCTTCGTCGGCCCGCCCCCCGATGCGATGGCCCTCTCGGGCGACAAGATCGCTGCGAGGAAGTCGATGGCCGGGCAAGGGGTTCCGGTGACGCGCGGCGTGGACCGACCGCTCCGGTCTGTGGACGAGGCGAGCACTATCGCGTCAGAGATCGGGTATCCGGTGCTCCTCAAGGCGACCGCCGGCGGCGGCGGGATCGGGATGTCGCGGGTCGACCGACCGGCCGAACTCGCGTCGGCGTTTGAGTTGGCTCGCGGCGTCGCGCTCGCGAACTTCGGGAATCCGGACCTATTCCTCGAGAAATACCTCCGAAGGGCAAGACACGTGGAAGTCCAGGTCTTGCTCGATTCGCGCGATGCCGTCGGATTCGTCGAACGGGAATGCAGCGTCCAGCGCCGTCATCAGAAGCTCGTCGAGGAGACCCCGTCACCCGCGGTCACTCGAAGCCTCCGCTCCCGCCTGATCGATACCGCGGTTCGCGGGCTCCGCGCAATCGGCTACCGCAATGCCGGCACGGTCGAGTTCCTGCTGCACGACGGCCGCTTCACCTTCAACGAGGTCAACGCCCGCCTTCAGGTCGAGCACCCGATCACCGAGATGGTCACGGGAGTGGACCTGGTGAGACAACAGATCCGAATCGCCGCGGGCGATGGCCTCGAGATTTCGCAAGCCGAGCTCACGCGACATGGCCACGCGATCGAGTGCCGCGTGAACGCGGAGGATCCGATCCGCAACTTCCTCCCGTCTCCCGGGCGCATCGTCGGCTATCGCGAGCCCACCGGACCGGGCGTTCGCGTGGACAGCGGCGTGGCCGCGGGCTCGCTCGTGCCGCCATACTATGACCCGCTCGTGGCCAAACTGGTCGTCCACGCGCCGAACCGGAGGCAGGCGATCGAGCGCATGCGGAGGAGCATCGATGCGTTCGAGGTCCGCGGCGTGCAGACGAACTTGCCGTTCCATCGAGCGCTCTTTCGCCGGTCCGAGTTCGTCAAGGGGAACTTGTGGACCACGATGGTCGTGGACCTGCGCATCGCGGGCCGCCTCCGAAGCCGCGGCCCGTGGGAGGAACGCTTCGCCGCGATTGCCGCGGCCCTGGTCGCGAGCGGTCGGGCGGCGCGCGGGCCGACCTTCCCACTCGAGCGGCCTTCGGTCACGAGGTGGTCGTCGGTGGGGCGAAGGGAGCGGCTCGCAGGAGGTGGCCATGCGGTTTCGCCTCGACGTCGATGGTGAGCAGCGCAACATCGAGGTCGAACCGTTCGCCGGAGGGTTCGTCATCCGGATTGAAGGCGCATCATATCGAGCCCGGACGCGGCTTGCGAAGGACTCCGTCGACGTCCGAATCGGGGCGAAGACTCTGCGCCTCCAACTCGAGGGGAACGAGGCGATCCTCGACGACGGAGTCCACCATGTTCGGCTCGTCGAACTATCGACGGAAGGAACGGATGTCCTCGAAAGCCACCCCGCCGGCCCAGGCGCCGTCGTCGACGTGCGCTCATCGATGCCCGGGCGGGTCGTCCGAGTGGCGGTTGCGCCGGGGAGCCTGGTCGAACGGGGGGAAACGCTCGTCGTCCTGGAAGCAATGAAGATGCAGAACGAGATTCCGGCACCCGGGGACGGGGTCGTGCGTCAGGTCGCGGTCCGGGAGGGAGAGACGGTTACCGCGGACCGGGTCGTCGCCTCGATCGAGCTTCGGCGACCGTCGGCGTCGTGAGGAGATGCCTCAGGCGCTCTTTCTTCGAGCGCAAGTAGCGGACGTTCGTGGCCGTGGCGCGGACCTCAAGGGGGATCCGTTTCGTCACGCGAACACCGTACGCGCGGAGCTCCTCGATTTTCGCGGGGTTGTTCGTCATCAACTGGATCGAGGCGACCCCGAGGACCCGCAGCATGCATGCGGCACACTTGTAACTCCGAAGATCCGCGGGAAAACCAAGAGCGCGGTTCGCGTCGACCGTGTCGAGGCCGTGATCCTGCAAGTGGTACGCCGCGACCTTGTTGACGATGCCGATGCCCCGTCCCTCCTGGGCGAGGTACAGGAGGAGGCCTTGAGACGCCCGGCCGATTCGCTTCAGTGCGGCGTCCAGCTGCTCGCCGCAGTCGCACCGCTCCGAGCCGAATACATCGCCGGTCACGCATTCGGAATGCAGGCGCACGAGGACGTCCTGCTTCCCCGCGACCCTTCCTTTCACGAGGGCGACGTGCTCTTCGCCGCTGAACGGGCAGACGAACGCGTGGATGCGGAAGTTCCCGTACCGGGTCGGGAGCCGCGCCTCACTTCCGAGCAAGATGTTGTCGCAGAGTTCGCCTTCGAAGCGGGCCATGTCCCGCGGTTCCGACAAATCCGGCGTATATAAGAATGCAGGTAGGAACCAGCAACGCGGTACGCCCTGGCCGGGATGCGCTCGCCGTCAATCCGCCAAATGAGCCGCGATGAGCGCGGGAGCCGCCCCGATCGCGGTCGCGGTTTCAAGCGATAGCCCACGAGCCGTCAGGTCGAAGTGGTAGCGGCCGAGCGGATACACGTCGCGGTCGTCGAGGCCGCGCGGTCCCAATCCGAAGATGAGGAGAATCGATGTCCCGTGTTCCAGGAGCCCGGCCAAGAACGCCGCGGTCGTCGCTTTCTTCGCGTCCGGTCGATTCGTGGTCACGATCGGTTCGCCCAGTTGTGGCGGAAAGCCTCGCTTGGGAAACGCAAACGTGAGGAAGCGGCCTGCGTGCGCCAAGTCTCGGAGATAGGTGCCTGCCTCGCCAATGCTCGTCGTCCCGGAAATCCAGGCGGCGATGTCCACGGGGGTGCGGAGGTCCTTTTCGAACGGGAAACCGAACGTCGCCAGGTTCGCGTCGAAGGCGAGGGCAATTGGCGCCGCCCGCGCGATGGCCCGACGGTGGGCTTCGGCGAAACGGGCGGGATCGTACGAATTGTAAAGGCCGATCGTCATCCGCCCGCGAGCCATGCGGGACGGCGATACGCGGGAAGCTATCTTGAACTAGTGCGCCGTGTTGGACTCGTCGCATGGAGATGCTGTACTACACGGTCGACGGCGGCCGCCTTGGGCTACTCGGTCGTCGTCAGCCTCGAATGTGACCGCTTGAACACGTTCGAAATCGCGGACGCGGGCTTCGAGCACAAGAAGATCTGCGTCGAGGACTTCACCGCGCCGACCCTTGACCAGGTCGACGAGTTCGTGACGTTCGTCGATTCGAAGATCGCAGAGGGCAAGAAGGTGCTCGTCCACTGTTTCGCCGGTCGCGGCCGGACCGGTACGATGCTCGCCGCGTACCTGATCCACCAGGGGTTGTCGGCCGAGGCCGCGGTCCGCGAAATCCGCGAGCGGGCAGGAAAGGCATACGGCACGCTCCGCGGCGTCATCGAGCCGGATCAAGAGGAACTGTTGCGCTGGTACGACCGCCGTGTCGCCGGTCGATGAGCACCCGCCTCACTTGAGCTCGACGAGCTCCTCGCCTTCCCACTTGTACCGCTTCTGTTTCCTCTTCTTCGGGACGCCTTTCTGCAACAGGTACCCGATGAGGATCGGCAGCCCGATCGTCGCGTCGACGAGGCTCTGGGCCATCTTGGCGTCCTTGTGGAACTTGCCCCACGACTGGCTCTCCTCGAAGGTGCACCCGCTCAAGCCGCCCCATTGCGGCACGTCCGTGGTGATCTGCGCGGCGTACATGTGCGGGTTTTCC
>WNGN01001989.1_pt1 | contig 13655 bp, 9 predicted proteins | sample 5400561 | NCBI WGS metagenome assembly WNGN01 (sample SAMN13153379, study PRJNA577476) | soil metagenome | isolation source: 115 cm soil or saprolite under Garry oak tree replicate 2 | place: USA:California | collected 2016-06-15
CCAGGCGCACGTCGTTGTACTCGACGAGCACAGACGTGGTGAGGGAGCTGCCATGCCGAGCGCCGAGGGTCACGCTGCCGCCGCGCCGCGTGCCGTCATAGAACCCACCCACGTCGGCGCGCAAGTTCAACGAGAGCGGCGCGCTCGGATTGGTGCCGAAGTCGAAACCCATGGAGGTGTAGTCGTACGACCCCACCGGGAGCGTCACGTTGCTCGCGATCGCGAACGGCTGCTGGAGACCCTGGTGCTCGATGTTCACTTCGGGGCCGATCATCGCTCCGCTGGCGAGCGACCACTCGGTGATGTCGATGTGGATACGATCTTCCTGCCGATAGCCGTCGAGCCCGTAATAGCCGCGATAGCCGACGTGCGGATGCCAGTCTTTGAACAACGTGCTGTTCGGATACCGGTGCTTCCACATCACGGTCGTCTCGTAGAACCGATAACCGCCGCGGCGATTCAGGAATCCTACCTCGGGATCGAAGTCACGCCCGACCTGGATGATCCGCGCGAGGCTGGTCCACGATCCCGTCTCGTAAGCCGCTCGCGCGCTGTACGCCATGGCGTCACCGTCCGGTCCAGGGGTGGCGGAAGCGGCGCCCCACCAATCGACCGTCCAAGCGTCGCGTATACCGATGCGGCCGTCGACCGCATACACGCGATTCCAATCTTCCGGGTGGGACGTCGCCATGCGCTGCACGGCGATGACGCCGATGCGGGAGCGGGCCGCGAGCTCGCGCTGCAAGCGCAGGACGGAGTAGGCCTCCGCTGACTGCGTCGTGGATCGGTCCGTGAAGATCTGCAGCCCGCCCACCGTGAAGTCGCCGACGCGTCCCGTCAGCCGCCCGCCGCCCAGGATCGAGACCGGCTGGCCGAGGGTGTCGATACCGATGCGTCGCGTGAAGAACAGATCGACGGCCTGCGGCGTGCCGGCGGAGAAAATGCCGGCATTCTCGAGGAAGAATGGCCGCTTTTCTGGAAAAAAGAGTGGGAAGCGCGTGAGGTTGGTGCGCTGCTCGTCCACCTCGACCTGGGCGAAGTCGGTGTTGTACGTGAGGTCGAGCGTCAGACTCGGCGTGACGCCGAACTTGAGCTCGCCGCCGACATCCCCACGCTCGCGCGCTTCCGGGTCGATCGCAAAGTTTCGTTCCACACCCGTGAGCGCGTACGGCGTCACTGTCCACACTCGTCGCGAGGGCACCTGGACGCCCTGCAGGGTGCCGGCATGTGAGACCTTCATCAGGCTGAACTGCCGCGGCACGAAGGACCAAAATGCTTCTTCGTTCTTGCGGCGAATGCTGCGCACGAGATTGAGGCCCCACGTCTGCTGCGCACCCGCGCCATAGCGCAGCGTCGTAAATGGAATGCGAAACTCCGCATACCAGCCTGCTGAGTCCACCGACGTGGCGACGGTCCAGGTGCCGTCCCAGTTGAGGTTGAATCCGCCGAGCGACCCGGCCATCGCCCGCGTTTGGCCGGGCAGCTGGATGCCGCCGCCTTCCCCTTCGTTCACAACTTGCGCGTCGTACTCGATGGCCGCGGGTGTCGTGGTGAAGACGAAACCGTTTTGTCGATCGTGATAGGTATCAAGGAGAATGCCGAAGTAGTCGCTCTTCGAGATGTCGCCGTCGCGCACCTTCTCGCCCGCGACAATGCCGCCACGATCCGAGTCGTAGAGCCACGCGCCGACGTACAACGCCTGGCCGTCGGTGATGATCCGGACCTCGGTGCGTTCGGTGACCGGCGCGCCTTCGTGCAGCTCGCGTTGTACGAAGCCGGTGATTGGCTCGACCGTCTGCCAAACAGGGTCGGTCAGACGCCCATCGATGATCGGCGGCGTGGCGACCACGTGCGCGCGACTGACGGGAGCTGAGTGGCCAGACGTGAGAGAATCGGAGGCGGCCCCCGCCCTCGCCCCCTGGGTGGCGGACAGGGACCGCGATACCAGGAGAGCCAGGACGAGAGCAAGGCCGAAGGGGCCTCTAGTGCGAGCGCTCACTGCGCAACAGTTTGGCCTAGTCAAGACGAACGAGCAAGCAACGGCTTCCAGGAGTGCTCATGAACGACCCCACCCGCCGCGAGTTCATCCAATCCACCGCTGCCATCGGACTTGGGGTAGCGTTGGCGCCCGACGCGTCCTCTGCCCAGACGCCAGCGCCCCGCCCAGGAACGCTGTTCGCCGCGCCACCGCTCGAGCGCGTGCGCATCGGCTACGTCGGCGTGGGCGGACAGGGGACCGTGCACGTCGAGAACCTGCTCAAGATCGAGGGCGTCGAGCTCAAGGCCATCTGCGACATCGTCGACTGGAAGGTCGCGCGCGCGCAGGACATGGCCGTCGCGGCAGACCAGCCCAAACCCGCCGGCTATTCACGCGGGCCGCGCGACTTCGAGCGCATGTGCGCCGAGCAGGAGCTCGACCTCGTGTACAACGCGACGCCATGGGAGTGGCACGTCCCGGTCATGCTCGCCGCGATGAAAAGCGGGAAACACGCCGCTACCGAAGTGCCCGCGGCGATGACCGTGGACGACTGCTGGCAGCTCGTCGAAACGTCCGAGCGGCTTAAGAAGCATTGCGTGATGATGGAGAATTGCTGCTACGATCGCCGTGAGATGTTGGCTCTCAACCTGGTGCGTAAGGGCGTGCTCGGAGAGGTGCTGCACGGCGAATGCGGGTATCTGCACGACCTGCGGAGCATCAAGTTCGCGAAGGAGGGGGAGGGCTTGTGGCGGCGCGCCTGGTCGCAGGCCCACGACGGCAATCTCTACCCCACGCATGGCCTAGGGCCCATCGCCCAATGCATGGACATCAATCGCGGCAACCGGTTCGACTTTCTCGTGTCGATGAGCTCGAATCACCGCGGCTTGGAGCAATATGCCGCCCAGCAGTTCGCCGACTCAGACCCCCGGCGCCACGAAGCCTACAAGCTCGGCGACGTCAACAACACGCTCATCCGCACCGTCAAGGGCCAGACGATTTTTCTCAGCCACAACACCAACAACGCCAGGCCCTACAGCCGCATCAACCTCGTGCAAGGCACCAAGGGGATCATTCAAGGATGGCCCGACCGGATTTACGTCGAAGGCCGGAGTCCTGAGGACGAGTGGGAGCCGCTCGATCGCTACTACACGGAGTTCGAGCACCCGCTTTGGAAGTCCGAGCGCGTGCAACACGCGACTGCCGGGCACGGCGGCATGGATTTCCTCGAGGATTGGCGGCTGATCGAATGCCTGCGCAAAGGCTTGCCGACCGATCAGAACGTCTACGACGCCGCGGCGTGGAGTGCCATCGTGGAGCTGACGGAACGGTCCGTCGCAAGTCACGGGAAGGCGCAGGATATCCCCGACTTCACGCGAGGCAGCTGGGAGCGTGTGCCGCCGCTCGGGATCGTTGAATCGTAGCCCCGGTGAGGGCTCTCTGCGCTGTTCTCACTGTCGCCGCCGCAACGGTCGCTCAGTCGCGCCTGTCAGGACAAAGTCCACCCGTCGCCCTGGCTCGTCCCGGGAACGGCATCGTGAGTGGGCCGGTCCGTCCGTCGCGGCACAAGTTTGTCGGTTCGTCCGCATGCGGCGGCGAGAACCAGAGCCTTGTCGTTGAAGAAATCGCCTTGAGGGGCGACAGTGAGATTCTGTTTGTCCAGTCGCTGCAATTCTCTGATCAGCCGAACGCTTTGGTCGACTCGGCTGTCTTGGACCGCCGAAACCTGGCGCCGGTCTCGGAACGGCGGCATTTGGGACAGGATACGTCAGCCTCTTGGCAGTTCCGCGGTTTGCGTGTGCTGGGGTTTACGCAACAACCGGGTGAACGGCGGCGATCCTACGATTCCAAGCTACGCGAGCCGGCCTTTCCCGATGTGATCATCAGTCTTCTGCTTCGAGCAACTCCTTTGTTGTACGCTCCCGCAGGCAAAATCACGTTTGCTACTTTTGGCTTCGAAGAAGAGGAAGGCAAACCACCCTCGCTCATGCTGTATACCGACACGGCACGAGTGACCGGCTCGAAAACAGTGCGGCTGCCGAATGGGACGCGCCTGGAGGCCTGGGTTGTCGGCGTGGGTAACGCGCCGGACGTCGTCGACTACTGGGTCGAAAAGAGCACGCACGAGCTGGTTGGTTGGTCCGTCCCTTCCCAAGACTGCGCAACGAACTATCTAAGCGTCTCGCCGTGACTTAGTTAAACGGGCGAGGGATCTAGGTTGACAGAAACTTAACGTTGTTTTACGTTGTTACAACGTTATGGCAACCAGGTCAGCAGCCAGTCTACAACGCCGCCAGCGTGAGCGCACCGAGATGCATCGCACGATCCTGGACGCCGCGCGGGAGATGTACGTCAAGAACGGCTACGAAGCGACGACGATGCGCGCGATCGCCGACCGCATCGGCTACACGCCAACCGCGATCTACCACCATTTCAGGAATAAAGAAGCGCTCCTGACCGAGCTCACGACTCAGGACTTTCGCGCGCTCGCCCAGGCGTTCCAGAAACTTGGAGAAGTGGCGGATCCCGTGGAGCGGCTGCGTCGGATCGGCCAAGCGTACATTGCGTTCGGCCTCACGCACCCCATGCACTACCGGCTGATGTTCATGACGCCGCACCCCGCGATGAAGGACCCGAAGGGCATCAAGCAGGGAGATCCAAGCCAGGACGCCTACGCGTTCCTGGTGCAGTCGTGCACAGAAGCGATCGCGGCCGGGCGCTTCCGACCGAAGTTGAAGGACGCGCAGCAAGTCGCCCAAATGCTCTGGGCCGGCTGCCATGGGCTCGTCTCGCTACGCATCGCGAAGGAACACGACGACTGGGTGGAGTGGCGCGACATACGCGAGACTGCGAACCAGATGCACGACGTGATGATGAAGGGGCTCGCTCACTAATTTTTTTTGACGGGTGACTTAACAATGTTAACAAGAGTGACGCTGTTCAGCTCGCTCGTCGTCGCGATCCTCGCTGCACCGCTCGTCGCGCAGCGGCCCGATCCGCTCGGCGGCCTCGTCGCCGAAGCCATGCGATCGAACTTGGGTCTCGAAGGCGAGCGACTCGCCGAACGCCGCAGCGCTGCGGACGTGCACGAAGCGCGCGGTCTCTTTTTCCCGTCGCTTACCGTCGCGGCCCGCTACTCCCGGCTCGACGGCGTCCCCAACATCGGCGACTTCGTGAACCCGGCGTACGCCGCTCTGAACGGCATCCTTGGACAGAACCGCTTCCCCACGAACCTCGACATCACGCTGCCGCAGCGGCACGACTCGCACCTGGAGCTGCGCCAGCCGCTCTTCAACACCTCGATCCTGGCGAACTATGCCGCGGCCCGGAGCCGCCACGACGGCCAGCGCTTCGCCCTCGGCGCGGCCGCCCGCCGGCTCGCGGCCGACGTGCAGACCGCCTACCTGACTGAAATGAGCGCGCGCCGCGCCGTCGAGATCTACACAGCCTCGCTCGCCCTCGTGCGCGAGAACGAGCGGGTGGCCGAGCGGCTCGTCGCCGCCGGACGCGCGACGCCCGAGGCCGTGTATCGCGCCCGCGCCGATCGCAGCGACATCGAACAGCGCCTCGCGGAGGCGCGCCAGCGCGACGTAGCCGCCGGGCGGGTCGTCAATCAAATCCTGCGTCGCCCGGAGGGGACGCCGATGGACGCGATCCCCGACAGCGCGTTCGACCTGCCCCTCACCATCAGCGTCGACAGCGCAGTCGCCCACGCCCTCGCGGGCCGTGAAGAGCTGCGGCAAGTGGACGCGGGGATCCGCACGGCGCAGGCGGGCGTGCGCGCGGCCACTGCCGCGTATCTGCCGAGCGTCTCCCTCGGCGTTGATTACGGCTTCCAGGGCCGCGAGGTCGAGTTCCGCTCGAGCCAGGATTATTGGGTGGCATCGATCGTCGTCTCATGGAATCTGTTCAACGGGGGCCGCGACGCGGCCCGCCGCGCCGAGGCCGGTTACGAGGTCGATCGCGCGCAGACACTCCGCAAGGATCTCGAGGACCGGATCGCACTCGAAGTGCGCGTAGCCTACGACGCGGCTGTCGTCGCTCACGAAGCGATCGCGACCGCCGACGATCGTCTCGCGGCCGCGCGCCGCACCTTCGAGCTGGTCCAGCGCCGTTACGAAGAGGGCGTCGCGAGTCCCATCGAGTTGGTCGATGCGCGTACCGCGTTGACCTCCGCTGAGCTGAACCGCGTCGTCACCGCCTACGGATATGCGATTCACTACGTGGAGCTCGAGCGCGCCGCCGCGCTGCGGCCCCTCGACTACTAGCACAAGGAGCAGAGCCATGTCCCGCACTTCCCTCGCCCTGTTGTTGCCCCTGGCCCTCGCGGCCTGCAGCCGCGGCCGCGCCGGCGTAGCGCCCGTGCATGACGCGGTCGCCGTGCGGCTCGCGCCCGTCACCATCGAGCGCATCGCGCGGCCCGTGAGCGCGACCGGCGTCCTCGGTCCCAAGGAAGAAGTGCCCCTCAGCTTCAAGGTCGGTGGAGTGATCGGGCGCATCCTGGTGGACGAAGGCCAGTCGGTTCGCGCCGGCGACACGCTCGCGGCTCTCGACTTGAGCGAGATCGACGCCGGCGTCACCCGCGCGCGCAGCGCGGCCGAAAAAGCCGAGCGCGACCTGACCAGAGCACAGCGACTGTATAACGACAGCGTAGCGACACTCGAGCAGGTCCAGAATGCGCAAACGGGCCGGGACGTGGCCGCCGCCGAGCTCGAGACTGCCACGTTCAACCGCCGCTACGCGGTGATCGTGGCTCCGGCCGCGGGCGTGATCCTGCGGCGCAACGCGGAGCCGGGGCAACTCGTTCAATCGGGCACGGCGATCCTGGTGTTCGGCTCCCGGTCGCGCGGCGTGGTGTTGCGGGCGGCCCTCGCCGACCGGGACGTCGTGCGCCTCCAGCGCGGCGACCGCGCCGCTGTGCACTTCGATGCCCTGCCTGATGAAGTCCTCCAAGGGACCGTCACGGAGATCGCCGCCGCGGCCGATCCGCTGACCGGGACGTACCGCGTCGAAGTGACGTTGCCACGCGCGGCCCGGCTGACGAGCGGGCTTGTTGGTCAAGTGGACATCGATCCGCGCGCCGACCGCCCATTTTCCCTCGTGCCGATTGACGCGGTCCTCGAAGCCGACGGCTCTCGCGCCACGGTGTTCACCCTCTCGGCGGACGGCACGCACGCCGAACGTCGCGCGGTGCGGATCGCGTTTCTCGCGGGCGACCGCGTCGCCGTGGTCTCGGGCCTCGAAGGCGCGCGCAGCGTGGTCACAGACGGCGCTGCTTACCTCGACGACGGCAGCGCCGTAAAGGTCCGGCCATGAAACTCACCGAGTTTTCTGTCAAGAACTGGCAGTTCACGGTCGTGCTCTTCGTCATGCTGGCCGCCCTCGGCCTGACGTCGCTGTTCAGGATCTCGCGCGGCGAGGACCCGCCGATTGATTTTCCGACGTTCACGATCGTCGCCGTGTACCCGGGCGCGAGCGCGGAAGACCTGGAGCGGCTGGTCGTGAAGCAGCTGGAGGACACACTCCACGGTTTGGACGACGTGCGCAGCATCAGCAGCAACATCCGCCCGGGCGTGGCGCGGGTGCAGGTCGAGTTCGAGCCCAACGAGGACGCCGACAAGAAGTACGACGACGTGGTGCGCGAGGTGAACGCGCTACGCACTGGCCTGCCGCCCGAGGTGGCGCGGCTCGACATCTACAAGGCGAGCACACTCGACGTGAACATCGTGCAGGTCGCGCTTGTGTCGCCGCTCGCGTCGTACGCCACGCTCGATTCGCTGGGCGAGGCGCTCGAGGACCGGCTGACGGCCCTGCCCGGCGTTCGCACGGCGGAGCGCTGGGGCGCGCCGGAACGCCAAGTGGACGTCGATCTCGATCTCGGCCGCCTTGCCGCGCTGCGGCTCCCGGTCGGCCAGGTGCTGGGCGCGATCGGCGGCGAAAGCGCCGACATCCCGGGCGGCAGCGTGGACGTGGGACGCCGCAGCTTCAGCGTGCGGTCGTCGGGCAGCTACGAAACGCTCGACCAGGTGCGCGGCACCGTGGTCCGCGGCGGCAACGGCCGGCTGGTGCACGTGGGCGACGTGGCTCACGTCAGCTGGGGATCGGCCGACTCGACATACCGGGCACGGTTCAACGGCCGGCGCGCCATCTTCGTCACCGCGACGCAACGGGCGGGCACAACCGTCGGCGCCGTGCGCGACCGCATCTACGCGGGGCTCGATGAGTTCGAGCGGACACTGCCGCCCGGTATCACGCTGCACCGCGGGTTCGATCAGGCGGCGAACGTTGCCCATCGCCTCGGGCGGCTGGGCGAGGACTTCCTCATCGCACTCAGCCTTGTGCTCCTGACCCTGCTGCCGCTTGGCGGCCGCGCGGCGCTCGTGGTCATGATCTCGATTCCGCTGTCGCTCGCGATGGCGGTGACGTCGCTCGCCTGGACCGGCTTCACTCTCAACCAGCTGTCGATCGTGGGGATGGTGATCGCGCTCGGCCTCCTGGTCGACGATTCGATCGTGGTGGTCGAGAACATCACCCGCTACCGGCGCGCCGGGCACTCGCGCACGCAAGCGGCGATCCTCGCGACCCAGCAGATCTGGGTCGCGGTCCTCGGCGCGACGGCGACCCTCGTCTTCGCGTTCGTGCCGCTGCTCTTCCTGCCCGGCGGCCCGGGCCGCTACATCCGCTCGCTGCCGGTCGCGGTGGTGTTCGCCGTGCTGGCGTCGCTCGTCGTCTCGCTCACGGTCATTCCCTGGCTCGCGAGCCTCTTGCTCGGCAGGGACGAAGGGCCCGAGGGGAACCGGTTCCTGCGGGCGTTCGACCGCGGGATCCACGCCACGTACGCACCGCTGCTCGACCGAGCGCTACACCGGCCAGGCCGTACGCTGGTCCTGGCTGGGGCGTTCGTGGTAGCCTCGTTCGCTCTCGTGCCGGTCGTGGGCTTCTCGCTGTTCCCGAAGGCCGAGACGCCCCAGTTCCGCGTAGACATCACGGCGCCCGAGGGCGCAAGCATTGCGGCGACCGACTCGGCCGCGCGGTACGCCGAACGGGTGCTCGGCCGCGCGCCGGGCGTCAGGGCGATCTACACATCGGTGGGGCACGACAATCCGCGGGTTTATTACAACGTCTCCTCCCGCACCGACGATCCGCGGATCGGGCAGCTGTTCGTCCTATTGAACCACTACGACCACAAGACCACGCCGCGTCTGCTCGATTCGCTCCGGGCGGAGCTGGCGCGCTACCCCGCGGCTGAGCTTGCGCTGCGCGAATACGAGAACGGACCGCCGATTGACGCACCGATCGCGATGCGCATCGAGGGGCCGGAGCTGGATTCCCTCCGCGCAATTGCGGGGCAGGTCGAAGCAGTCCTGAAGGGGACTGCGGGGACCGAGTTCGTGACGAACCCCGTGCGTCTCGCGCGCACCGATCTTCGCGTGGCAATCGACCGCGGCAAGGCCGGACTGCTCGGCATCCCGACCGTCGAGATCGACCGCACCGTGCGGCTGGGCTTGGCCGGGCTCGAAGCGGGGAAGTTGCGCGAGGGAGCGGGCGACGCCCGGCCGATCGTCGTGCGGCTGGCGCGCGCCGAGGGGGGTCGCGCGAGCCCCGCGGAGCTGGAGCGGGTGTATGTGACGTCGCAGAACGGGTCGCTCACGCCGCTGTCGCAAGTCGCGGACGTCTCGTTCGAGCGCGCCGTGTCCGAGATCCAACGCCACAACCGCATCCGCAGTGTGACGGTGACCGCGAACGTGCAGACCGGCTTCAACACCGATCGAGTGACGCGCCAGGTCCTGGGCGGTCTGTCGCAGGTCAACCTCCCATCGGGTTACCGCATCGTGCCCGCGGGGGAGATCGAAAGTCGCCAGGACAGCTTCGGCAACATGGGCGGCGCGATCATCGTCGCGACGTTCGTGATCCTGGCGATCCTGGTCCTCGAGTTCCGCACGTTCCGCTCCACGCTGATCGTCGCGTCGGTCATCCCCCTCGGCATGGCCGGCGGCGTACTCGCGCTTCTCTTTGCTGGCCAGACGCTCTCGTTCGCGGCGACGATCGGATTCGTCGCGCTGATCGGGATCGAGATCAAGACGTCGATCCTGCTCGTGGACCTGACGAATCGCCTGCGCGCGGAAGGGATGGGCCTGGAGGACGCGATCCGGAAGGCCGGTGAAGTCCGGTTCCTGCCGATCGTACTGACGAGTCTCACCGCCATCGGCGGCCTGTTGCCGATCGCGCTCCAGGGGAGCGGCCTCTACGCGCCGCTCGCCTGGGTGATCATCGGCGGATTGGTGTCGTCGACACTGCTCGCCCGAATCGTCACGCCGGTAATGTACCGGATGCTCGCACCCCAGATCGTGGGAACGCACTCATGAGAAACGTGCTGATTACAGGTGGCAGCGGAAGGTATCGGCGATCAACATGATGGGCACAAGCAGCCCGCTCGAATCCTAGCTTTTGGTCCCCAGGACATCCCTAGGAGAAGGGCTAGGGCGTTCGCTGTCATCCACGCCGCGCCACGCGCCCGCTCATTCCGGTCACCGGAACCGTCGTGACTGTTGTCACGCCTCGGTCAACACAGGAGGACTATCGTAGCGAACGACCCAGAGGCAGCCTCGTTCACTGCAGCCCCGTTGCGCCCGCAATTGGCCGACGGGGCTTTGCGTTCTTCGGGTGCTGCAACGCCCCAGGACGGTGGGTCGCTCACTATACATGGGGGAGGTTGCATTGCGCATCACGTATTGCCTGGCGGCCGTCCTGGCTGCAACGATGGGCGCGACAGCTGTTGCCGTCGCGCAGACCGGGAACGGCGCTCCTAGCGGGTCGCACTACAGTCTCAACATCGTCGGTGTCCCGCGCGCCAAGAACGCCAACCCCGATTGGGCGAGCGGGCACGTCATCTTCGTCAGCCTGGGGAGCAAGGACGTCAGCGTGAGCACGAAAATCCTTCTAAGTCAGAATGCTGACGGGTCATTCGACGTGCTCGACAAGAACGGGACCGACGGGGAGGCTTCGTTCTCCCTCCCGGCGCCCGGTGGCTATACGGTCTGGGCGCGCGCCCTCGGCAAGCCCGGTGGGCAGGCCAAGATCACGACGTGCGCGATGGATATCGTAATCACCGACCCAGCCGAGATTTGCTCGACGCAGAACGAGGTCTTCGTCCGCGACAAAGGCAAGAGCAGCTTCCGCAACGTGACGGACGCCCTTACGACGATCGTGCTCGACCCGATCGCCAACGCGGACGCGGTGACCGCTTGCGGCGGCACAACCGTGAGTCTCTTCGATCCCTGTCTGCAGGGGTTCTTCTGGGAGTACGACAACAACGGATTGAAGCTATTGCAGGTGCGTTTCTATCAGAACGCGCCCTAGCGATTGAGTCACGGCATCGATGTGAAAGGCGTGGTGAGTGATCTTGGATCGCTCACCACGCCTTTACTTCCAGACTTGCAGAGGCTCCCGAGACGGTCTAACGTCTGCACGGACAATTCACCAGGGCGGGCCGTGCCGGACGCCGTCAAATCGCGGTACGTCATCCAGCTCGAGCGGCCAGGCGAGCGTGTGGACATGGAGTTCGTCCGCGCTCTGCTGGGCGGCACCGGGGTCGAGCTCGACGCCGGGTACGGCCCTGTTCCCGTCAACCCCGGCCTCGGGCGCTTCGTGGTGCGCGGCTTCGCGTCACCCGAAGCCCGCGCCCTGGCGGAGCGGATCCCCGGCATAAAGTTCTTCACCGACGCGCGCCAGCAGCCGGTCGACTGATCAGCGCCTTGTGGCGACCCTCCGTCTGGTCCGTTTCGCAGCGGGGCGCTTCGTGCCGAGGCCGAGCGCGCGCGTCGCAGCGGCGGCGTCGATCACCCCGTAACCCAGGTCGTAGTCCCAGCCGCGCCCGGCCAGGTCGCGGGCGCTGCGCTGCAGTGCGCCCTTGAGCTGCGCGGGCGTGAGCGCCGACGCCGGGAAGCGCTGGCGCAACGCCGCGGCGACGCCCGCGGCCACGGGGCTCGCGGCCGACGTGCCCCCGTCCACCGAAAAGACGCCCGAGCCAACGAAGTGGCTGAAGCCGGCGAGGTCCGGCTTGCGGGTGTGGAGCCCGCCCGGTCCCTGCGACGAATAACCGAGGCGGCGATCGGTGACCGTGACGGCGGCGACGGTGACGACGTCGGGATGGGAATTCGCGCCGTGGATGCTCTGGCCCGGACCGGTGTCGGCGGTGCCGCAGCGGCCGTCGGGGCAGGGCTTGCCGCAGTTCCCCGCAGCGAAGAACACGTCGGCGCCCGCCGCGACCAGGCTGCCGGTAATCTGATTGAACGGATGGTCGGGGTTCGCACTGTAGTTCTCGGGCGATCCGATCGGCGCGTCTTCGGAGCGGTCGAACATCCCCCAGCTGTTGTTCACCACCCAGCGGCCCGGATTCGCGTTCACCTGTTCGATGAGGTCTGCGAACGCGGCGATAGCGTCCGACAGGAACGCCGCCCACGTCCCCGCCTCGGTTCGCAGCAACGCGTAGTCGTAGATCTTGGCCTCCGGCGCGGCGATGCGCACATCGTAGGCCACCATCGTCCCGTGATCGGGCTTGGCCGAGCCCGGCACGTAGTCCGACCCGGGAGCCCAGCCGCCGGCCACGGGGATGCGGCTGCCGTCGATGCCGGTATCGACGACGGCCACGTGGACGCTTTTCCCGGTCAAGCCGTGCGCGCGCAGGGCTGACACACCGACCCGGCGCGCCACGTCGTCCGCCGTGCCGACAGCGGCGCTGCCGCAATAGGCGGAGGGGAAAACCGACACGGCGGGGTCGGCGAAGACGCCGACGACATCCATCCCGCGCTCTCGGCGCAGGCGGTGCACGGCCTCTTCGTCGTCGAAGATCGCGCGCACGGCGTAGGTGTCGATCGGCCCGCCCTCGGCGCGCGCATAGCGGAATCCGCGGGCGGCGGGCCGCTCGGCAGGTGAGCCCAGGCGGCCGGCAACGCGCACGGGATGGTAGGTGTCGTCGAGCGCGAAGCCCGGGACGTGAAGCAGCTTCTCCAGGTCCGCGCCGGCGAGGCCGAATGACCGGCTCCGCCAGGCGCGGTGCAGCGACTCGCCCTTACCGACCAGCACAATACGCCGCGGCATCGGCGAACCTCCCGCGTGGCATGGTCAGGGCGCTGGGGTCCCATACCCGGAACTACGGCCAAGGATTCACCTCCGCCGCTTCGACCCGAGCACCGAATGTCTCACGATCCGGTCTGGAACGGTGTCCCCATGTCGCAGAGTGAAGACTGTCTTTCGCGTCAACCCGAGATCGAGCTCCACCACGAAATGGCTGCGGTCGCGGGCGATCCGCCAGGCGCGTGACGCCTTGGGCGCATGGCCCGTCACCGCCCGAGCAGCGGTGACCACCTCCTCCGGCGGCTCGGCAACCGCCACGAGCTGCGCGCACGTCGCGCAGTGGCGCGACGGCTGCGCCAAATCCGTCGTGCACACCTGGCGCCCGCAATAGGCGCACGCCGCGCGATGCTGGGCGCAGACGTCTTTGCCGCACACGGGACACCCTGCCACCTCATCCGACGCGAAGATCGCCGCCGGCTCCTCGGCGCAAGACACGCGGTGCTCACCGCACACCAAGCGGCGGGATGCGTCGGTGCGGTGCAGGTGGCGCGAGCAATGCACGTGCCCATCCACCACGCACACGGCCTGATGCGCCGTGCAGACG
>WNGN01003929.1_pt1 | contig 13650 bp, 7 predicted proteins | sample 5400561 | NCBI WGS metagenome assembly WNGN01 (sample SAMN13153379, study PRJNA577476) | soil metagenome | isolation source: 115 cm soil or saprolite under Garry oak tree replicate 2 | place: USA:California | collected 2016-06-15
CCTGGTCAAGATGGCGCATCGCGGCGTTGGTCTGGCGCGCCGATGCCGGCGGGGTGGGGTCGAGCGGGTCGTCCTCGGTCTTGACCGGCCCGCCCACGCGCATACCGCATGCTGGCGAAGCTCTGGGCGACGAACCGGCGCACGCCTGCCTCGCGCGCGACGGCCAGGAGCGCGTCGGTGCCCTCGGTCCGAAGCCGGTTGGTCGGCGCGAAGCTGCGGTCGAGGTTCCTGGAGAAGCGCAGATCCGCCAGAGCGGTCGCCTGGTGGACGATCGCGTCGGGCTCGGTTTCGAGGACGGCCTTGCGCACGGCGCGAGGGTCGAGCAGATCCAGCGCGATCGGCTCCGCCCCGAGCGCCCGTACACGTTCGGCGTTTCCAGGCGACTTGAAGGTGCCGATGACCTCGTGTCCTCGATCGATCAACTGAGGAACGAGCCGGGTGCCGATCGCACCGCTCGCCCCCGCAACGAAAACTCGCATCGTGTGCTCTTTCGGGTATTCCCTGTCACATCCGTCGTGTGTGGGGGGTCACTGCTATGACACCTGGCAACCCGAGGATGTGACCGATGGACGACGACGAGTGGCTGGCGGAGCGCTTCGAGGAGCACCGGGCCCATCTGCGGGCGGTGGCCTACCGGATGCTCGGCTCGCTCACCGAGGCAGACGACGCCGTCCAGGACACCTGGCTGCGTCTCAGCCGATCAGGAGCGGGCGAGGTCGAAAACCTCGGCGGGTGGTTGACCACGATCGTCGCCCGCGTGTGCCTGAACATGCTGCGCTCGCGCAACACTCGACGTGAGGAATCCCTCAGCGTCCACGTCCCCGATCCCGTCATCAGCACAGGCGGGGCGCTCCAGCCGGAGGAGGAGGCGTTGCTGGCCGACTCGGTCGGCCTCGCCCTCCTGGTCGTGCTCGACACCCTGGCCCCGGCCGAGCGGTTGGCGTTCGTGCTCCACGACATGTTCGAGTTGCCCTTCGAGGAGATCGCGCCCATGGTCGGTCGGACCCCCGCGGCAGCGAGGCAGCTGGCCAGCAGGGCACGACGCCGCGTGAAGGGCGCCGAGGTACCGGCGCCCGACCCCGATCTGGCTCGTCAACGAGACGTGGTCGACGCCTTCTTCCTGGCAGCTCGTGGGGGCGACTTCGGCGCCCTCGTCGCGCTGCTCGACCCCGACGTCGTGCTGCGGATCGACGCCGGCGCCAGGCGCCCCGCCGCCTCCATGGTGGTCCATGGCGCAGCGGCCGTCGCCAGGCAGGCACGCAGTGGGCTACGGCCAATATTCGCGCGCCAAGTCGTCCACCTGCGCCCCGCGCTGGTGAACGGAGCAGCCGGAGTGGTCGTCACTTTGGGTGGACAGCCCATGACCGTGATGGGCTTCACCGTCGCCGAGGGCAAGATCGCCGAGATCGACGCGATCGCCGACCCCGAACGCGTCCGAAGGATCGCAGCGGCCGTTCTCAGCGACGAATAATGGCAACCGGGAAGTGCTCGGCATGGACGTGATCACGACCGAGGACGGAGCCGGCTGGCTGGCCTTCCTGCGCTCCCTCGTCGCCCGGGACCTGTGCCGGGGGCAGCTGGTCAACTCCGATGCTCACGAGGGCCTCAAGGCGTCCATCGAGTCACTCCTGACCGGCGCCTTGTGGCAGCGCTGCCGGTACCCTTGCCATGCGCCACCTGCTCACCCGCGTGCCCAAGCCGTCCCGGTCCGTGGTGGCCACCCCGGTGCGGGCCATTTCGGGCAGCGGACCAGCACCTATAGACCGTCTGCCCGACACACCACATAACTGGCACCCACACGCAGCGGAAGAGCCTTCAGGAGTGCAGAGCGCTACGACTGGACGGCTTCGAGGGCCTGGCGGGTCCCGCGAGTGATCGCGTGGTCGGGGCCGTAGGCGACCTCCGCGATCTCGAGCGCGCGCTTCAGGGCCGCGTGTGCGCCATCCAGCTCGCCGAGGTCGGCCAGGACCGGCCCGAGGACCGTGAGCGTGGCGGCCACCTCCGGGTGGCTGGCCCCGTAGGTCGCCTCGTTCACGGTGAGGGCCTGCTCGAGCGCGGCCTGCGCGCCGTCGAGGTCGCCAAGGTGCCGCAGCACGCTGGCCAGGTGGGTGAGGGTCCAGGCGGATTCCGGGTGGTCGCGCCCGTAGACGGCTTCGTTGATGGCGAGGCCGCGCTCCAGGGCCGCGTGCGCCGCCTCGAAGTCGCCCAGGTCCAGCAGGACCCGCCCGAGGTGGGTGAGGTTCCAGGCGACCTGGGGATGGTCGGGCCCGTAGGCGGTCTCGTGGATCTCGAGAGCGCGGCGCAGGGCGGCGTATGCCTTGTCGAGCTTGCCCAGCCGTCGCAGCACCGTGGCGTGGCAGATGAGCGACCAGGCGGTCTCTGGGTGGTGGGGCCCGAAGGTCGCCTCGTGAATGATGAGGGAGCGTTCCAGCGCCGCGCTGGCGGCGGGGTAGTCGCCCATGCGCCGCAGGATGCGGCCCAGGTGGCCGACGGTCCAGCCGACACCGGGATGCATCGCCCCGTAGAACGCGTCGTTGATGTCGAGCGCACGCCGGATGGCCTGGTGCGCGCCGGCGTAGTCGCCGAGCCGGCGCATCGCCCGGCCGACGTGGGTCAGCGTCCAGGCCACCTTGGGATGCTCGGGCCCGTAGGTCGCCTCGTGGATAGCCAGGGCACGCCGCAGCGTGGTCAGCGCCGCCTCGGTGTTGCCGAGCTGCCGCTGGACGCGGCCGAGGTGGGTGAGGGTCCAGGCGACCTGGGGGTGCTCAGGCCCGTGGGCGGCCTCGTCGATCGACAGCGCCCGCCGCAGCGCGGCATACGCTCCGTACATGTCGCCAAGGCGGCGCAGCACCCGGCCGAGCTGCGCGAGGATCGGGGCCACATTCGGATGATCGGGCCCGTAAGCACCCTCGGCGATGGCCAGGGCACGCTCCAGGGTCGCCTTCGACATGGTCAGCTCGGCCTGGACCGACAGGTACACCCCGGCGTTGTACAGCAGCCATGCGGTTGGCTGGGCGGCGACGCCGAGCTGCTCGGCGTGCTCGGTCGCGATGAGCACGTGCGGCAGCAGCTCGAGGCAGCGCGGCCAGGTCGAGGGCTCCTCGGGTTCGGCGGGCCAGACTTGCCGGAGGAGCTGGACCGCGCGTGTCGCCCACGCCGCCTCGGCGTCGGCGGCCAGCTCGCCGCGGGCCACCGCCTGCACCAGCCGGTGCACGCGCAGGCCGTGCTCGTCCCGCTCGACCAGAGAAAAGCCGTGCAGCGCGCCCACGGTGTCGGTGTAGAGATCCTCGTCCGCGGTCGCCTCGGCCAGCTCCGCCGGGAGCAGGCCCGGCCTGGCGGTGACCAGCCAGTGCGGGATTACCTCCGGCGCAAGGAAGGCGCAGAGCGACAGCAGTTGCATGGCCGCTGGCGACTGCTCCGTTATCCGCTCGAAGGCCAGCCGGAAGGTAGCTGGCACGGTCGAGCCGTAGGCCAGCGGCTCCCCCTTGCCGAGCAGGCTCTGCCGGCGGCGGCGGAACAGCGCAAGATACTCGCCCAGTTTGAGGCCTGCCCGCTCCATGTATGCGGCGGCCTGCTCGAGGGCGAGCGGTAGGAAGCCCAGCTCCTCGGCGAGCTGGCCCGCGTTCGCGTCGCCGTCGCTCTCGGTGCGGCGGAGCAGGAACGCGACGGCTTCGCCGTGGTCGAGGACCGCCACCTTGACACGGGAGGCCACCCCGCCCCAGGTGGTGATGCGGCTGGTGATCAGCACGTGACCGTGCCCCGTCGGGGGGAGGTGGGCGGCGACGTCCTGAGGGTGCGAGGCGTTGTCGAACACCAGCAGCCAGCGATCGCGGTTGGCCAGCTCGGCCAGCACCTCACTCGCGACCTGCTCCTGCTCGGCCCGCTCGGGCAGGTCCAGGCCAAGGTGGCCGCCCAGCTCGGCGAGCGCGCCGGGGATGGTCACCGGCAGCTCGGCGGGGATCCACCAGATGACGTCGTAGTCGGCCGCATGGCGGTGGGCGTACTCCAGAGCGAGCTGGGTCTTGCCGACTCCGCGTAGGCCGTACAGGGCAACGCCTCGAGGCAGGCTGGGAGGTGGAGCCGCGGCCGGGTCCCCGATGAGGCTCTGCGCGATCAGCGCCAGCAGCTTGTCGCGGCCGGTGAAGCGCGAGTTGCGCGGTGGCAGGTTGGAGACCCGTCGCGATGGGTTGCCCGGCCCGAACCCGGAGCCGCTCGGACCGGAGCCGGACCCCGGGGGTGTGGCGTCGGAGGGGGCCGCCTCCGGCATGTGGACCCACGCGTGCGCCTTGACGTCCTTGGCGGTCACCAGTACCTGCCGGTAGCTGGTGACCCTGATCCTGCCCCAGCCGTGCCGGACCACGCTCTGGTAGATAGGGTCGGACACCATCAGCGCCAGGTCGGTCGTCGAGTCCGCCAGCCAGCGCCGTAGTGTCCTGGAGTCGAGCAGGCGGAAGGCGTAGTTGAGGTCGTTGCCGACATAGGTCTGCTTGTGCCTGACCACCTCGCCGGCATGGACCACCGCCCGCAACCGCATGCGCGCGGCCGGGCCGGCGGTGTCGTTGTAGCGCTGCAAGACAAGGGTGAGCTCGCCGATCAACGGGTCGATGAGGCGGACCTTGGAGACCTCCGGGCTGATCAGCACCAGGATGCCGTCGCCCAGGTCGGACTGCTCCCACTGCCCGCGGTCGATGCCGGACAGCTCCAGCCCCTCGGCCAGCACGGCGAACAACGCCTCGCGCATGTCGATCCGGTCGGGGTCATCGCGATCCTGGCGCCCGAAGCCCTCGATGTCGACGGCGAGGATATTGCGATGGACTGGCTGGTCGGGCATGTCAAGAACCCCCAGGCCAGAGATGATCCTCTTGCCCGGTACCGCCTTCAAGGACGGGTCACCCCGGTCGCCGCAGCTATGGCCGGCGGGAGAGCTGAACGACAACTCTTGCCGGCGGGCACTCCGCCCTCGATGACCCGACAAACCTCGCTCTCAAATGCGAACGGCCCCCGCGGGGGGCCGGCGGGGGCCATTCGCGCTTGCGCCCTGGACACGTTGACGGCGGCTGCCCAGGGCCGGGAGGCGCAGGGGGAGAACCATGGTGGCCCGATGACATCGCCACTGCGAAGCGGTGGTGCTCCCGTTTGCGGATGAGCGATTCTAGACCTCCCGCGCAATGCGGCGTGTACCTGGCGTGCACGCAGAACCGGACCCGGGAGGGGAAGGTGTGGACCCGCCCAGGCCGCCGGCAACAGGCCCGACGGTGGCCCTATCACGGCGTCGTGGCCCTGAGCAGGGCGGCCAGCTGGGACCGGCTGGAAACTCCCAGCTTGGCATAGACGCGGCTCAGATAGTTGTCGACCGTGCGGACCGATAGGTCGAGCCGGGCGGCGATCTCGCGGCTGGAGGTTCGGGCGGAGGCCAGCATGGCCACCTCCCGCTCTCGGGCGGTCAGGGTCGAGGCGAGCGCGCCCGGCCCGAGGCCCGGGGTGCGGGCGCCCTGGCAAGCGGCGGCCAGGGCGGCGGCCCGCTCCTGGGAGGCGTTGGCCCTTGCGTCGCGGGCGGCGGCACGGTGGGCACGGGCGGCGGCGGCTGCCGCCTCGGCGGCCAGCAGCAGCGCGCCGAGGTCCTCGAATGCGGCCGCGACCCGGTCGAGGGCAGGCCCGTCCTGGACGGCGAGGGCGGCCGCCGAGGTGGCCAGCACCGGGGCAAGCCGTCCCTCCAGCAGTCCGGCCAGCTCCTCCAAGCGGTCCCGGACCCCGGCGGGGGCGCCCAGCCGTGCCACGTCGTGCAGGGCGACCACTTCGAACGTGAACTGCCCGGAGGCCCTGCCCATGTCGGCCGCGTGCCTGGCCAGCCGATGGGCCCGGGTCAGTTCGCCCGCGCCGGCAGCCACCCAGGCCCGGTCCAGCTCCACCCATGCGTCGAAGAGCCGGTTGGCATTGCCTTGGCGGGCGGTGGCCCGGTCAAGCCAGGCGGTCGCCGCGGGCTGGTCGCCGCGGACCGCGGCCACGCTGGCCAGCTCGGCCAGGCAGCAGCGCATGAACCGATAGGGATCCTGCTCGTCGAGCAGGGCAACCGCCTCCCGGAACGACGCCTCGGCAGTGGCGACTTGGCCCTGGGCCTTGGCAACCAGTCCTCGGAAGCCGGCCCAGCCCCCGGTCTGCTCGGGTGAGCGGTCGGTGACCGCGGCCTGGTAACCGGCGTCGGCGATCGCCCTGGCCTCGGCGAGCCGTCCGGCCCCGAGCAGGAGCTGGCAGCGGGCCAGGCCGAGCTGGGTCTCGCCCCACGGCAGCTCCTCTGGATGCGCCCTGGCGATGGCGAGCCCACGTTCGGCCACGGCGAGCGCCTCGCCGAGCCGGCCGAGCGACCCCAAGGCAGGCACGGCCGCGGTCGAGGCCCAGACGAGCGCCTGGGCGGGCGCCCCGGGCCGGTCGAGGACCCGCCCGGCGACCGCGACGGCCTCTCGCAGGCGGCCGTCGAAAAGCAGGATCCAGGCCAGCATGGCGACCGCCTCCTCGCCGCCATCGCCGGCCAGCGCCGCTTGGTGCAGGATCTCCTCAGCCTCCGTCGTCTGCTCCAATCCCCAGTAGAGGTTGCCGGCCCGAACACTCGCCCAGCGGGAGCGCTCGGCGTCGCTGCCCTGGGCGGGCGGCTCGCCGTCCATGGTCGCCACCGCCTCAGCATGCCGACCCTGCCGCTCGAGGGTCTCGGCCAGGAGCCGAGTGGCGGTTGCGCCACCGCCCGCGTCGACGGCGGCGCGGGCAAGGCGCTCGGTCAGCTCGTGGTCGAAGCGGGCGGCGGCCTGCCCGGCGGCCTCCAGGAGCAGCGCCGGGCGGGCGGCCACGCCTGCTTCGAGCTGCCAAGCCCCGACCCGCAGGAGGTCATCCCGCCGGCGCAGGGCGCCGGCGCCGAAGGCGACCGCCAACTGCTCGGCGACCGCCCGTGCCCGGCTCACCGGCAGCGTAGCCCGAAGCACCTCGCCATACAGCGGGTGCGCCAGGCGGGCGAGGAGGCGGCGGCCGGACCGCTCCAGCGCGAGCAGTCCGCTTCGCTCGGCCGCCTCGACCGCTTCCTCATCGACCAGCCCCTCGAGCACGCCGAGAGGCAGCGGCTCACCCCAGGCCACCAGCTCCACGGCGGCCCTGTCTGTCCCGCTGAGGGCGCCCAGGCGCGCCTCGACCAGCTCGACCAGCCGGGTCGAGCCGGCCAACCCGCCCTTCCAGCGCCACACCCCATCGATTTGGCGCAGGGCGCCGCTCTCCAGCCCACCCAGGACGAGCTCGCGCAGGTACAGAGGGTTACCCTCGGTCACCCGCGGCACCTCCCGCCTGGTCACCCCGTCCACCGGCCCGCCCAGGGCGAGGCCGAGCAGCTCGGCGGTTGCCTCCGGCGCCAGCGTCCGCAGGTCGAGGCGGCGGGCCAGGCCGTCCTTCCAAAGGGCGACCACCGAGTCGGGAGCCGGCGCGCCCGTCCGCACGGTGGCGAGCACCAGGGCCAGGCCGCGGAGCACCAGCAGGTGAACGAGCGCGGCCGAGGCGTCGTCGAGCAGATGGGCGTCGTCGATCGCGAGGACCAAGGGCCGCCCGTGGCCCCGTTCGGCGAACAGGGCGGCGGCTCGGCGCAGGGTATTGAGGCGATCGTCGCCGCTACGCTCGCTGGGGGGCAGCAGCTGAGAGACGGCCCCGAACGGGATCGAGGCGGCCGCCCGGGTCGCGGCCACCCACTCGACGTCCCGCCCGGCCGCCTCCGCCTGGGCCAGGGCCTCCCTGGCCAGCCTGGTCTTGCCAACCCCGGCGGCACCAGCGAGCACCACGCCGTTGGCGCCCACATCGCCGATGACGGCCCGCAGCGCCTCGACCTCGGCCCGCCGCCCGACCAGCGGCCAGGAGACATCCACGGCGTCATCCTATACCGCTCCACCGGCCCATAGAGTAACCGGCTACTCACGACAAGAAGGGCGCTCCTCGATACGGTCGCGCCCTCGGTACCACGGCTCGAGGTGGTTCCCGAGACAGGCCGCGCGGCCGGGCTTCTTCATGCCACCAGCCGCGCTCGGGTCGGGGCGGGGCGGCACTGGGCGGCGGGGGGGTCGCCGCCCGGCACCGCCCACCGGCGGATACCGTGGTCGCCCCCGCAGGGGCGCTACCTGGTTGACCCCAATGCGAGATGCGGGGCACGGCCGGCTCCTTCCGTATGTGGCTCCATCCGCGCCATCGTGGATGACCCACGCATTGGTTACCTGCGGAACGGGGCCGGCCACTCCCTGACCAATGCCGCGTTCCGTTTTCTTCCTACCGGGTAATGGTCTTGCGGTACGGGTCGCGGCTGGCGGGAGGAGCGCTCATGACGATCAGTTGGGCATGGCTGCGTCGCGTGGGCAGCACCGTGGGGGTGCTGGCGTTGCTGGCGGTGGCGGCGCCAGCGCAAGCAACGCCCGACGATTCGGGTGGCGTGCTACTGGGCTACGCGCGCGCCACGTGGGCGTCGTTCGCGGCCATGACCGACGCGGACTCCGGGCTGCCGGCCGACACCCTGAACGCCGACGGCACGACCAGCGTGCAGACCTCGACCACGAACATCGGCGCCTACCTGTGGAGCGCGGTCGCCGCCGAGCGGCTCGGGATCATCTCCCACGCACAAACCGTCGCGCGGCTCTCGAAGACGATCACGACGCTGGAGCGGATCGAGCGCCACGGACCGAGCGGCCAGTTCTACAACTGGTACGACCACCGGACGGGCGCAAAGCTCACGGTGTGGCCGCCGACCGGCGAGCCGCTCACCCCCATCCTGTCATCGGTCGACAACGGCTGGCTCGCCACTGGCCTGCGGATCGTCCAACGCAGCCTGCCCGAGCTCTCCGGGCGGGCGGGCGCCCTCTTCGAGAGCATGGACTTCGGCTTCTACTACCGGCCGGACGTCAACCGGATCGCGTTCTACTACGCGCCCGACACCGGCCAGTCGCCGTGCTGCTACGACACGGTCGTCAGCGAGAGCCGGATCGCGAGCTACATCGGCATCGCCAAGGGGGAGCTCCCGCCGAAGGAGTACTACGGCACCTGGCGCTCGTTCCCCGACACCTGCGACTGGAGCTGGCAGGAGACGCGGCCGGTCGGCGTCTCGCGCGCGTACCTCGGCGTGAACGTGTTCGAGGGCGCCTACCCCTACGCCGGCATGCTCGTGACGCCGTCGTGGGGCGGCAGCATGTTCGAGGCGCTGATGCCGGCGCTGTTCGTGCCGGAGGAGCGCTGGGCGCCGCGAAGCTGGGGGATCAACCACCCGCTCACGGTGCGGGCACAGATCTACCACGGGCTGCACGAGGCGCAGTACGGCTACTGGGGCTTCTCGCCCTCCAACACCCCCGAAGGCGGCTATGCCGCCTATGGCGTCGACGCGATCGGCATGAACCCGGGTGGCTATCCGTCCAACGAGGACAACACGCTCGTGGACCGCGGCTTCGCCGGCTGCCCTGGCCGCGACCCGCAGCCCGACCCGCCGCCGTCCGCGTACACCAACGGCGTCGTCACCCCGCACGCCGCGTTCCTGGCCCTGCGCTACGCGCCCGAGGCCGCGCTGGCTGACATCGACAGGCTTGCCCGCGACTTCCCCGGCCTGTACACGAAGTGGGGGTTCCGCGACAGCGTCAACGTCGACAGCGGCGTCGTGTCGAGCTCGTACCTCTCGCTCGACCAGGGCATGATCATGGCCGCGATCGGCAACGCGCTGGCCGGCGACGTCCTGCGTAAAGCGTTCGCAGGTCCGGACCTGGAGCGCGCGCTGCGTCCCGTGATCGGCATCGAGCGGTTCGGCGCCAGCCCGCACGCCACGCCTTGAGCGGTGCCCGGCTGCAGCCACCTGGGGACCCTGTGAGGCAGTTCGGCGGTGTCAGCTGGAACGGGTGGACCGCTGAGCGCTGGCTGGTGTGGTGGCGGGCGGGGCGGGCTCAGCGTCAGCTTGCTGCGCTGACTCGAGCGGAACCGCCGCGGCCACATCCGGCGCGGCCGGGTCGCCTGACCCGGCCGGCGGATCGGGTTGCGGCCCGGTCGTCGCCGTCGCCTCCACGCCGTCCTCGCCGTCCTCGTCGGCGGCGAGATCCGCGACCGAGGGGGCGTCCGAGGCGTCGTTGGGGGGCCGAGCGTCTGCAGCCGCTCGGTCTCGGCCTGCATGGCGGCGCACTCATCCCGGACCCTGTCCCAGGTGCGCTGACTGGCCGACTGGGTTTCCTGGAGCATGGCCCCGGCGTCGTCCTCGGCCTGGCGACGGATCTGGCTGGCCTGCTCGTTGGCCTCGGCCAGGATCCGGTCGCGCTCGTCGGCGGCCTCGGTGAGCGTGCCACGCGCCGCGGCGTGCAGCCGTTCCGCCCGCTGCTTGGTCTCCTCGAACAGGTCGGCTGCCTGGCCTTCGGCATCCTCAACGATCGTCTCGCCACGACGCCGCGCCTGGGCGACCAGCAGGTCCGCCGACCCGCTGGCCAACTCCAGCACCTTGACCGCCTCCGCGCCCAGATGCTCAAAGGTGGGCGGCTGGCTGCTGGCGGCCGCCTGCTGCTCGGCCTGGACAGCCCGGTCGCGCTCGGTGGCAAGCCGCACCACCAGGCTCTGCAGGTAGGCGTTGACCCGCTGGCGGTCATAGCCCCGCACCACGACCGGGAATGCTGGCGGGTCGATGCCGATGTCCTCGACAACCCCCGCCGTCGTGTGCGGCTCGAACACCCTCATGGAGTCTCCCTTGGAGAAACGGGCCCGAGGTACCCACAGATCCCCAGCACCCCACCAGCGACCCGGGCGTCACCGGCGAACAGCCCAGCGCATCTCACCAATCAGACCGTCCTACCCCCTGGCCGCGTTACATGGTCCAGTCGGTCCTCCGACACCGAACGGATGTTCAAGTCGGTACGCGCTCTGTGGACTTGTGGCTCCGTCTGCTTTGCCGGCGGGATTGGATGTGTTCGCCGTACGTGCGAGGACGTGTCGCTTGCGGGGGAGAACCACGGAATGCATGCTTCTCCTTTCGCTGGCGGGACAGGATTGAACAGAGGAATGCGATGGCACAGCAGGCGCCGGTGGACTCCGGTCGGGAGCTCGATGGCGACGAGGTCGAGCGGGCACTGGAGGCCCTGGGCGAGGACCTCGGGGAAGCTGCGGCGTGAACGTCCTGCACGGCGTCTGGTCGGCGTCCGGGGAGCTGTGCGTCTGGGCCGAGGACTCGGCGCTCCCGGCTACCGCGGCGCGCCGGCGCGGCCGGCCGCCACGCAAGCTGCCGGGCCGGCCGCACCCGTTCGCCTGCCCGTCCGACCGCCTGCGCGAGATCGCGATGGTCGCGGCGGCCACCCCGCTGTTCGAGGGGCTCGTCGACAAGGCGGAGGCGGGCGAGTTGGCGCTGTTGCTGCCGTCGCTCGTGTCCGGACCACTTGCCTCACCGGAGCTGGTGCACGACCCGGCGGAAGCTCTGGCCGAGACCGGCGCCGAGGCGAGCGGGCAGGACCCGGCGCTCGCGCCGTGGCGGGTGCCGGCGCTCCGGTTCGACGCCCGCAGCGCCCTGGAGCTGCTGCTTCACCTTCCCGCGGCCGGGGCCATGGCCCCGGGCGGCGTGCCGCCTGGGGCGTCGCTGCGCTTCCTGGGTGAGCTGGCCTGGTTCGTGCTTGATCTGGTCGGCCGGGGCCGGGTCCTGCCAGACCTGGCCGACGAGGGCGAGCGCCTGGCCGCCCGCTGGCGCCCGGTGGTGACGGGCCACGACGCCGAGCGGCTGCGAGCGCTCGCCGCGGCCATGCCTCCTGCCTGCCGTGCCGAGCAGACCGGCACGGCCCTCGAGGGCCGACGCTCGGCGGTGCTGCTGGGCGGGGCCCTTGACGCCCTGGCCGACGCGGCTGCCAGGCGCGCTCTTGCCGGCGTGGCCGCCACCGTCGGCGCCAGGCCCGGGGTCTCGGCGACCTGGCCGTCCCTGCCGCCGCGGCGCGGCCGTCGGGGAGCGGCCGCCGACCTGGCGATCGAGGCGTGGCTCGAGGCCCTCGCCGGCGAAGACGGGCGGTTCGATGCCAACGCCGCGCACCTGGCCGGCCTGCGCGAGGCGCTCGACGCCTGGCAGCGCTCGGTGGGTGAGGCCGCCGGCCCGCTGCGGACCTGCTTCCGGCTGGTCGAGCCCCCCGAGGACCAGCCGAAGCGGCGCTGGCGGCTCGAGTTCCTGCTCCAGGCGACCGACGAGCCGAGCCTGCTCGTGCCCGCCGCGGAGGTGTGGCGGGCAGCTGGCACCCTCAGCATGCTCGCGCGGCGGGTCGAGCAGCCGCAGGAGCTGCTCCTGACCGACCTCGGCCGGGCGACTCGCCTTTACCCGGAGCTGGAGCGGGCGCTGCGTTCCGCACGCCCCGCCGCGCTGACCCTGGACGCGGCCGGGGCCCACCGGTTCCTGCGCGACGCGGCGCCGCTGCTGGCGCAGACGGGCTTCGGCGTGCTGCTGCCGTCATGGTGGGACAAGCGCCGCGCCCGCGTCGGCCTGCGGCTGGTCGCGGGGAGCGCCGCCGCCCCCGGCGCGGTCGCCAAGCCCGGCGGGCTCAACCTTGACACCCTGGTCGACTACCGGTGGGAGCTGGCGCTCGGCGACGAGCGGCTGACCGCCGAGGAGCTGGAGGAGCTGGCCCGCCTCAAGGTCCCGCTGGTCCGCCTCCGCGGCCGCTGGGTCGAGCTGGACCCGGAGCGCCTCGCCCGCGGCCTCGCCTTCCTGGAACAGCACGCCGACGGCGCGATGCCCGCCGCGGACGCGCTGGCCGCCGGCCTGGGTCTGGTGGAAGGGCCCGTCCCCGATCTCCCGGTGGCCGGCGTCGACGCCACCGGCTGGCTCGGCGACCTCCTCTCCGGCCAGGCCGAACGACGCCTCGGGCCGATGCGCACACCCACCGGCTTCCGCGGCGAACTGCGCCCCTATCAGGAGCGCGGCCTCGCCTGGCTGGCGTTCCTCGGCGGCCTCGGGCTGGGCGCCTGCCTCGCGGACGACATGGGCTTGGGAAAGACGATCCAGCTCCTCGCCCTGCTGGTCGCCGAGCGTGACGGGCAGGTGGACGAGGCGGGGCGGCCGGGGCCGACGTTGCTGGTGTGCCCCATGTCGGTGGTGGGGAACTGGCAGCGGGAGGCGCAACGGTTTGCGCCGGGCCTGGCCGTGCACGTCCATCACGGGGCCGAGCGGCTCGGCGGCGAGGAGCTTGCCCACACCGCCGGGGAGGCGGACCTCGTGCTGACCACCTACGGGCTGGCAGCCAGGGACCGGGAAGCGCTCGCCGCGGTCGCGTGGCGGCGGGTGGTGCTCGACGAGGCGCAGAACATCAAGAACAGCGCCGCCAAGCAGACCCAGGCGGTGCGAGCGCTGCAAGCGCCACAGCGGGTGGCGCTGACCGGCACCCCGGTCGAGAACCGCCTGTCGGAGCTGTGGTCGATCATGGAGTTCGCCAACCCCGGCCTGCTCGGCTCCGCGAAGGCGTTCCGCAGCCGATTCGCGGTCCCGATCGAGCGCGAAGGCGATGAGCGAGCTGCCGAGGGCCTGCGGCGCGCGACGCAGCCGTTCATCCTGCGCCGGCTCAAGACCGACCGGTCGATCATCGCCGATCTGCCCGTTAAGCTGGAGATGAAGGTGCTGTGCAATCTCACCACCGAACAAACATCACTGTACCA
>WNGN01001992.1_pt1 | contig 13634 bp, 13 predicted proteins | sample 5400561 | NCBI WGS metagenome assembly WNGN01 (sample SAMN13153379, study PRJNA577476) | soil metagenome | isolation source: 115 cm soil or saprolite under Garry oak tree replicate 2 | place: USA:California | collected 2016-06-15
CACCGCCTCCACAGTAGGGCACGTCAGGCCGTCGCGTGTGCCGGGGGGCTGATTGCGGGCAGCCAATCCGGCCTGCCTGCCTCGAACGCAGTGATCTGGCCGGCATGCAGCATCGTCACCGCGATGTCGTCGAGGCCCTCGAGCAGGCGCCAGCGGGCGTAGTCGGGCATGGCGAACGGCTCGCGCAGCCCCGCAGAGGGAACCGCGATCGAACGCTCGGCGACATCGACGACCACGGTAGCCGCGGGATCGGCAGCCAGGATCCCGGCCAGGCCGGCCACGACCGCCTCCTCCACATGAGCGGTCACCAGGCCGGCTCCGATGCTGTTGCCGCGGAAGATGTCGGCGAAGCTCGGCGCGATCACCGCCTCGAAACCGAAGTCCTGCAGCGCCCACACGGCATGCTCCCGCGACGATCCGCAGCCGAAGTTGGCCCCGGCGACCAGGATCCTCGCCTCGGCGGCCGCCGGGGCATTCAGCGCGAACGCGGGGTCGGCCCGCCACGCCTCGAACAATCCGGCGCCGAACCCGGTCCGTTCGACCCGCTTCAGCCACGCGGCCGGGATGATCTGGTCGGTGTCGATGTCGCGCCGGTCGATGACGACCGCGCTGCCCTCGACCCGTTGCACAGCGCGCATCTAGCCTGCTCCTTCCAGGTCGCCGGGCAGGGCGAACCGGCCGGCCACCGCGGTCGCGGCCGCCATCGCGGGCGAGACCAGGTGGGTGCGCCCGCCGGGACCCTGCCGGCCCTCGAAGTTCCTGTTGCTGGTGGACGCGCTGCGCTCGCCCGGCGCCAGGATGTCGCCGTTCATGCCCAGACACATCGAGCAGCCCGCCGAGCGCCACTCGAACCCGGCCGCGGTGAACACGGCGTCGAGGCCCTCGGCCTCGGCCTCCGCCTTGACCCTGGCCGACCCGGGCACCACGATCGCGCGCACGCCCGGGCTGACCTTCCTGCCCCGCAGCACGCCGGCCGCGGCCCGAAGGTCGGCCAGGCGGCCATTGGTGCACGAGCCGATGAATACGGTGTCGATGGCAATGTCCCTGACCGCGGTTCCCGGCGTCAGCGCCATGTAGTCGAGCGCCCGCTGCGCGGCTTGCTGCTGCGCGGCGGAGGCGAACGAGGCGGGATCGGGGACGGCGCCGTCGATGCTGACCGACTGCGCCGGGGTGGTGCCCCAGGTCACGACCGGCCGCAGCGCGGCGGCGTCGATCCGCACCTCCCGGTCGAATACCGCGTCGTCGTCGGTGACCAGCGACCGCCAGTCGCCCAGTGCCCGCTCCCATTGCGCGCCGCTCCGGGGGCTGTGCGGCCTGCCCTCCAGGAACGCGAACGTCGTCTCGTCCGGCGCGATCAGGCCGGCCCTGGCGCCGGCCTCGATCGACATGTTGCAGACCGTCATCCGGCCGGCCATGTCGAGCCCGCGTACCGCCTCGCCCCGGTACTCGATCACCGAGCCGGTCCCGCCGCCGGTGCCGAGCTCGGCGATGATGCCGAGCACGAGGTCCTTGGCGGTCACCCCCTGCGGCAGCTCCCCGTCGACGGTGACCGCCATCGCCTGCGGCTTGACCTGGCGCAGCGTCTGCGTGGCCAGCACGTGCTCGACCTCGGTAGTGCCGATCCCGAAGGCCAGCGCGCCGAATGCCCCGTGCGTCGAGGTGTGGCTGTCGCCGCAGACGACGGTCATGCCGGGCTGGGTCAGCCCGAGTTGCGGGCCGATCACGTGCACGACGCCCTGCTCGGCGCTGCCGAGCGGGTACAGCGTCACGCCGTGGGCCTCGCAGTTCTTGCGCAGCCTGGCCATCTGCTCGGCCGCGAGCGGGTCGGTGACCCGCCCGAGCGGGTCAACGGTGGGGACGTCGTGGTCCATCGTCGCGACGGTCAGGTCGGGACGGCGGACCGCACGGCCCGCGAGGTCCAGTCCCTCGAACGCCTGCGGCGAGGTCACCTCGTGGACGAGGTGCAGGTCGATGTAGAGCAGCGGCGGCTCGCCATCGGGACTGGCTACCAGGTGTCGTTGCCATACCTTGTCGAAGAGCCGGCCGCTCATGAGCTGCGCTCCATCCTGATCGACCCGGCCTACTCGTCGCCCGCTGAGCGGGCATCGCCGCCATTGTCGCGCCGGTCGAGCGCGACCTGCACCGCCTGCAGTGCCGGGGCACTCGAGTCGGCCTGGTCCGCCGGCAGGGCTTCCGGGTGGGAATCCGGCCTCATCATCACACACTCCTGTCACTTCGCGGGAACTAGCTGCCAGGCGTTCCAGCTGGAGGCTGAGCCGTTGCCACGACGACGGGAGTATCCCGGCCTGCTCCTGATCGGAGCTCAGGTCCGGCCCGGCGATCGGATCGGCCGGGCGGGGAAGCGACGGGTGCGCTTGCGGTTACCTGAGGGCACGCGGCCAGCGCCTCATCCCCGCAGCGGGTTGCTGGCCTGCCTGATCAGGTCCCGCTACGGCTGCTAAGAATGAGTACGAAGCGCCGCATGATCGGTCCATCGTACCCGACCCGCCCTGCCGGTGCGACCGAGGTCCCGCCATGACACCCCCCGCCTACAACAGGCCGAGCTTGCCGCCGCGCGCGATCGCCTGGCGCCTGGTCGCGACGCCGAGCTTGCGGTAGACGGACCGCAGGTGCGTCTTGACCGTGTTGATCGACAGGAACAGCGCGTCAGCGATCTCCTGGTTGGTCATGTGCGACGGCAGGAACCGCAGCACGGCGAGTTCGCTGCTGGTCAGCGGGACCGGTGCGGCCGCCTGCTGGCTGGGACCCCGACCCGGACTGGCGGGGGCGAGCTCGAAGCGCTGCAGTATCCGCGCTGCGAACGCCGCTCCCTGGCTGACCGGCCTGATCAGCACGGTCAGCGCCGACCTGGCCGCGGCGCCGCCGTCCAGGAAGGGCCGGTACATCCCCTGCGGCTCGGCGAGCGCGAGCGCGCTGGTGAGCTGGTCGGCCGCTTGCTCGGCCTGGCCGAGCCGCCGCGCCGCGATCGCCGCGGCGACCAGCGCGCAGACCCGGTCATGCGGTGAGACCCGGTCGGCCGCGCCGGGATCGGGGTCGAGGCACGGCCGGACCACGGTCAGCGTGCCGCGGTTGTCGCCCTGCGCGAGCAGCACACGCGCCTGCGCGAGCAGCAGCCCGCTGTCGAGGTTCGCGGCGTCCTGCCCGGCCCTCGCCGCCTGGGCAAGCGCGAGTCCGGCCCGGTTGTGGTCGCCGTCGCGGAGCGCGATGTCCGCCTCGATCGGCGCGAGGATCTTCTCCAGGTCCGCGCTCCGGCCGTGTGCGCAGTTGCCGCCCTGATACCGGCCGGGTCCCGAGCTGGCTCGCTGATAGCGCAGCCGGCTGACGAGCGCGTGCGCGGCGCCGGTGTCGCCCTCGGCCAGCGCGAGCCGCGCGCGAGCCGCGGACGCCAGCGACGCGATCACGCGCACCGCCATCGGATCGGCGGCCTGCGCCGGGCCGGGCGGCCGGCCGGCGCCGGCCCGGGCGGCCTGCCCGGCGGGCTCGCACCGGTCGAGCGCCGCCCGCGCGGCACCGGGCTCGTCCCTGACCAGGTGAACGTGGGCCGCGGTCAGCGCGGCGAGCCGTGCCGTGATCGGATCGGCGACCGCGGCTCCGCCCTCGGCTCCGGCCCCGCCCAGCCCGGCCGCGAGGAGGTCGTCGGCGGCGAGCGGGTCACCGTAGACCGCCTCGGCGAGTGCCTGCCAGGCCAGTGCCCGGCCGCTGAGCTCGGGTCGGCCATCACGGAGGTACTTGCGCGCCCTGGCAAAGCTCCCGCTGGCCGCGGCAACGTCCAGCGCGGCGAACTCGGCGACGCCGAGCGCGCACCACAGCAGGCCGAGACCCTGCTGCTCGGCCGGGCCCGGCGCGGTCCGCTCGGCCTCGGCAGCGATCGCCGTACTCCGCTCGATCATGCCGTCAGCCGCGGCCGGTTCGCCGCCCGCGATCATCAGGCGAAGCGCCTGGAGCCAGGTCGTGATCCGCTGGCGTTTGGCTGGCGCGCAGTGGCCGAGCGCTTGCTCGGCGTTGTCCAGGTGCAGCGCCGCGGCGCACGTGTCGCCGGTACGCAGGCCCCCGGCGGCGAGCGCGCCGGCGACGGCCGGGTCGCCGGCGAACCTGCTGGCCGGGAACGTCGCGAGCACCGGCTCGAGCTCCGCCGCCGGGCCGGCGAAGAGCATCGCGGGGCCAGCCTCGGCGAGCACCCGGCCGGCGAAGTCCCAGTCTCCGGCCCTGGCCGCGCTGCGGATGGCCTCGGCATGCCGGCCGCGGGCGGCCAGCCAGCGCGCCGCCCGCCTGGTCAGCCGGACGGACTCGCCGGGGAGCTCGCGGCGCAGCCGTTCCCGCAGCATGTCGAGCAGCATCGGGTGATACCGGTACTCGGCCGGGTCCGCCCCCGTCTGGTCGGCGTCGGCCCGGACGGCGGGCCTGACCATCATGTTCTCCCGGCTCAGCTCGTCGAGCATGACGGCGCTGCTGCCGCTGCCGCTGCCGCCGAGCGTGTCGGCCAGGTCACCGCAGATCACGTCGGCGACGCTGGTCCGCAGCAGGAACAGCCTGCGCTCGGCGGGAAGGCACGCGAGCACCTCGTCCCACAGGTAGTCGGCCACCATCGGCTCGGCACCGGTGATGCTGGACACCGACGCGGCCGGCTTGCCGGGCGCGACGCGCATGGCCGCCAGCCGAAGCCCGGTCATCCAGCCCTGGGTGCGCCTGAGCAACTCGTCGCGCTCCGCGTCCGGCAGGGCGTGGCCGAGCATGCGGAAGTACTCCTGCGCCTCCTCGGGCGTGCAGGCCAGGTCGGCCGCGCCGATCTCGGCGAGCTCGCCGCCTACCCTGAGCCTGGCGACATGCAGGCCGGCCGGATGCCGCCCGGCCAGAATGAGCCGCAGCGTCGGCGGAGCGTACCTGATCAGCTGGTCGACTCCGGCGAGCACGCAGGCGCCGGCCAGGTCGCTGATGTCGTCGACGACCAGCGTGATCGGCATGGTCAGCCGCTGCGCGAGCCGGGTGAGGTGCAGCGGGAACGCGTCGTCGGCCGGATCGGGCAGGTCGTCGGCGATCTCGCCGGGCAGGGCCGGGATCGCGGCCAGCGCGGTCCTGACGTTCGCCCAGAGCTGGCGCGGCCGGCGATCGCCATGGTCCAGGCTCAGCCATCCGGCGCTGCCGGCGGCCGGGGACGCCGCCGCCCACGCCGCGCAGGCGATGGTCTTCCCGGCCCCGGACGGACCGCAGACCAGCGTGACCCTGTGTTTCGCGGACGCTCGCTCGATCAGTTCGGTCACCCGTGGACGCCGCAGTACGGGAACGCTCGGCCGCGGCACGGTCGTCTTGTCGCCCGCGGGCAGCCGGAACCTGCGCCGCTCCTCGATCCGACGCTCGGCCCGGTGCAGCGCGTCCGCGAGCGGCCCGGCAGCGGGCGGCCCGGCAGCGGGCGAGCCTGTTCCGCGGGATCGCGACCCGGGCGAGCGCGCGGCGTTCAGCTGCCGCCGGCCCTCTCGTGTACCGCTGCGGACGGCCGGCTCGCTGATCGTGCTCGTCATCAGTCCCCCGAGGGGCGCCGACCGGCACGTCAGATCGCTCCGTCGGGCCCCCATCCCGGCGGACGAACGTGCAGCTTCAGCCCGAGGGGACCGTACCCGCCAGATGCATGCAGCAACCTCGCATCACGCTCCGCAGGGAGGAGTAGCGGCAGATGGGCCGTTACTCCGCCACACGTCCTCGCTGAACGCCTCCCTGAGTTTGGCTTCCCAGCCGTCGGCGCTGGACCGGTTCCTCACGCCATTGTGCGGATACCCACGCTCCGCCGCGGGCTCTGCCCGCGCATCACCCGCGCCGAGTGAAAGGCAGACCGGGCACAGCGTCCGCGCTCCTGGCCGCGACAGCCGCAACTTCCGCAACTTCACCCGGCCAGGATGACGTCACCTGGTCTGCGCCGCGCGCATCATGAGGTATGAGCGTAACCACTACGCGGACCCGGTCGCGATCACCCGAGCTGCCGTCCCAGCGCGAGACGCGGAAGGCGCAGGCCCCGGCCGGCGCCGCACACGCATCGGCCAGGGTGGACAGGTATCGGCTCGATACGTCGATCAAGCGACGGACGCCGGCCGAGCGGGCCGAGGCCGGAAGGCAGCTCAGGACCACCGTGCCCAGGAGCAGCCACGCCGAGTTCGAGCCGTCGGCTGACCGGCCCGACCCGCTCGACCTGCTTGCCGAGCAGTCGGCCGGCAGGCTGCCCGACCTGGTCCCGATCAGGTACGGCCGGATGCTGGCTTCGCCGTTCTCCTACTTCCGCGGCGCGGCGCTGCCGATGGCCCGCGACCTGTCGGCGACGCCCGTGACCGGGCTCGGCGTCCAGGCGTGCGGCGACGCGCACCTGGGCAACTTCGGCCTGTTCGGCTCGGCCGAGCGCCGCCTGGTGTTCGACATCAACGACTTCGACGAGACGCTGCCCGGCCCGTGGGAATGGGACGTCAAGCGGCTGGCGGCGAGCCTGGAGATCGCGGCCAGGGACAGCGGCATCGGCAAGCGGGGGCGCATCGCCATGGTGCGGGCCGCGGCGGCCAGGTACCGGATCGCCATGCGCACGTTCGCCGGCCAGTCGAACCTCGACGTCTTCTACGCCAGCGCCGACGTCGACGAGGTGCAGCGGCGGCTACGGGGCAGGCTCACCGCGCAGCAGCGCGCGCAGCTCGCCAAGGGCGTCGACAGGGCCAGGACCAGGGACAGCATGCAGGCGCTCGACAAGCTGACGCGGATCGTCGACGGCAAGCCGCGGATCGTCGCCGACCCGCCGCTCGTGGTTCCGCTGTCCAGCCTGCTCCCCACCGACGTGGACGCCTCTGGAATCGAGAAGCTGCTGGTCGCCGCCGTCGACAGCTACAAGAGGACGCTTTCCGCCGACCGCAGGTATCTGCTCGACCAGTACCGGTCCGAGCTCGCCGACGTCGCGCGCAAGGTGGTCGGCGTCGGCAGCGTCGGCACCAGGTGCTGGATCATGCTGATGCTCGGCCGGGACGAGTCCGACCCGCTGTTCCTGCAGATCAAGGAGGCGGGGCCATCCGTGCTCAGCGCGTTCGCCGGCCAGAGCAGGTTCGGCAACCAGGGGCAGCGGGTCGTCGAGGGGCAGCGGCTGATGCAGGCGGCCAGCGACGCCTTCCTCGGCTGGCACCGGATGAACCCCGCGCCAGACGGGGTCAGGCGGGACTTCTACATCCGCCAGCTTCGGGACTGGAAGTTCTCGCTCGATACCCAGGCCATGGCGCCGAGCGGGCTGTCGGACTACGGCGAGGTGTGCGGCTGGACGCTGGCCAGGGCGCACGCGCGGTCGGGCGACCGGATCGCGATCGCCGCCTATCTCGGCACCTCGGACACGTTCGACCGGGCGATCGCCGAGTTCGCCGCGAGCTATGCCGACCAGAACGAGCGCGACTTCGCCGCTCTTGGCGAGGCGGCGGCGTCGGGCCGGGTGCTCGCCCAGCGCGGCGTGTGAAGCTCGAACATCGTGGTCACTGGCCCCCGGCGCGCGGACCCGCGACGCCAGGCGGACATGGCCCGCAGGGGCGCACCTGGCCGTCCGCTGCCGGACGAAGAGCTGCACGAGCGCATGGTTCAAGCCGCGCGGTGCGGTCCCCGAGCGGACTAGCATCAGCGGGCTCTGCGTGATTGCAGAAACTGCGGAGATGCATCGGATTTAGGACTGGTGTGACACAAGGATGGCAGGCATAGCATCGATCAGCTCGGTCGACCCAGGCGAGGTCAACGCGGAGATAGCTGACCGGACTGCTCGCCGCATCAGGGACTACCTCGCAAGTAACCGTGACGAGGACCCCCTGGAGATTCAGGTCGAGGGAGCGGGCGAAGTACTCGTCATTCCGCGCGCTGGCGCAATCATGCCGGCCCAGGTCATGGGCCTGCTAGCAAACGGCCAGGGCGTGTTCCTGGTGCCGTCCGCTGCCTCTGCTCTCAGCTACGCGCCAAACGTCCGCAACTGCCGACATCAGGCGCCTTCAGTGTCTTGAGAACGAGCGCGACTTCGCCGCTATCGAACACGCGGCAGCGGCGGGCCGGGCGTTCGCCCAGCGCGGCGTGTGAAGCTCACCCGCCGCAGGTGACGCGCGGCGGCGCGACCCCCGGTCTACTGGGAAGCGTGATCATGAGCCACCAAACCGGAGGTTTTCCATGCCCGCAACTACACCAGTGCTCGACACGCTGACCGACATCAACACGGCCTCGATCGAGCACACCCATCTGATGCCGCGCGAGCTGATGATCGCCAGGCTCGCCGCCCTGGTCGCGGTCGACGCGCCGCCCGGGTCGTACCTCGCGAACGCCGGTGCGGCCAGCGATAGCGGCATCACCGAGCAGGATGTGCAGGACATCCTCATCGCGGTCGCGCCGGTGGTCGGTACCGCCAAGGTCGTCTCGGCAGGCGGGAATCTGATGCGGGCACTCGGCTTCGCCATCGCGGTCGCCGAGGACGCGGCAGCGACCGGAATCTAGCCGGCCAAGCGGCCTGGCCCTGGGGTAGCCGGTGCGTGACCGAACGGCCGCCCCGGGCCAGGCCTAGCCGTCCGGGCCGGGGCGAGGCGTCCGTGCTCCGGGTCGGGGCGAGGCGGCCGTGCTCCGGGGGCGAGGCGTCCGTGCCGGGGCGCGCGGTCCGTGTGCGGGCAAGCCGCCATGCAGCGGCGAGACTGTCGTGACCTGCGCGTAACCTGAGGCTCGTGCGCCCTCATGACCTCGTGCTGCTGCACGGCCAGCCGGGGCTCGGCGCCGAGTGGCGGCAGGTACTCACCATGCTGCCCGCGCAGATCCGCGCGGTCGCGCCCGACCGGCCCGGTCACGGATCGAGCAGGCTGGCCGGCGGCGGCATGGACGTCAACACCGCCGCGGTCCTGGCCGAGCTCGACGCCCGCGGCATCGAGCGCGCCGTGCTCGCCGGTCACTCCTATGGCGGCGGCGTCGCGCTGCATGTCGCGGCCCGCGCGCCGGAACGGGTCGAGGCGCTGGTCCTGCTCGCCAGCGTGGGCCCCGACTGCCTCAACGGCTGGGACCGGCTGCTTGCCGCGCCGGTGGCCGGGCCGGTGTGCTCGCTGTTCGCCTGGAAGCTGACGCCGTGGCTGGCTCGCGCCAGGATGCGCCGACCGATCAGTCGGCTGGGCGCCGACGGCGCAAAGCGGCGGCACGTCAACACCTACGTCTGGGGATTCACCCGCTGGGACCACGGCCCGCTGTGGCGTACCTTCCTCGCCGAGCAGCGGGCCCTGATGGGCGAGGCCGGACAGCTCGCGGCGCTAGCGGCTCAGGTCAAGGTGCCGGTGCTGCTGCTGGCCGACCGGAAGGACACGTTGGTGCCGTTCCGCACCGCGGTCGCATTGAGCCGGTCGCTGCCCGATGCCCAGCTGGTCCCGGTCGAGGGCGCCGGGCATCACCTGCCGCTGCGCGCGCCGGCCGAGGTCGCCAGCGAGATGGCCGGGTTCCTCGAGTCGCTCGACGCCCCGACCTGGGCCGGCGAGCAAGCCTGAACGGCCGTGCGGCTCAGTAGAGCCGCACGGCCGCCAGACAATCTGGTGAGGGCGCGTCCTAAAGCGGGCGGACCTGCTCGGCCTGGGGGCCCTTGGCGCCCTGGCCCGCAGTGAACTCGACCCGCTGGTTCTCCTCGAGGTTACGGAACCCGTCGGAAAGGATGGCGGTGTGATGAACGAAGACGTCGGCGCCGCCGTCGTCCGGTGCGATGAAGCCGTAACCCTTGCTCGAGTTGAACCACTTCACGGTGCCCTGAGGCATGTACTTACTCCTAGATTGCGATCTTCGGGATCCACAACGATGACATCCCGGGCTGCGCGACCGCCTGCCCCATCCGAAGTCTGAGCTCCGGGTGTTCAGGACGCCCGCTGTCTAGTTTCGCAGGCGTGTGACACGTGCACGAACCTTCGACGACAACCAAGCCCATCTAACACCATCGCTTGCTTGATTGTTCCGCCTCGGCGATGAAGGTCGGGCCCAGCCGGCCTTTTGAACCCCGATGATGGGCTTTGTCGCCGCGGTGGGTCACCATGTGCGGGTTGCCGCCTGGTCAGCGGAGCCGCTCCGCGAACATGACCGGGGTGCACGTGCGAGAAGGTCGCCCGCACCCACGCGGACCAGGTGCCGTTGCTGCCCCGGGTCAGGCTCCGCTCGCTCCGGCGCGGCGAGCCGTCCGTCCAGCCCGGATCCAGCCGGGACGCCCGGCCGCCGTGCTCGCGCCAGGGCGCGTGCCCCTCGACCCTGTCCATCACCGACCAGATCTCGTCGACCCAGCCGACGCCGCGGTCGCGCATGTTCCTGATCAGCCCCAGGCGCCCGCCGGGACGGACCACCCGGGCGAGCTCGGCCAGCGCCCGGTCGGCGTCGAACCAGCGGAAGGCCTGGGCCGCGACGACCGCGTCCAGCGAGCCGGCCGCGAACGGGAGCGCCTCGGCCACGCCAGCGGCGGGACGCCGGGCAGCCGTGCGCGCAGCCGCTCGCGCATCGCGGTGACCGGCTCTACCGCGACGAGGCGGGCGCCTGCCCCCGCGAGCAGCGCGGTCAGCTTGCCGGTATCCGCGGCCAGGTCGACGATCCGCCGGCCAGGCCCGACGCCGAGGTTGTCGATCAGCCATCCGACGGCGTCGGGCGGATAGGACGGCCGCGCCCGGTCGTACGCCTCAGCCTCAGCCTCGGCCGCGAAGCCGTGGTGGGCCGCCTCGTGGAGTTCCGGTACCTCCCGCCTCTCGCCACCGTGCTGCTCGTCCGACATGTCCGCGCCTTCCTGGGCCTGCCCGCCCGCCGGGGCCTGCCACCGTGGCACGATACGGGGCATGAGCGAACAGGCCGGCGAGGCGCGGCCGCAGCGCAACAGGATCCCTGGACATCTCGGTGCCGCACGACGAGGCGCACCGCCGGGTCGCTGCTACGCTCGGCGCGGGCGGCGTGCTGGTGTCCGACTCGGCCGCGCCCGCCTTCTGGGTGCTGGCCGACGCCGAGGGCAAGGAGGCGTGCATCACCACCTGGCAGGGCAGGGACGGCTAGGCAGGGCCCGCCGTTCGGCCGCTCGCCCTGAGCGCCCGCCGTGGCCCGTTCAGTCGATGCCGTCCGCGATCAGCGCGTCGAAGTCGGCCAGGACCTCGCGGTCCCCCGACCGCTCGAGCGGGGTGTCCGGCGGGCGCTGCCACAGCCAGCAGTCCAGGTCGTCGGCGGTGCCCCGGACGGTCGCGGCGGCGTCGGTGCTGGGGTCGGCGGCCGTGACGATGATGCCGCGCTGGTCGTAGGACTTGCCATCGTCAGGGTCGGTCCCGCTGAACTGGCCGAGCGTCGCCAGCCAGGCATCGCCCGTGTCGGCCGCGTGGATCCGCAGCGTGCGCGGGCCGTCGGCCGCGAACGTGCCCCACGCGGGCGGGTCACCGCCGTACATGATCCGCAGCGCCTCGTCGACCCCGTCGGCGCTGAGCCCCGGGTCCATGAGCGAGCGGCTGTGACCGGCCGTCAGCTCGGCGTCGACCCGGTGGATCAGGGCCTCGTGCGCCTGCCGGCGGCGGATGAACCCCACGGTCTTGTCGTCGGACCACGTCCAGGCGGGAGTCTCCGGCGCGGCCGAGGCCAGCGCGGTGCCGAGATCCCCGCTGGCGGACAGGTAGAACCGCATCAGCGCCGCGCGGCCCTCGGGACGGGCCGGCTTGCGCTCCTCTGCCGCGGCGCCGTCCAGCCGTTCCCGCACGACCGTGCCCCAGAACCACTGCACCTCGGCGAGATGCCAGAGCAGGTCGTCGGCGTTCCAGTCCGGGCAGGAAGGAACCCGAGCGTCCGGGGCCGTGCCGTCCACGGCGTGCCCGAACAGCGCGGACTCGCGAGCCAGGTGACCGAGGTAGTCCGGGTTGCGCGCGTTGAGCGTCGTCACGATCCACTCCCTTGTGGCGGATGGAGTCCCCCGCCATTGTCGCGCCTGCGAGGCTGGAGACTGCACGGACGGGTCCGTTACGCCTTCTGTACCGCGACAGGCCAGCGGGTAACCTGCTACGGTGCGCGACGACACCGGTCTCAGGCACGTCTTCGGCGAGACGCTGCCGGTCAGGCCGGGTGCGGCGGACCAGGTCAGCATCGTGGCCATGACCCGCGCGCATGCCGCCCAGGTGCTCGCCATCTACCAGGCGGGCATCGACGAGGGCAACGCCACGTTCGAGACCCGGGCGCCCGGCTGGGCTGAGTTCAGCGCCGCCCGGCTGCCCGAGCACCGTTACGTCGCGCTGGAGGCGGGCGGCGGCGTGCTGGCCGGGGGGACGACCCCCGGAACCCCCCGCGGTGCTCGGCTGGGTGGCGGTCTCGGCGACTTCGAGCCGGTGCGCGTACGCCGGGGTGGTCGAGCACTCCGTCTACGTGCATCCGGCAGCGCGCGGGCGCGGCGTGGGCCGTCTCCTGCTGGCGAGGCCGATCGCCTCGACCGAGGCGGCGGGCATCTGGACGATCCAGTCGGGCATCTTCCCCGAGAACACGGCCAGCGCAGAGCTGCACAGGGCAGCGGGATTCCGGGTCGTGGGCAGGCGCGACGCGTTCATCGCGTCCCAGGCGCACCGCGCGATGGGCGTCTCGGTCGGGGACGTCGGCGACCTGGCGGCCATCTTCCCGCTGATGTACGTCGTCCTCGCGCTGCCGTTCGGGAAGTGGCTCGACGTCAGGCGCCGCGGTCGGCTTCCTGCTGCTGGCCGGCAACCTCGGCGGGTCGTGCTGCTGCTGATCGTCCAGGTCATGATCGGCAACCCGTACACCTCGCTCGGCGTGCTCGCGGCGGCGGCGGTCGGCGGGCTGGCGCTGTCCACCAGGCTGCCCGCGCACGTCGGAGCGGCCGCGAGCCGAGGGAGTCCGCGATGACCGATCCAGGTGACCTGATGGGAGCCTGGAGCACCAGCTCAAACCCTACCGGCGGGACGCCGGCGCCCCCGCGTTCGCCGAGATGCCTGCCGACGGCCTGCCGTGGGCGGGTCGGCTCGGCTACCAGGTCCCGCCGTTCGACTTCAAGCCGCCCGGAGTGACCTCCATGTCGGCGGATACCCACAAGTACGGTTATGCCGCCAAGGGCTCGTCGGTCGTTCTGCACCGGGGCACCGAGCTGCTTAGTTCCAGTTCTACAAGGTCGCGGACTGGCCGGGTGGGTTCTACCTGTCTCGGCGTCTGCCTCGACGTCCTGTTCGTGGTCTGAGCCGTGAGCCGGCACATCCTGGCGATAGACGGCCGTCCGGTGCGCGACGCGATCATCTGGATGGACTCGCGCGGGCGCGCCCTACGTGCACGCGATCACGGGCGGCCCGCCGCGGGTGCAGGGCTACGGTGTCGGGAAGCTGGCGAGGTGGATCAGGACCACGGTGGGCCTGCCGAGCCGGAGCGGCAATGACTCGACGGATCGGCTATGGTCAGCGGCTGCTCAGGCTGGCCGGGCTTGACCGGGACAAGCTGCCTGATCTTGTCGCGGCTAAAGATGTCGCCGGCCCGCTCCTGGCCGGACCCGCCGCCGCGCGCAGCGTCCCTCCGGGCATCGCGGTCGTGGCGGGCTCGCCGGACCTGCAGTCGGCGGCGATCGGCTCGGGCGCGACCCGCGATTTCCAGGCGCACCTGTATATCGGCACGTCGCC
>WNGN01001998.1_pt1 | contig 13621 bp, 14 predicted proteins | sample 5400561 | NCBI WGS metagenome assembly WNGN01 (sample SAMN13153379, study PRJNA577476) | soil metagenome | isolation source: 115 cm soil or saprolite under Garry oak tree replicate 2 | place: USA:California | collected 2016-06-15
CTGACTACCACGTAAAGGTGCAAAGCTGGAACGGTCATCTTCTGATCTACGGCGTGAAACCTTTCACGCATATTCATGGGGCAACGTTCAACTTCGACAAGGGATATCCCGCTCTAGACCTCATAGAAATCGTGTAAGCCGGCCTTCACGGTTACAAGATCTGCCGGCTAGAATTTCGATTTGGTATAATCCCAAGTCGAGAAGTAGTGCGGAGTTATCTCAACCAGAACTTCCGAGCCCTTCCTTACCTCGTCCACCATGTTCTTCGCCATGCTACTGTCGAGATCGCCCAGATATTTCGCTACAATCTTCTCCGATAACGACAATGCCTTCCCTGTGTCCTTGACTATGATAGCGGTTCCTTTTCCTTTTACTCCCCTGTTGGGCATCGCGTCGGTATCGACCGAAAAGTAGACCGTTTTGTTATGTTTCAGGTTCCGGACTTTCACCGCGTCTTTGTAGCTCATGAAGTAGAGCTTGTTTGTCATGTAGTGGTACCATACTGGGTGTATGTTGGGTTCGCCCTTCGAGTTAGTGGTTCCGAGTCGGAGCGGTGTCTTGCTGCTGGCCAGAAACGTGTCAATCTCAGACTGGTCCATTCCCGGAGAATTCGGCATCGCTTTGTGGATTCTGATGGCTGCCAAGATACACGAGGAAATGTTCTAGTCCGTACTTTTCTCTTTGCCTTTGCTCTCTTCTTCCGCGGTCGTTCCAGAGCCAGTCTAGGGGGATTGACATTTTTGTTACTGGACTGGGACGCAGTAGAAAAAGTCGGGTCGCCTTTTCTTTCCTCCTATAGCGGCTATGCTACATGAGCGATCTGTCGTACAAACTGGCTGAACTACGACCAACCCTACGGCCGATCGCCGAGTCAGCGGCCTGGGTCGCCAGCTTCGTCATCGCAAACGCGGTAAGCCAAGAACCAATATACTTCTTGATCCTCCTACTCGTTCTCGGCTCAGACGTTCTCGACACCTCTGACAAGAGCAAAGGACTGTTCCGAGACTTCATTGCAGGAAGCATCACCGCGATCCTCGCCCTGGCTCTTAACGATCAGTTAGGGCTCACCGTTGGAGCCATAGTTGCCGTCACAGCAATTGGCAGGCTACTCCAGAAACTCGCCTAGAGGCCCGTCAGCACAGAAATAATCCCGAAAGAGCCTACACTGAAGCTTTGGTTCCCACGAAGCGGAACAGCACTGGTTGAATCTCCCCGGAATCTATCAATAGTTGTTCCATTCTTTTGAACAAACTCGCAAGCGCATTCTCCCTCTTCCGATCAGGGACTCTCATATCTCTGAAAACGTCCCAGCAATGGTAGCAGTGCCATGAAAGTCGCTCTTTAACGAGGAGTTGTTCGAGTGGCTGCCTCATTTCTTCAAACTTGTTGATATGCTCCTTCCTTCCATACAGGTTCTCTTTCATGATGCTGTCAACACCCTCCCTAGGATTCTCGGGAAGATGCGATGAATACCAGCCTGTTAGTTCTAGGGCTCGTCGGATTTGGTAGAGCCAGGTCGCAGCTCTCCTATCTATTCTGTCATACGCATATTCTAGGCAGACCAGCCTCCCTCCGTTTTTCAACAACTGGTGAGCCCTAGAGAGGATCTTCTTGGGACGGGGAAGATCATGGAGGACGCGGCTAAAGAGAACAATATCATATGTCTCCGGCACGTCGGACCACTTGTTGAAGTCCGTTACATCATATCGTAGATCGCCACGGGTTTTAGTGTAAGGGTCGGTTTCCACGGTCCGCCTGGCTATGCGGATGATCTTCTCATTCAGGTCTATTCCGACAACATCATGGCCCCTCCGAGCCAGCTCTAGACTCATGAAACCGGTCCCGCAACCAACTTCCAGAATCTTGAGATTTCGGCCACGAATGGAATCTTCTACTAGGCGGAAGTTATCGGCATATGTGAGTTCGATGAGATATGGTTGCCTCCAAAGATTGTTCTTCATGGATGGCCAGGACTTCAACCGACGCAGGTCTGGCGTGAAGTCCAAGGGGTATCGAGGCATAGGTTCTGAGAAAAATCTGGGACCAAATCTAAGAGCTTTGTCTTGGACTAGCTTTTTTCTCGGGCTCTTATCGGAAGCACGTGTTTAGCTCGTCAAATAGGTTTTTTCTAGCTCTTATTCTTTGCCGATAGGATTTGGCTGCAGGGGATAAGCATAAAACGGCTTAGAGCTATCTCCAGTAGTCTAGAGATACCATGGGCAAAGTAATGATCTCTTTATCGTCCGAAGCGGAACAGATGGTTAGACAAGAAGTTGACAAGGTGTACTATGGTAGGACCGGGGGATTCAGCATCTTTTTCGAACACCTAGTACGAACATACTTCAATGGGAACAAGAAAGCCCCATCCGAGCGTAAGCAAGCGAAATAACGCGATCTCCTGCTAAGAAAGTACATTGAGCCAAATACGGCCAGTTACTCCAAAGTCCGGAATGCAGGTAAGTTGGCAGTTCTTTAGACCGGTCTTTAGCGGGCCGTAGTATAGCATGGCCCAGCGCGTCCCGCTCCGATAGCGGTCGAACCAAAGCATTTTGAATCATTGAATCGAGGCATGCAGCAGGGGCGGTGGTCCAGACCACCAACCTGTGGGGACAGCTTGGTCTAAGAGAGCTGGTAGGCAACTACCGGTTCGAGAACATACTGGTCTCGGGCACCAGTGATCGTGGGTTCAAATCCCACCCGCCCCATTAATGAAAGCCCCCACCTATTTCGCGAGAATCCAGGCGACCAACTAGTAAAACCACTAAATAGCCCGCACCGCTGCGATGCCCGGCATAAAACGTGATAAGCATTGCCTGAAGATCGCGCGATCGAGACTCATGATCTCTCGAAGAAGTATGGTGATAGGCTCGCGGTCGACCGGTTGAACCTAACAGTCGCCTCTAAGCAGGTTCACGGTTTTCTCGGCCCGAACGGGGCGGGCAAGTCCACCACGATTAAAATGATGGTTGGTTTGCTGAGGCCAACAACCGGAAATCTCAGCATCCTTGGCCAGCGGGTCAGTGGAGACAACCCCAAGGTTCGTCGCAAGATAGGCTACATGCCGGAACTACCACGCTTTCCGAAGCATCTCTCTGGGGAGGAGTTGCTTGATGTCTACGGGCGCATGTACGGAATGTCGAAGACGGAGAGGCAGAGGAGAATACCGGAACTCATCAAGATGGTGGGGCTCGAAGGACGTGGAAAAGACAGGATTGGAAAGTACAGCAAGGGAATGCAGCAGCGTATCGGGATCGCGCAGGCCCTCATCAGCGAGCCAGAGCTTGTGATCTTGGACGAGCCGAGCATAGGTCTCGACCCGGTAGGCATGGTTGAGGTTAGAAACATGGTCAAGGACATTGTCAAATCGGGGACAACAGTCTTCTTCTCGTCGCACCTCCTTGCAGAGGTCCAGCAGGTCTGCGACCACGTAACTGTGATCCATCTAGGCGTTATGCGCTACTCTGGGACGCTAGAGGACATATCTAGCAAGGTGATGGCGCGGCGCAGGCTCGTTATCGAGCTTGAGAAGCCGGTTGACTCTGTTCTTACTGCTCTGAAGACGATGAAGTTCGCGACCGTTGAAGCTAACGTGAACACCTACACGCTCCACTTGGACACTCGTGAGGACGTACGAGCAGAGGTCTCGCGCGCGGTAACTAGCGGTGGAGGAGTTATTGTGAGGATGCAGGAGGAAGGAGGAGGACTTGAAGACGCGTTCCTCAGCCTTGTCGGAAAGGAGGGAATGGCCTAGTGGCACAGAAAAAACGAGCCGGGACCCTGGCAGCATTCATTGCCCTTCTCTACTACGAGTTCCTCTGGAATATTCGAAAGAAGAAGATCATCGCCATATTCATCATCATATTCGCCATCGCGACCGTTCAGCTCGCTTTCACCCCGATAGCCGACGCGGCCGCTAACCCGCCCCAAACCCTTCAGGCGAACTCTACATTCGTCTTCGGCGGAATCGAAGCCTTGACAGGAATCTTCCTCTTCCTCGTTGGTGTCGCCACGACCATGAACACCGTCTCGGGCGAGTTTGAGTCTGGAACGATAGTTCCTCTCCTAACAAAACCTGTCTCCAAGACCCTCGTCTTTGCAGCGAAAATCGTCGCGTCCGTGATAACACTCCTTGCGGCCTACTCGTTTCTCGTTGGCTACATAACGATCGGAGGCACTTTGATCTATGGTCCCCAAGACAACCTGAACCTCGTTCCCCTGGGAATTCTGGGGCTTACCATCGGAAGCATGGTCTGGGCTTCTGTCGCCCTAACGCTGGGCACGCTATCGAAGAACTCTGTTCTAGCAGCCCTCGGCTCCTTCGGCTTCTACATCGGACTCTTGATAGGCGGGACCCTCATCGCGGCGCAACTGGGAGCGTCAACTGTACTGTTCTATGCACCAGGAATGGGTGCGACAGGGACGACTGCGGCGTGCGCAGGCTTGGAACGAGGCGGAGGCCAAACCTTCAGCACGGGGACAGATGGTCTCGCCTCGATGCTTATGCGCTGGGTCCTGAACCCGGGACAGGTCTTGAACTTCTGCGGCTTCCAGTTCCGCGCATCTGGAAACCCAACCACGACCCTGCTCGCATCCGACACCTTCGCAAATGTTGCGTTCAGAGATCTCTGGGTCTCTCTAGTCTACGTCGCAGGGCTGTTGCTTCTCAGCTGGTTCGCATTTCGGCGATCCCAGATCGTGGAATCGTAAACCTATCTGATTCAAAGTTTAAAGGAACGATAGGCTCCCGAACGCTCTGAGCATCTGTTCGCATTGACGAGTACAATTCTTCCACGTTCGGCCGATTACGAGGTCAAGTTGACACCGGAACACGAGACCCTCCGGCATACCATTCGCGATTTTGCCGAGAAACAAATTCGGCCTATCGCAGGGGAGATTGATCGCAAGAACCACATTCCACGCGACCTGTTGAACCAGATTGCGAAGCTCGGCGTGACAGCGATTACTTACAAAGAGGAGTACGGCGGACTCGGTGCCGATCTCCTTTCGATGGTTATCGCGCTCGAGGAATTGGCCCGTGTCTCAGCTGCTTGCTCGACTGTGTTCGTGGCGAGCCATCTCGTTTCTGAGCCGTTGAACGAGTGGGGGACCGAGGAGCAGAAGAAACGCTACCTCATCCCGATGGTCGCGGGCGAGAAGATCGGGGCGCATGCTATGACCGAGCCTGGCGCTGGATCCGACGTTGCGGGGATCAAGTCCACAGCGAAACTCCACGGGACACACTGGGAGATATCTGGCCGAAAGACGTTCATCACAAACGGAGAGATAGCCGATCTGTATCTGGTCTTTGCTAGGACGAGCCCGTCACCGAGCAAACAGGAGAGACACAAGGGTCTCAGCGCGTTTCTAGTCGAACGAGGAACCGAAGGATTTCAGGTAGCCAGCAAGATCGAGACCACAGGATTACGTGGCTCACAACCATCTGAGCTAGTTCTTGACCATGTGAAAGTTCCCAAGGACAATTTGCTAGGGAAGGAGGGTGATGGCTTCTATGTTGGAGTAAAGACCTACGACCGCGGCCGGATTGACGTAGCAGCACAGGGGGTCGGGATCTGCCAGGCTGCATACGAGGCCGCTGTAAGCTACGCGCAGACTCGGACCAGTTTTGAGAAGCCATTGATCGAGTTTCAACAGGTGCAGTACAAGCTTGCGGATATGGCTATGGGGTTGCATACAGCGCGACTGTTGACCTACTGGGCCGCGTCCCTGAAAGATCAGGGAAAGGATTTCGTGAAGGCATCCTCGATCGCGAAGGTCACATCAACGGAAGCGGCAGAAAAACTGTCGTTGCTCGCAATGATGATTCACGGTGGTTACGGTGTCGCGACGGAATATCCGGTGGAGCGATTCCTGCGAGACTCGCAGATCATCAAGACCTACGAAGGCACCAACGATATTCAGAGACTGACGATTGCAAAACAGTTGTTGCGGGAACTGAAAACCTAGCCTGAAGCCCCGAGTCAGTACGGTCAAGGGGATTGGCTCCTCAGCGTCTAAGGAATACCCGTAGACTCGGGAAGATTGTACTGGCGCGCTATCAATTTTGCGACACTTTTTGGAGACCGTTTCGTGGTGTCGATGCTCAAGCTCTTACGAAACGGGATTTCTGAGTCGAGGTCATATTTCCGAAACAGGTCGCTCAGCATCTTCACTGTACTGACTTTTCTCATCCTCTTCCTCTGACTCCTCTTCACACGCTTGACCAATTCTTCGCGCTCGCAATAGAGCCGCACGAAGAGCACTTGCCCTCCGCGCGAGCGGACATGCTGGACCACTTGCTTCACAAACTGGTCGTCTTCATCGTCCTTGCTGTAGACAAAGGTGAAAATTGTGTCGATTCCTTCTTTTGCAGCCGCCTCTAACATTTCCATTCGATACTTGCCGGTGAGGCGCCAGAAGGTCTTTGTTCCAAACTCGAAAATAGACTGGACAAACTGGATCGAGACATGATTGTGAAAAAGCTTGAAACCTGTCAGTTTCGCCAACTCAGTCCCAACGGTCAGCTTACCTGAGGCTGGGGGTCCATAGATGAATACGAGTTTCATCACAGTGAAGGAGAACCTTCCAAGCTGAAATAAATAGCGATAGCCATAAGATGTGAGGGTTGAATTTTGAGATTCATTCTTTCAGGTCTCGGAAACTGGTACAATGGCTGGAGCCTGACCGATCAGGCTGTTCAGCTCGCAGACAAGTTAGGATTCTGGGGCGCGGTCATCCCAGACCACTACATGTGGGCCGAAGCATTCGGACAACCCCAGAAAGACTCGACCGTAGAGAGCTGGATCGCCCTCACCTATCTCGCCGCCAAGACACAGAAACTCACGTCCGGCGCCTTCAAAGCCCTGATCACTTGTTCGCGAGTCCGGTCACGTTCGAAGAACACCAAGACTTCTTGACGACCGAAGACAACTGGGTCTACCCAGAGACCGTATCCCAAAAGGACACCAGTATTATGCAGGCGTCTCAGCCGTTCCCGAACAGCCGGAGCCGATAGTGACACGCGTCGTCCGAGTGAGAGAAGACTCTGTCGAGCGTTCTGGTGCAGCGCGACCAGGAGTTGGAAGTCCTTCGAGTCCACACTTAGTCCAGAGCTTGTTCGCGAGCTATAAGTTTCCCTGAATCGAAAGTCGCACCTAACGTACGACTAAATCCGATCTAAGCAGAAACAACACCATGAACAACAATACGTTCGTCCAAGAGCTACTCACAGCAAAAACTCTGAAACTCTTGCTCCCGCTGCTCTCTCTGATCCTTCTCGTTCCCATGGCAAACGCATCCACTTCCGCATCTGCGACCGGAAGTTTCACAGCAACCGTTACCATTACCGGCATCAGCCAGGCTGACGGCAACACCATCATCACTGCCATTGAGACGCAGACACTCTCAGGCTTCCTCACCGGAACGCGTATCGCAGAAGGTGTGGAAATAATCCACCCTGACGGTACATTCAATGCCCACGATTCAGGAACCTTCACCGGAACCGTCAACGGCATGTCAGGAACCGCGGTCATCACCGGCAGCAGCACCGGAACCGGCGCAACTGGCTCAGGTCAATTCGTCGTCGAACTAGGCACCGCGGGCCTCTCAGGACTACACGCCCAAGGAACTTTCCAACCCACAGTAACAGGACCAACAACCGTCACTGGAACTTACTCGCTCCAATACCACTTCGACCCATAACAGAACAGCCTAACTAACAAAGTTAGGCCCTCCTTTTTTCCTACCACTTGAATTCGGATACGCTTCCTCATAGCCGCTCTTTGCCTTCTCTCGAATAGTCCAAGGTCAAAGCAAGGGAAAGCCTCCCTTAATCGAAAGTCCAACCTAATGCACCACTAAATCTGACGACGACTCCACTAAGTTCATGCGAGCTGTAAAGTCGAGTCTGCCGAAAAATAAGGAGTCGGTCGATTCCGCCCCGATCTCGAAGAGTCACAGGGTTCGATCTTCTTTCCTCCGAATGGGATACAGTCTTACGAAAGACTCCACGATCAACGACTATGCTCGCGAGGCCAGGTGCCATCTAGGGTTCGAGTTGCAGGACAAGGAATGACACAAGATGCAAGAAAACATTGGTCGTCCTGACTGGGTTGATTCCAACCTCTACCCGTTTCACGATAACTGGGTTGAAATCGACGGAAACTCCATCCACTACGTAGACGAGGGACCACGGGACGCACCCCTCCTGCTCTTCATACACCCAGGCCCAGGTTGGAGCTTCACCTACCGCTACCACATCCAACATCTCAGCGACAAGTTCCGATGCATCGCGCCCGACCTCCCAGGCTATGGGTTATCAGAAGCGGCAGAGGACTACGACTATTCTCTCCGGACCCAGAGCCATGCCCTAGAACGGTTCGTACAGACTCTCAACTTACGAAACATGATTGTCTGGGTCAACGATGGGGGCGGGCCGACTGCAATACTCGCCCTAGCCCAACAGACGGACCGCGTTCTCGGTCTCGTTGTCGGAGGCACATTCGGCTGGTCAATCAAGGAATACCAATCGGTAGCTTGGACGCTACGCCTTGTCACAAGCCCGCTCTTCCGTTTCATAAACAGATACACGAACTTTCTCGCTCGGTCAATGGGGTCCAAGATGGGGTTGGGAACCCGGAGTCTATCGAAGGAGGAGCGAGAGCAGTACACAAGATCATTCAAGAAGAGAAACGCAAGGAACCGAGCACTAACTCTTCGCAAGCTTCAACGATCACGCAACACAAGAAGAACTTGACCTTGCACTTTTGGCATTTCGCGAGAAACCCGTGCTAATCCAGTTTGGAGAAGGAGACCCGATGACAGGTCAGCACTGGCCCGAACGCTGGGCAAAAGAACTTCCTAACAACCGTCTAATCTTGATTCCGCGTGTCAAGCATTTCACATTCGAAGGGGACCCGGAGGCAACGGTCGAGAACTTTCTTTCGTGGTGGGCCGAGACCTTCATGATGCCCAACATCAACGCTCGAGTAAAGGTGCGCTAGCACCAATTCCATATGTACTCGCAGACCTGAAGGGTTAGGTCGCATTGGAGGAAAGTGCAGCCTGCGGATTCCCCCGGAATTCAAAGACGCTGCCTCCTCATGGGATATCGGTCGAATCCTAACCTGTAGACGCGCGAGAAGAGGCGTGGTCAACCGCAACTTCATCCTTAGAACACCTCAAGGAAAGTTTGTCCTGCGACAAGTATCCCAAACACATCACAAGACCCTTCACGACTTGGAATTCGAACTAGAATATCTCGACTATCTCAAGCGCGCAGGTTTCCCATACAGTATACCATCCGCGATTGCAACTACGAAAGGTAGCTTATTCGAGACCGTTCATGGACACTACTACTGGCTCTACAAATTTCTCGAAGGCAGGGTCGTTGAGAGATTGAACGAGCCGCGTCTCACACAACTCACCCGAATGATGGCCGCGTATCACGTCCTTATAGAAAAGTCAAACCTCAGCAACGGAAAACCAGCCTCAGACCCGTATAACAGAACTGCTACGTTGAAGGAGATTGAAGACTACAGGGCGCAAATTCTGCAAGAAGACAAGGCCAATCGTCATGAGAGAACTTTTCTCGAGGAGTCTGCAAGATTGGCCCCGATATTGCGTGGGTTCGATGACCGGTCCCACTCGGACCTCGCGCTATATCCGATTCACAGAGACCTCATCTCGGAAAACCTGATCTGGAAACAGGGCAAGCTAGCTGGGATCATTGACTTTGAGCACGTTAGCGAGTCAAATAGTCCAATCGTCAAAGACGTCGCTGTAACGATGCAATACTGCTGCAGAGACAGGAGGGTCAGGCATCAATTGAACATAGATTCCGCAAGGCAGTTCCTCCAGTCATATACGGAATCTCATCCTTTATCCGACGCGGAGATCGCATTGATTCCAGAGCTGATAACCGCGGGTTTCTTGGAAGATTTCGTCTTTGCGTTTTGGATGGTGAAAAATGATCCAGATAGAGCTAAACGATCGGAAGAGGACGGTTACGGGCCCGCTCTATTTTCAAAAGCCGCCCAGTGGAGTCATCGAAACCGGAGAAGGATCTCCCAAGCGCTCTTGAAATAAAGGAACGATGATCATGAAAATAGTAGTCATTTCTGACACCCATACAGACTCCATTGATAACCTGGCCAGGCGGGTCTTGGACACTCTATCAGGTGCCGATATGATTATTCACGCAGGGGATTTCACAGGCAAACGGCTCGTGGACGCGCTGCGCAAGATCGGCCCCTTTAGAGGCGTCTACGGCAACATCGATGGGCCAGATGTGAGGAAGGAATTGCCAGCAATTGACATCGTACAAGCAGGCAATTTCAAGATCGGCGTTAACCATCCAGCTGAGGGAGGCTCTCCGCTCACCTTGGAGCAGAGGCTGAGACCCAAGTTCCCAGGGGTTCAAGCCATTATTCATGGACACAGTCATCAGACGAAGAACGATTTCCGGGACGGTGTTCTCTGGTTCAACCCGGGTAGTGCTACAGGAACGTTCCCGGCCAGGCAGAAAACCTACGGCATTCTGACAATCGACAAAGAGGTCCACGGAGAAATTATCAGACTCTGAGGGCCAGAAATCAAGAGTTTCGAAAAAAAGGGAAAGTATGAACCCCCATGAAGGGTCTAGGGGTTCAGCAAGCGGGTCTCATCGTGTCAACAGTGATGAAGCCCTGGGCCGCTGCGATGTAGTGGTTGAAGCAGACGCCAGTGGAGTCGCTCAGGATGTAATCTTCGTAGTCATGTCCGCTAGCGACAACGTTGAACCCTGTTGTTAGACTTCTCACGACGATGGCTTCCGAGTGCACGGTGTCTGAGGTCGTGGTTGAAAGGATCTGCGCACCACTGACTGCAGTTGTGACAGTACGGATGAAGGATTGGTCCACTGTTGCAGGCAGTATGAACCTCAGAGTGGCCTGATCCGCGTTGGAGGGGGTGACGGCTCCGGGGATCACGAATGCTGACGTCATCGCTACTGGATAGGAGTCATAGACAGCAACCGTCCTCGTTCCTTGGGAACTCGTAGTTGAGGTCGAGATTGTAATGGTCTCGGTGCCTTTGAGGTTCTCGAGGAAATTGACCAGGTCCAACACTTGGTTGTTAGTGAAGCTGAAACCCTGATTGATGGTTGTAGTGACGCGTCCGGCCGAGGTATCCACGAACCCTGCGATTTTGACCGATCGATTTGCTTTGAAGCTGAAGAGCGCGCTCTGGTTGTTGATGGTCTGGGACACGCTTTGAGCGGCCCCGAGAATAATCTGATAGTTTATTAGCTGCCCGGACGTGGTTTGCAGAACCGGGTCCCGGTCGATAAGCAGATTACCGTCAACCTGCCAGTATACACCGTTGTTGACAATCTCGAAACCTATAGTGTGGGGCTTCCCATCGGCCATTGTTCCGACGAACGGGGTCAAGTCCACCAAGTAAGCTGGCTCGTTGAACGCGTCCACCGCCGGGATGGGCCGCCAGAGATAGGGGTTTACACCTCCTGTGAAAACGTAGGGAAAGGGCCAGACTACTCCTGCTAGAGTTCCGTCAAGAAAGACTTGGATTTCGCGAAAGGCGCCACCTCCACACAGCCCATTCGCGTTAGCATAGGCGTCAGGTTGGCTTCCGAACCAGAACTCGTCGCAACTATTTCCCTTAGCCCACAGTTCAAGATGCGCTCGCACCGGGTTCGTTGGCAGAGTGACTGGCGTTGCATTGACTGGTGTTCTGTGAAAGAGGAACAGCCAGCTACCGGAAAGCGGTACGATGGTGTCAGGATGTCGGGCTGCCGGGAAAGCGGCACTCGTTTCATAGAACCTCAAAGTAGCGTTGACGTAGATGGTCCCGGTGTAGACCTTGGTTATCAGGTTCGGCACCTGAATAGCGTAGCTCTGTGAGCTCAGCAATAGCGGAGTGTACTCGCTCACATCTTTCTCGGTGCGCCAGGCGATTCCCGCAGGGGTAGGCTCCGGTGTCGTGCCCATGTAGACGATCGCGTTGCCTATCCAGATGGTGGCCATCCGGTCGAATTGTCGGCCGCTAACGCTGCCCGAGAAATCTAGAACTGCCATGGACCAAGGAGCTGGACAAGAGATGGGTGGAGAGTAAGTTCCGGTGAAGGGTGTGCTGTAGCCTGCGAAGGGAAACGGTTGGGTCTTGGCCAGTGTCACCACGCAGGACGGTGTTGTCGGTCTCGCGAGAGGGGGAGCAGCTGTTACTGGGTTCTGGTAGTTGGTCTCTGTAGCAGAGACGGGGCGGGGCACGATCAGCGATGCTGAAACGACAACTATAAGGGCGGCGAGGGAGAAAAGTCGTATTCTCGTTTTTCCAACCTCTCTAACTCGGGTATTTCTCTCATCGCGCCCTTCCTCGGCGCTCCGCCGAAAGCCGCGAACTAGCACCAATATAGATCAGTTGTAGAAGATTCGGGGCAACCATCCTGCACGTTTTCGAATTTAACAGTTTCTGGGAAAGCGAAGCCGACGGCCACGCCTCGTTTCGCAACCTCCATATCCCGAACCCTCCCACGGTTTCCTCAGTTTCAACTGGATTGTACCACTTCTTCTTGGTCCTAGCTACGGCACGCAGTCTCCATCTCAAAGATTTTGGAGTTGAGCTGATCGTGGACAGAATCTGATCCACCTTTGCGATTAGTTCGGATAGTTCTTGCGGGGAAATAACAGTCATCTTTTTGACGTATTCCTTTATCCCTCGCAGGTTGGTGGTTACGGTGTACCAGAAGCCCCAGTCTCTCGATAGTACGTGGGCAATTCGATCGGTATCAATGGTTTCTGGCTCTTCTTTCTCTGCTACGGTGTGGGCCTTGAGCAAGAGTAACGTATCGATCATGTCCTTCCTGCTGAATGAGATGATCTGAAGCTTCTCTAGTAGAAGGTCGGCGAGAGGAATCGATATCGGGTCGATTTCCAGTCGGCCGCGGAAGTTGATCGGATGGTTTGCGGCTTTCAGCTTGTCCCAGAAGACATCGATGTAGAACCATCCTTTGGGGTGAAAGTAGATCTGCCTCTGACTTGCTGAAGTCGACATCGTAGAGGGACGCTTTGAGTAGCCGAGTGATTCCATGATCCTCTTCACCCCTTCACGAGATTTGTAGTAGGTAGCAAAGTCGATGTCGCTGTACTCTTGACCTGGCTCAGCGGACCTTCCTAGCCGATTTGCGAACTCTTCCTCGTTGAGGCTGTGAATCCTAATCGCAAGGCCGCCCAGCATTTTCAGCGCGACTCTCGCTTCTGAGGCGACTTTGAGAATTGTCAAGGCTTCATCTATGAACACTTGAGTGGGAACCTTACCACCCCACTCCGTAGGTATCTCGACTGGTCGGGTAGCAGTCATAGACCTATTCGATCTATATGATGACCACAAAATATCTTCTAAAGTGGAGGATTAGTTTTCGGTACCTTCATGCGCTATTAAGCTCTCCAATCGATTCGTCCCAACGGGTCAGGAATTTGGTTCCGAGAATCCGGCTAGAGGTCAGCAGTCTTGTGAACGAGTTCTGTCACATCTCAGTTCTCTACTCGGAGTGCCTGCCACATGAACTGTCATCGGGCATGCTTGGGAACAAAGTCTACGCGTCTAGCAACTCTCAGCTGAGAATGAATAG
>WNGN01003077.1_pt1 | contig 13621 bp, 11 predicted proteins | sample 5400561 | NCBI WGS metagenome assembly WNGN01 (sample SAMN13153379, study PRJNA577476) | soil metagenome | isolation source: 115 cm soil or saprolite under Garry oak tree replicate 2 | place: USA:California | collected 2016-06-15
CGCCCAGTCTTTAGATCCATAGAGCTCATCACGCCCGAATACTATCACAACATTTGTGATAATCAAAGCTGCTTTCTGCCCAGACAAAAATCGGGCACTACCTGGGCAAGAATAAGGGTTTACATGCACCGGACCTCGCATCGGCCGTTGTCGGGGAGACGCGGACGGCGCGGTTGCGTCGTCCGCGCGGAGCAATCGAACGGCGTGTCGAGCCCCCTCTCCCCCCCGGGAACACCGGCGCGGCTCCGTCCCCGGTCTCTCGCCTGACCCACGACTCCGGCATCGGCCTGTCCCTGATCCCGACCGGTGCCCCGTACCCGTTGACAGGCCGATTTTTCTTAGCTCAGCGCCGCCCCAACCGCGTTCACGTACAGCGCATAGATCGACGTGCTGCCGGTCATGAACAACCGATTGCGCTTCGTGCCGCCGAAGCAAAGATTGGAAATGACTTCCGGCGTATGGAGGAACGCCACCTGTTCGCCGTTTGGTGCATGGACGCGCACGCCGTTGGTCTCGACGCCGCCCCAGCCCCAGCCGCACCAGACGTTGCCGTCGGTATCGCAGCGGATGCCGTCCGTGAACCCCGGCCTGAAGTCGGCGAACTCCTTGCCGCCGCTCACGCCGGTCCCGTTGTTCACCACGTCGAACACCATGATATTGGCGGGGAACTGCGGCCCGTCGGTCGCGCCGGTATCCACGACGTAGAGTCGCTCGAAGTCGGGCGAGAAGCAGATACCGTTCGGGCGCTTCATCGACTCGACCATCACCGTCGCCTTGCCGCTGGGATCGAGGCGATACACGCGGGTGGGCAGTTCGAATTCAGCCTTGTGCCCTTCGTACGGTCCGAGGATGCCGTAGCCCGGATCGGTGAACCAGATCGAGCCGTCGGGATGGACGGCGGCATCGTTGGGCGCATTGAGCTTCTTGCCCTCGTACTTGTCGATCAGCACTGTCCAGGTGCCGTCGTACTCGCGGCGGCGAACCCGGCGTGTGTCGTGCTCCATCGCAATCAGCCGACCCTGGTTATCGCGCGTATGCCCGTTCGAGTATCCGGACTCGGTCTGGTACGCGCTCACGTGGCCATCATCCTCGGACCAGCGCAGCGTGCGATGGTTCGGGATGTCACTCCAGACGAGACAGCCCCAGTCACCCATCCAAACCGGGCCTTCGCACCAGAGCGCGCGATCGTTGCCCATGCCGTGCCAGATGCGCTGCAGCGTTGCGTTGCCCTGCCGTCCGGTGAAGCGCTTGTCCGTGACCTCAAACGCCGGCTCCGGGTAGGTGACCGGAGTCTCGCCGGTCCAGTCGCGGTCGCGGCCGAACTTATCCGCCGCCGATGCCAGAGATGCCGTTGCCGCGGTCGCAGCTGCGACGCCGGCCGTAGCGAGGAAGTTGCGTCTGTTCATTTCCATGTTCTTTCCTCCTCCACCTGCCCGTTCTGTGCATTCGCGTGGGTGGCACCCATCTCAGGGACATCCTGCCGGCATCGCCCCGATTCTCGTCTCACTCCCCCCTTTTGCCGTCATCTCGCTCAGGTGGGATGCCACGTGAGTCGCTCGATGCGCCCGAGGATCTGTCCAGACAGGGGCCGTGTCAAGTGGCTTCCAGCCAGCTGCAGGATGAAGTACCGGGGCCACGCGCCGTGGCAGCTGGTCCCTACTAAGTACGCTCGACGCTGTGGTGTAGGATGGCGCCGATGGGCAAGAAGCTGACCGAGGCGCAAATCGAGCGCTACCACCGCGACGGCTTCGTCTACCCGATCGACGCGTTCGCCGCCGAGGAGGCGCGGCGGTACCGACGCGCCATGGAGGAGTTCGAGGCGGCCCAGGGCAGAGAACTCACCAAAGGGCACAATTTCAAGCCGCATCTCCTGTTCACCTGGGTCGACGAGATCGTCCACCATCCAGCCATCCTCGACGCCGTCGAGGACATCATCGGTCCGGATATCCGTCTGTTCCATCTCTCGGTCTGGCCCAAGAACGCTGGCGACGCGGCCTATGTGAGCTGGCACCAGGATGCGACCTACTTCGGCCTCGAGCCGCCCCTGCAGGTGACCGCCTGGGTCGCGCTCACCGACGCCTCGATCGAGGCCGGCTGCATGGAGGTGATTCCGGGCTCGCACAAGCTCGGCCAACTCCATCACGCCGAGCACAGCGAGGCCACACACAATCTACTGTCGCGCGGCCAAACCATCACGGCCGAGCTCGACACGAGCCGCACGGAATTCATGCCGGTGCGCGCCGGCCAGTTCTCGCTGCATCACACCCACCTGGTGCACAACTCGCGCCCGAACCTCTCCGCCGACCGGCGCATCGGTCTCGGCCTCAGCTACATCCCGACCAACGTGCGCTGCACCAGCCGCACACGACTGACCGCTATGCTGGTGCGGGGCACCGACCGCTACGGGCATTTCGACGACGAGCCGCGGCCGCGCGTTGATGTCGGCGCGGCCGAGCGGACCGTCCACGCCGACGCGGTCGCACGCTTCCGTGCCTCCAATGCCGAGCAGACGACGTGCCTCCAATGCCGAGCAGACGAACCGCTACGCGTCGGCGGTGCGATAGAGAGTTAGGGCGGGATCTCGACATGTCGTTTCAAGGAGACACGATGCCCCACCACCGCGTCGTCGTGATCAGCATCGACGGCTTCGCAGCCTTCTACTGGGGCGATCCGCAGGCGCGGCTGCCCACGCTGCGGAGCCTGGCCGACCGCGGCGCCGTCGCGGCCGGTGTGGAGACGGTGTTTCCCAGCACCACGTGGCCCACGCACGCGAGCCTGGTGACCGGGGTGAGCCCGAGGGCGCACGGCGTGGTCGCGAACTACGTCTGGAATCGGCGGACGCGTATGCACGAAGATCTCACCGGCGATCCCATCTACGACGCGCCGGATCTGCTTCGCGCACCGACGGTGTACGATAGCGCGCACGCCGCGGGGATGCGTACGGCCGCGATCGACTGGCCCGCCACGCGCAACGCGCGCACACTCCACTTCAACCTGCCCTTTTTCAAGGACCAGCACGTGTTCGAGAGGTGGACGGCACGCGCCGTGTGGGACGAGCTGACGGCCCTCGGCTATCCCATGGGTCGTCAGGGCGAGTGGGCGCAGCTGCCAAAGCGCTTCCTCAAGGACGCAATGGTGGCGAGCGTCGCAGCGCACGTCGTGCACCGCCACGCGCCCGATCTCCTGCTCATGCACTTCCTCTGCGTCGACAGCCTCCAACACCTCCACGGTCCACGCTCCCCGGAGGCGTACTGGGCGCTCGAATACGTGGACGGCCTGATCGGACGATTTCTCGGCGGGCTGTCGGGCGAGACGACGGTGTTCGTCGTGTCGGACCACGGCTTCCTGCCGTCGACGCGCGAGATTCGCCCGAACGTTCGACTGCGCGTCCTCGGCGCGTCACGCGAGGCGCGGTTCGTCACGAACCACGGTGCGGGCGCGCTCTACGCGTTGGATGGCGACGCCGGCAGCATCGGCCAGCTCACGGCCGAGATCGCGAAGATGGAGGGCGTGAGTGGGGCGTGGACTGCCTCAAACTTCGAGGCGCTCGGATTGCCAACCCCCGCGGAGAACGCGCTGATGGGCGACGCGATGTTCGAGGCGGCGCCGGGCTACGCGTTCGGCGATCTCGCGGACGGTGTAGAGGAGCACGGCCCGCCGAAGTATCTTGGCAACCACGGCCAGCGCGCGTTCTACCCGGACAACCACGCGCTGTTCGTTGCGGCGGGACCGACGATTCGCCGCGGCGTGCAGCTGCCGGTCATTCGCAGCCGCGATATCGCGCCGACGGTGGCGGTAGCGCTCGGCGTCGGCATGGAAGGCGTCGAGGGGCGCAGGCTCGACTCGATCCTCGCGTAGCTCGATCCCTGTCGCCAAGCCCGTCCTCGACGAGTGCAGCCCGACCTCGTTGCCATAGCTGCCGGACGAATCCAGCCTGGGTGCTCGATATTCGAGGTATAGTGCCCGCGTTCTCGGTCGGCAGAACGGAGGGCCGTCGAGCGCTTTGCACACACGTCGAGAACGGAGGCCGACAATGCGCGTCAAAGGACGCTGGCATGTCACGAGCAAACTCCTCGTGCTGATCGGCGCGACCGTCATCGCGTCGTCGCAGCTCATTGGCACATCGGCCAGGGCGGCGGACCCGATCAAGGTCGGCTGGGTTGGCCCGCTCTCGCCGCCGGGCGGCTATGCCGAGGGCGCGCTCATGAAACAGGCCGCCGAGGTCGCGGCCGACGAACTCAACGCCAAGGGCGGCGTGCTCGGAAGGCCGATTAAGGTGATCTTCGTCGACACCCGCGGCAAGCCGGAGGAAGGCACTGCCGCGGCGGAGCGGCTGATCTCCCAGGAGAAGGTCGTGGCGATCACCGGAGAATTCCACAGCTCGGTGTTCCTCGCTGAGATGGAAGTCGCGCACAAGGCGGGCATCCCGATCATCGCCGTCGACGTGTGGGCGCTCAAGATCACCGCGAAGGGGTACCCGGAGGTGTTCCGGGTCGCGCCCAATCAAGCGCTGATCGCGGCGAAATACGGCGACTGGATGGCGGCCGCGGGATTCAAGAACGTCGCCGTCATGTTCGAGAAGACCGACGGCGGGCAGAGTGGGCGCGACGTCCTGCTGCCCGTGCTGGATAAACACGGCATCAAATACGAGGTGGTCGGCGCCGATCCGAGCGCGACGGAGTTCACGGCGCAGATCGAGCGGTTCAAGAGTCACCAGCCGCCCTTCGACTTCTTCATGACGTTTTATAGCGAGGCCGGCGCCTATCCGTTGGTCAGTCAATCGCATACGCTCGGCTTCGCGCCGACGGCCCGCACGGGCATGGCGAATTCCGGCGGCCCGGCGGTCGATCCGACGTTCTGGAAGAACGTCGGCCAGGCCGGCAAATACCTGCTCACGGAGATCGTCGGCCTGCCCAAGAACGCGTGGAACGACAAGACCAAGGCGTTCGTGGCGGCCTTCAAGAAGAAGTACAACCAGACCCCGTCACCGCAGGCGATCGAGAACTACGACGCGATGCTGGTGCTTGCCGACGCGATCCAGCGCGCGAAATCAACCGACGGCAAGGCGCTCATCGCTGCGCTCGAGAAGACCGACATCGTCCTCGGCCGCGGCCGGTACACGTTCTCGACCAGTCACGAGCCGGACTGGGCCTATCACCAGTTCATGAGCGCGCCGGTCGCGCTGGTGCAATACGACAAGGTCGACCAGGAGGCTGAGGACGCTCCGATCATCTGGCCGCGCGACATCGCGGACGTCAAGTACATGTATCTGAAGCCGGGCCAGTGAGTCGCCGCTCGCGCGCGTGAGGCGCGTGCGCAGGGAGACCGTGCGCTGACGCCGGCGCATGGTCTCCCCGGCCGCGGTTCTGAGGGGGCGCTCACGAGGTGATGAGCTGGGATTACCTTCTTGTCCAGGTCACGAACGGGGCCGTCATCGGCGTGATCTACGCCTTGATCGCCGTCGGCGTGACCCTCATCTTCTCCATCCTGAAGATCGTCAACTTCGCGCACGGCGACCTGTACATGCTCGGGGGCTACTGCGCGTACTACGTCATCGAGTATGGGGGCGTTCCGCCGCTGGCGGCGATGGTCGTGGCGATGGCGGCGCTGTTCCTGGGGGCGATGATCCTCGAGCGCCTGATGCTGACGCCGCTCTACAGCGACGCCACCGAGCGTAAGGACGAATACGGGCTCATCGTCACGTTCGGCCTCGCGTATTTCCTGCGGAACACCGCGGTCATCGCCTTCGGTCCCTTTCCGCTGAAGCCGCCGTCCTTCATCCCGGGCGTCCAGCGCATCGGCAATGTGATCGTGACCAACGACCGCTTGGTCGCCGGAGGCGTCGGCGTCGCCCTGATCGTAGGTCTCCTCTACTTCATGAAGCGCACGATCTGGGGACAGGCGCTGGATGCGGTCAGCCAATCGCGGGATGCCGCGGCGATCGTCGGCATCAACGCGCAGCGGTTCAACTCGTTCGCCTTCGGCTTCGGGGCGGCGCTCGCCGCCGCCGCCGGCGCCCTCGTGGCGCCAATTTTCTCGCTGGCGCCCGACATGGGCGTGCTGCCGAACATCCATGCCTACGTCATCGTGATCCTCGGCGGCATGGGCTCGGTGGGCGGCAGCATCATCGCGGGCCTCCTGCTCGGCGAGTCCGAGAATCTCTTCACGGCCTTCTTCCCGGATCCGACACGAGCGTTCGCCTACACGAACGCGTTCGGCGTGTTGGTGTTGATGGTGTTCCTGATCTTCCGGCCGCAGGGCCTCTTCGGTCGTCGCCATCTGCGAATGGAGTGAGCCGCGTGCGGGGGCTGCCGATCGCCATCGTGCTCGCCGCCGCCGCGCTGGCGCTGGCCAATGCGGGCCGGCTCAACCCGTACTGGACGCACGTCGCCATCATCGCGATGTATTACGGGATCCTCGCCGCGAGCTGGTCGTTGCTGGCCGGCTATGTCGGTCTGTTTTCGCTGAGCCACATGGCGTTCGCGTCGATCGGCGGCTACACCTCGGCCTTGCTGATCCAGTGGTTCCGTCTTCCGATTCCCCTGGGCATAGTCGCCGGTGTCGTCATGTGCTGCGCACTCGGCGGCGCCATCGGCTGGGTTTGCCTGCGCATGAGCGGCCCTTACCTGGCGATCTTCACGCTCGGGTTCTCGGAGATCGTCCGCATCACGATCTCGACCGAGGACGAGGTGACCGCGGGGATGGCCGGGCTGCACACCCACTCGCTCCTCGCGAGCGCCACGCGGCTGCCCTATCTCTATGTCGCCTTCGCGTTGCTCGCTCTGTCACTGTTGCTCATGGGCCTGCTCGTGCGCTCGCGCTGGGGGCTCTTCTTCCGTGCCATCCGCGAGGACGAGCAGGCGGCCGCCGCCTCGGGCGTGGCCGTGGCGCGCTGCCGCATCGTCGCCTTCGCGGTCGCGAGCGGCTTCGCCGGGCTCGCCGGCGGTTTCTACGCGCACTACATCGGCATCATGACCCCGAGCGTCGGCGACCTCGACGAGATGGCCAAGCTGCTCGTCATGACCGTGATCGGCGGCATGGAGCGCCTGCCGACGGCGGTCGGCGGCGCCTTCGTCGTGGAGTTCCTGCTGGAGTGGCTCCGCGAGTACGGCCAGTGGCGGCTGCCGGTCTTCGGCATCGTCCTCCTGCTCACCATGCGCTTCGCCCGCAATGGCCTCGTCACGCCCTTCTGGCTGCAGTTCCTCCGGCTGGGGGAGGCGCGCGTCAGTCCGCTGTCCGCCGCGCCCACCGTGCCGGACAAGGAATCCGGCACGTGAGCGGGCGCGCCGAGCTCGTGCGGGGCGTGGGCCTCGTCAAGCGGTTCGGGGGCATCGTCGCCAACGACGCCGTGGACTTCGTCGTCGCCGAGGGTGACCTCCTCGGGCTGATCGGCCCGAATGGCTCCGGCAAGACGACGCTCATCAATATGCTGACCGGCCATCTCGAGCCCGATGGCGGAGACGTGCTCGTCCGCGGGCAGCGGATGAGCGGCCGCCCACCGAACGTCTATGCCGCGATGGGCGTCGCGCGGACGTTCCAGCAGACACAACTCTTCGGCCGCATGACCGTGCTCGAGAACATGCTCGTCCCGGGCCTGGCGCGTCCGCATTCGACCTGGGACGAAGTCGCCCGGCGCGCGCGCCGCTACCTAGACTTCCTGTCGCTCTCCGACGTCGAGCAGCTGCCGGCGAAGAACCTTTCGGGCGGGCAACAGAAGCTGCTGGAGCTCGGGCGCTGCCTGATGCTGGAGCCCGCAGTGTTGTTCCTGGACGAGCCGTTCGCGGGCGTGCACCCGCGGCTGCGTGACAAGCTCCTCGACCGGATTCGCGAGCTCCACCAGGGCGGCCGGACGTTCGTCGTCGTCGATCACGACATGGAGTCCATCTTGCGCATCTCGCGGCGCCTCGTCGTCATGGCGCGCGGGAGCAAGATCGCCGACGGTGAGCCGGACGCGGTGCGGGCGGATCAGGCCGTGCTGGCCGCCTATGCGGGGCTCTGATATGACGAGCGAGCCCCTCACCACGGCCTCCCGGCTCGTCGCGCGAGGCCTGGTGGCGGGCTACCTGCGGGGCGTCGACATTCTCCGGGGCGTCTCGGTCGAGGCGCCGCGCGGGCAGGTGCGATGCGTGCTCGGCCCCAATGGCACCGGCAAATCGACGTTACTGAAGGTGCTCTTCGGCTTTCTGCCGCCGCGGGACGGAGAGATCCGTTTGGACGGGCAACCGTTGCGGTCCGTCGGGGCGCACGAGATGGGGCGGCACCGCGTCGTCTATCTGCCGCAGCGCCCGAGCATCTTTCCGTATCTCAGCGTCGAGGTGAACTTGCGGCTGGGCGCCTGGCGCTACCGCGGCGAGCGCCGACGCGTTGACGAGCTGGTAAGCCGAGCCTGCGAACAATTCCCGGTGCTGCGTGACCGGCGCCGGCAACCTGCTGGCACGCTGAGCGGCGGACAGCAGCGCCAGCTTGAGATCGCCCGCAGCCTGATGCACGATCCCGCCGTCCTGCTCATCGACGAGCCCACCGCTGGCGTCGAGCCACGCGTCGCGGCCGTCATCTACGAGACGATCAAAAGCCTGGCGGCGCAGGGCAAGGCGGTCCTGTTGGTGGACCAGAACATCAAACGGGCGCTTGAGATCGCCGACTATGTTTACGTCATGCGGACCGGCACGGTGCTGTCGGAAGGCTCGCGGGAGGTCTTCGGCGACGATACCAAGGCGCTCGTCTCCCGCTGGCTATACCCCAGCGGGAACGCCTAAGGTCTCTCATTATTCGTCTGCCGCGGCACGGCGCGTAGACTCGCGTCGTCTCGATCCGCGTATGACCCAGGAGCGCCCTGACCTGTTCCAAGTCGTGATCCCGGCGCGTTGAGCCTCGTCGCCTTGACGGCGCGCGGCGGATCGGCGAGCATGCGTTGGTCCTATACAAGCCCAACACCCAGTTCGGGTCCTGCCCGGGAGGGAAACGCGATGAAATTCGCCATGAGACGATTTGGGCTCGTGGCCCTTGCCGCGGGCTTCCTGACGCTGGGGCTGTCGAGCGATGCCTCGGCGCAACGCAAGCTCAGCTTCGCCTACGACCAGCCGGTGACGACGGCCTACGGCATCGCTGCCAACATATTCGACGAAAAGCTGAAGGCGTTGAGTGGCGGCAAGCTCAGCATCAATCAGTTCCCCGGCGCGCAATTGGGGACCGAGCCGCAGACGCTGCAGAAGCTGCGCGCGGGTGACATCGACTTCGTCATCACGGCAACCGCAAACGCAGCCAGCGTGGCGCCGCAAGCCGGCGTGTTCTCGCTGCACTTCATCTTCCGCGACGAGGACCATCTGGCCCGGGCGCTGGCCGACAAGGCCGTGTCCGACGCGTTCCGCGCCATGATCAAGGACTCGACGCAGGGCGCCCAGGTCCTCGGCCTGATCACCATGGGCTTCCGCAACATGTACAGCAAGAAAGAGATCAGCAAGGTCGACGACATCAAGGGCTTGAAGGTGCGCGTGCAGGCGACCAAGACCGAGGACACGCACTTCCCGGCCTATGGCGCGCAGACCGTGCACATGCCTTTCGGCGAGGTCTACACGTCGCTCCAGACCGGCGTGGTGAACGTGGCCGAGAACGGCGTCAACGTGTACGAGCAGAATAAGCACTACGAAGTGGCGCCGGTGCTGAACATGACCCAGCACGAAGCCAACAACAACTGCCTCTGGGTCAGCGACAAGGCCTGGAACAGCTTCAGCGCCGAGGAGAAGAAGTGGGTCCAGGAGGCGGCCGACGAGGTGAGCCGGCGCGAGCCCGCCATGGCCTTCAAGCTCGAGGCCGATTCGGCCACGAAGCTTCAGAAGATCGGCGTGAAGATCAACTCCAATGTCGACAAGTCCGGCTTCATGAAGGTCGCCGCGCCCATCCAGGACGAGTTGGCCAAGGAGCTCGGGCCCCATGCGGTCAAGATCCTGGGTCTCGTCCGCGCGGTGAAGTAGTCCCACCGATGTGACGCGAGGCGGCGGCGCACGTGGCAGGCGTTACCGATTTTGCCGCAAATAGAGCGCCGATCCTCCAGCGCCACCGCCATCTGAAATGGAAACGACTGGACCCGCTGGAGGCCGGGTTGATGGTCCTGTGCGGGGTCTGCATCGGCGGCTTTACCCTGTGCGTCTTCCTCGACGTCGTGACCCGTACGATCGGCCATCCCTGGCTGTGGCTGCAACAGGCGACCACCGCATTCTTCGCCTGGGGGGTGTTCGTCGGCATCGCCGCGGCCACGCGGCGCAACGACCACATCTACCTGGCCGAGATCACCAAGCGCATGACCGGCACCAGGCGCTGGGCGATCGAGACCTTCAACCGGCTGGTCGTGCTGGTCGTCGCCGGATTCATGGTCTGGTTCGGCTACAAGAACGCGATGCTCGACCTCGGCAGCTTCCGCATGCCCTGGCTCATTCCCCTGACCGTCTATACCGGCGTCGTGCCCATCTCGGGCGCCCTGGTGATGCTCTTTTGCGTCGAGCAGATGGTCAATGGATGGCTGAACGGCTTCGAGGGTCCCGAGGACGATGAGTTCCTGCCGGAGCCCGTGGAATGAGCTCCGGCATGCTGCTGGTCGTGATGGGAGGCTTGTTCCTGCTGTTGGGGTACATGGGTGTGCCGGTGGCGTTCGCGATCATAGCGGGCGTGCTGGTGGCGACGGCGTTCACCCCGATCAGCTTCCAGTCGATGATCGGCCAGTTGTTCCACGGCATCGACTCCGAGACGCTCCTGGCCGTCCCCTTCTTCCTCCTCGTCGGCGAGCTGATGTCGTCGGCGAACGTGGTCTATCGCATGATCGCTCTCGCGCAGACTCTGGTGGGGCACCTGCGCGGGGGGCTGGCCCAGGTCGTCACCCTGTTCAGCATGTTCTTCGCCGGCATTTCGGGCTCCTCGGCCGCCGACGTCGCGGTGCTGACCCGCACCGTGGCGCCCGAGATGGACAAGGAGCGCTACGACCGCGCCTTCACCGCGGCGCTGATCGCCTCGGCCTCGACCATGGCCAACCTGATCCCGCCGTCGATCATGGCGGTGGTCTACGGCGCCACCGGCAACGTGTCGATCGGCGGATTGTTCCTGGCCGGCGTGGTGCCGGGGGTGATGATCGGCATCGGGCTGATGATCTACAGCTACTTTTTCGGCCCCGTCGGCACCATGAAGAAGCGCGCGGGCCTCGTGGACGTCTTCGTGGCGGCGCGCGGCTCGGCCCTGCCGATGGTGATCCCGGTCATCATCATGGGCGGCATCCTGACGGGCTGGTTCACGCCGACCGAGGCCGGCATGGCCGCGGCCGCCTACATCCTGCTCGTGCTCATCCCGGTGCTGAATCCGCGCCACATCCGCCGCCTGCCGGGCGACTTCATGTACACCGGCCTGCTGTACTCGCTGCCGCTGGCGGCGGTGGCGGGCGCCTCGGCCTTCGGCTGGATGCTGGCCTACCTGCGCGGCCCCGACACCGTGTCCGAGTACATCAGCCACTACGCGGGCACCGACCCGAGGATGATCATGCTCCTCCTGGTCGTACTGTTCGTGATCCTCGGCGACTTCATCGACGCGATCCCGGCCATCATCATCTTCATGCCCATCATCAATAAACTGACGCAGGTGGGTCACATCAATCCGGTGCACATGGGCGTGGTCATCATCACCACGCTGGTGTTCGGATTGATCACGCCGCCCTACGGGCTGTCGTTGCTGATCGCGTCGAAATTCGTCGGCGTGCCGTTCTCTCGCGCGATACTCCGGTCGCTCCCTCTCTACATCGTGTTCTTTTTCACCATCGCCTTCACCGCGCTGTTTCCCGATGTGGTGCTGTGGCTGCCGAAGCAGCTGCTGCCGCAATCGGTCGGCTGTTTCCCCAACCCCAGCGGAGCCGGCTGGATCTGCCCAAGATAGCGAGGGCCTACTTCGACACGTCGTCTCGGGTGATCTCGCCGATCTCCTTGAACCGCTCGCCCTCCACCACGTTCAAGAAGATCACCGCGGCCCTGTTGTCGCCCTTGGTGTCCCATTCGACCGGCCGGGCGTACGCGATACCTTGGAACCGAAGGCCGCGCATCGCGGCCACGACGTCGGCCCGACTCGGCGTTCCGTGCGCCGCCTTCGCGGCCTGCTCAATGGCGCGTAGCAGGAGCCGGGCTGAGTCGTAGGAATTGGCCGCGTAGTTTGCGATCGGACCGTACGCCTTCGTGTACCGCTCCGCAAACTCGGCGGAGCCCGGCACCCGCCCGACGGCCGGGGCAGCCGAGAGCACGAGGACTCCTTGCCCCTGGGTCGCGGCGCCCGCCGCTGGCTGGATGAACCCCTTGACGTTCCAGCACCCATCGCCACAGGCAAAGAGCTGGTTCAGGCCCAACTCTCGCATCTGCTTGAGCACATAGGCCGCCTCCGCGATCCCCCCGAAGAAGAGGACGTCGAAGTCCTTGGGCAACTCCCGGAGGAGGGCCCGGAAGTCGCGGTCCCCGACCTTCACAGTGGGGCGCGCGACGACGGTGCCGCCAAGGGCGGCAAAGGCGCTCGCGAACAGGTCCGCCAGCCCCTTGCCATATGCGGTCTGATCGTCAACGACGACGGCCCGATGCTTGCCGACCTTGCGGTAGAGGTACGCTGCCAAGCCCGGCCCCTTGTGATCATCCCGGTTCGTCAGCCGGAAGACATTGGGCAGCCCTCGGTCCGTGACCCCTGGATGCGACGACATCGGCGTGATCATGAGGAGGCCGCAGGCCTGATAGGCCGTCGACGCGCTGATGCTGACATTGCTATTCACGTGCCCCACGACGCCCAGGATGCGCGGGTCCTCGCAGAACCCGCGTGCCACCGCCAGGCCCTTCGCGTCGTTTGCTTCGTCATCAGCCACCCGTGCTTCGACCCGCCCACCCAGGAGGCCGCCACCGGCGTTCTGCTCTGCGAGGGCGAGTTCGACGGCCTGCTTCATCTCCACCCCGAACGTCGCCGCTCCCCCGGTCAGCGGCGCGCCGATGGCGATGCGGATCGTCTGCCCCTGGAGCTGCGCGCTGGCCGGCACGGCCAACGCCTCGGCGAGCCCTATCATCGCGATCGCGATCGTGCTTGCCCGGACGCTCATCCACCATCCCCCCGCGTGATAACCTCCGATTCGATTGACGACGGTTACGAGCCACAATCCTCGATGTGCTGTAGTTTGTCAAACGCGACGCATCAGAAAGGAGATAGTGAGGTGCCGCCAGGAGCCCAGCGGTGGACGTTCCACCTTTCGGGCGGACGGCTGTGCCTGGATCTTGCCAATACGGTGAGCTGGCGCCGGAGCGCCGAACCGATCGAGCGGCTGCGTAACTACGGCGACGTCCTCGAGTGGGCTCGGCAAGCCCGGGTGATCACCCCGCGGGAGACTCGAACCCTTGCACATGCTGCTGCTCGCCACCCGAGACAGGCAACGGCAGTCCTCGGCAGGGTGCGCACCCTGCGTGAGGCCATCTATCGGGTTTTCGCTGCCCTGGCGCGTGGCCAGTCCCCGAGTCCTGCCGATCTCGCGCTGCTCGATGCCGAGTTCCGCGGTGCGTTGCGCCACCTAGGTCTTGTGCGTGGCCCGGAGGGCTTCGGGGTGACGTGGACTGCTCGGGCCGACGCA
>WNGN01001999.1_pt1 | contig 13620 bp, 11 predicted proteins | sample 5400561 | NCBI WGS metagenome assembly WNGN01 (sample SAMN13153379, study PRJNA577476) | soil metagenome | isolation source: 115 cm soil or saprolite under Garry oak tree replicate 2 | place: USA:California | collected 2016-06-15
TTCGGTTCAAAGCATCTTCAAAAATTTGAATAAAATCCGATGAGAAGTCCTTCATACGGGCAAAGGAGTCCTCAACACCTTGAATGATGTCGGAAAGCCCCACTTGCCCCACTTGCCCCACCTGGTGCGGTCCGGCGCCAGCAGACACAAGCAACGCCACGCAAAACGGGAGTAAATAACACATATATTTGAGATTAAGCCAATTGAACTGTGCAGATCAATGAGGCGATACCTTCAGGCGTTTCGTCGCAGATTATATTTAGCAATGCAATAGAGTGCGGCAATCCCATCCTTCCAGGTGATTTTCTTTCCCTCGCTGTAATCTCTGCCAAAATACGAAATCGGGACTTCATAAACCCGGCAGCGGAGCTTGGCGACTTTGGCTGTGATTTCGGGTTCAAAGCCGAACCGGTTTTCCTCGATCCGAATTTTCGAAAATACCTCACGGCGGAATGCCTTGTAGCCGGTTTCCATATCGGTCAGGTTCAGGTCCGTGAACATATTAGAAAGGAGCGTCAGGATCCGGTTACCGAGAGAATGCCAGAAAAACAACACGCGGTGAGGGCCTGAAAGAAATCGGGATCCGTACACGACGTCAGCCAAGCCGCCGGCGATGGGTTCAATCAGTATGCCGTATTGAGCCGGGTCGTACTCGAGGTCGGCGTCCTGGACGATAACGATGTCCCCTGTCGCCGCCGCAATGCCGGTGCGAAGCGCGGCGCCCTTCCCTTGGTTCAAGGAATGATAGAAGAAGCGGGCCGAAGGGATGCGGGCGCAAATCTCCATCTGGTGAAGGATTTCTCGTGTGCCGTCTTTGGAGTAATCATCGACAATGATGATTTCTTTTTCGTAGGGTGTTTTGCCGATTCGCTCCAGGATCTGATCGATCGTGCGCTTTTCGTTATAAACAGGAACGACAATGGACAGCTTCATCGGTAGTCTGGCCGGCTTATAGTTTTGCGGAGTGCTTCTATTTTTTGTTGGAAAAAGCGATTTTCAGGTTCAATGAGCGCTGCGCGCTCATACGCGGCGATCGCATCAGTGCTCTGGCCTGAATTCTCCAGCGATACACCCCACATGAAGTAAAGCATGGCATCGGGATTGGGAATGCTTTGTGCCGCCTGGCGATACATCGATTCGGCTTCGCTCACGCGGCCTTCCTTAAGGTAACAATCGGCCATGCGCCGCTGCGTATCGGCGTGTTTGGGATCGATCTGTATTGCGCGATTCAAGAGCGGCCAGGCACGCGCACAGCTCGTTGATGTCGTCCTCGCCAGAGCCAGCACCGCCAGCAACTCGGGATAGTCCGGAATGATTCGCAGTCCGGCTTCAAGTTCGTGTTCCGCTTCATCATTTCGTCCAGCCTTCGTCAGCGCAAAGCCCCAACCCAGTCTCGCCTTCGCACTATTTGGAACGACTCGAACCATATTTTTGAAAAACGTAAAATCATCCCGCCGGATGTAATCATGGCTGTTGCAAAGGACAATCGCCGTGGACAAAGCACCGATGCCGACCAGCCGGCGAAGGCGGCGGTCTTCGAGCTGTGACAAAGCTGTAGCGCCGACTAAAGCAAGGCCTATCATTGGAAGGTATAGAAAACGCTCGGCCATTAGAATACTGATGGGCATGATCCAATTTGAAGCGGGGATGAACGCGATCAGAGCAAATGATAGACCGAGACTCACCGCCCAGTTGCGGTGACGATAGAAATAGGCCGTAACCACGGTTGCCGTGATCAATACAAGGCCAAGCCAGGCATCCCAATCCACGAAATTCGCGATCGGGATGGCATTGTAGTCGTAATCACCCGCAAGATGGAGTGGGTAAAAGGTCAGAATAAGGTATTGGATGAACACACGCCCCGACGTCAGCAACCGCTCGAAATAAGTGAGCCGCCCGCCCATGTACTGCGCCGATACGGGAATCCCCAGGCCGCCCAGCACGGAATAGCGCATGGCGAGATAGGCGAGAGCGACAAAAATCATGGGTAGGAGACGAATCCACCTTCTCCCTCTGGGAGAGGTCAACAGAAGAACCGCCGGCAGCACGATGGCGTTTTCTTTTGAGAGCAAGGCCAAGAAGAATGCCAGCGCCGCCCAACCGGTACGGCCTTGTCGGAAAAGCAGCCAGGCGGCGAGAAGAAAACAAGCCGCAAACAATTCACTGCGGCCGACAATAGTCGTGACGGCCTCAGTGTGGACGGGATGCACGAGGTAGATGATCATCGCGATCAACGGCACGATTCCGGCGCCGGCGATGCTTTGATACAAGGAAAACACAAGAACACCATTGATCGCGTGCACCGCAAGGTTGGTCAGCCGGAACCCCGGCGCCCACCGTTTCCAGATCGCATAGTCAACGGATAGCGAAAATACGACGAAAGGGCGATAAATGCCTGCGTACTGTTGCTTAGTCCAATATGGCGATTTGAGAAACTGAATCGGACTAATCGTGCGAATAACAGGATTGGAACTTACAATCGGACCGTCGTCGAAAACGAAATCATTTGGCAGCGAGTTAACATAGCAGAGCGCGACTAACAGAAACGAGATGACAAAGGCACCCCGGGTACTAAACATCGCAGCCATAGCTCTGATAGGCATATTTTGTCTTCAGGCGCTGCTCGCCATACGCCGGTTGTCGGCGACTTCGGATGAGCCTATCCACCTCGCGGCAGGATACAGCTACTTGCAGACACGAGATTTTAGAATGAACCCGGAGCATCCGCCTTTGGCAAAATTGTTCGCTGCGCTGCCGCTCCTGGCGCTTCACCCCCGGTTCGATACATCGGAACAAAACTGGAAGGCTGCGGTCCAAGACGCATTCGCCTTCCAGTTTCTTTACGGAAATGACGCGGACCGCTTGCTGTTCTGGTCCCGCGCGGTGATGGTGCTCATCGCGGCGCTCGGGGCTGCCGTTACTTTTCTGTGGGCTCGTGATCTGTTCGGTCCCGCAGCGGGGATATTCGCGGTGATGCTTTACGCGTTCTGTCCGAATCTCCTCGCACATGGAATGCTCGTTACCACGGATGTTCCAGTGGCGGCTTTCAGCATTTTGACGCTTTACCTGTTTTGGAAACGCGGAGAACAGCCGTCGTGGCTGAGCGACTTTTCGACTGGACTGGCTCTGGGTGCTGCAATGACGGTCAAATTCTCCGGCGCGCTGTTGCCGATTATCCTCGCCGGCTTCTGTCTTGTGCGGAAGCAGATAAAAAGCCTTTTCATCATGGCCGCGGCTTGCCTGCTGGTGATTGAAGCAGCTTATCTGTTTTCGTCCTCTCCGCTCCTGTACTTTCGAAACATGGGTTTCGTCAATGCCAATCATCTGAAAAATTATCCGTTTTATCTGTTCGGAGAGTTGAAGCCGGGGGGCTGGTGGTATTACTTCCTGGTTGCGTTTGCCTTCAAGGCAACGCTTCCCGTTGTGGTATTTGTCGTCGTGACTGCCGTCGAAGCAACTCGGGGCTTTGTTGACCGCTGGGGCGAGATGATCCTGCTGGTCAGCATCGCTCTTTTCCTTGTGGCCACGACGATTTTCGCCGATCAAGTCGGAGTTCGCTACATTCTTCCGGTGTTTCCGCTTGTTTTCGTCTGGGTGAGTCGCATCGTCCCGAGATTTCTGGCTGCGCGATCGGGAACGGTAGTACTGGCGGCACTCGTTGCCTGGCACGCCTGGTCGAGTGTATCGGCTTTCCCGAACTATATTCCCTACTTCAACGAAATGGCCGGCGGCGCCGCAGGAGGACCGGCGCTGCTGGACGATTCGAATATCGATTGGGGACAAGGTCTGAAGCAGGCTGCCGAATACGTGCGAAAACGGCAACTGGAGAGCGTGAATATTGTGTTTTTCAATCCATTCGGAGGCCCCGGTTCCGAGTATTATGGCTTGCCCAAAAACTTTCGAGAGGGCGAAGTGGTCGACCGGATGTTGGTCCGCAGACCCACTCCTGGAACCTATATCATCAGTTCTCATTATGTGGCTCGTCTGAGTCATCTCAATCCCGCTTGGAAGTTGTACAAGCCAATCGATCGCATCGGTGAGTCGCTTTGGGTGTATGCATTCTAGTCGGATGCTGAAAACGTGGTATCGAGCAACTGTAGCGGTCTGTGACCGCTACAGTGCATTTTTCCCTGCGAAAGCATTCTTCAGCATCCTTCTAACGCGCATCCCTCAGCTGCCTCAGTTTGTTCTTGAAGCGTTCGTCCGCCGGAGCGATAAGCGCGGCTCGTTCATAAGCGGCAACTGCGGCTGGTGTGTTATCCATCGTCTCCAGAAGCTGTGCCCAAGAAGACAGCAGTTCAGCATCGGGAAAATCCGAATTTTGAATCGCGAGTCTGTAGCTCTGCTCAGCCTGTACTGTTTTACCCTCCATCCGGAAACAATCTCCTAGGGCCCACAAGCTCTGCCATTGTCCTGGTTCGATGGTGAAAGCTCGGGCCAGCAGCGGGCGAACGCGATCGCAGCTGTTATCGATACGCATCATTGTCCTTGCCAGACCGGCCACAAGCGGCGCGCTCTGCGGCATAATGCGAAGACCTGCTTCAAACTGAGCTTTCGCTTCGTCCGCTTTATTCATACGCAAAAGCACGAAACCGTATCCCAATCGTGCGCGGGCATTGTTCGGGACGATTCGTACGGCGTTCTCGTGAAACGTCAGCGTATCTTGCCAGAGGTAATTGTGGCTGATGCAAAGAAGCACCGCGACCGCCACGGTCCCGCTTGCGATAAGCCGTCGCAACCGCTGGTCTGGAATGGCCGCCCAAGCCGCGCCGGCAAGCAATGCAAATCCAAAAACCGGCATGTATAAAAACCTTTCAGCCATGAGCAGAGCAATCGGCATAATCCAGTTCGATACCGGAAGCAATGCCACAAAAAAGAAGAGAATGCCCAAAGTGACGGCGGGCCGCGTCTTGCGAAAAAGGGCGGCAGTAACTATCGAGCCCACCACCAAGGCCAGCCCAAGCCATGCGTCCCAGTCGCCAGGCCGGGCGATGGGTATGGAATTGAAATCATAGTCTCCTGTGACCGTCACCGGCGCAAGAAGAAGTCGAAAGTATTGAATGAATACACGGCCTGAGGTTATCCATCTCTGAAAAAGAGTCAGCGTGCCGTTCAGGTACTGGCCTTTTTGGGGAATACCTAATCCTCCGAGCACATAAAACCTTAAGGCCAAATATCCAATTCCCGTCGCGGCCAATAAAACAAATCGGCGCCACGATTCCTTCAGTTTCTGAAAGCTTCCGGTTAAAGCAACTTCGAGCATTACAACTGCGGGAAATGTGATGGCGCTCTCCTTCGCCAGCGCAGCGAACAAATATGCCGCCGCAGACCAAGCGGTCCGGCCTTTCCGGAAGGCAAGCCAGGCTGTGAAAAACAACGCCGCTGCCAGAAGTTCGCTCCTGCCGACGATGCTGACGACTGCTTCAGTTTGCACGGGATGAATGACATAGACGGCCGCAGAAGCCAGAGCTGCGAGCGGAGAACCTAACAGGCCTTGTGCAACGAGATATACCAGCCATCCGTTCAGCGCATGTAGCAGCAGGTTCGTGATGCGAAAACCAGCAGTCCAGAGCTGCCAGATCGAGTACTCAACAGAGAACGAAAATATCGTTAGGGGGCGATAGATCCCGAGGTGATTGAGGTCTCCCCAATATGGCTGAAACAGAAAGTGGAACGGCTGAACGTGCCGGATGCGTTCATTTGCCGCGACAATGAGAATGTCATCGAGTATGAACGCATTGGCAATCGAGTTCGCATAGCAGACTGCTACCAAGGCCAGGCATAGGAGCAGTGCGCGAACAGAAGAGTTGCGTTTATCGAACGGGTTCACCCGACAGTCCTGTCGGTGCCCGCGCGGGGTCAGTGGAGTAACGGATAACGTAATCGGGTCTTGTGTAGTAATCGAAGCGCCCGGCATTGACTGAGACTGCCGTCGCACTAGCCGTATAATCACCGGCAGACACGGCAGCAGTGAAGTTATAACCGGAAATCGACCCGACAAAACGGGAGTCAAGCCAACCTTGACTGATCAGCGAGGGGATATCGCCGTAGTTACCCTGATTGTTGGAGATATAGGAAACTTCCGATGTGTTAAACGTTCGGAGTTGTGAGACGGCAGAAGATTCCTGTGCGGACTGCCGCGAGCGTAGCAAGCTGGGGATAGCTATCGTTGCGATGATCAAAATGATCGCAACAACGATGAGTAACTCCAGTAGTGAAAATCCTTTGTTTCTCATAAGCCCTCGAAGCATCTGTGCTCCGATTCATTAGGATTACAGACCTACGTTTTACTGAATAGGAGAACCTGATGAATTCGTTCCAAGCACCGATTAAGCCGCGCTTTGATGTCTGGAAAACCAGGCGCTGGCTTGAGGAGCCAGCGCCAGAAAGTTTACGAACAAGGTTATTGTACGGGGGCGCCCGATAGACCCGTCGGGAAGCACGGAACACAAGTACCACCTGACGAGCTCTGATAACGAATGACGGCGTCGGGCGCGCTCCAGTATCCAAATCGGCCCGCGTTGGTCGACGTCGGCGTCGCACTGACAGTGTAATCGCTACCCGACGCCGTTACGGCGAAGTTATATCCCGAAACGGAACCTGCAAAGCGCGTATCCAACAAACCTTGCGTGATCAGCTCCGGAATGGCTCCGTAGGAACCCTGATTGGAGGAGAGATACGTTATTTCTGCTGTGTTGACCGTCCTAACCTGGGCAACAGCCGACGATTCTTGCGCAGATTGTCGCGATCGCAGCAGGCTGGGAATCGCAATCGTCGCAATGATCAAAATGATCGCCACCACAATCAGCAATTCCAGCAGTGAAAAACCTCGATTATTCTTCATTCTTACGCTCCTGAATTGACGGGACGTGCCCGGTTTTTATTTGGCTGACATCGAAACACTGACATCGAATTCTCGGCTCACGAGGTTAGGTAAGTGCCAGACTCGTGTCAACCATCTAAAATTGTTCAAACAACCATCATCAGTACAAAACACGTGCTGTCTGATGCACGCGGTTGGCCACGTCGTGCAGGCCTCAATTGCTGGACTTAGGTGCTCGCATCAGCGTCGAAATGACAAATTGCGTCAGTTGCATTACGCAATAACGGCAGTTCACAAGGGGTCAATTCACGAGCCTTTGATTTGGCGCGATGCTACAGTGGGGCTCATGCTCCAGCAATTGGGAATTGAATCTCGGCTGCAGCTCGCAATCACCTTGTGTGTCGCGGCCCTGATCATCGTCACGACGCTGGGCACAAGCGGGGGCGCGCCCGTTGTATTTTTCATCTACCGGACGCTACTGATCTCGATTGGGATTCTTTGCACGATAGGTTCACGACGGGCGGATCTTCGAATCTCGGCGATGTTTCTCGCTTGGGTCACAGTCCTCTTTTTGTTGATGCTGATTTCGGTGATCAGGATCCCGGGATCCCACTTCGAAGGGTCCTACCTCTGGTATCGCTATGCATTCTTCGCATGGGCGTTTTTGAGTCTGGCTAATTACGCGCGGTATCAATCGGCGGGTTGGAAGGCCGTATTTCTATTAACAATTGTTGCAGTGGGCCTTGTCCATCTGGCGCCGGATCTCGCGCGCCGTGGCCCCGTCGTGGGATTCTCGCCCAACAACGCCGACTATTTTGCGACGTTTTTGCTGATCGGAGTTGCTGTGAACGTTGCTGCGGCAATATTCGCCGCGAATCTGGGGTGGCGGATAACAGCCGCTGGGGCAGCCGGCTTAATGTTCTTTGGCATCATTCGCACAGGCTCACGAGGCGCGACGCTGGCAAGTGTTGCCATTATCGTTGTGGCCGCTATCCGGGCTCGCGGCCGTATTCCGCGCCAGGTCTGGTTGGCTGCGGGCCTGGCAGCTCTGATAGCCGTCGTCGTCTTCAGTCCCTCTTTGATCGCCAAATTTCTGGATCGCAATCAATCCGATCCATACAACTACGCCCGGATAGGAATCTGGAAGAGCTCGCTCGATGTTATTGCGCAAAGACCAATGCTGGGAGTCGGCTTCGGACAGTTCGTTCACGTATCCAAACGGTTTACGTTTCCGGTTGATGGGCGGGTGGCGCGGTATTTGAAACGAATAGGAATCGCGCATTCGGAGTACCTCCAACACGTGGCCGAGCTTGGCATACCCGCCGCATTACTGCTATTCGGCCTGGTGGGATATTTAATCTATATCGTCTGGAAGCGCTCCCGCATGGCTTGGCCGGAGAATCGATGCTTTCACGAAGCCGCCATTTTTACGGCGGTTGGCGTTGGATCTCACGCTTTGGTCGACAACTGTTGGACAATCCCGGTCACCGCAGCATCGATGGTAGTGATATCTCTCGCAGATCCGCTTCCCTTGCGCCTGCGAGCAGCACAGCGCCGATGGCCTCCTATAGCGCTGGTTTTTGCGGTGGCGCTGATAGGTTTGATTTACGTTCACTCCGTGATTGTCCCGGGCTTGGGGCTTTACTACAACGACCGCGGCCACCAGGCTTACGAGAGAGACGATCTGGGAAACGCCGCGCGATACCACCTCACCGCCCTCAAAATCATTCCAGATCATCCGGTATTTCTGGATAACCTCGGAATGGTGTACCTCGAACAGTTTCTGAAGAACCCGGAACCAACATCGCTGGAATTGGCGCGATCCTACTTCGCCCGCGCAATCCAGGCCAGCCCGCGATCGCTGGAACCGCGCCTGCACATGGAAGCGCTTTTGGTGCGATCATTTTCCGCGAGGATCGAACCGGACATCGATCTTCATAAGGCAATTCTCGAAAACGATACTAAGCTTCTTGAAATCGATCCTTACCTTCCCTTTCCGCGAAAAAACCTGGCCGGCGCGTATTATGTCCTGGGACAGCGCGACCGTGCGTTCGATGAATTGCAGCGCGCGATCGATTTGGAACCCAATTACGTCCCCGCATATCTGACCCTGGCATCTTGGTATGCCGAGCGTGGCGAGAATCTGGAAAGCCAACGCTATGAAGCTATTGGCCTGGCCATTGTAAACAAGTACCGGAATGTCCATCCCAGTGAGGTCTACGAAAGCATCCTTCTCGGACGTCCCGAAGGATCCGCATCTGGCAAATAACATGCCTTTGGATCCTGCCGGAGGTTGGTAGTATCGACACCACCATGTCCAGTATGCTTCACTTTAACGCCAGTGTGACGAAATGAAAAAGGCACTTGTAACCGGTATCACCGGCCAAGACGGTTCGTATTTGACGGAGCTGCTCTTGTCGAAAGGGTATACCGTCCACGGAATCATTCGCAGGTCGAGCTCATTCAATACCGGACGTATCGATCACATCTACCAAGATCCGCACGATCCGAGTCCGAGACTGCGTTTGGTGTATGGCGATCTCAATGATGCCAGCTCGCTTAATAAAATCATCCGAACAATTGCTCCGGATGAAATCTACAATCTTGGCGCGCAAAGCCACGTCCGAGTGAGTTTCGATGTACCGGAATACACGGGCGAAATAACCGGGCTCGGCACGGTGCGTCTGCTTGAAGCTCTCCGCGAATCCGGCGTGAAGGCGAAATTCTATCAAGCCTCCAGCAGCGAAATGTATGGAAATGCGCCCAGTCCCCAAAGCGAAACGACCCCGTTTGCGCCGCGCAGCCCATACGCTGCAGCCAAACTCTATGCCCACTGGATGACCGTGAATTACCGCGACGCCTACGGTATCTACGCCTGTAACGGCATCCTGTTCAATCATGAATCGCCGCGCCGCGGCGAAACCTTCGTAAGCCGGAAGATCACAAAAGCCGCGGCGAGGATCAAGCTGCGCCTTCAAGACAAACTGTTTCTAGGCAATCTCGATGCAAAGAGAGACTGGGGCTATGCCGGCGATTATATGGAGGCCGTATGGCTGATGATGCAGCAAGCAAAGCCGGACGACTATGTCATTGCGACCGGCCAGACACACTCCGTTCGAGATTTTTTGGATGAAGCTTTCGCCTATCTCGATCTGGACTGGCACAGACACGTAGAAATCGACGAACGCTACTATAGGGCGACTGAAGTAGACTTGCTCCTCGGTGACGCGACAAAAGCCAAAAAGAAAATCGGCTGGGAACCTCGAGTCCGATTTAAAGAGCTCGTGCGGATGATGGTGGACTCTGATCTCAAAATAGAATCCACGCGAGCCAATGAAACGAGCGCCGTCACGCATCATGAGTTTCTGGACAAATAGGTGTGTTCTTGTCACCGGCGGTTCCGGCTTTTTGGGACGGCGTGTTGTCGCAAAGCTTGAAACGAAGGCCCCTGCTGGAATTTTTGTACCGCGCCGGCAAGAGTACGATTTGACACAAGTTGAAAACGTCGAACGCGTATATCGAGATGCTCGGCCTGAGATTGTGATCCATCTTGCCGGTGAAGTAGGCGGTATTGGAGCCAATCGTGCCAATCCGGGATCATTTTTCTACAACAACTTGATGATGGGCGCTCAGATGATGGAGTACGGGCGAAGACATGAGGTTCTGAAGTTCGTCGCCCTGGGAACCATTTGTGCATATCCGAAGTTCACGCCTGTGCCTTTCAAAGAAGAGGATCTCTGGAACGGATATCCCGAAGAGACAAATGCCCCCTACGGACTCGCAAAGAGAATGCTGCTCGTCCAGGCCCAGGCTTACCGGCAGCAGTACGGCTTTAACACGATCTACCTGCTTCCCGTAAACCTGTATGGCCCTGGCGACAATTTTGATCCCGAAACATCGCATGTCATTCCCGCAATCATCAAAAAATGTATGGATGCAGTGGTTAGCGAAGCCCGCGAAGTGGTCCTGTGGGGAACCGGGAAGCCGACTCGTGAATTTCTGTATGTCGATGATGCAGCCGAAGCGGTAGTGTTGGCGGCGGAACGTTATAACGGAGCCGATCCTGTCAACGTCGGCTACGGAAGCGAGATCAGCATCAAAGACCTGGCGTTACTTATTGCCAGCCTCACTGGCTTCGGCGGCTCTATCATCTGGGATACAACGAAGCCCGACGGGCAACCAAGGCGTTCGCTCGATGTGAGCAAAGCGGAGCGGCTCTTTGGATTTCGTGCTCAGGTTTCGTTCCAGGACGGTTTGCGGCGAACCATCGATTGGTACAAAAGCGTCCGTCGCTCCGTCTAGCCGCTGTTGGGCAAGTAGCCGCCCAGGCGCGGAACTTGGCAGCGTGGTCTGCGGCCATTGCAGCGAATGCCTCGTCCTTCAAACGTTCGATTCTGATGCGAATCACGATGGAACCAAGGCCTTCAATTTCGGGCGACGCGACGTCACTGAAGTAAGAGAACGACGGTACCGTGTTGATCATTGAATAATACGGGTAGACTTTGAAGCCAGCGATTGAATTTGTCAACGCTGTCATTCGGCAGAACAAAGTATGCCCAGCCCTCACGAAGCCGCCCCCATTCCTGGCTATTGACGAGGAGATGGGTCACACCGAGTTTCTTTAGCCGATCTCGCCAAGTATCGGGTTCAAGCCCTGTGAAAATTTCGGCAAGCTGAGGACCGTTGAATGCGGACGGAGCGATGGATGGAATATTCAACCAAAGGCCACGGGTTTCGCCGATGAACAAAACCTTATGATGGGCCGGATCGAGGTTTGCATTCGCAAATTGCATTGCCTCCCAAGCCGGCACGTTTGCACGCCAGACGCTGGCACGCCCTGTCGAACTCGTCAGAGATTTCCAAACCGGGATAAAGCTCTCAACGAGAACAAAACTGATGATGACGGACGCCAACGCAAGCGCGATCGCAATGTAAATACTTTTCAGTTCCACAAAACCATTGCTGGCAAGTATCGCGCCCGTGCAAGTTAACAAAAGGATAATATTGGGCGCAGTGAATCTCAAAAGAGGCATGGTAACCGTCGGGTGTATTAAACCCCAGATAATCAGTCCTCCCAGCCCCAGGACTCCATAGAGCCGGAAGTCCCCAACTCCGGCGCAAATAGCAAGTAGACATCCGAGCAACAAGATCGGTCCGAAAAGACCGTTGCCGGGTGGAGTCATCAGCGCATTTACGGGCGCTAGCGCCATCTCCGTAGCGGATGCCTCAAACAGTGATCGTCCCATCACCTCATTTCGAAGTCGATTTGCTTGGTCGACAGACCATTCACTTCCACCCAGCCACCCATAAAGTAGAGGAAAAACCGGATTTCCAAAATAAGCGTAATTGCGGACAACCCAAGGCGCGATTATCAGTACAATGACGACAACTATCGCCATTGCTTTCAACAGATTTCGGAACAATAGGGCTGGAATCCGAAATGACTCGGCCACGAATACGGCCAGGAGTGACCAAGCAATCAGCACGATTCCCTGATAGCGCGACGCGAGAACCAGACCGAAAGCCATTCCAGCCAGACTCAACAAAGTCCAACTCTGACGGCGTAATGCCTGCTGCCACCAGATAACACCGAACAACAGCAGGGATGCGACTGGCAAGTCCACAGTGCCTAGCGTCTGCCATACCCAAAACTCCGGATAGCTGACCACAAAGAGTGCCGCGAGAAGCGAGGCCCAGACTCCAAGTTGGCTCGCAATCCGGGCCGCCCCCAAGAGAATCCAACATCCAAGAAGCGTCATGAGGAGTTTGAAGGTGCTGCCCGTCGAATCGAATATCCAGGACATGCCGAGCGTGAGTTGGAGTGCCATTGGAGAGTTGGAATAAACGTTCCAGGGGACATGTACAAAACCGCCCGCGTTCAAGAATTGAACTGGAGTAGCTAACTGGTATATCTGGGAATCATAAAAAACAAGCGGTGTAAATCCGCATGCAACTTGCAGCGCTGCAAGAATACAGATAATGCCGAGCAGCAGCCTCTGCGAGTAAGACCATTCTGAAGTTTGGCGGAAAGCCTGACGCAGTTTTTCTGCTGCAGATCGCAATCGACTTAGCGCGAAAAGAAGTCCCACAGCCAATGCCGCGGTAACACTTGTACGGTTGAGCACTTTCCCGGCGCTCAGCAAAATAAGAGCGGCATATAACGAGAAACAACCCAGCACCAGGCGCGTAGATAGGTAATCTATGAAACTATCATCCGATGCCGGAAAGAATCTTCGGGCGAGATCACCCCAACCAAGAATTGAAACCGAATATAGGAAAGTTATTGCACTGATTCGCAGGATTTCAACGAGGATGGGAGTATTAGCGTCGACCACTGCCGCATCTTAAGGGCCCCGTACGTTGCAGTCAACGGAGCACCTGAAGTCTGGCAGGACGGCAGATTCTTTTCCGCGCCCCTTTTTTCCGCGATCTGCGACGAACAAATCGTTGCCCTTTCGACGTTGAGGGGTTGGGATGATGGTTTTGTTGTGCCGAGCTTTTGGAATCCTGATCAATCCTACACAGGAAAATATTCAACACAGCTCGCAGGGGAGGGGAATATCGACACAACCCTGTCCACTATGCTTCACTGTTACGCGCCAGTGTGACGAAATGAAGAAGGCACTTGTAACCGGTATCACAGGCCAAGACGGTTCGTATTTGACGGAGCTGCTCTTGTCGAAAGGGTATACCGTCCACGGAATCATTCGCAGGTCCAGCTCCTTTAATACCGGACGTATCGATCACATCTACCAAGATCCGCACGATCCGAGTCCGAGATTACGTTTGGTCTATGG
>WNGN01005654.1_pt1 | contig 13610 bp, 10 predicted proteins | sample 5400561 | NCBI WGS metagenome assembly WNGN01 (sample SAMN13153379, study PRJNA577476) | soil metagenome | isolation source: 115 cm soil or saprolite under Garry oak tree replicate 2 | place: USA:California | collected 2016-06-15
ACCGTCGAGCTGTCCGAGGAAGTCTGTGCGCTCCGGTCGGCGGTGGCCGGCCGGCTGGCCACCGAGGACCAGGCGGCCGCAGTGCGCTGGCTGACGGCCGACTGCGGGATCGGCGAGGCGGCCGCCGAGACGATGGTGGCCTACCTCGGCGCCGGGCTCGCCCAGCTCGGGGTACTGCCGACGATGGACGTGATCGTGCTCGAGCGGTTCTTCGACGAGGCCGGCGGGATGCAGCTGGTCGGGCATGCGCCGTTCGGGGCCCGGCTGAACCGCGCGCTCGGGCTCGCGCTGCGCAAGCGGTTCTGCGTGACGTTCGACTTCGAGCTCCAGGCGGCGGCCAGCGACGACGCGATCCTGCTGTCGCTCGGGCCGCAGCACAGCTTCCCGCTCGACCGGGTGCCCAAGTTCCTGGCGTCGGGGACCGTCGAGGAGGTCGTCCGCCAGGCGGTGCTCACCGCCCCGATGTTCGCCGCCAGGTGGCGGTGGAACCTGAACACCTCGCTGGCCGTGCTGCGGATGCGCGGCGGCAAGAAGAACCCGCCGGCGATCCAGCGGATGGAGGCCGACGACCTGATGGCCGCGGTGTTCCCCACGCTGGCTGCCTGCCAGGAGAATGTCGCGCCAGGCCCGCTCGAGATCCCCGACCACGTGCTGGTCCGGCAGACCCTGACCGACTGCCTGCACGAGGCCATGGACATCGCCGGCCTGAAAGACCTCGTCGCGGGCATCGAGTCCGGCCGGGTCGGCGTCATCGTCAGGGACACCACGGAGCCGTCCGTGCTCGCACACGAGATTCTCAACGGCCGTCCGTACACCTACCTCGACGATGCGCCGCTGGAAGAGCGCCGCAGCAGGGCGGTCCCTCTGCGCCGGGGCCTGCCGGTGGCTCCGCACGAGCTGGCCCGGCTCGACCAGGCCGCGATCGACCGGGTCGCCGAGCAGGTCAGGCCCGACCCGCGCGATCCCGACGAACTGCACGACGTGCTGCTGAACCTGGTGGCGCTGCGCCCGGCGCAGGAGTGGGCAAGCTGGTTCGGCGCCCTGGCCGAGGCCGGCCGGGCCGTGACCGTGCACGCCCAGGCCGGGGCGCTGTGGGCCGCCGTCGAGCGGCTGCCCGCGGTCGAGGCGCTGTTCCCCGGCGCGGTCATCGCGCCTGCGCTGCGCAGCCCGCCTGTGCCCGGCTCCGCTGCCGCCGGGCCGGTCGACGAGGACGCCGCCGTGGCCAGCCTGCTACGCGGCCACCTGGAGTGCCGAGGGCCCTCGACCGTCGCCGCGCTGGCCGAGGCGACCGGGCTGCCCGGCACGCTGATAGTGCGCGGCCTGGCCGCCCTGGAGCAGGAGGGCTTCGCGATCAGCGGCCGCTTCACCGGGCCGGACGCGGACGAGGAGTACTGCGCCAGGCGGCTGCTGGCGCGGATCCACGGCTACACCAGGGACCGGCGGCGACGCGAGATCGAGCCGGTGACCGCGCGGGACTTCGTGCGGTTTCTGCTGCGGTGGCAGCACGCCGCGCCCGGCATCAGGCGCGAGGGCAGGCTCGGCGTGCTCGCCGTCATCGAGCAGTTGCAGGGCTTCGAGGTGGCCGCCGGGGCCTGGGAGCAGGCGGTGCTGGCGGCCAGGGTCGATGGATACCGCAGGGAGTGGCTCGACGACCTCTGCCTGTCCGGGCAGGCGTCCTGGGGCCGGCTGTCGGTCCGCGACGCCGATCCCGAGCAGCAGGCCCGCACCGGCAGGCCGTCCCGTGCCACCCCGATCACCCTTGCGCTCCGCGACGACCTGCCCTGGCTGCTGCGGGCGGTCCGCGGTGACCTGGCCCCGGCCGAGCCAGAACCCGGCCGCACCCTGGACGTACTCGACGCGCTCCGCAGAGGTGGCGCGCTGTTCCGGCACGACCTGGCCGCGGTCACCGGCAGGCCGCCGCACGAGATCGACCAGGCGCTGTGGGACGGCGTGTCGCGCGGGCTAGTCACGGCGGACGGATTCCGCGCCGTCCGCTCGCTGCTGCGGCGCGGCGCACGGCACTCGCTCCCCCAGCCGCGCGGGCTGCGCCGGGGCCTGGCCGGCACGACCGGCGGCGCGTCGGGCCGCTGGTCCCTGCTGCCCAGCACACTCGCGGCGGGCGACAGGGACGAGCTCGCCGAGGCCGTGGCCGAGCAGCTCGCCGCCCGCTGGGGCGTGGTCTTCCGGGACGTGGTCGCCAGGGAAAGCCTCGCGGTGCCGTGGCGGGACGTGCTCTGGGCGTTCCGGCGGATGGAGGCCAGGGGCACGATCCGCGGCGGCCGGTTCGTGACCGGGTTCAGCGGCGAGCAGTACGCCCACCCGGACGCGATCGACGTGCTCCGCGCCATCCGCAAGCAGCCCCGCAGCGGCGAGCTGGTGCGGATCTCCGCGGCCGATCCGCTGAACCTCACCGGCACGGTGCTGCCCGGCCCGCGAGTCCCCGCCATCGCCGCCCACATGGTCAGCTATCTCGACGGCGCGGTCGCCGACGCCCCCGTCGCCGACCAGGCGGGCGCGACCGCCTGATCAACGCGGCCGCGATGCGCTGAAGGCGTCGGCCGGGTGGGCTTACGACTCATATCATCGGTTGCGGCTCCGCAAAGCTTGCGGGCGATCCAGAGCATTTCCGCTGGCCGGCGCCGCATCCCAGTTCGAGTACGCGTCTGCCGCTGACCTCGCCCAGCGCGCGAAGGCGTGCGTCGGGGATGGCGAACATGCTCCGCAGCCGGGGTGCGGCGCCGTGCTGAACTGGGTTGTGTTACCAGTCGGTAGAACGGGCAATTGCTAGGTGACGACCACCAGACGGGATCATCCATGAGCACTCCGACGGCAGATCCAGTCCGGCACGTCGGCGAGCGCGAGGCGCGCCAGACGGCAGAGGAAGCACGTGAGGCCGGGTGGCGGCAGCCCAGCTTCGGCAAGCAGCTGTTCCTCGGCGACTTCAGGCTCGACCTGATCCACCCGCATCCGCGGCCGGGCGAGGACGCATCGGCGCGCGGCGAGGACTTCTGCGCCCGGCTGCGCGCGTTCTGCGAGGAGTCGGTCAACGGCGCGCAGATTGAACGGGACGCGCAGATTCCCGTTGACGTCGTGCGCGGCCTGGCGTCGCTCGGAGCGTTCGGGATGAAGATCGCGCCCGAGTACGGCGGGCTCGGGCTGACCAACCTGTACTACAACCGGGCGCTGATCATCGCCGGATCTGCCTCGCCGGCGGTCGCCGCGCTGCTGTCCGCGCACCAGTCGATCGGGGTGCCGCAGCCGCTCGCGCTGTTCGGGACCGACGAGCAGAAGCGGCAGTTCCTGCCGCGGTGCGCGCGCGGCGAGATCAGCGCGTTCCTGCTCACCGAGCCCGACGTCGGTTCGGATCCGGCCAGGCTGAACACGACGGCGGTGCCGTCGGACGACGGGACCGATTACGTGCTGAACGGGGTCAAGCTCTGGACGACCAACGGCGTGGTCGCTGACCTGCTCGTGGTGATGGCCCGGGTGCCTGCGAGCGAAGGGCACCGCGGCGGGATCACCGCGTTTGTCGTCGAGGGCAGCGCCGCAGGGATCACCGTCGAGCGGCGCAACGCGTTCATGGGCCTGCGCGGCCTTGAGAACGGCCTCACCAGGTTCCATGAAGTCGTCGTCCCCGCCGCGAGCCGGATCGGCGGTGAGGGCCAGGGCCTGAAGATCGCTCTGACGACGCTGAACACCGGCAGGCTGTCGCTGCCGGCCAGCTGCGCGGCGGCGGGCAAGCTCGCGCTGAAGTTCGCGCGAGAGTGGTCCAGCCAGCGAGTCCAGTGGGGTCGTCCGGTCGGCGAGCACGAGGCAGTCGCCAAGAAGATCTCGTTCATCGCCGCGACCACCTACGCGCTGGAGGCCGTGGTCGAACTGTCCAGCCAGCTCGCCGACGACAAGCGCAACGACATCAGGATCGAGGCCGCGATCGCCAAGCTCTACTGCTCGGAGATGGCCAGCATCATCGTCGACGAGCTCGTGCAGATCAGGGGTGGCCGCGGTTACGAGACGGCGGAGTCGCTGGCTGCCAGGGGCGAACGCGGCGTCCCTGCCGAGCAGATGCTGCGCGACATGCGGATCAACCGGATCTTCGAAGGCTCGTCCGAGATCATGCGGCTGTTCATCGCCCGCGAGGCCGTGGACGCGCATCTGTCAGCGGCAGGCGACCTGATCGACCGCGATCTCCCGGCGGCTCGCCGGGCGCGGGCCGCCGCCCAGGCCGGCCAGTTCTACGCTCGGTGGCTGCCCACGCTGGTGGCCGGCCGGGGCCAGCGGCCGGGAGCCTACGGGGAGTTCGGCCCGCTGGCGGCGCACCTGCGCTATGTGGAGCGGGCCAGCAGGAAGCTGGCCCGGGTGACCTTCTACGGGATGGGGCGCTGGCAGGGGCGGCTCGAGCGCAAGCAGGGCTTCCTCGGCAGGATCGTCGACATCGGCGCCGAGCTGTTCGCCATGAGCGCCGTGTGCGTTCGCGCGCAGCTGGACGCCGAGGTAGCCGCGGGCACCAGGCGGCGCGCCCCGGCCCGCGAGCTCGCCGACGCGTTCTGCATGCACGCCAGGCTGCGCGCCGAGGCGCTCTTCGGCCAGCTCTGGACCAACACCGACGCCGCCGACTCGGCACTCGCGCGCCAGGTACTGAACGGGCGCCACGCGTGGCTCGAGGATGGCATCATCGACCCGTCGATCCCCGGTCCGTGGATCGCCGCCGCCGAGCCAGGCCCGTCCAAGGCCGCCGATTTGCACCGGCACATCGGCTGACCACGATCGGCCAGGCACGGTCGGCTGAGCACAGGTCAGCTGGCCTCGTCGGGCAGGCCGGTGAGATTGCGCAGGCCGGCCTCGTCGGGCAGGCCGGTGAGATTGCGCAGGCCGACCTCGTCGGCGTGCCGCAGCAGCTCGGCGGGGTCCGCGTAGACCCGGTAGGCACCGGCCCGCTCGAGTTCCTCGCGGCCGTACCCGCCCGACAGCAGCCCGATGCCGAGGGCTCCTGCCCGCCGCGCGGCCAGCAGGTCCCAGACGCTGTCCCCCACCACCATGGCCTGGCCGGGGTCGGCGCCGAGCAGTGCGGCGGCGGCCAGGAACAGGTCGGGGTCCGGCTTGGCGTGCCTGACCATGTCCCTGGTCACCATCGGCGCGTCGTCGGGCAGGCCGAGCATGGCGAGCGCGCTTTCCGCCATCACCCGCAGGCCGCTGGTGGCGATCGCCCAGGGAACTCCCTGCGCGGTCAGAGCCGCAAGCAGCTGCCGCGCTCCGGGCAGCGGCCGGACGGAGTCCACCTGGGCCAGGTACTCGGCGGCGTGGTCCTGCTGCAGCCTCCCGATGTCGTCCGCGGACAGCGACCGCCCCGTCTCGCGCAGCAGCGCGGAGACGAACAGCCCGCCGCTCATGCCGATCCGCCGGTGAATCCGCCAGACTGACAGGTCGATATCGAGCTTGGCCAGCGCGTTGCGCCAGGCGATCACGTTCTGGTACACGCTGTCGATCAGCGTGCCGTCGAGGTCGAAGAGGAAGGCAGGTACCGGAGGCTCGCGATAGTCAGGCCGCTGCGTCACGCCAGCCACACTAGCGCCGGGCGGATGACGAGACCCGGTAGCGTCCCTTCGAGCCCGCTACGAGCATGCGGGAGTTCCCCGGCACGCTCGAAGCCGGGTGTGTCACCGCCTCGATGTCGCCCAGCTGGCTGGCGACCCAGCGGTGGACGTCGTGCTCTGTCACGTGCCTGGCCATCGACTCGATGGCCGCCCGCCGCACGCTCGCGGCCAGTTCCAGCGTGTGCTCGATCCGCAGCGACAGGCCCTCCACGTCGAAGGGGTTGCACGGCACCGCCTGACGCAGCTCGGACCCGGCACCGGCGAACTCGCTGAGGATCATCGACCCGCTGCCCCCGAGCGCGTGCTGGACGGTGACGTACTCCTTGGCTACCAGGTTCATCCCGTCGATGAGCGGTGTGACGAGCATCACGTCGGCGACGGCGTAGTACGCCACGAGCTGGCGCGCAGGCAGGCTGCGATGCAGGTAGTGCACAAGAACATCCGAGCCAGGCTGGGTCAGTTTGCCGTTGATCCTGCCGATATGCCCTTCGACCGCCGTGCGCAGGCTGCGGTACTCCGCGACATTGTCCCGGCTCGGCACCGCGACCTGGAGGAACGTGATCGCGGTGCAAAGGTCGGGACGCCGCTCGAGCAGGGCCTTAACGGCCAACAGCCGCTCGACGATGCCCTTGGTGTAGTCCAGCCGGTCTACCCCGAGCAGCAGCGTGCGACCCTCGAACTGCTCGCGCAGGCCCTGAATCTCGGCGGCGGTCACCGGATCGGCGGCCAGCCGGCTGAACTCAGCCGCGTCGATCGAGATGGGCGCGGTGGTGGTCGTCACCTCCCGCTGATCGGGCATCACGATCACCGGTCCGCGCACGTGGACGTCTGCGTCGCCGAGCAGGCGCGCGCAGGGCCGGACGAAGTTGTCCCGGTACCGCTCGGCGTGAAAGGAGATCACGTCGGCGCCGAGCATGCCGAGCAAGATGTCCTGGCGCCACGGCACCCGGGCGAAGATCTCAGGCGCCGGCCACGGTATGTGCAGGAAAAACCCGATCGGCTGGTCGTGCCGCCGTTCCCTGATCAGGCGGGGAACCAGGGTCAGGTGGTAGTCGTGCACCCACGCGAGCGCGTTCTGGAGTTCGCTGAGCGCGTCCGCCGCCGCGCTGGCGAAGGCCGCGTTCACGTCCCGGTAGCTCCGCCACCAGGACCGCTCGAACCGCGGCTTCTCGATCGCGTCGTGCAGCAGCGGCCACAGGGTAGTGTTCGCGAACCCCTGGTAGTACTGGCGGACCTGGGCGGCTGACAGGTGGATCGGCAACAGCCTGGTCTCCATGGCCGGAAGCTTCGGCGGCAACTCCTTGGTGCCGCCGTCCCAGCCGACCCAGGCGCCGCTGCGCGCTTGCATGATCGGCCGCAGCGCGGTCACCAGCCCGCCTGGCGACAACTCCCAGCCGTCGTCGCCGTGGCGGATCGGCAGCGTGTTCGCGACCGCCACCACCGGGCGGCCCGGGCCGCGCGCGTCAGGCCGAGGCTGCATCGGCATCACGGGCCGTGCAGATGCCGGTCCGGTCTCCCTCGGCCTGTCGCTCGAACAGGCTGGTGATCTGCTCGACCGAACGATTCAGCCAGCCGGTACCGCCGACTCCGATCGCGAAGGACGCGACGAAGTTTCTGCCGGTTGTACCGGCCGGTTCGTCGCGAGTCTGGATGCTACTCATACCTGCTCTCGCTCACCCGAAAGCCGGGACTCAAACTTCCAGCCCCGGTTCAGCGCGATCCCAGCTCAGCGCAGCCAGCGCCGGTAGCGGGCGCGAGACGCCTTCCGCCAGCACCGCCCGGAACGTTCCGCCAGGCGATCCGCCTGCTGGCTGTCCCGCTCGTACATCAGCCCGTAGCTGAACGCGTTCTCGCCGGCCAGGTGAGCGCTCATGCCGAGATCTCGTTCCAGCTGGCGGGCGATCACGGCATCCTGATGCTCGCCGAGGACAGACTGCAGCCGCTTCATCTGCCTGGCGAACCGGCTCGCTTGCTTGCCGAACGGCGGCACGACGGCCTCGCCCGCGTAGCGGGCGCGCTTCGCGGCCTTGCGCGCCCGGTGCAGGGCGACATCCCTGCGATCGCCGGGCGGCGTGCGCAGTGCGCGCTTCATCCGGCGCCTGGTCCTGGCGTAGGTGCGGCGCACGGCCGCGGGCAGCACCTCGCCCGCGGGCCGCCCGGCCAGGTCGGTACCCGGCGGCGAGCTCACCACCTGGTCAAGCTGGTCGAGCAGGGCGAAGTAACGCGGCGAGTCCAGCGCCTCGAGCACGCCGGCCTGAGCGTCCGCGCCCAGCCGCGCGAAATGCCCCCGCACCCGGGCCATGACAGGACCGACGACCTGCCCGGCCGGGATCTGGCTGACATGCTCGGCCAAGTGCGCGGCGAGCACCTCGGCATCGCGCGCCTCGCCGAGCACCGTGCCGAACCACCGCAGCTCGGCGGCGAGCGGCTCGGTCGCTGACCGGGTGAAGAATTGGTCGAACGACTGCAGCGTGCTGCGCAGCCTGCGGGCCGTCGTTCGCATCTGGTGCACCGAGTCGGGCTCATCGCCACGCACCATCGGGTCCAGCACCTTCAGGGCGCCAAGCTGCGCCCTCAGGTAGCCAGTGATCACGTCACCGGCCGGAGCCGACCTGCGGAGCGAGGGCCGGGGGCCGGGCTCTGGCTCAGGCAGGCCGAGCGCGCGCGCCAGCTTGGCCGACTGGCCGGCCCGGCTCAGGCCGTCGCGCCGCAGCAGCCGGTCGGCGGCCGCGAGCGTGTGACGGTCACCACCGGTCAGCTCGACCTCGACCTCATGCCATTGCGACTGGCGCGCTGGATCGCCAACGGCCCGCGCGGTGACGTGATCGGAAGCCACCTCGGCGAGCGACTCGCCGGAGCCGCCGAGCAGAAGCAGGCGCCGCCGCCGCGTGCTGATCCTGGCCACCGGCCTCAGCTCCTCGCTGCGGGTATGCACCCGGACGAGCCTGCGGCATCATGCCCGCCCTGACGCCTCCGCAGCGTGATCCCCGCCCGGATCAGGCGGAGATCTCCGGTGTCGAAGTACTCGGCGTCCAGCTGCTCGTCCGCCGCCCCGCAGGTACGCGCCACCTCGGGCAGGTCATCGAAGCTGGGCAACGAGGTGCCCGCTGTCGCCTCGTACTTGATCTCGGTCTCGCGCGCGTCGACTGCCATGACTCCTCGCTACCCGCATGTCCGGCCGATTCACCGGATCGGGCGCGCTCCTAGCTCGGCGTGCAGTTACCAGTGGAACCAGCGGCGACGCGACCGGCCAGCCGATTCGCCGACACGCAGCACGAAGCCGAGCAGCCACACCACGAGCGCGATAATCGCGATCCACCAGAGCACGTGCAGCGCGAAACCCAGCCCGAAGAAGATCAGGACTATCAGCAGGGCCAGCAGCACGATAGCCATTCTTAGCTCTCCCCTCATTGGCAGAACTCGTCGGAACTGCCCATCTTCGCGGCCGCCAAACATACCCTGCACTGCGAGGATTGCCGGCATACTTCGGCTGTTGGCGGGCAGTTGCCGGCCATGAGCATAAGAAGCACGGTGCCGGCCCTCCTCTGGTGGCTGTTCTGGTTCCTGGTGGCGATCTTGCTGATCATCCTCGCCGCGCTGGTCATTCATCACTTCGGCGGATTCAACCTCGCCGTGCACGTCGGCGACTTCCACTTCCAGCTCGGCGTCAGCGGCTAGCCGCATCGCCAGTTGCTGAGTAGATATCGTCGGCGAAGATCCACCCCGCACCGCGGTGACTGTCGGGTGCTCGAGCGTTGGCCGGGCAGCGGTCCTTGAGCCTGTCCTTGAGCCGGTGCACGCCGACCAGCCTCCGTCGTAGGCAGAAAGTACGTTACTTCAGTGACATCGCGCCTGTCGCGAGGAGATTTACTGACACATTCCGACCGCGCAAAAAAGGTTATGCGAAAGCTTGCTGAATTTCGCTCTGAAAGACTCCCGGAAGCTTTTTCGGCATCGCTATTATTCAACCGGCATACCCGGTATCCGATCGCAATCGCGGGCCTGGCCACGGGCAGGCGCTCATGCCGCTGCCCGGGACAACACCGATGGGCGATGGATCTCATAGGGGAGAAATCCGGTGCTCTGGCGATGGCGCGACCCTAAGATCGGAACCCACCGCGCCCGGGCGCCGCGGCCCGCGGCTCGCGGGTTCGCTGCGGCCGGCGGCAAGCCGCGGATCGTGGTCGGCGCCGTAGTCGCGCTGTCGGCAGCGGTCGCGGCCGGTGCGACGGCGTACGAAGGCGGACCCGGGCACTCGCGTCCTGCCACCGCCAGCCTGACCGCCGTTACCAGGCCCCCGGTGGCGACGACGTCGGTCCTGGCCGATCCGGCCGACCTGGTCGCCGCCCACGCGGCATCGACGATGTTCGCCTCCGCGCCCGTCGCCGTCGTCGCGAACGCGGACCGCGTGGCCGACCTCACGGAGGCCGCCGCCAGGGCCGAGCGCGCGCACGCGCCGCTCCTGCTGGTCTTCCCGCGGGCCACCGGGCCCCATGGTGAAGGGCCGCGGGCTACCGGGCCGCAGGCCACCCAGCCTGACGTGACGACAATGTCGGCCGCCGTCGTGCTGCGGACCGCGGTCCGTTCGCTGAACATCCGCGCGGTGCTCGACGTCGGGGTCGCGGCGGGCATGCTCGCAGCGCAGCTACCGCGGGTCCAGGTGACCACCGACCCAACCGCCCTGCCCGCGACCAGAGCTCCAGCGCCCCTGCATCACGTGGTCGTGCTCGTGCACGCCGGCGACACCACTGCGGGGGCGACCGCCGCGGTCGCCACGGCCAGGGCCGCTGGCGCTCAGGTCGTTGACATCGCCGGCTACGACCCGCGCGCCGATCCTGCGGCGATCTCCGCGATGTCGGCCGCCAAGCCGCGGCATGTGCTCGCCGTGGGCGGGCGATTCGGTCCGGCTCGCCTGCTCGCGGCCCGGGTCGCCGTAGCGGAGACCGGAGTGCAGCTGCCCGGCGGCGGACAGGTCCTGTTTCCGATGCACCGGCTGCTCGCCCTATACGGATACCCGGGCACGCCCATGCTCGGAGCCCTCGGCCAGCAAGGCCTGAGCGCGAGCATTTCCCGGATCCGGGACATCGCCGCTTCCTACCGGCCGTTGAGTAGCGCGCCGGTGATACCGGCATTCGAGATCATCGCGACGGTGGCGCAGGCCAACCCCGGGCGCGATGGCAGCTACTCCCACCAGTCCGCGGTGGCCGCGTTGCGGCCTTGGGTAGGCCGGGCGAGCGCCACGGGCATGTACGTGATCCTCGACCTTCAGCCCGGCCGGGCCAGCCTGCTCACCCAGGCCATGCGGTATCGGCGGTTGCTTGAGCTGCCTAACGTGGGGCTGGCGCTCGACCCCGAGTGGAAACTGCAGGCAGGTCAGCGGCCGCTGAATCAGATCGGCAGCGTCGACAGCAGCGAAGTCAACAGCGTGATCGAGTGGCTGGCTCGCCTGACGGCTCGGGCCCGCCTGCCGCAGAAACTGCTGGTGCTGCATCAGTTCAGGCTGTCGATGATCGCCGGCGAGCAGCGGCTCGACACAACCCACGACGACCTGGCGATCGTCATCCACATGGACGGGCAGGGCACGCAGGCCGACAAGCTGCAGACGTGGCAGGCGGTCACCGGGGCGGCGCCGTCCGGCGTGTTCTTCGGGTGGAAGAACTTCTTCGTCAAGGACGATCCGATGCTGAGCCCGCTTCAGACGATGTCCAACTCCCCGCAGCCGGTGATGATCTCGTACCAGTGAGACGCCAGGCCCGCGCGGCCTCGGCAGCACGGTTCGGCTAAGGCCCCGCCCACCAGGAAGGCAAGGGCAATTGCCCGATGCGGTGGCCGCGGGCTTACTGCGAGCGTTTCTGATGATGACGAGCAGTCGTTCGGGCAATGCGAGGAGGTCGTCGGTGGACGGGATGCGGCGCGCCCGATCGCTACCTCCCCGACCCGCACAGGCCTCCCGACACCTACCGCGAGTTCCTGGCGCGAACCAGGGGTCCGCTGCTGCGTGAGCCGTCGTCCAGGGCCAGGCTGGCAGGCCGGCGCGTCGGCTGAGCGGGCCTCAACTGTCGTCTTTCCTCCGCTCATGTCCCTGAAACGGCTGAGAACGGCCGCCAGTTCACGGCCGCCGAGCGGAGAGCGCGGTAGAGCAGTTGCTGGTCGCCGAGCCTGCGCCGCAGCTCACGTTCCAGGCCGCCGACGGGCACCAGGTTCTGCGGTGCCCGCGGATCCTTGTGCGGTGTGCTCGCCAGCGGCGGCAGCACCCGGGCGGTGACGTCGGCAAGCCCGGTGACCTCGGCGGCCGTGAGCTCGGCCGAGCACTCGACCCGCACGACGCCGGACCAGGGCACTCCTGGAGTGCCGGGAAGCTGCAGGTACCAGGAAGTGCGCCGCCAGGACGTGCCCATCGTGAAGGCCGGCGTGCGCTGGCCAGGACGCAGTGCGGCCACCACGCCGGCCTGGTCGCCGGGCAGGTAGGACGCATGGTGGGTCTTGATGTAGCCGACCGTCCCGTCCAGATGGGTACGGCCGCGCAGCGGCCCGTCGACGACGAGCAGGTCGTCGGCGGCCGGATGCCGCGCGCGGAAGGCGAGCGCGAGCTGGACCTCCGCCTCGGTCAGCCGGCGCTGCAACGCGAGTGAAAGCTGGTCGATGCCCGTGCCCTCGACATGCCGCGCCGGATACCGCGCGGACTTCGTCACGGCGATCCCCGGGCCCGGCTGGGGGCTGCCGCCATGCACCCAGACCTGCGCGTCGATTCGCCGGACGCCATCGAGGAAGAGCACCAGGGCGGGCAACGCGAGTGCCTGGTCGGGATCGAGCGGCCGCCACCGCGCGGCGGGCACCTCGAAGTCCAGGCCGAGCTCCGCGCTCGACTCGGTGACGGCTCCGCCATCCATTTCGTCGGCGTACGCGAGGCCGTACCCGGGATCCCACGGGTCGACGGTGAAGGCGAACGATGCGGCCGGCCCTGTCGCGGTCGGCCCGCTCCCAGCCGGCTCGCTCCCAGTCGGCCCGGTGGCGGGCGTAGCGGTCATACCCGCTCCTTGCGCACCGTCGACGTGGTCCCGGCCCGGCCGACGACGAAGCGTACCGGGACGCGCTCGGCCAGCGCCGGCACGTGGGTGACGATGCCGACCATCCGGTCCGCGTCAGCGGCGAGTCGTTCGAGCGTGCTGGCGACGGTCTCCAGCGTGTCCTCGTCCAGCGTGCCGAAACCCTCGTCGAGGAACATCGAGTTCAGGTCCCTCATGCCCGCGGAAAGGCCGGCGACCTGCTGGGACAGGGCTAGCGCGAGGGCGAGCGAGGCCTGGAACGTCTCGCCGCCCGACAGCGTGTGCACCGGGCGCCTGGCCCCCGCGTCCTGGTAGTCGACGACGACCAGGTCGTTGCGCTCGTCGCGGTCGAGCTGGTACTGCCCGCCAGAGAGTTCCATCAGCGTCTGCGACGCCTCGGCCACCAGCGAGTCCAGCGCTTCGCCGCAGAGCCAGCGCTCGAACGACGACGCCCGCAGCAGCCGGCCCAGCATGGCCGCGACCTGCTCATCCTCCTGGTGGGCGCGGATCTGCTCGTCAATGGCGGCTGCCTGGCTCCGGCTGGCGCGCACCGCCGCGAGCCGGTTCGCGGCGCGCTCGGACTGCGTCGCGATCGCCGACTCGCACCTGGCGGGATCGGCCAGGCCAGTGATGCCCTGCTCAGCTAGTTGCTCGGTGAGCGCGGACCTGGCGTCGGCGACCTCGCGCTGCAGCGCGGTCGCCGCCGCATCCAGGTCCGCCTGCCGCGACCCGCGTTCCTGGTGCTGGCCGGCGGCCCACCCGGTCAGCTCGTCCCACGCGGCGGCCAAGTCGGTGCCCCGCGTCGCCGGGGCGCCGAGCCGGACGACGGAATCCCGCGCCTCGCTCAGATCGGCCCAGGCCCGCAGTTCCTCCTCGGTCAGCGTGGCGCGCTCCTGCTCCGCGGACGCGAGAGCCTGCCGCGCTGCCCGCACCGCCCGCTGGGCCTGGCCGAGCGCCTCGTCGGCCCGGGCGA
>WNGN01005786.1_pt1 | contig 13610 bp, 12 predicted proteins | sample 5400561 | NCBI WGS metagenome assembly WNGN01 (sample SAMN13153379, study PRJNA577476) | soil metagenome | isolation source: 115 cm soil or saprolite under Garry oak tree replicate 2 | place: USA:California | collected 2016-06-15
GCACATCATCCAGATACAGTCCAGTAAAGGAGGCTTCCGTGACAGTTGCCAGATCGGATCCGGAGCCTTTCACCCATAGAATACGTGCCGGGCGATCGCGAAAATCAACCTCATCAGCCTTGGCAGAGGTGTTGCCGCCGCCCCAATTGCAGATTGAACGTTCCGCTCCCAACTTGCGCGAGCGTGCGATTAACTGCATTAGTGTCGTTGGAGGAGATATATTTGTCATAGTATGAAATCCTTCATCATCATAAAGAACCTTCTTTAGCGATGCAGGTGGAGGAGAGGCGCGATAAAACAGGCCCCTACGCACCCGGATAACCGCTTGACGTTGCAGCAGCAATCCGTTCGCGTGCGATGCGCTCAGCGTAGCCACTCGCACCGAACGCCGCAATGGGATCGGGGTTAAGTCCCTGGCGGACACGGACCTCTGAGAGCAACGGGCGCACATCTGTCTCATACGCTGTCTGCAGTACGCGATACGCACCCAGCACATCACCAACTTCCTGGGCTTCTCGTAGCGCGGTTCGATCTACCAGCAGCGCTTTAGCATAGGCCATCTGGATATTGAGGACGCTCTGGAGCATGGCCTCGATCTTCGGCTCGATATTATGAGACTGATCGATCATGTAGGCGATTCGACTGGCATTGGCATTGCCCTCGGTACCCGCACCGACGATCTCATTGAAGATGCAGAAAAGTTCAAAGGGGTTCTGTGAACCGACGATCAAGTCATCGTCGGCATACCTGCGGTCGTTGAAATGAAAGCCGCCAAGTCGACCTTCATCGAGCAATTGCGCAACAATCTGCGCAATATTGGTTCCCTGTGGATGGTGGCCGGTATCCACCAGCACCTCCGCCTGCGGACCAAGTTTTTGAGACATGAGCAGCGACGTTCCCCAGTCCGGGAGATCAGTGGAATAAAACGATGGCTCGAAGAACTTATACTCGATCAAGAGGCGCATACCAGCGGGTAATGCCGCGTAAATGGCCTGCAAGGAATCCAGCAGTCGGCGACGGCGCCGTCGCAGATCATCCTGCCCGGGATAATTAGTGCCATCAGCCAGCCACAGGCTGATAATATTCGATCCCAGCGATTGTGCGATCAGTATGCATTCGATCACATGCTCGATCGCTCGCTGTCGCACTTTCTTGTCAAAATGGCACAGGCTGCCGAGACGGTACACATCGTCCTGAAAGAGGTTCGGATTCACGGCACCAATACGCAGGCCGAGTTGCCCTGCATACACCTTCACTGCATGCCAATCGTCTTCTCGGTCCCAGGGAATGTGAATGGCGACGCCGGGACAGATACCAGTGACCTTATGCACCTGGGCCGCATCTGCCAGCTTCTCGCGCAGATTGCTGGCTGCCCCAGGCCAGTGAAAGACCTTGAAACGCGTCCCAGAATCTCCATAGCCCCACGAGGGAGTCTCGACGCTGAATTGTTGAATGGCTGTGATAACACTATCGAGAGCGACACCTCGCTCTAGCAAGCGATTTTCGATTTCTGAACTCAAGTCCTCACCTTTGCCTGACTCATACCGCTTGTATACCGGGACATGTTTGCTCCCTCTATCCTAATCGAGGCGAAAAACTTCCTCAAGTACGGGTGGAAAACCTGTCGCAGCCTCGGTTTCGCGGATTAAAATATCGCTCATCTGGGCCTCCCAGCGTTCGCTAGCCCGGCTGGCTGCCATGACCTCCAGGTAACGCCCAAAATCATCGACCTCCATGTAAGCGAACAGTTCCGTGCCGCGCAGATAGATGGAGTAGTTCTTGCACCCTGCACGCTTGAGGTCTGTCAGTAGCTCTGGCCAGACTTGCTGGTGACGCCGACGATACTCTTCCTGGGTACCGGGCTTGATCCTCATTATAAAAGCTATGCGCTGCATAGAATTGCTCTGCCTTTGTGAGCCAATCGAGGGAGGGTATACAGCGAATCGGCCTTCTTTAGTATATCCTCCCCGAAAAGGCGAACAAACGAATGAACTAACCTAAAAGTTAAACTGGTCGATGTTTGCACTGTTGAAAACGGTTGGTGGGCCAAGAAGGACCACGTGATTGGCGCCAATTGTATAGCTACCTAGCTTGCCAGCCGTGAACGTGTCACCGACATTCCCCTGGATCTTCCCTTGAACTAGCATAGCCGCGACATAGTAGGCCAGGTAGCCCAGGTCAGCAGGATTCCACAACTCAAAGCCCTTGATCGTGCCATCTTTGACGTACTGGCGCAGTTGATTCGGTGTGCCAAGACCTGTTAGAGCCACCGTTCCGCCTTTCTTCACCGACTCGAGCGCACGAGCTGCGGCAGCGATACCCACCGTTGTAGGAGAAATGATCCCCTTGAGGTTTGGGTACTGCTGCAGCAGGGCTAGCGTATCGTTAAAGCTAGTCTGGTCATCGTCGTTCCCATAAGCGATCTTGACCAACTGCATATTTGGGTACTTCTTTGCTAGCTCATCCTTCATGTATCCGATCCAGGTGTTCTGGTTCGCGGCCGTGCTGGCTGCCGAGAGAATAGCGATCTGGCCGGTACTATTGATCTGCTGGGCAAGCAAATCCACTTCGCTGCGGCCTATCTGCTCACTATCTGCCTGGTTGACAAAGACATTGCGTGCATCTGGTGCTACATCAGCATCATAACTCACGACCTTGACCCCCTGCGCCATCGCCTGTTTCAGTGCCGGTGCGACAGCATTGGGATCATCTCCCGAAATGACGATGGCGCCGACATGCTGCTCGGTGAGGGTTGTAATGAACGGCACCTGTGCAGCGGCATTTGCCGAGGACGGGCCAACCTGCTGGAATTGTCCATTCAGGGCCGTGGCAGCCAGTTTGCCCCCCGAGGCTGCAGTATCAAAATACGGATTGTTGATCTGCTTGGGCAGGAAAGCGATAGTCAGCGAACCGCTAGTGGCGCTCGGAGTGCTGCCCGCAGAGGAGCTACTTCCACTCCCACCGCAGGCGGTGAGCGTGAAAATGGTTAAAACGATGAGTCCAAGACTTAGCGTCGAAAACAGCTTCTTCACTGTTTCCCTCCTTTACATCTGTTGAGGACTACCCGCGACAAGACGCCGACGGGCTATTACGACCTGAATGCGCCGGGCGATGTTGGGTCCCAGCACAGAGAGGATCAACAATAATCCAATTGCAAGACTCTGGATATCACCGCTGATATTTTTTAGGCCTAACACATTCTGTAAAATAGCGACAATGAAAATGGCCAGCATTACTCCCAACAATGAGCCACGACCTCCAAAGATGTTGACACCGCCCAGCAAGACAACCGTCACGACATATAGTTCAAACCCTAACGCATTATCCGGTCGAGCACTGGACAGGCGCGCTGTAAAAATCACCCCGGCAAGCGCCGCGATCAATCCGGAGAGCATGAATAGCATCAGTTTCACCCGGCACACATTTATTCCGGAAAACCGCGCCGCCTCTTTGTTATTGCCCATAGCGTAGATTTGCCTACCCCACTTGCTGAAATGCAATACCACCCCAAAAATCACCACCAGGATGGCAAAGATCAGAACCGACCAGGGAATCTCTGTGCCCGGGATAGAGCCAAATCCCAGATTGGTAAAAGTGGAGGGAAAGTCGCTGACCGCCTGATCACCGATTGGTAAAAGTGGAGGGAAAGTCGCTGACCGCCTGATCACCTAAGACAACAAAGGCCAGACCGCGATAGAGGGCGAGCGTGCCAATCGTTACGACCAGTGAAGGCAAGGCGAGCTTTGTGACAAGTAAGCCATTAAAACAACCCGCAACAAGCCCAACTAGCAGGGCCACTCCAATTGCAACCCAGATAGGATGCCCGCTCTCCCAAAGTAGGCCCAGCACGACGCTGGCCAGACCCAGCACCGAACCAACCGATAGGTCAATCTCGCCAGCAATGATAATCAGTGTCATCGGTAGAGCCATGATGGCTATTTCCATGGTGTTACTGGTGAGCGCATTGAAGTTAAAGCCGCTCAGGAAATAGGGTGAGAGAAAACTGCCGATCACCACACTGATCAGGAGCAGTATCACAAGCAGAGCCTCCCAGGAAATCAGGAGCGATTTGAGTCTTTTCATGCTTTCTTCCTCCTGGAGAGGATGGTTCGCTGCAACCAGCGAGTGATAAAGGCATCAAGTACTACAGCAACGATAATAGCTGCACCATAGATCGCCTGCAGCCAGAACTGAGAAATGTTCAGAATGTTTAAGGCATTTTGCAAGGTGCCCAGTACAATCGCACCTAGCACCGCACCCAGAATGGTGCCAGAGCCACCAAAGATATTGACTCCGCCTACAACAACCGCTGCAATAACCTGTAATTCCAGGCCTGTGGCATTGGTCGCGTCTACCGTGGCAAAGCGCGCGCCCCAGAGCACTCCTGCTAGCCCACAGAGCAATCCCGAAGCGGCGAAAGCGGAAAAAACAAGCCAATCCCGGCGAATACCTATTATATTTGCTGCTTCGGGATTGCTGCCTACCGCATAAAGCTGGCGTCCGGTAGGTGAGGCATGCAGAAAATAACCGACGATGACTGCAATGGCCGCAGCGATGAGGATCAGGGCCGGAATACCAAAGATCTGGGTTGTCGCTAATGCCAGGTAGCTGGTCGGCACATCGGAGGCATTGACCTGGGAGGTCGTGTTGGATGAGACAATAAAAACCAGGCCCCGGTAAGCGTAGAGGGTACCGAGTGTGGCCACAATCGCCGGGACACGCCCGAATGAGACGATCAGTCCATTGACCATTCCCAGCATCAGCCCCAGTGCACAACCCAGTAAGATACCCAAAAGCAGATTGCTATCGGGAAGTTGCTTAAAGAAATAGGCTGTGACAAAGGCGGTGAAACCTACCATTGAACCCACTGAGAGATCTACGTTGCGCGTCAATACCACAAGCGTCTCTCCCACGGCGACGATCACAAGAATGGCGATGGAGAGCAAAATCTGCTCGAAATTGTCGATGCTCAGAAAGCGCGGCGCCTGAATACCGACGATGAAAATAATGAGAAGCAATACAATCAGAAGGCCCAGTTCCCGCACACGGCTGACCTGGCCAAGCAAACGGGCCTGGCTCAACTGGCTGCGCTGCCTGGTGCGCTCCACATCTTGACTCGTAGTGGTCATGCCATCACCTATCCTGTCCTGTGGCGGCGTACATTACTCGCTCCTGAGTCGCTTCGGAGTGCGCGAATGTGCCAGTAACACGTCCCTCGTGCAGAACGATAACCCGGTCGGCCATGGCAAGCACCTCCGGAAGCTCGCTGGAAATCAAAATAATCGCCAGGCCTCTGGCAGCCAGGTCTGAAATAATACGGTGGACTTCGGCCTTGGTCCCAACATCGATACCACGCGTTGGCTCATCCAGGATCAGCACCGATGGGTTGGTCGCCAGCCATTTGCTGAGAACCACTTTCTGCTGATTCCCGCCAGAAAGGGCGTTGACTAACTGCTCCACGCCCTCGGAATGGACACTCAGTTGACTGGAGTACTCACCTGCGATCTTCCGTTCCCTGCGCGGATCGACCAGTCCCAGGCGCGAAACTTGATGTAGAATAGCCAGGGTGACGTTGGCGGCGATAGAGAAGTTCATGACCAGGCCGTGCAGGTGACGATCCTCAGGAACATAGGCAATGCCGTACTCCATAGCATGCTGTGGCGAGCGGATATGTACCTGCTTGCCTTTAAGCCAGAGCTCGCCGCTTTCTGCCTGGTCGACGCCAAAGATTACCTGTGCCACCTCTGTGCGCCCAGCCCCGACCAGACCCGCGAGACCAAGAATCTCGCCCCGGTGAAGCTGGAAGCTCACATTGGCAAAAACTCCAGGCCGTGTGAGATTGCGCACCTCCAGCACCACTTCCCCGATCTCAGCCTCGCCTTTGGGGAAGAGGTTGGAGAGTTCACGCCCGACCATATGCTTGATAATCTCTTCGGTAGTCATCTCGCTGACCGGGGCAGTAATGATATGTGCACCATCGCGGAAAACAGTCAGGCGATCGGCGATCATGAAAACTTCTTCCAGGCGGTGGCTGACGAAGAGTATAGCCACACCACGCTCGCGCAGTTGCTTCACAATGGCAAATAATTCATCGACCTCATGCCCTGAGAGTGCTGCGGTTGGTTCATCCAGTACTAGAACGCGCGCCTGTAGGGAGAGAGCCTTGGCGATCTCCACCAGCTGTTGTTCAGCAACTGAGAGCCCTTGTACGGGTGCATGGGAACTGAGCGAAACATCCAGAGACGTGAGCAGTTGATCGACCTCGCGATACATGCGCCTCCAATCAACACGCCCAAAGCGATCGCGAGGGTGACGGCCCATGAAGACATTCTCGGCAACGTCCAGGTCGGGGAAAAGCATCGGTTCCTGTTGGACAACAGCGATGCCAAGAGCCTTGGCCTGTGTAGGCGAGCGTAGTTCTACCAGCTCGCCGCCAACTTTCACTATCCCTGCATCCGGCCTGTAGATACCAGCCAAGATTTTCACCAGCGTGCTTTTACCTGCGCCATTCTCGCCTACCAATGCATGCACTTCACCAGGGAAGAGACTAAAGTCCACTCCCCTCAGGGCCTGCACACCGCCAAATTGTTTGGCAATCCCATTGAGTTCAACGATGGGGTCACGAGTTTGCGTCACACTCTCATTCCTCCTCATGGATATACATAAAAGACAGGATCCCTGCGGAGTACGATGACCGATGAGATGAAATGCTTCAGCTCTAAGCAAGCAGTATTGCTCACTACCGCGTTGTCAGAGATGAGCTGCGAAATAAGTTTACAGCAATTGAGAGACTTATTCGTCATGTTTATGATAGATACGAAATGTGATTGACCATGGGAGAATTGAAACGTTTCAATTAAAAGCAATTATATATTTTCATTGCGGTTTTGTCAAGAGGTTTCGAGGGAAATTCGAAACAACCGCATCTACTTTATGCTAATTTTACAAACAACTTGCAGAGCTGACCCCATACTTCAAGCCATTCGAAGTTACTAAATTTTAATCGGCTTCCACAACAGCTCCTGAGTTAAGAGGCGATTGCTGTTAGAAAAAAACCAATTCGGTTGAACAGCCTATTCGTCCTTTTGTGACATACTTAATGCATGCGGCGTGGTGATATAATCTGCTCAGGTGAAACGACCTACAATCTGGTCGATGTTGGAATCCCTTATCAACTGAACTGGTACCATACATTTCGAACAGTGGGGAAAGAGTTCGAGAATGAGTTCAATGTCAAGTATCCGTGAAGTGGCGAAACGTGCAGGTGTTTCGCTCGGAACTGTATCGAACGTGCTCAACCGACCTGAAATCGTTGCTGAAAAGACGAGGCGACGCGTACAGCTAGCCATCGAGGAAATCGGCTTTGTACGTAATGGGTCAGCTCGCCAGCTACGTGCTGGCAATAGTCAGTATATTGGCCTGGTTATGCTTGATGTGGCCAATCCTTTCTTCACAGAGGTTGCACGAGGTGTCGAGGATGCGGCAAACGAAGCTGGCTATGTCGTTATCCTTTGTAACTCTGACGATTCCGTAGAAAAGGAAAGTCACTATCTTCAGGTACTTGAGGAGCAGCGTGCTCGAGGAGTACTGATTACCCCGGTCCAAAGTGATGCCAGTTATCTACAGCGGTTTCGAAAGCGTGGAATTGCCGTTGTCCTACTGGACCGTCCAAGCAAAATAAAGGACCTCTGCTCGGTTGCTGTCGATGATGTGAGAGGTGGTGAACTAGCCACCTCTCATCTGCTCGATCAAGGCCATGAGCGAATTGGCTTTGTACATGGCCCGCTCAGCATTCGCCAGTGTGCAGATAGACGAAGGGGAGTGCTACGGGCAGTGAGAAATGCTGGCCTTGATCCCGATCAGGTAATTGTTGATATTACCACTTCGGCTCAAAATGCCAGGGAAGGCGAAGAGAGTTTAGAGAAGTTATTACGTGCTAGAATAAAGCCCACTGCTGTTTTTTGCGCGAATGATCTTCTTGCGCTCGGAGTGATGCGTGGTCTGATTAAGCACGGGATTTCCATTCCCAAAGATTTTGCTCTAGTGGGCTATGACGATGTCGAATTCGCGAGTGTTCTTTCAACACCACTCACATCGATTCGACAACCAAAATACGAACTCGGATGTGCAGCCGCGGAGTTGTTGATTGACGAGGCACATAATCCAACCTCTCATCAGCACAAGCACATTGTGTACCAGCCCGAGCTGATCGTAAGAGAATCAAGTCGCCCTTAGCTGGACTTCTCCAGAAAACAGTTTTCCCCTTGTTGCTCCTCATTCTATGTCATCTCAAACAAGAGTTATTCCTCTTTTCTCATCAGCGCGTGAAACGCTCTTGCTGATGCTTCGTTCATATGGTAACTCTCGTTGTCAGCAGGGAATGTCCCAGACTCGATATCAGCAAAGAAACGCTCAAGGGCCTCAGTAGCTATATCGGCCAGGTGTGTATATTGCCGGACGAACTTCGGAAGGCGATCATGATGCAACCCTAACACATCGTGGTATACCAGCACTTGACCATCACAATATGGCCCTGCACCGATGCCAATGGTGGGTACCGGTACTTCCTGGGTGACAATCTGAGCTACTACATCGGGAACGCCCTCCAATACAATAGCGAAGACACCAGCTGCTGCTAAAGCACGAGCATCTTCTACTAATTCTCTTGCCGCCTCGACTCCCCTACCCTGTACCCTGTAACCGCCCATAGCGTGTATTGATTGTGGAGTAAGTCCAAGATGTCCCATAACGGGTATCTCGGCGGCAAGAAGTGATTCTACCATCGGTAATCGTTTCCGTCCACCCTCTAATTTCACTGCTTCAGCTCGACCTTCACGCATTAAACGTCCCGCATTGCGGACAGTTTCTTCTACTGAAATATGATAACTCAGCCAGGGTAAATCACCCAACACCAGGGCAGCTGGTTTTGCGCGTGCTACCGCAGCAGTATGGTGCACCATTATATCTACCGTAGCAGGAAGTGTATCTTCGAAACCCAACATCACATGAGCAAGTGTATCGCCTACCAGAATAATATCTGCTCCTGCGTTGTCAGCAATGTGTGCTGATGGGGTATCATAAGCTGTCACCACCTTGAGTTTCGGACCGCCTTTGCGGGCGAGTATCGCAGGTACAGTGACTTTGTCCCGCATAAAATCGTTCCTTTCACCTTGTTCGCAAACTATTCATTGATTAGGATGCCAATATCCCAACTACCATCTGCACGCAATAGAAAATTATCGATCAAACGGGTTGGACCAACCCTCGCTGCAATGAGCAGCAACGCCGGAGCACGGAGTACTTCTAATTGCGCAAAACTGTCAGGATCTCGAACCTCTGCATAGTCAAGATGTACGTGTGGCTCTGTTCCAACAGTATCGACCATTGCTCTGACCACCAATGATGCTTCAGCATATGAGTGAGCTTTGAATTGCAAACGGCCAGCTTGCAGTGCTCTGTAAAGTACAGTTGCAGCAGCGCGTTCTTGCGGGTTAAGATAAGCATTCCTGCTGCTCATTGCGAGTCCATCAGCTTCACGTATTGTCGATAGAATGTGTAACTTCACAGGAAGATTGAAATCGGAGACCATGTGTGAGATTATCGCTGCCTGTTGCGCATCCTTCTGACCGAAATAGGCCTGGTGCGGTCGCATAATCTGAAATAGTTTTAACACCACAGTTGCTACACCGCGAAAGTGTCCAGGACGAATGGCTCCCTGTGCCTCGCTGACAAGTGGTCCTGTCGGATCAACATACGTCACGAAATCGGGAGGGTAAATCTCATCAGGAGTTGGCACGAACACAATATCTACGCCGAGATTCTCAAGCACATTCAAATCATGTGGCAGGTCGCGTGGATAGCTAGCCAGGTCCTCGTGCGGACCAAATTGTGTCGGATTAACGAATATACTCGCGGTAAGTATTTCGTTTTCTTCTCGCGCCTGGCGTACGAGCGAAAGATGTCCCTCGTGAAGATATCCCATAGTAGGAACAAAACCAACTTTTTGAGGACTAGCGCAACTCGAGCGCTCAGCCACCATCTCCTGGATTGTGGTGATTACTCGCATCCTTCTTCTGCTCCTGTATCGACCTGACCTGGTAGGGCGACAGGGGTTGCAAGGCGCCCCTTTAATACTTTCCAAAGTATACCATCGGTATGTGCAGTCTGCAATTGAAATAAGAGCGCCTGTTATTCACATTGCACTTCCGTGATGCTTTTCTATTTTATCGCATAGACAAGTACCTTTGTTTTCCACTTGTCATCCAGAGTCCATCGTGATAAACTCTCCTGGTAACAAAAAATCCTGTGCCATATTTTATTTGGTGGTAGCAATGATGTCTAAACAGTGGCATATTCTGATAATTCTCGATGAGGAATATCTCAACCCGAACATTGTAAATTCGCTTCAAAAAGATGATTATTTTGTAAAAGGGGTGACCAGCGCAACAGAAGCGGTGCATCTACTTTGGGCGGAGGAATATGATATTGTCGTAAGTGATCAAAAAATGCCTGATGCAGATGGCTTTGAGCTACTTCAATGGATACGAACGTATCGTCCGAGCACTCGGATGATAATGATAGGCATGGCTGGCTCTTCTGTCACACGCACTCAGGCGCTTGAAAACGGTGTCGTCAGTTATCTAGAAAAACCGCTTGATCTCCACATACTTAAAGAGGAATTGCGACGACTGTTGCAACAAACAGGATTTTCTGCCAGTCTGGATTCGTTCGATTTGTTAGATGTCATTCAAATCGTTAATATGAGCCACAAAACTATAGCTATGGTGGTGAATACAGGACTGGAAGAACAGGGACTTTTAGGGTTCCAGGCAGGAGAGTTGGTCTGGGCAGAATACGGTATTTTGCGTGGAGAAGAGGCCTTTTTTGCTCTCGCAGCGCACAAAAACGGGACTATTACTCATCAAGCCTGGACTGCTCAGATCAGACCGAATGTCACACAGCCGCTTTCGAGTCTCATTTTCCAGGCCCTTCAGTACCGTTCAAAGTACGCAGAATTCCAACAACTCACAGGGGAACAAGCTGTCCTTTCTCCAGCAGCCGTGTCTCCAACAATTCAATCACCAGGTGATGAAGATACACCCTTTTTGTTTGTAGAGCCGATACTTAGCGATAGCTTTCAGCAGGTAGCCTCGAATAGCTCTCACGAAACACCCATACCTGTGCCAGTGGTGTCGAACGAACCAATCGAATGGTGGCAGGAATCGGCTTCACAAGAACAATCACATAAAATAAGCACAGTACGACCTGAAACTGGCAGTCCAACCCTTTCCGTTAATCCATCAACGAATAGCGAACATCATGTAATCAATGATACAAATGACGCCGAACCCAGTATCATTCCATTGAAAGTGTATAAGACATCCGCGGGTCAACGTACTGATCTTCCATCCTGGTTGATGGATCAACCTACCCAATTCGAAATGCCCGCTTTGCGTCCCTCTTCGCTTAGCGGTTCAAACAAAGTTCCTGCAGCGACCAATGGTAAAGCAATCTCACCAGAGAAGCAAGCAAAAAATTCTACTCAGAGAATCGCTGAGCAATCAAAAGTGGAACAAAACTCTCATGTGTCTTCAAATCGGCAAAGCTCATCAGAATGGCAATTAGAGGGGAAACCTGACGTTAGTCAACTACAAAGCTTAACTTCAATAAGAAGGACTGATGATTTCTCTGCTTCTCCTTCTCAGCAAAAGGGTGATGCTTTACCTACGAATGATTCAAGTCCTGTACTAACTACGGATAACATGCGCGGAAACATGGCATCTGTAGCTGATACTGAGCCATCTTCATCCTCGGAATCTATTCAATCAAATGCAGATCTCCACTCTCGAGGCACTCAAAAACGTAACTATACAGCTCTCACTGCGGCTTTGCAAACTCTGGGTCATTCTATTCCAGGCTTCATTGCTACTGCTATTGTGAACATTGATGCACAACCCATCGCCCAGGTGGCTGTGGCGGAAATGGGTGCCTTTGGTCATTATGAAGATACAATCATTACAAGCCTTACGCATTTTATCCTGTTTCGACTTGTTGGCAGCAGTAGAGATATATTTCAAGTTCTGATAGTGACTCGTGATACCGACCCTGTTGAATGCCTTGAAATAATGTCAAATATCGAGCCTGTTCTCGAAGCTGCTTTATAATTTGCGGAAGGCTTTCTACTGTACAATATATTGCCAAAATTCCTGGCGCTAGAAGCAAAATATGAGCGAAACAAAAAAAAGTCGCACTGAAGAGGAAAAGAGAAATAACCGTTTTTCTTTCATTGTCGGTATATTTATTGGTCTGGCAATTATTATCCTCTTTGTGCTACTGTTCCATTAACTTTTTTAGCTGCATAATATCCAGTTCTTTCGCGCCTGATTGAGCATCTGAGGGTTTATGCTCTTCTGATTTCGTCTCCGGGCGTTTCCTTGCTGGAGTATTATTTTGTGGCTGAGATGGTATAAGTGGTGATCGATGGGGATTTCCCTCGTGCAAAAGTGGAGTTTCCATCACAGGACGTTTCTTTGCTTTGAGTGCGTTCAATTGTTTTTCAAGTAGCTGCTCTTGGGACAGTTGCTCAAGCTGAACATCAAGATCACGCTGATGCAAATCTTCCATCGCACGCGCACGAGCCTCGGCATCCATTACAGCATCATAAGCTCGTTCAGCTTGTCCTGAATCTTTCATCTCATCTGATTTTTTAAGCGCGTCGAAGACACGTTGTTGCAGTAATGCATTTCGTTTGCGTGTGGCGAGCAATTCAATCGTGGTCTCAACTTCGGAAATCTTCGCCTCGAGTTGTTGTAGCACCCCTTTCATTGTTGAAACCAGCTGTTCTTGTTCCTGCTGTTGTTGCTGGTAACGCTGGACCTGCCTGATGATCTCATTGTAGCGACTAAGTGCGCTGCGTGCCGCTGTATCATTGTTTTGCTGGATGGCATGCTCTGCCTTTCTGTGCCAGACTTCTGCCTCAACCTTCTTCTCTTTAGCGCGACTGTGTAGCTTCCGACCTTCTGAAATGGCTGTGGCAACTTGCGTCTTCACTTGCATCAATTGATTGCGCATGTCAATCTGAAGTTGCCGCAACACCTTCTCCGGGTCGTCAGCCCTCTCTACCATTGAATTGAGATTAACCCGTAGTAGGGTAAGTACACGCTCCAACAAATTCATCTGCTTTCCCCCATAGTAAAATACTCCTGCACATTCTGTCTTGAAATGGAACGATTGCTTCGCCCCGCATAGGCTTAGCTCCGAGGGCGACCGCAAGGGTACGCCCCTACTATACACGGAGAAACCGCTTGCATGGCCCGTGTATAGTAGGGATGGGGCTTGCTCCGTCCTCGCATCGGTGTCCTGATCGACCTTAAGTTAACGCCTGGGTGATCTCCACCCCCACTCTACGCTTACAGATTCAACAGTAATCAATAACTACTTTTCGGTAGACGTTGTGTCAACGGTGTCGGTGGAGCCAGTGCCATTAGTGCTGGCGTTGTTAGTACCAACAAGTTGCTCATCCTGGTTAGCCAAAGCGGGAACCCGATTCATTAAATCGCCAATGCGTGTTCCGCTGAGTAGCTCGAATAGAGCAGGGACCTGTGCCACCA
>WNGN01008804.1_pt1 | contig 13605 bp, 16 predicted proteins | sample 5400561 | NCBI WGS metagenome assembly WNGN01 (sample SAMN13153379, study PRJNA577476) | soil metagenome | isolation source: 115 cm soil or saprolite under Garry oak tree replicate 2 | place: USA:California | collected 2016-06-15
TGTCCGTCTCTACCCGCCTCTGTCCGCCCCTGTCCGCCTCTGCCCGCCCCAGTCCAGCCCCGTAAGTCACGCCCACCACCCCCGCCGCCACCGCCACCACCTTCCAGTCCGCGACCGCCGTGCCCACGAACAGCGCCTCATACACCAGGAGGAACAGCGCCGGGACGAGCGGATATAGCGGCACCCGGAATGGGGCGAGCGGCGTGCGGGCGCGCAATCGCAGCAGCGCCGCAACCGTCCAGCTGTCGATGATCAGCACCAGGGTGATCGCGAGGCCGAGCAGCCGCACGAAGCTGCCGGTCACGGCGAGGGAGGTGCTCAAGGCGCCGATCAGCAGCATCGCCGCCCACGGCGTGCCGCCAGCGTTGACCCGCGCCAGCGCCGGGGGCCCGAGTCCCTCGCGCGCCAAACCGAAGATCACGCGCGGCGTCACGAAGATGTTGCCGTTGAGCGACGCCAGCACCACCAGCAGCGCCATTCCAGCGACCAGCGTCCCGCCGCCCGCGCCGAACAGGGCGACGACGACGTCGCCCGGGACGAGGTTCGAGGCGGCAATGCGGTCGATCGGCAGCACCTGCAGGAACGCGGCGTTGAGCAGCAAGTACAGGCCCGCCGCGACGCCGATCCCGCCCAGAAAGACTTTGGGCAGCGTGCGGGAGGGCTCGACCACTTCCTCCGCGATCTTCCCGGCGTCGAGGTACCCGTAGTAGGTCCAGATGACCGATTGAAACGCGACGGCGAGCGCGCCCCACGTGGCGGCGCCGGCGGGCGCGGTGGGGAGCGCGCTGTGCCAGCCGCTGCCGTCGCCGCGCGCGAGCGCGATGACCACGACGCCGGCGAGCGCCGTCACCTTCGCCGCGGTCGCGAGGTTCTGGAAAATGCGCCCCGACGCGACGCCGAGAAGATTGATTCCCGTGAACACCACCACCATCACGCCGGAGATCCAGCGCGTGTCGCTCGTGGCGCCGACGAGGCGGCCCGCGTACTCCCCGGCCACGACGCCGATCGCGGCGATCGCCACAGCGTAGATCAGGGCCTCGATCCACCCCACCACGAACCCGGCCCGCGCCCCGAACGCCTCGCGCGCGTACACGTACTTGCCGCCGGCATTGGGGTGGCGCGTGGCGAGCTCGGCGAAAATCAGCGCGCCCAGGAACGCGATCGCGCCGCCGGTGGCCCAGGCGACGAACGTGAGCCACGGGCGGCCGAGCTGCTGGGCGACGAGCCCGGGAGTGCGGAAGATCCCCGTCCCCACCATGATGCCGACCACCATGGCAAGGCCGTCCCAAAAGCCGAGCGACCGTTTGAGCTCCGGCATCGGCTCAAACGGTCGCGTGGAAATCCGGCGTGCGCTAGATGCGACTCAGCGGTGCCGGCCCCCTCCACCGCTGCGGCCGCCCCCTCCACCGCCTCTCGTCATTGAACGCATGAACCCGCCCCCGCCCCCACCCCCACCCCCGCCCGAACTGGACCGCGGCGAAAAACTCGGCCTCGACTCCGACATCGACCGCGACGGCGACGGCGAGCTGAAGGAGCGCTGCGGGAAGAAGTCCATGTAGTTCTTGGTGTCGGTGCGCGGCCGCGCCTGGCCGCCGTTCGGGCGCCCCCGCGCCCCTGCGTCCCGGGGCGGCGCGGCCCGATCGGGCCCGCGGCGCTCGGAGGGACGGTCGGCAGGTCGCGCCTCCTTGTTGGGTGCGCGGCGCTCCGGGGGACGATCCGCCGGCCTCACGTCCCGCGGCCGCTCCTCGACCGGCGGGCGTGTGATGATGGCCGGGACGGGCCGCCGCGTCACTGGATTGCTCGGCAGCACGAACGGAGGACCTGACGCCCGCCTCTCGCGGAACCGCGCCAGGAAGCCCTGGCGGGACGACGGCCGGAAGACATTGGGAGAGTAAGCGTAAACGCGCGGCCCGCACCACCAGCAGTATCCGTAGCGGAGCCCGCCGTAATAGAAGGGGTCATACCCAAACCCGAATCCGTAACCGTAGCGGAACGGGTCGCAGAAAAAGTCGAAGAACGGGTCGCAGTAGTAGTAGGGACGCCCGAACCCGAGACCGAACCCGTAGCCGCCGTAACCGTAGCCGCGGTATCCGTAACCGCCGTACCCGAAAGCGCCGTATCCGAAAGCGCCGTATCCGGACCCGTAGGGCCGCTGCGCCACATCCATCACGGTGTACGTCGCAACGTCGTAGTCGAAGTGCTGGTCGCCGGCCATGCGGCGCACGATGTCGAGCAGCGCGGCTTCCGGATCGTCGCCGGCCTGATCCGAGGCGAGCACGCGGTAATCCCAATGATCCCCGCGCACGAACTCGTCGAACTTGAACGGCGACTTCGCGGCCGCTGCCAGCACCGTCCCGCCGGCGTCCACCCGCAGCACTACGACGTACGCATCCTCGGCGGTGCGCACGTGCACCCGCACCCGATCGCCGCGCACGAGCGCGTGGTCGGGATCGATCCACACCTGTATCGGAGGATCATCCGCGCGAATGGTCGAGGGCGCGGCCAGCGAGAGAGCAACGACGAGTGGGATCAGCATAGGGCGCTCCAATCTTACGCCTTCTACTATACGTCTTCTGCCTTACGCCTTCTACTTATTCTAACCCCGCGGGGCCCTGCCAGGGTTCACCAGCGGTCAGGCTTGCCGGCGTCGGGCACGAACAGACTCTGCCCAAACCGCGATCGGCCGAATGCGCCGATCAGGGCCTGGGCCTGGGGCGACACGAAGAAGTCGGCCAAAGCCCGGCCGCCCGCGGTGTTGACCCGTGGGGCGTTCCTAGGGTTGACTTCCATCACGTGGTAAACGTTAAAAAGGAGGGAATCGCCTTCGACCAGGGGCACCAGCTGCAGCTTGTCCCGCCACGCCAGATAGGTCGCCCGGTCGGTGAGCGTGTAGGCCCGCTTCTGGTCGGCCATCTGCAGGGTGGCGGCCATCCCCTGCCCCGACTCGACGTACCATGCGCCCGCCGGGACGAGGCCGGCCCGGCGCCACAGCGCCAGCTCCTTCAGGTGCGTTCCCGACTGGTCCCCGCGCGACACGAACCCCACACGCCGCTCGCCGATGCGGCGCATCGCCGCCACGGCGTCCGAGAGCCCACGCAATGCCGCGGGGTCCTCCGCCGGGCCCACGAGCAGGAAATCATTGTGCATCACGAGGCGGCGGTTGAGCACGTAGCCGCTGTCGGCGAGCGGCCGCTGGCGGCGAGCGACCGTTCGGCTTCCGGCGCGTGCGACAGCACCACGTCCGCGTCGCCGCGGCGTCCCATCGCCAGCGCCTGCCCGCTGCCCACGGCGATCACGGTCACCCGATAGCCACTCTGGCGCTCGAAGATGGGCAAGAGGGAGTCGAGCAGACCGGCGTCGCGGGTGGAAGTGGTAGTGGCCAAGAGAACGACGGATTGCTGGGCGGACGGAGGCGGACGGAGGCGGACGGAGGCGGACGAGAGCGCAAGCGCCCCCGCACCGATGATCACCAGACCCACCCGGCGAATGCCTTTGCCCGTCCCTGTCCGCCCCTGTCCGTCTCCGTCCGCCCTTGTCATCAGAACCTCACCTGCATCTGCACCACGCCGCGATTGTTCTCCAGCTGCACTGCCTGCTCCCGGAAGACTTCGTAATCGGCGAGCACCTTGAGGTTGTCTCCGCGCATGAAGTACTGCACGCCGGCCAGATACCCAGTCGAACGATCCGTTGCCGCTTTCTCGCTCGGATCGTACTGCTCGACGCGGCCGATCACCTGCACCTGCCGCACGACCACGTCGTACGCCGCGAGCAGGTACCATCCGGTGGTGTGGAAGTCCGCCGCTTTATGATGCGCGCGGATGTATTCGGCCCGCGCCGTCCACCGCCCCAGGCGGTACTGCGCCTGCGCGTCGCCGATCGTGCTGTCGCTGTAACCGGCGAAGGCGCCGCCCACGTCCAGCCCATGGACGGGCGTGGCGACAGCCCGGGCGAGATAGGCCATGCGGTTGTCCGGATTGGTCGCGCGGTTTGGTCCTTCGCCATTGACCATCGCGGCCTGCAGCGTCAGCGCGGGGATGTGCCAGTCCGCCTGGATGCCGATGTCGCGCCGCGCCACGTTGACGATGCGCGAGCGCTCGGTCGTCTCGAGGGTCGTCGAGCTGAGCAATGCTTCCAGAGCAAATGGCACGCGGAACTGGCCCACGGTGCCGCCCCAGCGCCCGTGACTCAAGCGGATCCACAGGTCGGTCGCCGACAGCGTGAGGGGAGAGCTGGGGGGCGTCGCCGGCGCGCCGATGGTGCGCATCTCGACCTGGGCCCGGAACGCCGCCCATGGCGTGATCTGACCTTCGACCGCGAAGCGCGCGCGACGCAGAAAGAAGGAGGCGGAGTCGCCGAGGGCCTCGAAGCGCGGTTGGAGGTAGCCGGAGATTTCCACCCTGCCCGTCCCTTGCCCCACCAGACGGAAGGACGGAAGGACGGAAAGCAGAACCAGGAGCAGGCTCAGCATCCCCTTTCCGTCCTTCCGTCTTTCCGTCGGTATCTGAGGATCCATGCTCACTCCATTATTTGAGTGTATTTTCCGGGTCCAAGAACCTAACCGCGACCCGGTCTCATGAGCCAACTCCTCGACGCCCTGAGCGGCGTGGTCAACGCCGCCGAACCGGTGCCTGGTCTCGTCACCGGCGGCCAGCCCACTCTGGAGCACCTGCGGGCGTTCAAACGCGCCGGCGGCCAGGCGGTGCTCGACATCCGCGATCCCATGGAGTCCCAGCCGTTCCGCACGCCGGACGACGTGACCGCCGCGGGGCTCGAGTACGCCCGCGTCCCCGTGAGTGCGGCGACGCGCACCGACGCGACGCTCGCCGCCGTCCGCGCCGCCGTGCAGGGCGCCGTGGGCAAGAAGGCGCTGCTGTTCTACTGCAACAGCGGCAACCGCGTGGGCGCGACGCTGATTCCCTACCTGATGCTCGACCAGGGCATGGACGAAACGGCGGCGGTGGAGCTGGCGATGCAGTGCGGACTGCGGAGCTCGGAGCAGCTGGAGTGGGCGCTGGACTACGTGCACCGGGTGCGGCCCTGAGCCTCTACGGTTTCGGCTCTTCTCTCCCCCCCGCGTATCTGTGCCAGTACATCCGCATTTCGCTGATTTTCCCGTCCCGCGTCTCGCAGAACACCGCCCCGCGCGCGTCCACCCACTCCCCGGTGCGACGGCGCCGGAAGGTGCAGCGGAACTCGGTGGCGAACCACGGCCCGGCCTCGAACACTTCGCCGGAGCGGAACGACACCTCGGCCTGCGTGAGCGGCAGGTCTTTCCAGTAGTCGCGGATCGCCGCGATCCCCGTCTCCTTGCGGCTGAACGGAGTCTCCACGAACACAGCATCGGGCGCGAACACGGAGCAGATTTGATCCACGTCCGAGCGCTCCCAGCCCTTGCCGAACGTGTCGATCAACTGACGGTAGGTTTCATCCATCGCGCCCAATATAGTCCAATCCGGAACCGGCGCTCCCGGCGTAGGTAGGACACCACTCACACCGGAGGAGCAGAACATGTTGAAGCGCATCCTCGCCTCGACCGCCACACTGGCGCTCTTCGCCCTGCCGCTGTCCGCGCAGGCGATGCAGCGTCCCGCGGGCGACGAGGTCACGATCACCGGCCAGGTGATCGACACGTACTGCAACACCGTTATGGGCGCGGCGGGGCCCGGCCACAAGGCGTGCGCCGAAGCGTGCGCCAAGTCCGGCGAGGCGCTGGCGATCCTCTCGAGCGACGGGACGATCTACCTGCCCGTCAGCGCCAAGCCCGGCGACCCGCAGAACCCGCGCCTCCTGCCCTTCGCGGAAGGAAGGGTGAAGGTGACGGGGACGCATCGGGAGAATCACGGCCTGCACACGATCGAGATCAAGACGATCGCCGCCGCGACCTGAGATGCGTCGCACACTGGGCGCCGTCCTGCTCGCCGGCCTGGTGGCGGCGTGCAGGGCGACGCCTGGTGGGTTCACTCTCCTGTTCCTGGGCCGCTTTCCGGCGGCCACCGTCCACGGCCTCTCGTGGGCGCCCGATCCCGACAACAGCCGGCTCGTTGCCTTCGACGGCGCGCTGACGCCGCTGCGCGCAATCACCGGGCCCGACGTCGCCGCGCCCATGGCCGTCGCCCCGCTGGGCGACGGGCTGCTCGTCACGGAGCGGACCGGCGAGGGCGTGGTCCTCGATACCGCCGGCCACCTCGTGCGCGAGTGGCCGAGCCCGTTCGTCGCCGCGGTGTACGCCGCCTCCGGCGGAACCGTCGTCGCCGCGCGCTCGCCCTATTACATCCCCCAGTTCCGCGCCGAGCCCGACACCGCTCCGTTGATCGACGTGCTCGACACGCTGGGCCGGGTGGTCGCCGGCCTCGCGACGATTCACGTGCCGGCGACCGCTCCGCTCACCCATCTCGCCAACGCGGGCGCTGTAGCAGTGGGGCCGGACGGCACCGTCTATTTCGCCCCGCTCATCAGGGACGAGATCCGCAAGTACGGCCCCGGTGGCGATCTGCGCTGGACCGCGAAGCGCGGCCTGTTGGCGACGGAGACCGACCCCGAGTACCTGCCGCCGCGCAAGGGCCAGGTCCGCGTGAACAGCACGCTCGTCAACATTGCCCTCGCCCTTGGGCCCGACGGCCGGCTCTATGCACTGGGTGCGGCGGACTCCGCCGCCACGGCGCTGCGGCTCGACGTGGTGGACACGGCGACGGGCAGGATCGTCGCGACGCGGCAGCTGGGAACGGTCCCCACGGCGGTGGCGGTGGACGCGCGCGGTGAGGTGCGCACCGCGCCGGTGGCGCCGCTGCTCGCGCGCATCGGCGGGCGCCCGCGTGAGTCGTTCGAGGTTCGATCGCAAGGACTTCACGATCGTCGCGATCTCCGACGACGTAAACGAGGCGAAGATGCGGGAGTTCGTGCGGGAGTTCCGGCCGCCGTTCCCGATTCTCGTGGGCGGCGGCCGCATGCGGGCGCAGTATCGCTACCGCGGTTTGCCGTACTCGGTGCTCCTCGACCGCCGCGGCCGCGTCATCGAGCGCCTCTTCGGCTTCGGCGGACCGCGCGAGTTCGCCGCTCTGCACGCCACCATTGCAAAGGAGATAGCCGCCCCATAGCGTTTACGGGTGTCCGCACCCCCCACTCCCCACACCCCACTCCCTGTAGCAATCGATACCGACCCTGGCATCGACGACTGCCTGGCGCTGCTGCTGGCCCTCAAGTCGCCGGAGCTCGACGTGCGGGGGATCTCGATCTCCTACGGCAACACGGTCGTCGAGCACGCCTGGCGCAACGCCGTCGAGATCCTGCGCCGCGCGGGGCAGCGCCGGCCGCTCGCCGTCGGCGCCCGCCGGCCGCTGAAGCGCCCCCTCGTCACCGCGCGCGAAACCCACGGCGACTCCGGGCTCGGCTACGCGGCGCTGCCGCGCGCCGGCAGTGTCCTCGACTTCGCCAAGACCCTGGAGCAGCTGCTCGCCGCTCAGCCCGAGCCGGTGACCCTGGTGACGCTGGGGCCGGTGACGAGTCTCGCCCTGGCGCTGCACCGCGAGCCCGACCTGGTGCGCGCCAAAGTCGCCCGTCACGTCGCGATGGCGGGGTGTTTCCGCGTCAAGGGCAACACCACCCCGCACTCCGAATTCAACGCGTGGTGCGACCCCGAAGCGCTCGACGTGGTTGTCCGCGCCGGCCTGGGAGGAGGTGGCAGCGAGCTGGTGCCGCTCGACGTGACGCGCCAGATCGTGGTCACGGGCGAGGAGGTGGCGCGCCTCGCGCAATCGCCCGACGACGGGGAGCGTTGGCTGCACGACGCGCTGCGCTTCTACGTCGAGTTCCACCGCCGCCGCGAGCGCCTCGACGGCTGCGTCGTCAACGACATCCTGCCGATCGCCGCGCTGATCCGTCCCGACGTGATGACGCTGCGCGCCTCGCACGTGGCGGTGATCCTCGACGACGGCGACGACCGCGGCCGCACCCGCGGGGACAAGGAGGGCACCCCGATCGCCGTCGCCGAGCAGGTGCGCCCCGACGTCGCGCGGCAGCTGCTGTTCGAGCGCGTGCTCCCCTCGCTCGCCGGCGCCGAGGCGCACTCGTGACGTCGGCGCTGCCGCGGAAAGTCGCCGTCGTCGGCGCGGGGGAGATCGGCTGCGGCTTCGCGGCGCTGTGCGCGTCGGCCGGCTGGCCGGTGACGGTATACGACACCAACGCGCGCGCCATCGAGCGCGCGTTCAAGGAAGTGCCCCGCCGCGCCCGCGCGCTCGTCGCCCTGGAGCGTGCCACGGCCGGCATCGTCGAGCGCGGGCTGCTCGAGTTCCAGCAAGGCCGCAGCTTGCTCCACGCCGTCCGCGACGCCGATTGGGTGATCGAAGCGGTCACCGAAGACCTGATCGCCAAGCAGAAGGTGGCCGAGGCGATCGACGACGTCCTCGCCCCGGACGCCCTGCTCTCCAGCACCTCGAGCGGCATCCCGCCCACCGACGTATTCGCGCGCTGCCGCAATCAGGGGCGCTGCCTGGTGACGCACCCGCTCAACCCGCCCGAGCTGATCCCGCTCGTCGAGATCGTCCCGGGCGTGCGCACGTCCCCGCAGGCGATCACCCGCGCCCACGACTACCTGCGCGCCCTGGGCCGCATGCCGATCCAGCTGCGGAAGCCCGTGCCCGGATACGTGGTCGGCCGCATCGCCGCGGCGGTCTGGCGCGAGTGCATCGACCTGGTGCTGACCGGCGCCATCGACGTGAGCGACCTGGACCGCGCCGTTTCGCTCGGTCCCGCGCTGGGGTGGGCGGCGGCCGGCCCGCACCTCACCTATCACCTGGCGGCGGGTGAAGGCGGCGTCGTGCAGTTCATGCAGCGGCTGCTGCAGACCTTCGAGTCGTGGTGGACGAACCTCGCCAGCTGGGACAAGCTCGACCCCGAACAGCAGCGGGCGTTGATGCAGGCGATCGAGAAAGCCTACGGCGGGAAAGTGCCGATGCTGCGGGAAGCCAGAGACCGGCGCCTGTCAGCGATCCTGCGAACCTTGGAGCAGGCCCGGACTGGCTGACGCCCCTTCTCTACGTTTTTTCTCCACGCATTCCCTTTACGTCTGTTTTGTTGTCCGCCCGTACCATGAGCACCGGAATCCTGGTCAGGTGTCGTAACGCTGTCGCGGTGCTGCCTCTTACGACATCGCCCAGCAACCGATGGCCGTGCGTGGCCAGCGCGATCAAATCGCAGCCTTCGCGCTCGGCGGCGGCGCCGATCTCCTTCGCCGGGTCGCCGGCCGCGAGTACGGCATCCGCCTTCACGCCGCCGGCGCGCAGCCCCGCCACCACGCGCTCCAGGTAGGCCCGGTCCTCTTTCATCTCCTCCGATTCGCGCAGGTTGAGCTGCTCGATGTTGCGCGCCACCCAGCCGTCGGCCACGTGGATCACCACCACTTCCGCCCGGCACAGCTTGGCGAGGCGGGTCACGTGCTCGAGGATCGCCGCGTCGGCGGGGCCGTTCTCGACGGGGACGAGGATGCGTCGGTACATCAGGTCAGCCAGCCGCCCACGGTCCGCACCAACAGCCAGGCGTTGAGCCCGGCGATGATCACCGCCACGAAGTAGGCGAGGACGATGAGCCACCGCGGATTGACGAACTCCCCCATCTTCACCCGGTCGGAAGTGAAGAGCACCAGCGGGAACACGGCGAAGGACAGCTGCAGGCTGAGGATCACCTGGCTGAGGATGAGGAGCTGAGCGGTGCCGCTCTCGCCGAAGAAGATAGCCGTCAGCACCGCGGGCACAATCGCGATGAGCCGGGTGATGAGCCGCCGCAGCCACGGCCGGATGCGGATGTTGAGGAAGCCTTCCATCACGATCTGCCCCGCCAGTGTTCCCGTGAGCGTCGAGTTCTGCCCCGAGGCGAGCAGCGCGAACGCGAACACCGCGCTCGCTCCCGTGACGCCAAGCAGCGGCGTGAGCAGCCGGTAGGCGTCCTGGATCTCGGCCACGCCGGTGTGCCCGCTGGTGTGGAACGTCGCGGCGGCCACGATCAGGATCGCCGCGTTGATGAACAGGGCGAACGTCAGCGCGATTGTCGAATCGATGAACGCGTACTTCACCGCCACCCGCTTGCCGGCCGCCGTCTCCTCGTAGCGGCGCGTCTGCACGATCGACGAGTGCAGGTACAGGTTGTGCGGCATCACCGTCGCGCCCAGGATGCCGATCGCGAGGTACAGCTTCTCGCGGTCGGTGAGGATCGACGTCCCCGGCACGAACCCCGCCGCGATGCCCCTCGCATCGGGGCGCGAGATCAGGATCTCGAACAGGAAGCAGCCGGCGATCGTCGCGATCAGCGCGATCACCAGCGCCTCGAGCAACCGGAACCCCTTGTGCTGGAGGTAGAGCACCAGCAGCACGTCGAGTGCCGTGATCACGATCCCGTACGTGAGCGGGATGCCGAACAGCAGGTTCAGCGCGATCGCCGAGCCGATCACCTCGGCGAGATCGCACGCCGCGATCGCGATCTCGCACAGCACCCACAGAAACAGTGATACCGGGCGCGAGTAGTGGTCGCGACACGCTTGCGCCAGGTCCCTCCCGGTCGCGATGCCGAGTTTGGCCGCCAGCCCTTGCAGCAGGATTGCCATCAGGGTGGACAGCAGGATCACGCTGAGCAGGCTGTAGCCGAACCGCGACCCGCCGCCCAGATCCGTCGCCCAGTTGCCGGGATCCATGTAGCCGACGGCGACGAGGTAACCCGGGCCCGCGAACGCCAGGGCCTTACGCCACCAGCTGCCTTCCGCGACGGGGACGGTGCGATAGACCTCGGCGAGGCTCGGCGCGAACCGCGGCCGGCGCCACCCCGGCTCCGGTGCTCCCGGAAGCTCAGGCGCTCGCGTCGCCATCGCCTGCCTCCCCCCCCGGACGGCACAGCAGCAGCCGCGCCAGCTCCTGCCCCACGACGCGGGGCTGGTTCGAGCGCCCCAGCAGCACCGTCGTCGGTCCGTTGAACGGCTGGCGGTCGGTCACCACGAGGCGCGCACCGGGCACCAGTTGCTGCTCCGCGAAGAAGCGCAGCCGCGCCGGGTCCTGGGTCGCCACCTCCCGGAGCTCCAGCATCTGCCCCACGGCGGCTTCCGACAGGCGCACCAGCTCCACCTCCTCGATGTCCCCGGCGGCGGTGGGAATCGGCTCGCCGTGCGGATCGTAGCGCGGGTCGCCGAGGGCGCCCGCCATGCGCTCGATCAAGTCGTCCGAGACGGCGTGCTCCATGCGCTCCGCCTCGACGTGCACGCCGTCCCAGTCGTAACCGAGATGTTGGGTGAGATACGCTTCGAGGATGCGGTGCCGGCGGATCATCCGCAGCGCGGCGCGCCGTCCCTGCGCCGTGAGCTGCACGCCGCGATACGGCACGTGCTCGATCAGGCCGGCTTCGGAGAGACGTTTCACCATGCCGCTCACCGACGGCGGCGCGAGATCGAGCATCGCGGCGATGTCGCTCGTGGCCGCGAAGCCGCCTTGGTTGGAGAGATGGTAGATGACCTTGAGGTAGTCCTCGACCGACCGGGTGAGCGGGGGGGGCGCCTCGTGCGCGAGCGCGTGCATGCACAGTTCTCCGGGCGAAATGGCGGAGTGGGCAGTCACGGCCCAACGATTTGTGGATAAATGGGTTGACCTAGCCGTGACCTACGGGCTTAGGATAAGCTAATATTTGATTGTTGTCAAAAAAACTTGTGGATTTCTGGAAGCTAAAGGCATAGCAGCTTAGTGGCGTAGAGGCATGGTGCCGCCCTAACCCCTATGCCTCTATGCCCCTATGCCTCTCAAGTCAGCATCTCCACAAACGGCGTCAGAATCCGCTCCGTCATCCCCCAAATCACATCCTCGCCAAGGTCGTAAGCGGGAAACGTGCGCTGTCCGCCCCGCAGCGTGAGCGTCACGTCCTGGCGCACACCCGGCTCGCCCAGCCTGCGAAAGGGGATCCAAAACACCCGCTGTACTTCGTCGCTCGTGGCGAGCGTGGGGCGCGTGGGCACCGCGAACACGTACGGACGCACGACGACGGGCGGCAACGTGGGGGTGCGGGGCTGGAGATCGTCGAGGGCGCCGAGCAGCGTCGCCCCGCGCAGGTCGACCCCCACCTCCTCGCGCGCCTCGCGGATCGCGGTGGCGAGCAGGTCGGCGTCGGCGGGGTCGCGGCGCCCGCCCGGGAACGCCACCTGACCCGACCACGGGTCGCCGGCGCGCACGGCGCGCTTGATGAATACCGCGGCGAGGCCGTCGCTCCCCTCATGGAGAATGATCGCGACCGCCGCCGGCTGGGCGTCCGGCTCGGGCGCTGCCTCCACCGGCCGCCGCCCCGCCAGCAGCCGCTGCACGCGCTCGATGGCAGTCACCGGTCTAGAAGAAAACCGTTGCCGCGAAGGATAGCGACGGTCCCGCGAGCCCCAGGCTCCATCCTTTCGTCTTCGGGCCGAAACTCGGTCTGGTCGTGGTCCGGATGTACGTCGCTGTGGCCGCAACCGTCACACCAATCCCGAGGTGGGGAGTGAGCAGGTATCGGCCTCCCAGGTCCCCGAAGAACCCCGTCGACCAGCCGTTCGTCTCCGAAGCGCCGAAGGAGCTGGAGCTCGTGGCATTGTGCGTGAAGCCGGCGAGGATCCCGAGCGAGTGAAACGCCGCGATCTTCGCTCCCGCCGCCGTAAACGTGCGGCGGCCGACGCGCAGCGTTAGCCCGGCCTGCGATTGGACCTCCACGTCGCTGACCGGAGCGCCTGTGATGGTTTCGGCATGGCCGGCACCGATGTTGACGTTGAGCAACCAGGCGCTCGTGGGCGTCCGGAACTTGAGCGCGCCGAGACTCGCGAGACTCAAGCCCCCACCGAATTCCGCCGCCCACTGGCCGCGCCGGAACGGCAACGAATCGGACCCCTCTTGAGCGAACAGCGTCGGTGGGACAACGAGCAGAGACAAACCAAGGATGGTAGCGCGCATGATGACCTCCTGGGTGCAAGGACGCAGAAGGTCGCCAGTATTTCACATATCTACAGGGGACGCCAGACCGTCGTCTCTACGGCCCGATGACCATGTGGCCGACCAGCAACATGCCGACCGCCACGCTGGCCACTGCCGACCCCACATGCATCACCGTGGCCCACTGCTCACCGCGACGCGACGCGATCCGGATCACCGTCACGAGCGTGAGCGAGACCAGGAGCATCCCCAGGATGGTCCCAGCCCCGAACGCCGCCACGTAGGCGAGCTTGAGCCCGGCCGTCGGCACCGTGGCGACGAGCAGCGCCACGATCGCGCCGCTCCCGGCCAGGCCGTGCAGCAGCCCGAACCCCAACGCGCGGCGCTGGTCCCAGCGCGCGTGCGTATGCACGTGCGAGCCGCCGAGGAGGTGGCTGTGGAGATGGAGGTGCGGCGCGCCGTCGTGCGCGTGCCGGTGGATGTGCCAGCGCCCGCGCGCGTAGCGCCACAGCACCGACGCGCCCAGCACGACGAGCAGCAGCCCCACGACGACATCCGCCGCGGGCCACAGCCGCACCGGCAGCGTCAGCCCCCCGGCGATCATGAGCAGCGCCACCACGCCGACGCTCGCCGTATGACCCAAGCCCCACGAGAGTCCCAGCCACGCGGCCTGGAGGCCCTTGCCGCG
>WNGN01006535.1_pt1 | contig 13604 bp, 11 predicted proteins | sample 5400561 | NCBI WGS metagenome assembly WNGN01 (sample SAMN13153379, study PRJNA577476) | soil metagenome | isolation source: 115 cm soil or saprolite under Garry oak tree replicate 2 | place: USA:California | collected 2016-06-15
GGAAAGGAAGGAATGGGGCCGCCACCCGATCCGTTGCGCATTGCAAATCTCTCCGGCGCACTCGGAAACCTAGAGAACGCGATGAAATCCTCGCTGGAGACGACCTACTTCATCACTAAAGATATGAAAATCGATTTGCAACAGCAGAACCTCAACGGCGTGCTGCCGATTCTCTACGCTTTCATCGCGCGCGCCGATAAATCAATTAGCAACGTGACGTTCGGCTCTCTGAACAGCGCCGGCACCTTTCAGGAAAGCGCCCCGGGGAAGAAAGGCGGCAGTATTCCCGGCGTACGGATCCGCAACAGCGATAATCAATCGGGCGATTCACAAACAATGTATTATTTCATCACCGATATTTCGGACGGCGGAATCAAAGCGACGCCGGGTTTCTTGAAATTTTGCCAGCGATTCGGCATCGCCTCGAGTTTTCTCAAATCTTCCTCGTATCTGATGTTCGAGAACGGCTTCGCCACGATCCGCAATTTTATTCTCGATCACAGCAACAGAATTGTGCAGGACGATTCGGGAATTCCGCTGGCTTATTTCGACCCAAACAGGTGGAGTCTGCGTCTCTTCGGCGTTTACCTCGGCCCGATCGAGCTCTTCAAACAACATTATCAGCCCAGACTGCAGGAGCTTTTCGCGCAAAACAATCCACCACCGATCGAGTTTGGGTTCGGGTACCGCTGGAACTGGAAGGAGGCTAATTTGATGGTGGCGACGCGCAAGTAATGTTCGCCACGAATGCCAGAGACGTGAATTGCGACTACTGAAATCTGCGGAACCAGGAGTACGGAAAGACGTCTCCCGGGCAATCAGTTGGCCAGCGTGGCGGATTCATCTCGCGATGCGGCCGGACCGGGATATCGCCCCTGTCGATCTTGCCGCAGCGCTCTCGCAAGTAGCGAATGAGTTCCTCACACGATTCGAGCTGTGCGCGAGTTGGCTGGTCGCGATTGAAATCGCCCACCAGACAAATACCGAGCGAAATATTGTTCAAATAATCGCTGTGCACGTGGCCGCCATTGATCTGGCGGCGCCAGCGGTCGCCCACTTCTATCTGGCCGTTGCCAGTCGATGTTCCGTTGCCGATCACGAAATGATAAGCAAGGCCATTCTGCATCCGGCGGACGTGCCGATGGTAATAATCGAACGCCCGCGCGTTGCCCTGCCGGGTTCCACTGTTGTGCACGACGATGAATTGCCACCGTCGCCGTTTCACCGGCGCGCGACGGATCGCTTCGATCACCGATCTCGTCAGATAACGGTAGCTGGTTGGACGAGTCCGTGACCATGGCCACAAAAAGAATCTGCGCGGCGGTGGCGACGGCGTTGGCTCGAAACCCTGATCTTCTTCGAAACCAGACTTCTCGATTACAACCTGCGCGCGTTCCTCCGCCGTGGTGGCACGCGGAATTTTTGGCGTCGGGCATGGTGCTGGCGACGGCAAGGCTACCGCGCGACGCGGCGGTGGTGTTGGACTTTCCGTCGCCACGGGAGTTTCTGCTAAGACTGGTCCCGGAGTTTTTTCGGGCCTTGGCGACTCTTCTTCCTTGAATGTTTTGGATTTGGCCGTTTTCCTTGGCGATGGAGAGGCTTCTTTCTTCCGCGATTTTTTCTTTGCGGTTTTCGGTTTAGGCGTTGGGCTCGCCGATTTTTTTCGTCTTTGTGAAGCGACAGGCGGCTCGGGTGTTTCACTGGGTCTTGGTCTCGGAGTTGCCTCCTCTTCTTCGCCAGATTCTTTTGCCAGCTTCGATTTACCAGGATGTTGAGATTCTCCTGCTGCTGGTGATGCCTCGGTATCGTGCGTCGATTTCTCCGTTACCGTTTTCGCTTTTGCGACCGGGCTGGGTGATTCTTTTGACTCTCCTGTTGCCCGCTTCGCTTTACGAATCGGAGGTGATGCTTCTGGTGTAGGAGAAGCAGCACGCTTCTTCTTCGACTTTTTCGCCACCGGACTGGGCGATTTTGCTGGCTTCGGTGAAGAGGCGCTGCGCGCCTCCTGTTGCTCCGAAGATTCATCGCGCTGATTTCTTTCGTCTTCACCGACCTGCGCGCGGAGAAGAGTACCCGCGATCGCGCCCAGCGCGAGTGCAGTTGCGAGCCAAAGGCGAAAGCGCACCGCATCGGAGCGTAACAGAGCGCGCGGCTCGATCAACCCCGAACGCTTTCAGATTCAAGCTGCCCGTGTGGCAGGAGCGGGCGTAGAGCCCGCAGTTTTGCCCATCCGTTCGCATTCGCGGCGAAGAATCGCGTTCAATTTCCCGCCAAGAAGGAGCAGCAAACAGGTTAGATACATCCAGGTAAGCAGCACGATGATGGATGCCAGCGCGAGATACGTCGGGTTGTACCGGTCATATCTTGTCACGTAAAATTGAAAGAGTTTCGTGGCGATAATCCAACCAGTGGAAAAGAAAATCGCACCCGGCAGCGCCTGGCGGACCGTGAGATAATTTTCCGGCGTCAGAAGATAAAGAGCCAGCGCCAGGATGATCAGGGCCAGCGCCGTGAATACCAGACTCAACCCTGCGATCCATGCTTGCAGCGGAAAGGGGAGTTGAAAATTCACTTCCGCAATGCCGGCGAGTCTTTGGCCAAAAACAATCGCATTAAAACAAAAAAGAATCGTGATGCCGAACCAGAAGAGCATGAAAAATGAGATGATGTATTTCGACCACCAATGTCGATCCTCTTGCACGCCGTGCGTTTGACTCAGGGCACGGGAGATCGTCGCAATAAAAACTGTGCCGAAATAAATCCCGAGAATAATGCCGGCGTTTGCGAGGATGCCGCTGGAGCCTGTCACGACCACGCTCGCCATGGCGGTATCGAGGATGTCTTGCACTTTGGGATCAGGTGGTATGAAACTTTTTAGCAGAACAAACATTCCATGCAGTTTTGCCGGATCGGTGCCAAAGAGGCCGAGCAAATGCCAGAGGAAAAGCAGTACCGGCGCCAGCGCAAAAAGGAGCAGATACGCCATCTGCGCGGCAAGCCCGGTTGTCGTGTCGGTCGCGGTTTCCCAAACCAAGCGCCGCGCCACGCGCCAAATGAATCCGATATACTTCATCCGTCGCTCCAGAGTTTACTTTGCCCGATATAAATATCCATTAAACTCGGAATGCTTCGCGAGTAGATTTTCCCTTCGCTTACTGCTTCCATCGTTACTTGTCTCCGCCTAACGAATTGTGAAAAAGAGAATCCTGATCCTGACCGCCGGTTTCGGAGAGGGTCACAACAGCGCGGCGCGCGGAGTGCGCGACGCTCTGGCCCGCGTCGCGCCGGACCAAACCGAGGTGGAATTGCGGGATCTGTTCGCCGAAGCCTACGGACCGGTCAACGAACTCGTGCGCCGAAGCTATCTCGCGTTGGTGAATTCAGCGCCGCGCGCTTGGGGAGTCGTTTATCGCTGGCTCGATCGCAAGACAGATTACGATAAGGAATTCCGGCGATTCACTCGACTCAAAGATCATTTCGCTCCATTGCTCGACCGTTTTCGCCCGGACGTCGTCGTTTGCTCTTTTCCAGGCTATCCGAATGCACTCCAGGAGATTTTGGGCTCAGACAGACAGTGCAAATGTGTAGTCGTCATCACCGATTCGATCACGGTTAACGCGGCTTGGTATCGCAGTTCCGCCGATTACTTCCTCGCTCCAAATGAACAAAGTGCCGCCGTTCTGCAGAGAGTGGGAGTCGCGCTGGAAAAAATCAAGATATTCGGATTTCCTGTGAACCCAAAATTTGCTGATTTCACCAAAGATCGACAATTACCTTCCGGCAATTCCAAGCGCCGCGTTTTGTACATGATCCATGCGGCAACACGCGGCGCGCCGGAATTGGTGCGGCTGCTCGCGGATCTCGGCCTCGATCTTACGGTGACGATCGGCCGTGCCGCTAAACTCCGACGGGCGATTGAAGCCGCGACAGACGGCCACCCAACAAAAATCGTTGGGTGGACAGACGAGCTTCCGCACATGCTGCACGAGAGTCATTTGCTCATCGGAAAAGCCGGCGGCGCAACGGTGCAGGAAACGATCGCGGCGCGTTGTCCGATGATCATCAATCACGTCGTTGCCGGTCAGGAGGAAGGAAACGCTCGCTTGATCGTCGAAACCAATTCTGGTGCGATCGCGCTTTCGCCCAGGGAAGTTGTCGCGCAGGTCAAACGTGCGTTCGCCGATGGCGCAAAACAATGGCGCGAATGGGTGGCGAACATCAGCAAGTTGAGCCGTCCGCGCGCTGCCCTCGATACCGCGGAATTCCTGATATCACTGTAGATGGCAAACGACGAATGGACACGAATCGAGACGAATAATTGGTGTTTACTGTCCGGCAGCCGCCGGGTTGGTGGTTACTCAGACCAGATCTCTTCGCCGATGCAAAATGCTCGCATCACCTCCAGCTCCGGAGAGAGAATGACGAAATCCGCGTCAGCGCCGGCGGCCAGCCGTCCTTTGGTCTCGAGGCCAACGGCCTGCGCAGGATTTCCTGTCGCCATCATCACGACCTCGTGCAGCGGAAGATCGACATCACGAACCATTGTCCGGACGAGATCGATCATGCGTGACGCGCTGCCCGCCAGCGCGGAGCGGTCGGCAAGCAAACAAACGCCGTCTTCCACGATGCAATCACTGCCGAAAAGCGAAAATTGAGATCCATCGGGCAACCCAGCGCCGGCAGTTGCATCGGTAACAAGACAAATTCCACTAGCGCCCTTCGCGCGATACAACATCTTCATCAACGTCGTCGAAACGTGATGACCGTCCGCGATCAGTTCACAACTGATCTGCGGTTCGCTTAATGCGAACTCGAGCAAACCGCCAATTCGATAGACTCCGCGGCGGCGCGCTGAGGACATGCAATTAAATGTATGCGTCGCGCTGCGCATGCCGTGGTCGAATGCAACGCGCGCGTCTTCGTCCGACGCGTCGCTATGACCGCCACTCACCGAAATGCTGTGCGCCCGTAACCTGTCAATCAAATCGAACGCGCCTCGAATTTCCGGAGCGAGCGTCACCCGTTTGATGACGCCAGCGAATTCAAGCAAGCCCGCGATGGATTCCGGTGCCGGCTCGCAAATAAATTCCTCGCGTTGCGCGCCGCGCTTCGCTTTTGAGATGAACGGGCCTTCCAGGTGAACGCCCGCAATCGCGTTGATAGGGCGTGACCGTGGGGCGCGCCGCTGTATGCAATCTCGAACGGCACTCAGGACCTCGACGAGCTTGTCGATCGGCGCTGTCGCTGTCGTTAGCAAAAGCGAAGTAGTTCCGCCGCTCGCATGAAAATCGCAAATCGAGCCAAATGCTTCGGCAGATGCTTCCATGGTGTCGCGGCCAACGGCGCCGTGCACATGAAGATCGACAAAACCTGGCGCGAGATAATTTCCGTAGAGATCGATAGTGCCTTTCCCGCGCGCTAGTGTTTTCTCGCGAATCGCCCTAATTTTTCCTTGTTCCGCGACAACTTCGAGTCCATCGCGAATTCCATCCGGAAAAATCAAACGCGCGTTTGTGAAAATCATCGTTAGCAGAGCGAGAATCTGTAGGGGAAGCGGTTGGCTTCCCACGAGACGACAACGTCCTGCCCCTACAGTGATATCGCCCAACCGGAACTAATTGCGTTTGGACGCAGTAAAGTCCATCCTCTCAGGACGATGAATTTCGAATACGACGTCGTAATCATCGGCGGCGCATTTTCCGGCGCTGCGACCGCGCTCATGCTGAAACGCAAACGGCCCGAAGCGCGCGTCCTCATCATCGAAAAAACAGCTGAGTTTGATCGAAAAGTGGGCGAATCGACTACCGAGGTGAGCAGTTGTTACATGACGCGCATTTTGGGCCTGACCCATTACCTCGGGCACGAGCAACTAGCAAAACAGGGACTCCGGCTGTGGTTTTCGAGTCAGCCCGATCAACGCTTTAACGATTGCGTCGAGGTCGGTACGCGCTACCAGAGCCGATTACCAGGTTTTCAAGTGGACCGGGCAAAACTTGATTCGCACATGCTCCATCTCGCAGTGCGGGCGGGTTGTGAGTTATGGCGTCCGGCAAAGGTAACAAACTTCGAACTGAACAACGGGAATAGTCAAAGGGTTAGCACCATTGCCGATCTTGGCGAACGCACGGCAACTTGCCGGTGGATCGTCGATGCCACAGGCCGCGCGACTATGTTCGCCCGAAAGTTCGGCCATTTTAGGCCGAATACCGAGCATCCCATCAACGCTGTCTGGGCACGATTCAGCGGCGTCAAGGAGTGGGACAGCTATGACTGGCGGGAACGTTTTCCGGATTACGCTAATGATTGCCGCACCGCGCGTGAGTGGGCCACAAATCATCTTTTCGGCCGTGGCTGGTGGGTCTGGATCATTCCGTTGCGCGGGGGCGACGTCAGTGCCGGGATCGTTTACGACAGCCGCATTTTCAAATTTCCAGAAGGAGCAAGTCTGGGGCAACGGCTGCACGCGCATATGCTTAGCAATCCCGTCGGTCGTGAAATTTTTGGGGCGGCACGTGTAATCGAAGGCGACGTGCATGCCCTCTCAATGTTGGCGTATCACAGCGAGAAAGTCTGCGGCGACGGTTGGGCTGCAGTGGGAGACGCTGCTGGTTTTATCGATCCACTTTACAGTCCGGGTCTCGATTTTTGTTCTTACTCCTCCTACTACGTGGCCGATTTACTGGCACGCAGTTTATCGGGCGATGATGTCACGGATCGGCTCCATCATTACAATCAACAATATCCGATCACTTACCGCTACTGGTTCGAGAGTCTGTACAAAGACAAATACCATTACATGGGCGACGCCGATCTGATGTCGGCTGCGCTCCTTCTCGATGTGAGCAGTTACTACCTCGGTTTGGTCCGCGCAGTTTATCGCGATCCGGAATGTGCATTTCTCAATCTGCCCTTCACCGGTATCGGCGGCAGATTAGCTCGGAACATGATGACTTTTTATAGCCGACGTCTTGTCGCGTTAGCGAATCGCAGATGGGCGACGGGTTACTACGGCAAGAGAAACGCCGGCTGGCGCGAGCTCTATGACGGATTCGTTCCGGATATCCGACTTCGCAAACAGATTTCACGTGGACTGCTGCGCTGGTGGAAATGCGAACTGATCAATCTAGGATTGATGTTACGCCGACGAGCAACAGTCCCTGTAAGTCAGCCTTCCACCGCGACAACGGAAGCGTGGTAAGGCGCGACTGTGAGGAGAATGCGCCGTCGATCTTACGGATTGAGCAACCCGGCGTACCAGCGCAGGAAAACATCGCCAAAAAACAGCCAGCTTACTGCGCTAAACGCCAGATAAGGTCCGAACGGCAGCTTGGCCGACCAAACACGCTTTCCCACGATGAGAGTGATCAGGCCGACGATCGAACCGAGAAGCGAGCCCGCAAAAAGACTGAACAAAACCCCGCGCCATCCGAGAAATGCACCGATTGCAGCGAGAAATTTCAAGTCGCCGCGGCCCATTGCTTCCCGAGGGATCACCAGCTCGTACGCGACGCCTGAAATTTCGTTTACACGATCCAGCAAAAACTGTTCGCCCTCGGCAGTGACCCGGTCATAATGAAAATCCAGCGTTACATTTCCATAAATGTGATTGTCGATCTTCGCCTCGCCGCATTGCAGCACTAGTCGATCTTTCTCGCGAGCGAAATGATCGCTCCACAAGCTCTTTTCGCTGCCGACAACGAAATCGGCGTCATCTTCCTGTTTTGTCCATGTGAACGGCGTAGGCGCGTCGAAGCGGATCTTCTTTCTTCCAAAAGCGATTTTGCCTGCTTCCAATACGAGCAAAAGAATTACGTAGCCCAGAGCAGCCGCGAGCAGAGAACGAACACTCGCAGCGAGCCGTGAATTTGTCTCCATTAAAGCTGGCACTGCCAGGCTGGCGAGGATTCCCGCAATGATCCCGCCGATAGTTACTCGGTCGGGAATGATGAAACGATCGAAGTCGATAAATGTTCCCCAGCTAATCAGCGGAATGTTCTGATGCCAGAGGATCGGTTTCTTGCAAGCTGGGCAGAACGACCGGCGCGGCCGGTTAATGGAAAGATCGACAGGCAAACGATAAATACAGACGTTGAGGAAGGAGCCAACTGCAGCGCCCAGGACAAAAGCGAAGCCGCGCAAGAGAAGTTGGGAAGCCTGCATCATCAGAGCCCGCCCACGGGGCGTTTGCTCGAAGCGTAGGCTATCGCGACGCCAAATCGAAACATTTAACAACGACTGGCGCGAACTGTTCCGCTGTTTGATAGATCATGCGGTCTCGCCCAGGAAAGAATGGCGGGGCCTTGTCAAAGAGAAATCACGGAATAACGAAAGACTGCGCACGCGTTTTGGCCTGCTCACGTGCACGCGGGGAGGGCAGCCAAACTGGTGCGCCGTGTGGAACGACGTGACGCCAGCGGGTGTCGAAACGCCAGAGGCCGGCGGCGCGCGCGACTTCGAGGGCGCTGCAGAGTTCGTCACTGGAGATGCCGCGGTTGATTTCGGCGAAGCGCGGTTCGGTCTCGGCTTTGTGAGCCGGATAATACTGGTCCATCACGTTGACGTAGGTGTCGCGCGACAAATTCTCGGCGATCCAATGCATGATCTCGCGGGTGTCATCGAGGAGACCAGGCATGACCAGATGGCGCACGAGAACGCCGCGCAATGCCAGACCGTCCTCGTCCACTTTCATCTCGCCGACCTGCGCATGCATCGCCGTGATCACGGCGCGCGCGGCGTCCGCGTAATCGCTGGCGACGAGATATTTTCGGCAGTGCTCGGCGTCCCACAGCTTGAAATCAGGCATATAGATGTCCACCAACCCGTTCATCCATCGAATGCTTTCGAGGTTGTCGTAGGCCGAGGTGTTATAGACCAGCGGCAAACGCAAGCCGCGCTCGACCGCGATCACCAGCGCTTCGAGAATTTGTGGCACCACGTGTTCCGGCGTGACGAAGTTGATGTTGTGGCAACCGGTCTGCTGGAGATCGAGCATGATCTGTGCGAGCTCTGAGGCCGTGACTTCTGCTCCTTCGCCGAACTGGCTTGTCTCAAAGTTCTGGCAAAAAACGCAGCGTAGATTGCACCAGCCGAAAAAGATCGTGCCGGAGCCGTTCCATCCACGCAGACAATCTTCTTCCCCGAAATGTGGGAACGCGCTGGCTACCCGGGCGAGCCGGCCGCTCTTGCACACCCCGATCTTGTTGTTGAACCGGTCGATCTCGCAGTCGCGTGGACAAACCCGACAGGACCTCAGCGATTCGATCGCTTGCTCGGCACGATCTTGAAGAACACCCTCCTGGAAAGCCTTCACGTAAGCCGGCACAAAATCTTTGCGCGATAGAACGAACCGCCCGCCTCCTTCCAACTCAATGGGCGCAGAGCCGTTGTGACAGCGGAGAAAATTATTCGCGATCAGTCTCATTGTTGGCATGCCTGCCGCCGCAAGGTTAGTCCTGCAACGCTCAACGCTCAATGTCCAAGCCGCTAGTATTTATGGTGACGAGGCGGCGCGTTGAAATTATAGTCGGTAGGTCGGGCGAATATGGTTGTCAAAACGGAGAAGGAACTGAGCGAAGCGGTACGTAGCCATTGGCTGAAAGCGGTGGCGGCGATCGAGCTACGCAATTTCGGCTACGCGATCTCGCTGCTGCAGGGAATCCTTAAACAGGAGCCGCAATTTCTTACTGGCCGACAACTACTGCGGCGCGCGGAGGTAACCAAAAATAAATCGGCAAAGAAAAGTTTCCTCAATATCTCGACCGCGCCGATCGCGGTCATGAAGGCGCAGCGCGAAATTAAAAAGGATCCGCAGCGCGCAATTGAAATGTTGGAAAAAGTTTTGGAAGAAGAGCCGTACAATCGGCAGGCGAACCTGGTGTTAAAGGAAGCAGCGTTGGCGGCCGACTGGCCGGAAATTGCCGTGTTCGCATTGCAAACGTTGCTCGAGGGGAGAAAATGATCGGGAGGTCGAAGTCTATAGTCGCATTACCGAGATCGATCCGCTCGATGCGGAGGCGCTTCGCCTAGGCAAAGACGCCTCGGCCCGCGCCTCAATGAAGAGCGGTGGGTGGACGCAGGCCGAGAGTTATCGCGACTTGATCAAGGACAAAGAGGCGGCGATTTCGCTCGAGCAACAAAGCCGGATGCAGTTGAGCGCCGAATCGCTTGATGAACAGATCGCCGAAACATATGCGCGCCACCGGGCAGAGCCGACGAGTATCGATCTTGCGCGACGTCTCGGCGCATTAAATGAGCAAAAGCAGGATTTCGAGGCGGCAATTGGCTGGTATCAGCATGCCGCCAATCTGACAAAAGGCGCCGATACCGGATTGATTCGGAAAGTTTCCGACTTGAAAATCAAACGGCTCGACCGTGAGATTACCAGACTCGAAGAATCTCTCGCAGGCCACGACTCGTGCCATGAGCTTTATGAGCAAAAGTCTGATGAGTTAAACGTCGCGAAAAAGGAGCGGGCGGAGATTCTGCTTCAGGATGCGCGCAAACGTCTGGAACGAAACCCGACCGATTTGCAGCTTCGCTTTGAGCTTGGCGAACATCTTGCGAATGCCGGGCATTTTCGCCAAGCGTTGCCGGAACTGCAGCGCGCCCGGCAAAATCCCAACGCGCGCCTGAAGGCGATGAACCTGCTTGGCCGCTGTTACTGCGAATTGGGCATGCTTGATTTGGCGATGAAGCAATTGGAAGAAGCGTCCAAAGAAATTTTGTCGATGGACGCGATGAAGAAGGAAATTGTTTATAACCTCGGTCTTGTTTACGAGCGGATGGGCCAACGGGAAAAATCGCTAAACTGCATGAAGCAGATTTACGAAGTCGATTACGGCTACAAGGACGTCGCGACGCGAGTGGAAAGCTCCTACGAACAAAACATCCGGCAGTCGTGATCGGATTCTAGACGCCCCAAAGAACTTGGGAAGCAGAATTGCCGCTCTTGTCATGCGCCGGTTTTTATACAAAGCTTCTGCGCAGAGTCGCATCCAAGCTCACGCGCAAATGCGATTCTCAAATGCCGGCTGAGCCGGTGATTATGCAAAAATAATCCCAACGAGGAACCCCTATGAAACGAAAACTTATATCAGTCTCAGCAATCGCGGCGGTTGCGATGACAGTCATCACCATCTGCGTTATTGGAAGCGTTCACGCCCAAACCGATTCGGGAATCGGCAGCAATCCCCACATTCGGGCACAATCCGCCCCGACGACATCACCCGGCACCACCACCATCGTGAAAATGAGTCAGAAGGACGTGAACTTCATCCAGAAAGCGGCAGGTGGCGGCCAGCAGGAAGTTGAGAATGGGAAAATGGCCGAGAAACAGGGTAAAAGCGCAGAGGTGAAAAGCATCGGCGCACGCATGGTGGCTGATCACACGAGGATCGGCAAGGAGTTGGCTGCGCTGGCCAACCGCAAAGGCGTCAACTTCAATACCAGCAGTGTTAAGGCGCAAAACATCGGTACCGCGGATTTTGACAGAATGTATTTGAAGCTGCTCGAGGAGGTCCATAGAAAGGACATCGCCGAGTTCGAAACAGAGGCCAAGAGCGGGGATGACAAAGAGCTGAAAGCTTGGGCTTCGAAAACTATCCCGACACTGAGGCAACACCTGACCATGGTCGGGGACGCGGTGAAAAAAACGCGGTAATCAAGGGAACTTGCTTTTACGCCGCAGCACGCTCGGCAGGGCGTGCCGCGTATGTTTTTCGGCAACAGGCTTCTCCTTTTGCCTGCGAGAACCGCTTTGCTTTTGCGACCCGAGGCTCAATCCTCTGACTTATGCGGAAGACCAAAATCGTCTGCACGCTCGGCCCAGCCAGCGAACGCACTGACGTGTTGCGGCAATTGATTGATGCTGGAACCGACATCTTTCGGTTGAACATGAGCCATGCAAGCCATCGCTCCGTCCGCGACGTTGTACCGCGTATCCGCGCACTCGCGAAAGAGGCGCATCGGCCGGTTGCCATTCTGCTCGATACGCAGGGTCCAGCCATTCGTACGGGCGAATTGAAGGCCGATCTCCATTTAAAACAGGGGGACACTCTGGAGCTAACCGTTGCCGACGCGAAAAGTGAAGAGCCGTATTCTGTGGATGTAAATTATGACGGATTCATCGATGATGTTTCCGTTGGCGATACCGTTCTTCGGCCTGATCAAGCTGATGGCCATCGAAAAAGGCGAGAAGCGGATTCGCTGCAAGGTGATCATTCCAGGCACACTCGGCTCGCGGCGCCACATCAATCTTCACGGTGTTCACGTCAATCTTCCGCCGCTCAAGGAAAAGGACATTGCTGATATTTCACTCGGGGCAGAGCTCGATGTCGATTTTGTCGCGCTGAGTTTCGTCCGTGAGAAAAGCGATTTGGACCAACTGCGTCGTGCTCTCGCCGAAAAGAAGAGCAAGGCTTTGATCGTAGCTAAAATTGAGGATCAATTGGCGGTCGGAGCGATCACGGAGATGATCGAAGGCGCGGATGCGATCATGATTGCCCGCGGCGACCTGGCAATCGAATGCCCCATGGAAGAACTACCGATAATTCAACGGCGAATCGTGAAGTCCTGTATTCGGCTTGGCAAGCCTGTGATCGTCGCGACGCAGCTGCTCGAATCGATGATCACCAATCCACTGCCGACTCGAGCCGAAATTACAGACGTAGCGAACGCCGTTTTTGAGCAGGCGGACGCAATCATGCTGAGCGCCGAAACAAGTCTTGGACGTTACCCCGTCGAATGCGTCCGGGTGCTCGATCGTATCGCGTTACGTATCGAGCGCGACGGCGGCGCGGGTTATGCAGCGGAAGCAATTCTCGAAGACGACCGGCAAAAGACCATTGCTTCCGCTGTGGCTCTAGCCAATTCGCTGGAGCGCGCAAAGCTTGTTGTCTTTACCCGGCACGGCACGATGGCGCGCAACGTCTCGAACATTCGTCCGGAAAACGCGCCGATTTTCGGCTTCACATCGAGCGAAAGAGTTTACCGGCAGTTGTCGATCTTGTGGGGCGTTTATCCCGTGAGAATTAATTTTGCCGACGATCCGAACGCGACGATCGAGGTCGCGGAAAAGTTTTTGCGCCAACACAATTTGACGGTCGCGGGAGATCAACTGGTGATCATCAGCGATATTCGGGTAGGCGATGAACGCATCGATTCCGTGCAATTGCGCGCCGCGAAATAAAAAACGCGCGAAGTTGCCCTCCGCGCGTTCGCGAACGAATGCCTGCGTTAAGCTTCCACCGGCAGCTCGACATCGACCGGCCGCTCTTTCTTGCTTAGAGCCCGGCGTAGCTTCGAGAGTGCGATGTTCTGCAACTGCCGGATGCGCTCGCGCGTCACACCGAATTTCTTGCCCACTTCCTCAAGCGTCTTTGGCTTGCCGCCATCCAGACCGAAGCGCTGGAAGATAATTTTCTTCTCGCGATCATCGAGCACGTCAAGCAAACCGCCCACTTCATTTCGAAGGTTCTTATCGCGTAGCAATTCAAACGGCGTCTGAGCGTCCTCGTCGCCGACAATTTCACCGAACTCCGTGGAATCATCGTCGCTGATTGGCGCGTCGAGCGAAGCTGGACGGATGGACACGGTCTTCAGCTGCG
>WNGN01002007.1_pt1 | contig 13593 bp, 12 predicted proteins | sample 5400561 | NCBI WGS metagenome assembly WNGN01 (sample SAMN13153379, study PRJNA577476) | soil metagenome | isolation source: 115 cm soil or saprolite under Garry oak tree replicate 2 | place: USA:California | collected 2016-06-15
GTACCCTCCTCAAAGCAGCACTACGATACGCCGCGCGTGGATGGGCGGTCTTTCCGCTTGCGCCGGGCACGAAGGTGCCGCTGAAGGGCAGCAACGGGGTCAAGGACGCCACGAAGAACACGGATCAAATCCGCTCGTGATGGACGAAGAACCCCGACGCCAACATCGGCTGCGCCACTGGCGCAGCCAGCGGATGCACGGTCCTCGATGTCGACACGAAGGACGGTCTCGCTGAAGAGTAGTAAACCTGAGCAAACCGAAAGGAGGCCCGCTGATGGCGAAGATAAGGCAACGTACCTGGAGGGTCCGAGGCCAGCGCACCAAGCGCAAAGCCTGGGGGTTCGTCACCGTCGAGAACGGAAAACAGGTGTGGTGCTTCAAGGCGGAGTGGACCAAGGAGGACGCCGAGAACGCCTTGGCGGCGCGCCTGCTGAAGATCGACCAGGAGCCGAAGGTAAAGGCCGCCGGCCTGACACTGGCCCAGGCTGCGGAGCGCTACCTCGCCACGAAGGCGCGGAAGCGTTCACTGGCGAAGGACCGCCGCACCCTGGAGCACTTCAAGTCGATGTTCGGCGCGGACACCGCGCTCGCTGACATCACCGCCAGCAGGATCAGTGAGTACAAGGCGCAGCGGCTGGCCGCAACGTCGGTGCGCCGGAAGGATGCTCAGGGCAACGGCACCATGTTGTCGGCCGCCGCGGTCAACCGCCCGCTGGCCTTGCTGCGGCACCTGCTCCGCCTCGCCCATGAGGAGTGGGAGGTGCTGCCGGCGGTACCCAGGATCAAGTTGGAGAAGGGCCCGAGGGCCGGATACGCTGGCTCGGCGAGCAGGCACCCGATGAGGAGGCCCGGCTGCTCGCCGCGTGCGCCAAGTCGAAGAATCCTGAACTCGTGAAGAAGGTGACGATCGCCCTCGAAAGCGGGCTGCGGAAGGGCGAACTGCACGGGCTGGACTGGCAGCGGAACATCGATATGAGCCGGGGCGTCATCCGCCTGGAGGGCCGGGCGCGCCCCGATTCGACGGGAACGAACGCCCCGAACCCGCCGCGCAAATCACACAAGAAATCACACATGAGCCTGTCGAGCCGGTGGGGGTGTCTCGGAAGTCCTTGTAGTATTGGCTCCCCGGGCAGGACTCGAACCTGCGACCTAGTGATTAACAGTCACCCGCTCTACCGACTGAGCTACCGGGGAGTGACGGCGACGGATACTCAATGAATCCTAACTTATCTCGCGGCGCCCCTCCAACGCTTTGGACAGCGTGACCTGATCGGCGTACTCGAGATCGCCCCCGACGGGCAGGCCTCGCGCGATGCGGGTGACCTTCACGCCGAGGGGGCGCAGCAGCTTCGCCAGATACAGCGCGGTCGCCTCGCCCTCGACGTTGGGATTGGTCGCCAGGATCACCTCGGCAGTGTCGGCGCCGGTGTCCAGGCGTGCCAGCAGCTCGCGCACCTTGAGATCTTCGGGCCCGATACCGTCCAGGGGCGACAGCGCGCCCAGCAGGACGTGATATCGGCCGCGAAACTCGCCGGTCCGTTCCATGGCCAGGAGATCGTTCGGCTCCTCCACGACGCAGATGAGGCGCGAGTCGCGTCCAGGATCGCGACAGATGCGGCAGGGGTCCTCATCGGTGACGTTGAAGCACGTCTGGCAGTAGACGATGCGGTCCTTGACGGCGACGAGGGCCTCGGACAGCTCGCGCACCTCCTCGACGGGCCGCTTGAGCAGGAAGAACGTCAGGCGCTGGGCCGTCTTGGGCCCGATCCCGGGCAGACGCTGGAGGGCCTCGATCAGCCGGGCGACGGGCTCCGGGTAGTGCGCCAACGTGCGGGGCCTAGAGCCCCAGGCCCGGGATCTTCAAGCCGCCGGTGAGCTTTCCGAGCTCCTGCTGGACCAGCTCGCGCGCCTTCCGAAGCGCCTCGTTGCTGGCGGCGAGCACCAGGTCTTCCAGCATCTGAGCGTCGTCCTTGTTGATGACCTCGGGGTCGATCTTGATGGAGACGATCTCCTGCTTGCCATTGGCCTCGACCGTTACCATGCCCCCGCCCGCCGTGGCCTGCACCTTCTTCTGGGCGACCTCCTCCTGGACGGCCGCCATCTGCTGCTGGAGCCGCTGAGCCTCCCTCATCAAGTTGCCGAAGCCTTTCACTGGCCTTCTCCTTCCGGCGGCCGCCGGCGGACCGCGACCACCTCGCCTTCGAGTTCCGCGACGATCGCCCGTACGGCCGGATGATCCCTCACTCCGCCGGCTGCCGCATCGTCCTCGGCGACGACGACCCGCTCGACGCTGGCGATCTGACGGCGCGCCGCCGCCTGCACGAGATCGCGGTTGGCGCGATCGCCGAGCATTTCACGGTGGAAGTGATTGCCGCTCACCGCGATCACGAGATCGCCGTCGCGAACCTCGACCGGCCTCGCCTGAGCCAGCACCGAGCCCAGCATCGGCTTTTTCGCCATGACCTCATCCACGACGCGCTGCCAGACGGTGACGAGGTCTGACGCTGGTGGTGTCACGGGCGTTGCGGCGGGCGGCGTTGGGCTGGCGGGTGACGCTGCGCTGGTGGGCGGAGGCGGCGCTGGCCGCGGGGTCGAGACGGCAGCGATGGTGGTCGGTGCCGCCGGCCGCGAGCTCGGGCGGGTCTCGACCGGCGCGAGCAGGTTTTCCTGAACCGCAGCCGGCGCCGCTCCGGTCACCGGCGTCTGGGCGAGCCGCGCCTGAGCCTCGTCGATGCGGCGCAGCACGTCGTCCAGCGCCTGCGGGACCGGCCGGCGGGTCGCCTTGACCGCCGCCATCTCGAGCTCCACCCGCGGGTGCGGCGACTCACGCATCAGCGCGTCGGTATCGACGAAGCTCTTCAGCACGTAGAGGATCTCGTCGACGCTCGCGGTCTCGCCGAGCTTGCGCAACGCGTTGGCTTCGGTGGCGGTCAGCTCGGCGAGCTGCGCGCTCGGGGCGGCCTTGAGCACGAGCACGCGGCGCAGCAGCTCGATCGCGTCACGCACGAATGCGCCGAGGTCCTCGCCCTCGCGCGCTGCGTGGTCGACGGCCTCGAGCGCCGCCGGCGTGTCGTGGCCGATGAGCGCCTCACAGAACGCGCGCACGGCCTCGGGCGCGGTGGCGCCGAGGAGCTGGGCCACCGTCGCCGCCTCCAGCTGACCTCCGCCGTACGCGATGGCCGTGTCCAGCAACGACAGGGCGTCCCGCAGCGAGCCCTCGGCCGCTCGAACAACCACGGGCAGCACCGCGGCCTCGAACGGGATCTTCTCGTCCCGCAAGATGCGTTCGAGGCTTTTCACCAGCATGTCGGGCGCGATGGGACGGAAGTCGAAGCGCTGCACGCGAGAGAGAATCGTCGGCGGCAACTCGCGTGGGTCGGTCGTGGCCAGGATGAAGATGACGTGCGCCGGCGGCTCCTCGAGCGTCTTCAGCAGCGCATCGAACGAGTCGGCCGTCAACTGATGGACCTCGTCGATGATGTAGACCTTGTAGCGGCCGCGCGCCGGGGCGTACTTGACGTTCTCCCGGATGGCCCGCACGTCGTCGATCTTGCGATTCGACGCCGCGTCGATTTCGACGATGTCCACAAGCGTCCCGGCCTGGGCCTCGACGCACACCGTGCATGTGCCGCACGCCTCGGGGCCCGACCGCTCGGGACAGAGCAGCGCCCTGGCGAGCAGGCGCGCCGTCGTCGTCTTACCGATGCCGCGGGGCCCGGCGAAGAGATAGGCGTGGGCGATGCGGCCGGAGACGAGCGCGTTCTTCAGTGTCCGCGTGATCGCGTCCTGGCCGACGACCGCCTCGAACGTCTGCGGCCGCCACTTCCGTGCGAGCACCTGATAACTCACCGGCAATACCTCACGGGTCGACTCCGAGATGCGGAACCCTGCGTACCCATCACTCGCCACCCTCGGTTCGCGCCGGTCTCACGCTCCGATACAAAGTGGCCGTGCACCCTCCTTCGATCGAACCGTCCTGCGATCTCCCCGTGGAGACGGCTCCGGCCAGGTACTCCCACGGCACACGAAAGGGTCGCCTTACCGTTGCTCCCTTCCGGGCCTGGCGGGGTTCGACGATTTTCGTTGCGTAGGGCCCAACCTTCAACGCCGTCCTACGAGGCTCATTCAACACGGGCCGCCCTCGAGAGGGGATTCGACCCCGCTGAAGCGGATTGCGGGCTACAGGGCACCGCTAACTCCCCGTCTAGCACGGCCACGCCGAAGACAAAGTGTGGCGGAGGGGGCGGGATTTGAACCCGCGGCACAGGGGTTACCCGTGCACGGCATTTCCAGTGCCGCACCTTCGGCCGCTCGGTCACCCCTCCGCGTCCACTTCGCGAACGTGGTCGCCGTCCGAGCGGAACATTTGGCGGAGGGGAGAGGATTTGAACCCCCGAGGGACCTTCTGGGCCCCTATCCGATTTCGAGTCGGACGCCTTCAACCGGGCTCGGCCACCCCTCCGCGCCAGTATCGTCAGCAGTTTATCCCGTATCTCACTGTTCGCGCCGAATGCCTCCAACTGCGGAGTCTCAGTCTTGTCGAAATTCCACAGCGCTCACGGTGCTCGGGGCGACCATGGCGGGCGCCGGTGCGATTTTCTCGACGGCTTCTACCCAGTGTCCCGGGCGACAGGTGCGGGGACCACTGAACCATGCTCAATGGTGGCCAGCCGCCCAGCGCTTGGACCGTTCGCAAGTCTACCGCAGCAGCGACGAGACGCGAAGCGAACGTGTGGCGCGGAGCGCGTGCTACGTCACGCCGTCGATACGACCAGCGTCATCGTCCTGGGCGACTGCGCAGAGAGTGGCCAGAACTGTGAGAGATCGTCGCGAGTCGTGGGGGCGGCCGGTGCCGCCCCCTGTCTCACTTCCTGGATGCGTACGCCGCGCGTCACTCGAATTGCCCGAGCGGGCCGGCGGTGTCAGGGAAATTGCTGGTGTTCAGCACCTGGATGCCCGCAACGTGATCACCGTCGAAGGGCGTCGTGCCGTTTGAGCATCCTGCCGCCACGGCATCTCCAGGGTCACTGAACCACATCCCGAGATGGTACATGTGCACCGGTGCGGTGTCGGGATTCGTCAGCGCATCGACGCCGGGGTGCGTCTGAGGTGCTGGGCGAACAGCCTGAGCGATGACGAAGGTCTCGCTGCTGAAGATGCCCAAAAAGTCTCTACTGCCCTCCCCCTCCTCATCGGTCTCGATGTCGCCCTGATACCAGGAAAGGCCGAAGGGGCCCGTTGGGACCTGCAGCACGAAGAGCGTGAACACTCGATGCGGCGGCAGACCCTCCACCCTCACGTGCATCCGTTGGTTCGGTCCCGCCGCTCGGATCGACACGTGCCCGGTCGCATTCGGCAGGCAGCGCTGTGCCCCGGCCGCGACGACCATGTCAAAAGCGAGCTTCTCCGCTTTCTCCTGCTCATGGCGGTCGCCCTCAACCTCTCGCGCGCGACCCTCCTCTCGCGCTGTCGCCGGTCCCGGCCATGCGACGAGCAGGAGGCCGAGGGCAAGGAGTACGGCGGACCTGATACCTGTGTGAGCCAGCATTCGGTAGCTATGCGTCAACTGCATGACCTCTCTCCTTCACACGTGTAGAGTTGAACGACTCGACTGAGATTTCCGATACGGACCTGCTTCCCCCCTCCCTCGTGGCGTTTGAACGGGCGGATGACGTCGTTGCTCACCCGCGCTTGCTCCCGGCACTGAACGACGACGGCGCCGCGGGCGGCGAGTTGCACTCGCCGGTGGTAGTCTCTTGGCGGCTGGTCCCGTCATCGCGCCGTCAGCTTAGGCACGGCGCGATCGGCGGGTCATAATCACGCGGTAAGAGTTCGGTAAGAGTGTGCTAATGGAAGTGAGACGGTCGCGACAGCTCCGCTTCCCTCCGTTTCGGCTCGATCGGGACGATGCGTGTCTGTGGCGCGGGACGAAGGCGGTTCGCCTGACGCCGAAGGCCTTTGCCGTACTGCAGTGTCTCGCCGAGCGCCACGGGCAACTCGTCACGAAGGACTTCCTCCTCGAGAGCCTGTGGCCGGAGACGGTGGTGGGGGATGCCGTGCTCAAGGTCTGCGTGCGCGAGATCCGGAAGGCCCTCGGCGATCGAGTCGGCGCGCCGCGCTTCGTGGCGACGGTTCACCGCCGCGGATATCGATTCATCGCCGGCGTCACCGACTCCGACCCCAGGCCAGAGAGAGACGGGGCGTCCGAGCGATCGCCGGTCGGGTCCGGTCCCACCGGCGGCTTCCGATACCGCGGCCCGGCCCACCTCGTCGGCCGCGAGCCCGCGCTCGACCGCCTCCAGAGAGGAATCGAAGCGGCGTGGCGCGGGACACGCCAGATCGTCTTCGTGACCGGTGAGCCGGGCATCGGCAAGACAGGGGTCGTCGGGACCTTTCTCGAGCGCGTGACCGTCGATCCGCGCGTGTGGATCGCGCACGGCCAGTGTGTCGAGACGTACGGGGCGCCGGAGCCCTATCTGCCCGTGCTGGATGCCTTCGGCCGCCTCTGCCGCGAGGGCGGGGGCGACTGGTTGGTCACCCTCCTGCGCAAGCACGCGCCCACCTGGCTCGCGCAGATGCCGTGGCTCCTCGACCGCACGGACCGGGACGCTCTGCAGCGAGAGCTCCTGGGGGCCACGCGCGAGCGGATGCTGCGCGAGATGGCGGAGGCGGTCGAAGCGCTGACCGCGGAGGCGCCTCTGGTGCTCGTGCTCGAGGACCTGCACTGGAGTGACACGGCGACGGTCGATCTGGTCTCGCTGCTCGCTCGGCGGCAGGAGCCCGCGCGGCTGCTCCTGATCGGCACCTACCGTCCGGTCGATGTAATTGGGAGCCAGCACCCCCTCGAGCACGTCAGACTCGAGCTGCACACGCGGGGGTGCTCCCAGGAGCTCTCGCTGGAGCCACTGAGCGAGGCGCAGGTCGCCGACTACCTGAGGGAGCGCTTCGCGGGCCACGCGTTTCCAGCCGAGCTCGCGCGCGTCATCAACCGGCGAACCGAGGGCAATCCCCTGTTCATGGTGAGCCTCGTCGAGGACTTTGTCGCGCGCGGGCTCATCGTCATACGCGACGGACGGTGGGAGCTGCACGCGGTGCTGGAGGAGGTCGAGGTCGGCGTTCCGGAAAACCTTCGCGAGATGATCGAGCAGCGCGTGCGCCAGCTCGGAGAGGATGAGCGGCAAGTCTTGGCCGCGGGAAGCGTTGCCGGCATGGAGTTCTCGGCGGCGTCGGTGGCCGCGGCCCTCCAGCGGGCGCCCGCCAAGGTGGAGGAGAGCTGCGACGAGCTGGCGCATCGTTACCTCTTCATCCGCTCGCTCGGCGCCGGCGAGTGGCCGGACGGGACTGTGGCCTCGCGCTATCGGTTCGTGCACGCGCTGCACCGAAACGCACTCTACGAAGGCATCTCTCCCGCGCGGCGTCGCGAGCTCCACCAGTCGATCGGCGAACGGGAAGAAGTGGCCTACGGCGACCGGGCGCGTGACATCGCCGCAGAGCTCGCGGCGCACTTCGAGCAGGCTGGCGCGGACCGACGAGCCGTGCGCCACCTGGCGGAGGCGGCCGACACCGCGACCCGGCGGAACGCGAACTCCGAGGCGGCCGGCTACGTCGGACGCGCCCTCGATCTCGTCGAACGGCTTCCCGAAGCCGAACGCGTCGCCGGACGCCTCGCCCTCCTCGAGCAGCTCGGACAAGTCCGCCGAGCCATGGGCGACGTGAGGGCGACGGTCGAAGGCTTCGAGGCTCTCGCTCGCTACGCGCGAGAGCAAGGCCGCGCCGACGTGGAAGCGCGGGCGCTTCTGGAGCTCGGCGGCGCGCTCTCGTGGATCGATCGAGACCGGAGCCTGGCGGCCGTCGAGCAGGCGCTCGTGCTCGCGCCCGGCCTGCCCGACGAAGCGCTCCGGGCGCACGTTCGCGGGTTCGTCGGCTGCCAGCGCATCCTGCTGTGCGGTTGGCGGGACGAGGACGCCGAGGCCTGTCGCCTCGCCATCGACGCCGTGCGGCGCGCCGGGGAGCGGAGGCTGCTGAGCCTGCACGTCGGCCGCTACGCTCATCTGCGAAGTTACCAGGCGGACTACCGGGCGGCGTGTCGTACCGCGGAAGAGGGCCTGCGGCTGGCGCTGGAGGTGAGCGACGCGTATCACTACATGACGTGCCAGTTCCACCGCGCGTGGGCACTGCTGCACCTCGGTGAATGGCAGGAGTTACGGGGTGTCCTCCGCGACGGACTCCAGATGGCGGAGCGAAACGGGCATCGCCTCTGGGCGCGAGGGTTCCGCTTTCAGACCGCGTGGTTGCTCACGCACGTGGGGGATTTCGCGAGCGCTCGGGCGCTCTGCGAGCAAGAGCGGTCGCCGGGCGCTGAGATCCAAATGGATCAGCTTCTGGGCTCGATCGTCCTGGGATTCGCTCACCTGGGCTCGAAGAGGCACGCCGCAGCGCTGCGGGCGTTCCAGGAAGTGACCGCGCAGTCCACGCTGATGCGCTCGATTCTCCTGATGCCGCTGCGCCTGGGGCTCGGCCAGTACTGGCTCGCGCGGGGGCAGCTCGGACGCGCGCGCGAGCACATGCAGGAGCTGTGTCGGCTCGCGGCGACGTCTGGCGAGCGGACGTACCTGGCGCTCGGCCGCCAGGCGCTCGCCTGGACTGCGCTCGCCCGGCGAGATTTGCCCGCCGCCAGGCGCGAGCTGGCAGAGGCGCTCGACGCGGTCGACGGATACGAAGTTCCCTTGGCGGAGTGGAGAGTCTGCGCGACTGCCGCCCGTGTCGAGCTGGCGCGTGGCCACCGGGTGAAAGCGGACGCTTACTGGACGAGGAGCGCCGCTGTCCTCGATCGGCTCGCTGCGTCACTGAACGACGACGCCGACCTGCATCGGTCGTTCCTGGCCCAACCGGCGGTCCAGATGGTACGCCGACACGGCCGTCCCGCCGCTCGGCGACTCAAGGTGGCTCGAAGAGCGCTACGCTGAAGAGTGGGGCGCTCGCCGCGACTCGAAGAATGCGCTCAAGAGCTTCGCGCTTTCCTCGGCGAGCACGCCGCCGGTCACCGCCATCCGATGATTGAGCCGAGGATCGTCGTGGAGGCGATAGAGCGAACCCATCGCCCCCGCCTTCGGATCGGATGCCCCGAACACCACCCGCGCGACGCGCGCGTGGAGCGCTGCGCCACTGCACATCGCGCACGGCTCGACCGTGGCGTAGAGCGTGGCCGACGTCAACCGGTAATTTCCCGTCTTGCTCGCCGCCTCCCGCAGCGCGAGAACCTCGGCATGCGCGGTCGGGTCACTCAGCGAGATCGGTGCATTGTGCGCGCGGGCGACCACAGCACCGTCGATCACCACGACGGCGCCGACCGGCACTTCGCCGGCCGTCAGGCCGAGACGCGCTTCCTCGAGCGCTTCGCGCATCAACGCTTCGTCCGTAGAGGGGTGGTGCGCCCTAGAGGATTCGAACCTCTGGCCTTCGGATTCGTAGTCCGACGCTCTGTCCACCTGAGCTAAGGGCGCGGTTTGGCGGAGAGGCAGGGATTCGAACCCTGGACAGAGCTTTTGGCCCTGTAACCGCTTAGCAGGCGGCTGCCTTCGGCCGACTCGGCCACCTCTCCAACGGCAAAGCCACGCCAGTATACACCGCCCTCGCAGGCGCGGCCGACGACGAGCGCGTCACGCGGCCTGGGCCGCGGTGGGCACGATGGACAGACGGTCGACGATCTTGATGTCCGAGCGAATGCGCGAGGCCTCGTCGCTCACGAGACGAAGGGCGAGGTCCTTCAGCTCGGGCCTCGGGACCTGGCCCGTGACATCGATCGTCGCCGGCGTGCCCGTCCACATCGGGACGTGGACGGTCGGCGTCAACGGCAGACCCGCGAGTGAGGGCTCACGCAAGAGCGCGTCGGAGAGTTGGGCCTGGAGCTGTACCGCCTCCGACTCTCGCTTGCGCTTGAGGTCGAAGCGCTTCACGGCGAGGCCAATGACGACGAGCAGCCCGGCCACGACGATGACCGCGGCGATGGCGGTGCCTCCGCCGTCCCCCGGCGTCGTCGCTGGCGAAGGCGCCGGCGTGTTCGATGCGTTCTGAGCCCATGCGCGATCGCCGACCCAGACACTGACGGCGACCAGCGCCGGTGAGATTCCGGTTCGCAGTGAATTCATGCCCGCCTCCCTCCGCCGAGACTGAGCAAGGGAGGTGCCGGGGAGCCACGCCTCCGGCGATTGTGGAATTTACGCGGAGCTTAGGGCAGGCGCTTCGAGGGTGGCCGCGCGCGATGCTTGCCCGTCACCTGTGTCGGGCCCGCCGGCAGCGGTGCCAGGACCGAGCCGGGCAGAGCATCCATGTCGCCGAGCTGAAACTCGGTGTCGAGCCGTTGAACGGTGCCCGCCTTCACGGGCAGCGGCTTCAGCAAGCCCGTCGCCGGAATCGTCACCTCTTGCTGGGCTCTGAGCATGATGCGCGGACCGATCGGGCGATTCGAGAGCGGATCGATGCGAGCCACGTCCACGAGACCGCGGACCACGGTGAAGGTCGTCACGCCCTTCGAAACGCCGGTGATCACGACCGCGCCCCGGCTGGCGGCGAGCGCCGTCGGCGTCTTGATCTCGATCAGCTCCCCCGTCTTCGTGAGCTCACGAGCGACGGCCACCGCGATCCGTCCGTCGGTCACCACGAGCGTCGAGGTGGCGAGCTCCTCCGAGATCTGGAGGCTCGAGCGCTGCTGCAGCGTGACGATCGCCTTGCCGCCCAGCAGGATCCGCGCGAACGCGTTCTCGCCGGTCGCGATCCACTCGTCGGCGAAGATCCCGTCGCGGAGCTGGAGCGGGATCGGCTCGGGCACCGACGGCCTCGTGGCAGTCACGCTGCCCTGCAGAATCGTAACGACGCCCGTCAACGACGACTGAGCGGCGGCGCCGATCGGGTGCGCCGCCACGAGCAGGGCGGCCAGCGCCACGTGTCTCAGCTCGCGTATGGACAGAGTCCTCATCCCCGGGGTGATCGGCACGCCACACAAGAACCCGGAGGGGACTTACGCTTTCAAGCGGGGATCGAGAGCATCCCGGATGCCATCGCCCAGCAGGTTGAAGCCGAGCACGGTGAGGAAGATGGCCAGGCCCGGAAAGGCGCCGAGCCACGGCGCCTGCTCGAGGTAACCGCGGCCCATGGCCAGCATGATGCCCCACGACGGGGTGGGAGGCTGGGTGCCGAGGCCGAGGAACGACAGCGCGGCTTCCGTGAGGATGGCGAAGGCGATGGAAAAGGACGACTGGACGAGGATCGGAGCCAGGCAGTTGGGCAGCACGTGTCTCCCCATGACGCGGGCGTCGGAGGCGCCGAGCGCGTGGGCGGCCGCAATGAAATCGTTTTCTTTGACGGTCAGCACCTGACCGCGGATCAATCGGGCGAAGTGAGGCACGAAGACGATGCCGATCGCGAACAGCGCGTGGATCAACCTGGGGCCGAGAACGGCCGTGATCCCGAGCGCCAGCACCAGCGTGGGAAACGAAAGGATCACCTCGATGCCGCGCATGATCAGGTCGTCCACGCGGCCGCCGCGAAACCCGGCGATCAGTCCCAGCGGCAACCCCACCGTGAGCGCGACCGCCACCGTGAACAGCCCGGCCTGGAGCGACACCCGACTGCCGTGGATGACGCGACTCAGGATGTCGCGGCCGATGTCGTCGGTGCCGAGTGGATGGGCGCGCGTCGGCGGCGACAGCACGTTGGCGAAGTCGGTGGCGATGGGATCGTACGGTGCCAGCAGCGGCGCCAGCGCCGTCACGATCAGGAACAGGACGACCAGGGCGGCGCCGACCTGGCCCACCCAACTGCGGCGGAACTGGCGGAGCGCGATCGCGCGCAGGCTGGCCGGATCCATCAGCCGAGCCGGATGCGCGGATCGAGATAGGAGTAGAGGACGTCCACGATCAGGTTCGACAGGACGTAGCCGACGGCGAGGAAGAGCACCACGCCCTGGACGATGAAGAAATCCCGGCTGAAGACGGCGTCGATCATCAGCCGGCCGACGCCGGGCAGGGCAAAGAGCGACTCGGTGATGATGGTGTTGCCGAGGAGGCCGCCGATCTGGAGTCCGATCACGGTGACGACGGCGATGAGCGCGTTCTTGAGGGCGTGCTTGGCAACGACCACTCCCTGGCCGAGGCCCTTGGCCTGCGCCGTGCGCACGTAGTCCTGGCGCAGCACTTCGAGCATTCCCGAGCGGAGCTGGCGGGTGATCAGCGCGGCCAGCGCAGTGCCCAGCGTGAGCGCGGGCAGGATCAGCGATCGCGCGTTGTCGGCGAGAGCGGGCAACGGCGCGAAGCCCGAGGGCGGCAACCAGCGCAAGAGCAGGGCGAAGACGTAGATCAGGATCAAGCCCAGCCAGAAGTTCGGCAGCGAGAACCCGATCAATGCGAACACTGTCGAGGCCAGGTCGACTCCGGAATTTCGTTTCACGGCCGAGACGATGCCGGCCGGGATGGCGATCGCCAGCGACACGGCGAGCGCTGCCCCGAGCAGCTCGAGCGTCACCGGCAGCCGTTGCAGGATCGCCTCGGTCACCGGCTGATTGGTCCGCAGTGACCGGCCCAGGTCACCGCGGAGCGCACGGCCGAGCCACTCGACGTATTGGCTCACCAGAGGCCGGTCGAAGCCGAGTCGAGTGCGGAACTTGGCCAGCGTCTCCGGCGTCGCTTCCTCGCCGAGGAACAAGACGGCCGGGTCGCCGGGCAGGACGTGCACGAAGGAGAAGACCACGAGGCTCACGAAGAACAGCAGCGGCACCGTCGCGAGCAGCCGGCGGGCGAGGAACTGGATCACGCGCGTTCAGCGCTTGTCGAGCCAGACCCCTTTGAACCGCATCATGCCGTCCGAGATGTGCTCGACCCCTTTGACGTGCTCGCTCCACACCTTCACCTCGGCGTCGTGGTGGAGCCAGATGTACGGAGCGTCCTCGGCGGCGAGCCGCGTCACCTGCGCGTACAACGCTTTGCGCTTGGCTTGATCGCCCTCGCTCCGGGCCTGGTCGAGCAACTCGTCCATCTTGGGATTGCTGTAGCGCACCCGGTTGAGCCCGCCCTTGCTGTGCAGGAAGACGTGGGCATTGCCATCGGGGTCGGGCCGGCCCGACCAGCCAATCCTGAGCGCGGCGAAGTTGTGACTGTTGAGGTCGGCCAGGAGCTTGCCGAATTCGAGCAGCTCGATCTTCATGTCGACGCCGACTTCCTTGAGCTCGGCCTGGACGATCTGGAGCTCCTGAATCTGGGTGGGCTGGTTCCAGCCCTTCACCGTGAACGCGAACCCGTTCGGCATCCCGCCCTCGGCGAGCTTGGCCTTGACCTTGGCCGGGTCCCGCTTCCAGTCGGTGAAGTCACGGTCCTGGGCCCACATGCTCGGAGGGAACGGGCCCCAGCCGGGCGCGCCCGACCCGAAGTAGGCCACCCGCTGGATCACGCTCCGGTCGACGGCGTACCACACGGCCTGGCGAATGGCCTTGTTGGTGAACGGCGCGACCTGATTGTTGAGGTGGATGCCTTGCCACCAGAGGCTCGCGATCTCCGACACCTTCATCCCGCGCTCGGTCTTGGCCGTGGCGACGTCCTTGGG